>ERZ761592.258-NODE-258-length-23405-cov-58.217859_pt1 | contig 23405 bp, 43 predicted proteins | sample MGYA00433095_ERZ761592 | MGnify/ENA primary metagenome ERZ761592 (study PRJEB28899, sample SAMN03785554) | bioreactor sludge metagenome | biome: EBPR Sludge; feature: EBPR Bioreactor; material: 0.22µm filtered reactor supernatant | place: Saint Lucia: Queensland... | reverse complement strand
TACCAGTGTAATAATTCATTACACTTTTCATTACACTTTTTTTAAAGGTGTAATGGACTCATGCGCTATTATCATTGCCCTTATCAAACCCTTCCTGCGCATTCAACAGTGCCGCCGCAATGCCCGCTTGCTGCGCCGCCTGCGCTTCTTTCTGGTCGGCGGCAAGCTGATCAAGCTCCTGCTGCGTCCACCCTTCCCGGCGTAGCACGGTGGTGAGCGGGATGCCGGCGTCAACGCTCGTTTTGCGAATATCGGCGCTTGTGCGTGGCTGCACCGTTTCCGGCTTGTCGAAGATAGGCGTGATGGCGCTTTCGTCCACAGCGATGCCGTCGAGCATGAGCAAGAAATGCGCCAGCTTGCGCCAGGCCACGGTGAAGCGGTTGATGTAGCGCTGCGTTTTCTTGTTGATGGGACTTTCCATCGTCATGAGCGCTTCGCCCGATGGGTCGCCGCCCTGCGAGAAAAAGTAGTGTTTTGGCGTGCGGCTGATAATCGCTACCGTATTAACTCGCTGCTCAATTGCTTGCAAATAATTTTGCAGGTCGGAAGCGGAGAATTCGCCTACCTGCGTTCCCTGGCCCTCCCCGTCGCTGGCGGGGATGTTCCACAGTTCGTTGGGGGCATTCTTCAGCACGCCGTTCTTGATTTGCGCCTGCGAGATGATCCAGCGCTGCTTGAATGCGCCGTACTCTGCCGCCACCATCATATCGGCCATCAGCTTGTTGATGCTGTCCTGCGGCCCAATGACGTTGCTCAGTTCGCTGATCGTGCCACGGCGTTCCCGGCGCAAGTGGAACACCGGCACAACGCCGTAGGGGTTGCTGGCCGGTTCCGCGATGGGCTGAAAGGCGGCGGCGCTCTTCACGTCCTGCGGCGCTGCCTTGCCGCTGCTGCGATAATACTCAAGCCGGTCAGGATAGTAGAGCGTCAGGTAGCGATAGTTGTCATCGCCCAGCCACCACTTGGCGGCCATGCGCTTGACTCTGGGGTTGGCAGCGTCATAGAAAACATGCACGTTGCGAGAATCGTTGTAGAATGCTGCCGGTCTGCCGTCCTCATCCGGCCACGCAATGATGTAGCCCTCGCCAGTGACAAGGGCGCTCAGATGCGCATCGTCAGCGTCCACGCTTAGTTCTGTGGCGGCCCACAGGTCAGCAAGGCGTTGGGTCGCCAGTTCGCTACCGGCCACGGTGAAGCCGTGCAGGTTGAGGCGTTCGATCACGCTGTCAACGACAACGCTACACCAGTTCTCGGTGAAGTTGGCGTCCAGTTCCTTGAAGATGTCACGTAGGCGCTCACGGTTGAACTTGAGCGGATGCTCCCCATTGTAGTAGCTCCAAAAAGCATCCTGCTCGATTTTCTTGCTTGACAGCGCCGCAAACGCCAGTTCTAGATCGGTCATGTGTTACCCCTGGGACGATGAAGCGCCCCAGCCTTTGATAAGCTTCTGCAATTCGTTGTAGCAACCCGCCGCCGCATCGACGCTGTCGTCATGCGCCAAATCGGGAAAGCCGTGCATGTGGTTGAGCCAGCGATTGTTCCATGCGCCCCGCAGCAGCTTGACGTTGCCGGCGAAGGCTTGCGCTGATAGCCCCTTCGCCCTGGTGAGCTTATCGCCCTGTGGCGGAATGCCTCGCACGTCCCAGCCATCAAGCATGGCGACGATGGTTGCTGCGTCACGCTTGCCACTTGCGCCGCCTTCCCGCTCGAAGCGCACCGGCACATTGCGCCCGTCCTGTAGCGCCGTGTTCTTCACCGCCGTATTCGTGCGTGCTGGATCAATCTGGTCTTCTGTGCTGTCCAGGATGTAGTAGACACCATCGACATAGCGCATGAGACAGGACGCCGTGAAGTCTGGGTCATCCTTTGCCAGCTTCTTTTCGGTCGCTGCGAAATCCCAGAAGCGCACGGTATGCCCGCCAGCCGGTACGGCGTCCACAATTTCAAACCATGCCTTGTTAAACACTTTGCCCGCCGCTGGCTTGACGAGCCAGTTGCCCTTGAGCAGTTGTTCCTGCTCCACGTAGGTCAGCGCCTTGAGGTTGGCAAGGTAGCCGGGATCGTTGTCGAGCAAGATTTGATTGTCGTAGATGTCACTGTGAATAAACGCAAAACTTTTTGGATCGCTGTCTGGATATTGCGCCTGCAATGCTTCTCGGCTTTCCGCCCAACGCAGTTCATCGTTAATCGTCGTGAACCAGCGAATCACCCCGCTACGCTCTGGAATAGCATAGCCATCCTCACCGATATACCAGCCGACAAACTCATGAATCCAGCCGCCAACCGGATCGTCAGGCGGCACGGGGTTGCACGTTGCCCGAATGTACGGCTTGACTCCGGCAGAGGCGTTGCGGTTTCGAGAGAACAGATAAAAGAATTGCCTTCTCGAAAAGTGGGGAAGTTCATCCCACAGGAACAGCGCCACCTGACTGCCTTGCCAGTCGAACCGGTTCTTTTCGTGCTGCATGTGCGCCATGCTGACGGTCATGCCGGACGGAAACACCCACTTGATGGGCGCTGTCATCTTTGCCTTTGCCCCCACAAGCGGGAAGAGCTTCGACGCTTCATCGAACATGCCGCCTTCGACAATGATCTGCGGATTCGTGCGCCGTAGGGCAACCGCACCGAACTCTTTGTTGTCCTTGTGGCGCAAGCACTCAAGCAGCAATGACCACGTTTTGCCGCCCCCTGCCGCTCCGCCGAAAATGACGAAATCAGCGGCGTTGGACAGGAAAAGCTCTTGCTTACTTTGCGGTCTAATTGCGATCATTGCTCGGCAAGTAAATCACCACTTGGCTTTGCTCCGTGGGTGCTTCTTCCGGCTTGTCGCTGAACAGCCCATGATGCTTGCCCAGCTTGTCCAGAGCGTCCAGGGCGCTGTACATTTCGACGGAAGTTGTCACTTCCTCAATCGTGCCATCCTTTGTGGGTACAGTTTTTATCTTGCGTGTCCACTTCTTGATAAGCTTGGTTTTGCCGTTGCGTCGTGCTTTGGCAAGGTCAAGGTCGCCGTCATCATCAAGCACGTCGTTAATGTCACCCCGGCCCATGTCGGCCAGGCGCATGATCACTTCGTCACGCCCCATAGCGGTAGCGCTAAGGCGTTCGCTGATAGCCTGCGCAATTTCCGGTTTCTTTAGGTTCTCTGAGCCGATGGAATGCGCCGTCTTTTCGCTGTAGCCAGCAGCAAGCGCCGCCTTCGTTGCGTTGAAGGTGGACAGGTAAGAATCAATGAAAACTTGCTGCCGTGCGTTCAGTGACATTACCCTATTCTCTTGCTCGGCTTCACATTGATCTGCACATCGTCGGACGCCGCCTTACCCATGCCCGTGCTGTAGATGCCGGCATACCATGTACCGGCTGCGTCAACATCGAAGGTGAGCGTGTAGACGCCCTGTGACAGCCGTTGCACCTTATCGTCCACGCCATAGGTATAGGTCGCCACCACACCGGCGGGTGAGCGTGTCCAGCCCTTGACGGTGCCGGGATCGATGAGCAGCGTCACCGTGCCGGTAATCCGCACTTGGTCGCCAACATTGAGACTAATTACCACAATGCACCTCTGCTGTTACCGCACCGCCGCCCCCCAGCCGTGGACGCCACGCGCCACTGTTGGGGGGCCGCCGCTGTCACTTCCCATTCGCCCCCGGCGCTGGCCGTTACGCACCATTCGGCGTAAATCTGTTGGGCGTTGCCATAATGCCCACGAGTAAAGACGGACAGCGCCCGTCGCAGCCAGCCGCCGCTGAAGATGTTCCTAGCTTTGTTCACGGGTCGTATCCGTCAGCGTGTGGATGCGCTGCACGCTGCCATCAGGCGAACTATAGGTAATTGTGGCCGGGTCAAGGCCGTCGTCGGCTTCGCTGTCGCCCACGATAACGGCCCAGATGTCGAGCCACGCCGTTTTTACGTCCTTGCCACTTTTCAGCACGTAGCCCATCAGCGCCGAGACAACTGACGCCGCTGTTGGTTGCGCTGCGATGATGACCGCCGCTGCGTTGTCCAGTTCGGCCTTTGTTGGCGGATCGTAGGCCGCCAATGCTGCCGCTGCCGCTGCCTGCACTTGCGCCGCTGACAGGTCGTTGAGCGCCGCAATGTCCACCTGCACGGCGGCCTGCGCTGTGTCCAGTTCGGCTTTTGTCGGCGCGTCGTAGGCGGCAAGGCGGCTGTCAATGTCGCCGGTGGTGAGCGTTGACGTGCCACGACTGCCAACGGCAACATCGAGATTGTCGAGCTTGGCCGCCCGCGTCGCCGTGTAGTCGCTTGCCAACGGCTTTGCCGCCCCAACAGCCACCCTCATGTACTCCGTGCCACTGATGCCAACCGCCACAACGCCGCCGTCGGCTGGTAGCGATAAGCCCGCATGGTGCCATGCCCCGCTCCCCGCTGGCGCTTCGTACCATCCGGTCGTGGAGAAAGCGGCGTGAACGGTGGAACCGTCCAGTTGATAGAGCGTTGCGCCGATGGCTAAACCGGTGCGTGCCGGGCCTAGATAAGCGTCGATTGGTTCTGTTTGCGCCATAGTCAGTCTTTGCTCACAATTTGCACGACTGCCACGATACGGCCATCCACGATTTGCGGCGTTGCGATGAGGTCGCAGTTGTACTCAGTCAGGAGCGCCGCAAGTTTCTCGCCACACTCACGGACACGCTGCTGACGGAACGCCGCGATTTGCTCAGGTGTGATTTGTTCGCTCATTCGCCACCGCCTAGCTGTTGTGCGATAGCCGCCGTTGCCTGCGCTGTTGCCGTCAGTGTAGCAACGGCGCTTTGCAGCGTAGCAATGTACGCCTGCACGGTAATTTCCTCTGGTTCAATGGCGAATGGCGCATCTTGCCCGGTCGCCGCCGCCAGCACATTGACGATGTGCATGGTGTCATTGATCGTCTTCATCGCTGCCCGTAGCGCAGCGATGAATGGTGTCACGGCGGCCACGGCGCCTGCGTGGTAGGTCGCCATGCTTGACAGATCATCAATACTATCGTTGCCACCAGACAAAGCAATCGTCAGGTACTCATATTCAACCAGCGCTTTGTGGGCGTTGGGATGCACACCGAATACCAGCGTATCGCGTGGCGCATGGCGCATGGCGAGATAGCGGTTAAATATGCGTTCGTCGTTGATTGTTGAGATTTGTACGGTCATAGATCCTCTATACGAGAGTGAATGTTTTGGTGACACCGCCAACACGACACTTAAAATCGGTGCCGTCAAACCAAATGTCGCCATCATTGGGTGTAGTTGGCGCAATGCCGCTGCGAATACGGAGACTGGCGCGTGCGGTGGTGCTGGCTGCAATGTCGGCTACTGCAGTTGGTGCTGTGCCGAAGCCGACTCGCCCGCCGAAATAATTTATATCTCCACTCGCTGCCTGATAGATTCCGTAGCCATTACTGACCCCCGTTCCTTTTTGAGCTTCAATGTACAGCCCGAAACTAGTAACTGCCGTGCCACCACCTAGATCCGGAGTGGCGACATAGAAGCCTCGCAATTCCGATATTGCTACTGTATTGGCGCCAGTGTTAGTGATAATAGCATTGACGAGATTAAAATTTGTGATAACGCCAGCAGCGCCAGCGCGGATCACTCCGCGCACAGAGAGCGGATAGATCGCCGCCAGCGCGCCAGCATGAGTTGCAGCCACTTCCACACCGCCAATGAAACCTGCCTGCTGATTGCTATTGGTAACTCCGGCCGCAGTGCCAGTATTTAGCACGGCTGAAAGGGCGGCATTTGTGAAATTTGCGGTAGAGGGTTGCGATAGCGTAACTAGCGCCTGTATTCCAAAACGCGCTACGGTATTGCCCGTATTAGTATAGACAACGTGTAGCGGATGTGATGGCGAAGTTGTATTAATGCCGATCCGCGCATTTGCCGTGTCCACATTTAACACATTTGCGCCTGATGCACTCTGGATTTGCACCGCCGTCGTGCTGTCAGCAGCCGGACGAATCGTTGACGTCGTAATGCCGTTGGTGAACGTTTGCCGCTGACTACTTGCCCCCGCCCTACTTCCATCCGCCAACAAATACCCCGTCTCCGCCTGAGTTGCAATCGTGCCAAGCCCCAGCGTCGAACGCGCAGCGCTGGCGTCAGCATCGTCCACCAGCGAACGACCGAAACTTGTTAGCGTCGCCAGCGCTGCCGTACCACTGCCCGTAAAATATGGCGCTCTGTCCGCAGCGCTTGTCAGGCCAGCAATAGCGCTCAACTCAGCATCCGCCGGCTGAAATGCGGCGCTGCTTTGGCCGTCGAGCAAATCAGCGTCCAGTCCGCTCCCGGCGCCATCAACCGTCAGCAGCTTCGTGAGGATAGCCGCCGCTGTGTTGGCGCTCTCTAGCTCGTATTGTGCGTGCGGATCACTCGCCGCCACATGCGCGGCAACCGCCGCCGCTGCCGTGCCTGCCGGGTCGAAGTTCAGTGATTGCGGCTCAAACTTGCCAACTGCGCTGTTCCATAGCCACGCCTTGCCGGTGTCGGTTGCGCCACCGGCAGGCGGTTGGAAGTCGGTGAAGAAGCCCTCGCCAACGCGGCTGGGTACGTATGTCAATGTGGTCATAGGGCAGAAATCCAGCGAATGATGTCAGCGAATGATGTCCCTGTGCCGATGGCAACGCCCACGGCAATCGAGGCCAGCACAGCAATGGTGACGAGCGCCGCCACATAGCCGTGCTTCACATAAATGTCCTTAATCCACCCGATAATCATCTTTTTTCAACTCCAAGAAACTTGCAATGTACAGCACTTCAAACAGCAGCCCCAGCCCTGCCCACACCATCAGCGACGCCCGAATGAGCGTGCGCAACGTGGGCAGCGGAATGGCTGGGTCGTCGCCGGTGCTAATCACCAGCAAGGCCAACGTGAGCGCCAGCGCCAGGTTTGCCGGGACGCCCACCAAATAGAAGTGCTGCCCCCGCCGCTGATAGTCGAGCCAGTAGCGCGTCGCCTTGAGCATCGCCGCCGTCAGCCCCGCCAGATAGCAAATGGTGAGCAGTTGAGCAATCATCCCTGTAGCCATGTGAGTGCCATATAAGCCAAAATCAAGCACAGCGCCCCTATAACGATAAGCAGCCCCGCCGTTGTGGGCGCAATGACGATCTGCTTATTGCCCTCCAAAGCGTCAAGCCGCTCCTCGTTGTTCTCTACCCGCTGTTCCGTGGCTTTTTTCCAGTCTTCGTTCGCTTTGATGTAGGCCGCCAGTTGGTCAGGAAAGCCGACAATGCGATAGGACGGGTCGCCGTCCATGAGCGCCAACACACGGGCGAGGGTGCGCTTGGTTTCCTCCTGCGACGCTTCGAGGCGACTGAGCTTGTCACGGAATTTGGCGAAGTCGTTATTTTCCGCCATCGTTATTTTTTTTTACCGGCAAGCCGGATGTACGTTCGGTTGCCTCCCGGACGTGCCAGGTCGTAGGCCATTGCCGTGTCGCCGCTCTTTGCCAGGTAGTGCGCAAACAGCGCCCCGGTGTAAAAGGCTTCTTCATCCGGCGCTTCGATGATGGTGGCGATGATCTCCGCCTCCGTGTCATTTTGTAGCATCTGCGCTGTTTTGAAGCTGTTACAGGTATTCAGCACAACCACACCAAAGCGCCCCCGTGCGGCCTGCGTGAGCCGGGAAGCGGACAGGATGCCGTCACTGAGCAGGATGCCGTCCTCGTTGCCGTGGGAGCAGATCCACAGCAGATTAGCGTCACTGCGCAATATCTCATCAAGAAACTGCTGACGGTCGATGCTGCCCAGGACTGGCGTAACGTCGTTGCCGCTGCGCAGGATGCTTTGCACTTCGGCGTCGGCATATAGCAGGTCAGTTTTCGGCGCAAAAAGCAAAATCTTCATAATTCTTTGTCGAAATACAGGCACAGCAGCCACACGATGATCAGTGCCGCCAGGACGTTGATGGCGGTGTTGGCGTAGAGTTCCGTCATTTCGCCCTCGTCACTTCGTAGCCCACTTTGCCCCGTGCGTCACCGTCGTAGTAGAAGCGGAGCCATGCGCCGCCTAATGGCTTTGGTGGTCGGCCTTTCTCAATGTGAAAGCCCTTGTTTAAGTGCATCTCCTGTTTGTACGTGGGTAGCTGCAAGTGCAACTGCTCATCCAGGTACACCTTGCCCGACTGTGACAAGCGCACCCTCGGCATGGTGACGAGCCATTCGCTATGCACATGCCCACGAACGACGAAGGTAGCATCGGGCAACCACACGGCCTTGCGGTTGGTGTCGATTACATTCTTGGTAACTTCACCGCCGCCGCCCGCTCCATGATGCCAGAACAGGCTATGGCTGATCTTGTCGCTGCCGCCCCGATTGAACAGGAAGCGCACAAAGCCCGCATAGCCCCCAGCCTTGACACCCAGCCGCTTGCACAGGCGATCAATCAGGTTGGTTTCGTGGTGCGCCTCGATGCTCATTTCGTGATTGCCCAGCGCCAGAAACTCAAACAGCGTTGCGTAGTCGGCCAAGTCATCGGCGGCGGTATCCACAAGGCTATCCAGGTAGTTGCCCTGCTTATGCTCCGGTCGGATGTCGTCTTTGTTGCCCCGCTTGTCGCCCTTGCCCTGCATGGCGCAAAAGAAGTCACCAAACACCATGATGCGGGCATTGCGCTCTTTGGCTTGCCTGAGATGCTTGTGGAACAGCCGCCGGTCGCAATGCGGGTTGTCCCAGTGAACATCCGACTGTAGCAAAAACCACTGTTCCCAGCCCTCTCTTACTTCGTCGAACCGTAACGTAAAAACGTCGCCTTCTACCACCTATTCACCTTGAATCTTCCAGTTGCCAAAATGAACTAGCGTAGGAGCGCCGCCTACCTCGGTTACATCCAGATCGTCAAAGTCCTTGCCTTGCTCTATACGACGCTGAAATTTGTTCAAATCCTTGAGAGCGACAACGTACCAATGCCCATCGTCGTCAGTTGTCAAAACGTATGGCTTCACCTACACCCCCAACGCTTGGCGGATGAGGTTGGCGTAGTAGTCAGCCTGCCCAGGCCCGTTGTAGATGGCGGCGAATCCAACATAGTCACCCGACTGCAAAAACCGTAATGCGCCACTAGCGCGCCAGTATTGAAACATGGCCCGCAGTTGCGCCGCCTCACTGAGCGCGAAGGCTTGCGCCATGTCTTCCGCCGACGCATAGCCGCAGGCGGCATGGTTGAAGCCCATGATCTGCCCTGCGCCGTAACTGGCGCTTTCATACGCCGCCTGCTCTGCCAGGGCAAGTGCGGCATCCTGCGCCGCCCGCTCCATTTCCTGGTTGCCGTGGAAGGGTTGCCACTTGCCGCCGTTGGCGTAAAAGTGTTGCTTGCCGTCCCAAGCAGGATCGCCCATCTTAAAATGCTCATCAAAAAGTTGGAGCAATCGAGCCTTGAAAACATGCGGCTCGAAGCGCATCAATAGCTTGCCGTCACGGAAGCCACTGCCGCCACTCTCAATCTTGAGGACAGCCAGCGCCACCCGTTCATCCACACCATACTCAGCCGCCAACGCCTTGATCGTAGCGCTGCGTTCGTCTGTGGATGGCGTAATCACAACCGGCACGTAGACATTGCCCTTGGGCTTGTCCTTGCCCAGAAACTGCGCATACGCATAACCCGTTGCGCCATTGTGCGTGACTTGCGCCCACTCGCCAGTCTGCGCCACAAAGCCCACGGCGTCGCCGTAGGGGATGGCGTGCAAAATGGGATGCTCCGTACCGGCCCCACTCCGCAGGTTGACGCCCACTTGGGCAATCACGTACAGCGTGACGGCTTGCGCCTGTGGTCGGCTGCGCACTTCGGCGGCATGGGCAAGGAGTTGCGGATACAAGTCCGGTAAATCAAAAGAGCGCCAATCCTGGCTCCCGTAATCTACCGAAAAAGGCTGTACGCTGTGGATGCGCTTATCTCGCAGCAACGCCTCATGGTACTCTGCGATCTGCGTCATATACTGCTCGGCGCTAATCCAGCCTTGCCAACCACGGCGCATAGGGTCGCCGCTGGCATCCTTCACAAAGCGGTCAATGCCATACTCACCGATGATAATGCGCACGTCCGGCCACGGACAGCGCTCATAGCGCCCACACCACCAGCCCCACATCTCGCTAGGCCCAGCCAGGTCGTGGTATTCGTGCAGGAAGAGATAATGCCGCCCACGGATAAGGGCGGCGTGTACCGGCTCGAATGGCGTCCAGTCCGGTGGCGTGTCTTTGCCGGTGTTGGCCGGCCAGCCCACGGACAAGTTAAGAGCGCCCGCCGTTAGCGCAAGCTTCTTGCAAGCGTCCAGGAAAGCCACGGTGTAATCCACCGTCTGTTGCAAGTGCGTCCACACCTCAGGTTCGTTAATGCCCAGCACGACAAGTTGTTCGGTTGCCGGAAACGGCAAATTGCGCCGCTTCGCTTCCGTGCGCAGGCGCTCAATGTGGCCGCTCCATTCCCGCGCATGGCGCTTGCCCGTGCCAGCCGGATCAGCGGCCATGTCGCTCTTCTGCTCGCTCATGGCCCAGGAGCGCAACACAATCAGCGTGTTAGGCGCGGCGCTGTACACGTCGCTGATCCATTGCGGATCGGGAACGTCGCCCGCCACAAGTTTGACGGACGGCGGCTGTAGGTCACGGATGAACTTAAGGTCTTCCGGCCTGCCGTGCGTTTTGATCCAGTGCGTTCCTAGTTTGTGTTGCATACCGGCGATTATAGCAAAATTATGATTATCCGTCAATTATTTGCATTTTTATCATAGTTTCGTAAGGTCTGACGATGATTTTTACGAAAATTGGTCGAAAATTGCTCATTTTGCCTATTGACAAGTGTTCCGAATTGCGGTATACTGGTATCAGGAAAGAGTGATAGACGAAAGGAAAACAGAATATGTATAAGCTTTTTATCAACGGCAAGCACATTGATACGGATAGCTGGACAAAGTTAAGTAACTGGCTCCGGTTGGACTGCCACCTCAAATTGACGGTTGTGCAATGTGACGAGCTAAAGGATGAAGGCGAGTTATATGCAGGCGATATGTACCTGCAACTCAAGAGCCGGTAGCCGAAACCTTCCCCCGAAGGTCGCTCCAAAACGGAGCTTTTGAAGATGGCGAATGGATGAAAGGAAAGCAAAATGATTGCGGTTGGAATTGTCGTGTGGAATGTGTGGATCGGAGTGGTATATGAAAACAGGAGATAGAGTTAGAATCACGCCAGGGCATCAAGAGGCAACCGGCGCAATCGTCGGATGGCTGCCGGATGGCTCGGCAGTTGTCGAGCTTGACGACAAGTATCAAGGCTACATGGACAACGGCGGAAGCTGCGAGAACTATTTCCAGCATCATATCACAGCGATTGTTGTCCATGTTACAAATTTGACGAAAGAGGTGAGCGCATGAACCCATTTAATCATAATGAAGCCAACAGTTTGACGCATGTCGCCAAGCTCGACAATGGCGATCTGTGTTATTACGACGCAGCCACGGAGCGGCCCGATACCTTTACCAACAACGTCTTTGTCTATATCGGTCATGGCGTCATCCACAGTAAATATGGCATCGGCCAGCGCTCATCATCGACAGCGCATTTCTGGCGCCACCGTGACCGCACGACGATGCGACCAGCAAGAGGAGCATAGCATGTTCGGTACATCATGGCTAGGCGGTAGCTTTCGGGCAGCGGTAGGGCGCTACCTAAAGCGCAAGGCGAAGAAGCAAGTGAGGCGGTTTAAGCGAGAAAAGGGGTGGAAGCGATGACCGTACAAGAATTGATCGAGCAACTACAGCGCATAGAGGACAAGAGCCGCATCGTCATCTTGCAGAAGGACAGCGAGGGCAATGGCTACTCACCCTTGGCCGGCACCGACGAAGACGGCTATCATGCGGAAACGCCCTCCCGTGGCGAAACGGGCGAAGACGGCGACCCGTGCCTGGTGCTGTATCCGATTAGTTAGGAGTGACATATGAGTGAACCAAAACCACGCCGCCCACGCAGCACAGCGGCCAACGGCAAGCTGAATCAGGCCGCACTGGCCGATGCCGCCGCCGCCATCGTTGACCGGCAGCAGTACGCAGCGTTGCCAGAAAGCGCACGCAAGGCGCAACGGCTGGTGTGGCAGCATCTGCTAGAGCAGCAGGCACAATGCAGCGACAGATCCGCTCGTAGATATATCGCAGAAGCGTTAGGGGAGGCAATAGAATGAAATTCATTGTGAAAATGGCGTAGCCGTTTCATTGTCCTGAAAACTCCAACCACCATCGTAACGGCTACACCGTGGAACCAAATTGTACGGCGCCAATGCTGCGTTGTCATCGTACCAGCGTTGTAAGTTGCGCTACGTCATTTGTTGCATTACACTATTGCCCACAAGGAGGCCATCATGCACCAAATTAACCTGACCATCACGGAAGATACCGCCATCATCGTCAACGGCACTATCACGCTGGAAGTGCTAACCCGCAACGATCAACCCGTCGTTGTCATTACACGCAGCGACGGGCAAACGTATGTGCTGCAAGATTACCGGAACATCTTCATCAAGGACAGCGCAGGAAACTTGCAGCCAGCGACAGAATAAAAGAGAGCGGGATGATCTTCGGATCATCCCGCTCTCTTTTTACGGCTCCGTGCGGAAAATCACGCACTCCTTGTAGCCATTCATTTCTTGCACCATGCAGTCCATCTCATACGGATCTGGCAGCGCAATGAAGAGCGTTGTTCCCATCACCTGCTTGGCGCTGTTGAGCGTGACGTAGGCGTAGTAGGCAATGCCGCCGCTCAGGGCGCTCCAAAAGCCATACGTTGCGCCGCCTGGGACGCTTACCCACTCTAGCAGGAACGGCGTTTGCCCTTGCCGCTTCGCACGCACAGCGGCCTGAATATCCGCCGCCTCCCGTGCGGCCATCAGCGTGCGCACCTCAACCCAGCGGTGATCCATCATGCAGCGGTTTAACACCGGATCGGTGAAGTTGCCGCCCATGATCCAGGTGACGCCATGCGCCGTCATCACGAAGCGCATGTTGCCGCCGTAGTACCAAGTCGCCTTATCAAAACCGCATTGCCGTGCGGTGAAGCTGCTGGTATGCGTTCTGTCCCAAAAGGTTTGCCCAGCGGTGAAGGTTGCCGTGAGATTTTGCCCCTCCGTGTACAAGTCTTTCATGATACCGGCAAAATCAACTTGGCTGATCACATTGCCCGTTTGCGCAAGGTCGGCGGCTTGTGTGCCAGCCGGCAAGTCAAAGCGCAGCACTTTGAAGCCGTTGGCGCTTGTGCCGAACAACGCCTCGTTGCTGTACCGCCCCGGCCCGTCAATGGCAACCACATCAGCATCGCCCACCACCACGGACGGACGCAGTAGCGTGTAACTGCCCTGCAAACTCTTCCAGCCCACATCAGCGAAGTTTTGCCGCCCGCCGATGGCGATCTGCACACCATCCGCCAAAGCAAAGTAGTTGCCGGGAAGCGGGCAAATGTCAGCGTTGGCGCTGGCCGGCCCCACTTGCCCCATGCTCGACAGGCACTCATCGGCCCGCCCACCGGAAAAGCGGGCAATCCGCATTTCCGGTTGAAACGGACGCTGCGCAATCGGCAACAGCGCTCTGTTGACGGCGCTGTCCTGCGCACGCACTGGCGCAACCAGCAAGGCAAACAAACATAGTGCGATAGTGAAGTTTTTCATCGTTCAATTCTCCTAACTTGCTAAATACTGTTCGTGGTTGCCGTTGACGGTGACAACCCGTCGATTCCCCTGGCGCTCTTCGTGAAGCACGCCCATATCAACTAGCGCCGTGATCTTCTTGCTGACGTTGCCCTTCGTGCTGCCAGTGTGGGCGGCAATGTCATCAAGCTTTGCGCCTGGGTTGTTTTTGAGAAACCGCACGATTGCCTTTTCGATAGTTTCTTGCAGCGTCTCATTGTTTCCAGAAACAACAGCCACAGGTGAGGAAACCGGCGTTGTTTCTGCTTTTGCCGATGTTTCCAGAAACTTGGAAACCATTTTGGGGGAAACCTTTTCTATCTTTGCCTGCGACTTCGCAACCAATTCCTGCTTGACAAGCTGCAACTTGAGGCGACGCAATTCCTGATCATCGGCCAGGGTGTCAACTGATTCACGCACAGAGCGGAAAGCAAAGATGTTCGCACCAAGCCGACTGGCAAACGGAAACACCAGTAACCCGCAACGGAACAGCACTTCTGCTAACGATGCCTGTCCGTTGATGAAACGGATAACAGCCGGGACAGACTCGAATGCCGCCACGATTGCCAAAGTGATCACGAAGGAGCCATACACGTAAGCATGAGCTTTCGTCATGTCAATGCGTTGGGCAGGATCGGACGTGCGGCGATTATGCGCCTCCGCCTTATCCCGTTCATCCACAGCAACAAAGCCGATGCCCTCGGTCGCCACGCCGGCCACTAGGCCCACCAGCACAGCGATTGTCCAGTGAGCATCAAAGAACATGTTGACGCCCTCGTAAGAGGCATAGCCCACACACAAGGCGCTTGTGGCTTGCGTCATCAGCGGCGTGATCTTTGACAGCCCTTCGCCAATCATGTCCGTGTGCGTGCCAACACGTAGCATGAAGTTTTCTTTGCGTGCCTCCATACGCTCTTTGAGTGTTACTTCGCCCATCCCCTACCCCTTTCCTGTTTTCTCGCGTTCGCACAACAAATCATTTGCTGCATCCATCCATTCGTTGCGCTCTCGGTTTTGCAATCGGCTAAATTGTATCCGCGGCCCGTCCCTGGTCTGACGGATTTCATAACCGTAGCGAATCGCCAGCGTCCATATTTCCTCAGTGGCAAGTGCGTTCAATTGCCCCCTGTATTCTCGGCACTTAGATTCTTGGTACATCCCTCCTACCCCTTTCCCCAATAAAACTTAAACCCGTCATCCCACAAATGCACCAGGTCTTGCAGCGCCCAGCCCAACAGCACGCCCAGCATGAACTGATTGCCCAGTACAAGCAGCAACCACTCCAACAGCGTTATGTCCACCAGCCACGCAACGAGAAGGTATTGCAGCAGCGCCAACGGCCCGAACAGGTATAAGAACGCTATTGGCGTTGCGACCGGCGGGAAATGTGACAAGTAACTGCGATGTGGGATCAGCCTAGCCAGTGGTTGCCAGTACGCCGACCACAGCCACCCCGCCACCCCGCCGAATTGCGCCGTGAAGTCATGCTCCGCCCCGTTCCTGACTTGCTCCTGGTCACGCACGTCAGGCGATGCGTACATGCCGATGGTCAGCCCCAGCGTTGCGCCCAGCCCCAGCGGCCACGGCAGCGCAATGGAGAGCGCCGAGCCGACCCAGAACGTTTGCTTTGCCCGTTTGCTGTGCGTTTCACGATTAGCCATGCGCTGCAATTCCTGTTGCGTAGTGAGATAGATAGAGAAACAAGTATACATACTCATCAAATTTATAGGTAGGGCGAAAACCAACCCGTTGCCGCCCCACGGCACGATAGGTATGGGGGTTCATACCTACGCTCATACCGTCGCAAGTTTTATTACATCATCCATAAGCTTTTGGGCTTTGCCGTGGAAAATGCCCTTGCCGACCTTCTCTTTATAGACCTGCTTAAAGCGGTACAGCGTCATCGTCGGCTCAAGCTTGTACGCTTCCACCATCAACGCCATGACATCCTGTGGCTTCTCCGTGGCCGGTTGCGGCGCCACAGGCTCTACGGCGCTTCCTAGCGCTTCCTGTGGCGTCCAGTGCGGCTTAACGTTGCCCCACTTGGCTTGCACCTCCTTGACGAACTCACCGACTAGTTCGGGGTAGTTGTCTTTGCTGGCGTCGCCCAGGTAGGCGCTTTGCAGGCGGGTCGTGCTGTCCGTCTCAATCAGGTACGCCGCCCCCTTCCCTGGCAGCTTGTCAGCGTCCGGCGCGCCCACGAACGCCGCTTCCGTGCCATCCTTCACCCGCCCCGCCCACGTTGCCGGGAGTTGGCTGTGGATGCGCTTGGGGAAAAACTCATTCGTACCACGTTGCGAACCAGCAAAGAGCGAGATGCCCCAGGCTCTGCCCATTGCGCCGATGTCGCTTATGGCATTCACCAAGTCTTCATCCTCCTGCTTGCTCATGAGATACTTTAGTTCATCAATGACAAGCAAGATGCGCTGGCGGCTGGCGCTGCGATTGCGCTGCATGGAACGCTGCTGTAGCAAGTCGGCAACGGTCATGATGGCGGCGCGCGCCTGCGCTGGATCGGTCATGATAGGCATTGCGAGATGCGGCAGCCCATCTACCGGGAAGTCAAGCCCCTTCGGATCAATGACGATGACAGCCAAGTCAGCCGGCGATGTGGTTGCGCACAGCGTGAGTAATGCCCCCAGCATGGCCTGCGTTTTGCCTGAGCCAGAAGCGCCAAACCAGACGCACGAATATTCGTTCGGGTTGTAGAGCCGGTTGTCCACAATCACATCGCCCCGCAGGGTGGACTCTATGCCCATCAGAAAGTGGAACGGTTGCACCTTGCCGCTGATGTAGTCCGCCCACTTATCACGCAACGTGATGATCGGCGGGTTTGGCCGGTCAATCTCGATGCGCAGCGGCTTAGGCACAATGCGCAGGTTGAGTTGCTTGTTGCACTTGCGGGCGATGGCATCCTCTAGGGCAAGCTCAAGCTTTTCCAGGTTTTTTAAGTTGGCGTCATCGCCGTTGTCATTCACGAACGCCACCCACACAAAGGACAGCACACGGGCGCTTTGGCGGTGGAGGTAGAAGGCGGGCAGCTTCTGATCACCAACCAGGACATAGCCACCCCTGGCCCGGATCACGCTGTCGATAACGTTGAACACGTCCGCCGGCCAGCCCTGCGGCAAGGCGTCGCGCCCCGTCCACGAAGCAATCCACTTGTCCACATAGTGCTTGGCAAAGTCGGCAAGGCCGGGGGCGGGCGCTTCGTGCAGGCCGATAGAGCGGCGCAAAATGTTTTGCGCATGGCCCCAGGCCCAGCCGCCTAACGTTGGCTTTTTTCTCATGTCGTAATTTCCTATCCCGAACAAAACAATTCTTGACAATTGAGTTAACATCACCGCTCAACTTTCGGCGTACAAAAATAAACCCGCCCCTGTGGCCCATCGTACCAGCCCAGCCACTCGTCAGCCTTGCAAAGTTCGGGAGCATTCAGCGGCTGGATTAGCGGCGCTACCTTGCGCTCCGTGGCCGTGGGCGCTTTGTTCCACCACCACACCGGCACGAAGAAGGGAGCGGAACAGATGGCAAAGACGAGCAAAGCGCCCACAAAGCCGATGATGGCAACCTTGCTGATGCCCTTACCCGCTGCTGCCTTGACCGTAGACAATGCCGTCTCTACCATGCCGTCCCGCTTGTCACTCATGGGTTATTGTCCCTTCTAGATCGAAATTGATTCCATAAAATCGCTGTATTCCTGCTTTGTCATTCCCGGCGGATACCATTCTAGCTGCTCCGGCTCGGCGTCCACCTTTAGCATTCTGATGTGGGCGATCAGACTGGTTACTACGGCCATTGCGTCGTCGCTGCCTGTGTAAACATCGTCAATGCAGCCCTGGCATAAGTCGCCCTCGCAAGAGGTGTTGCACGCTAGGCACATAATAAATTGCCCTTTCTACTGGCAGAAGTAAATCAGCCGTGCGCCCAGTTTCTCATCCGGCACGGTGATGGTGAACAGCCGCTGCCCAGTTGGGCAATTCTGCGACGGTGCATTGGACGGAAGCGGGTTGCCTTCGCAGTCAAACGAAGTAATTCCTTCGTCATACAGCCGAATGGCATCCCGCATCATCTCCGCCTTACTGCGGTGACAGGCCGGCTCGCTGTTCGGGATCGGGTAGCGCTCCCCATTCTGCGCAGCGCTCCAATCAACGCTGTCCTGTGCCGCTTTGGCATCAGCGTGAGACAGCACCGGGAAACGTTGCCCGTTGACGGTAACGGACGGCTCCTGCGGCGCTTCGTTGCCGAAGAATGCCGACGCCTGGCGCACTGCCTCACTGTGACCGCCGAGATACTGCGCCGTGTCCACAAAGCGCTGCCCGTCCCACACGGCTGTACCGCCGCCGCTAAAATTGTCGCCGCCAACCACTGACTCACCGATGGCCCCGAACAGCCCGAAGAATCCCGGCTTGCTCAACGGTGAGCCTGTGCGATATTCCTGCCCAGGCGTCAAGGGGATGGGTTGCGGCGCCCAAGACGGCTGAAAGATGCTGCCCAGAATGGTCAGGCCGACGCCTGTCACTGCAATTGCTTCTTTAATCACTGCTGTTTCTCCTTGTAAAATAACCATGCGCTAATGCCCATCAGCACTACACCCAGCCCCCAGATCAGCGCCCGCATTGTGTAGAAGCCCGTGAACGCCCAAGATGATTTTTTCTGTGCGTCCGCCTGGATTTCGGCAATGCGTACCTCATTGTCGGAGATATACTTGCGGCCATCCCACTCGATGCCCGTGCGCCGCGTGGCGTTGCTCTCCTGCGTCCACGTTGTCATCACGTCGCTAGTTTCTGCTACGGCAACGCTGGCGACATAGCCGACGCTGACGCAGGACACGGCGACTAATGCTACAAGAAGCAGAGCGCAGCCACCCACGGCGAACGCTTTGATTTCGTTCATTTCATCATCTCCTAGTATGGATACAAATCCAGGGCGATTAGCACATCCCGTGCCTTCGGATCGCTGCCAAGCAATCCAAGCGCCGCTGCCATTTCAGCATCGCTTCGCCCGTGCCGCGCTCCTGTGCAGATGCCGCCTACGACCCCGTAGGATCGTCCAGTTTCCGACATCATCTCTCCGACAGTTTTTGTGGAAAGTTTTTGCCGGATTGCCGATACTTCGTCCGCTGTAATTCTGTCCAGAATCTCGTAATTTGCATTGCATGCCATTTGTCCTATTGTCCTTTCTGTAGTTTCTCAATCAACCGCCGTCTCGCTTCGCTCTCGACTTGATCGGGATGCTCGACGGCGAACCAACTCGCTTCCACACTGGCAATCTCTTGCCGCAGCCGAATCCCAATCGACGCCTCATCACACAGAGCGCCCCATGTGGGCATACTGTTGATTGCCTGCTCTGCCAGACTATTCCATGTTGGAAAACTCATCACTTGCCCGTCCTTTCTGCCCATTCAATCACGCCCAGGCTGATTAGGCCCATCAGCCCGACAATCAGTAAAAAAGTTGTCATAAAAACAAAAACTCCTTTGACTAGCCGTCAAGGAGTTGCGCAAACAGAGCAAGTGCAGTAGACTTGCCGATTGCCGTCACTCGCATTGACGGTTATGTTTTGGCTGCACCTTGTGCTACAACACAAGGTGCAGCCGTTATGTCACTGCCTATCACCACCCGCCGCTGCTCTACACAGCGCCAGGGCAAACACGATACAGCCGACCACATACAGCCAAACCAACAGCGCTATCAATTGAATCTCGCTTCCTGCTCCTTTCGCAATGCCTCCGCCATCTTCGTGAACATGCTGTCCACCAGGCGCATTGCTTCATCCAGCGCGCCAGCTCCGGCCAAGTTCATCAGGACGCTCATGGCATCCGGCATCCGCTCACTGTCGCCGCCGTATATGACCACAGCGCTATGCTTGATGGCGTCGTCTTCGGTTTCCGCCGCCGCATAGGGCAGCATGACGAAGACGGGCAGGTCATGCTGTTGGCACAACGCTTGCAACTGGTCGATCAGCGGCTGAATCTCGCTCTGAAAGATCGCCGTTTTGTCGTAGACAATTTTTGACATTGACTAAAAGATCCTTTCGTGCTACGATACCCTTTAGAATTTCTTCGATGGGACGTTCGGCATAGACCGGCACGCCATCGATAACATAGACAGGAGTCCTATGCTGCTTCACCATTCAACAACTCCTCAACACTCAACCCAAGCACCTGGGACGCTTTCAGCGCCCCTTCCACCGTCAGCGCATTTTCGCCAGCTTCCACACGGAATACCGCCGTTTGCGACAGTCCCAGCGCATCGCCCAGCGCACGCTGCGACAGCCCCATTCCCTCACGACGCAACCGAATACGTTGCCCGATACGTTGCCGCAAAGCATCTTTGTCGATGTGGACGGACGGCAACTCGATCACTCGTTTCATTGACACCCCTTCCTTGATGACTAAATCACAAATTAATGATTGATAATCATTATAGCGCAAGGCTATGCAGATTGTCAATGCCCAAAAATGATGAAAAATCATATATTTAGCGAATAGTCATAGGAAATAGAAAGGATGATAGAATAAATGATTGCTTGTGAATCATATTTTGACGAAAGGCACGTTATGGCGTTGGCGGAAACGATTGGAGATCGGATCACTATCCTGCGGCGGCACTGCGAGTGGTCACAGGCGGAACTGGCAGAGCGGGCGGGCATCAATCAGGCACGGTTGTCACGCTTGGAAAACAACAAGGAGACGCCCACGGTAGAGAACCTGTTGAGCTTGGCACGGGTGTTTAATGTTGATCTGCATCTTCTGGCGACGGGCGAAAACCTCAAGCCGGATGAGCCGGACGTTGCCATGACAGACGAAGGCAACGAGGTAGCAAAGCTGCTGGATGCGATGGATGAGGACTTACCAGGTTTTCCGCCCGAAATGCCCCTTGCTTCAGCTATGGGGATGTAAAAACCTGTGCTTGACACGCACGGTCAAGCGTGGTAAAATGATTCTCAGTTATTAATTTTATGCTCCTGGGTTGAAGCGCCCAAAACTCTTGAGAAAGCCACTGTTTGCACCAGTGGCTTTCTTGCTTTTAAACCGACTCGATTATTGCTGTTTTGCACTTGCCTTTCTCCGGCCCCGTCTGGGCAGTGCTGCACGATCAAACGACACCTGTTCCGGCTTGATGTTGTCCACCAGGATGCCAAATAGAGCGTTGCGGCTAACACCCAGCGCCGCCGCTAGTTTGTTGGCGTTTGCCGCCTGACTTGGCAGCATGGCGACAAGCATTGTTTCCGTTTGAAGCTGTTTTGCACTTGCCTTTCTCCAGCCCCGTCTGGGCAGTGCTGCACGATCAAACGACACCTGTTCCGGCTTGATGTTGTCCACCAGGATGCCAAATAGAGCGTTGCGGCTAACACCCAGCGCCGCCGCTAGTTTGTTGGCGTTTGCCGCCTGACTTGGCAGCATGGCGACAAGCATTGTTTCCGTTTGAATCTGAGCTTGCAATTTTGCCTCCGATATCTTTCTGTTAACTTTCGCTAACAAAGTAGTCACTTAGATTAGATCCAAGCAACGGCATATCAACCACTGCGCGCAGGAAAATCCCACGCGCCCCATTAATATCTCGATCCAGGGTATTACCATCTTTATCGCGAATCACTTTTGCGCCGCCAAGCTTGGGCTTGATTTCACCTGTCCAGCTAACGGTCTTGCTGGTATAGGCTTCACAGGCGTCAAGTACAAGCTTGCCCTACCGTTGCACACTGCATGCCGGCCCGTGTGGGAGTAGGGGAGCATACCCATCGCCGGCGCAGCCTGTACGCTGCCCCTGCAAGCTGCAAGGCTTTGGCGGTGTGCTTGTCAGATGCTTTGTGGTGGCAACGGTAGGCGTGGTGCATCCGCCGAAGTAGGATCTTCAATGGCCCGTCTGTGTCTTTTGGCCCGCCGCTCATGTTCGCTATTCCCTCCCCTGTCGTTACCCTACCTCTGGTTTATGCTACTTCGGTCTACGTGTTCTGTCTAGCTTCGCACTATGCGTGCGCACCATGTTCGATGCAGCGTTCGGTATCCCTTCGCAACATGGTGCGCAACACCTTCGCCCTACCCTTTCCCTCTACCACGCTGCATTCGTGCGGCTGCGTTCTGGCGTGCAATGTTGGCGTGGGTTTGAAATTCCTTAATCGTGATCGGGTTGCTCTTCCAGTAGTCCAGGGCGCTTTCCAACGAGGCGTAGCGGTCAATGTCCACAAACCACAAGCGGCTGTCAGCGCTGTAATCGAACAGCGCCGCCCCATGCCGCTGGTTGGCACTGCGCACGTTCAAGATTGCCCGCAAGATCGCCCCCTCCCACGAACGCAGGCCCCAGCGCTGCCAGCCGGCCCGGCCCCACGGTACAGGGCAAGTGATGCGGTAAGTCTTGTGGTCATGGGCGCTTTTGCTGTAGATGAAGACGGTGCAGGCGATTACCGCTTCGTTGAGAACTTGCACCCGTTTCAGGTCATCGGCCCCGGCGTTGATGCGGTCAGCAGCGTCAGCAATGCGCTGCTTGACGTTGGGAGCCATGTCAGCAAACCGCACCCCGACAATGCGGTCGATCAATTCGTTAAGATTCATCGTCTTGCACCTCCATCAGTTTGTCATAATGCGCCCACCGCCGCCGCTGTTCTTCCTTGATTACGTCCCACTTCTGTCTTGCTTCAAAGAAGCTGACGCCTTCCGCCGATACGCTCAACGTCCAGCCATAGCCGACAATCCAGGCCGCCACGAAGGAAAGCCAAAAGATAATCAGCGCTGACAGGCTCAGGAATGGTACGCCAGCAAAGAAGATGCTCACCAGCAGCACGACGAAGGCGAAACCAGCGTACAATGGCACGCTGGCAATGAGAAAGCCCTTGGCACGATCTACAGCGCTGCTGCGAAATTCAATGTGCTGTGTGGCCGCCGGCGGCGCATCTATCGTCATGTTGATTTCGCTGTTGATGGGCAGTGGCGGCGCCGCTCTGCGGTCAATCCGTGCCGGAACGTAATTACCCGCCTGTGGTCGCAGCCCCATCGCCCGTTGTTGGTCGAGCGTGATTTTTTCGTTATTCCCCATAGCAAATCCTCGCATACTCTCGCTTCTCACTCACTGTCATGACTGACCAGCTTGTCAGCGCTGCGTCAATGTTGGCAGTGTCGTAGACCAGTGATGCCGGATCAAGATGCCGGCACGACAACCATGCTCGCCCCAGCCACACGAACCGATAGCCGAAGTTGTCAACCTCAACGTCACCAATCGCCGGGATCGTGGGTCTACGGCTCACTGGTGCAGCTACAGCGCCCGCCACGCTGTTTTGTAGTGCTTGAGACACATCAGCCGCACCCACAGCCCACCGGACGACACCCACGACGCCAAAGAGCAGCAACCCGCCCAGCAACAGCGCCACGGAGAAAGGAGACAGCTTCATGCGCACACCACCTCCGCCAGCTTGCCCAGCGCCGCCAGCCGCAGCACAACAACGTTGTCGCCAAAGTCCAACTCAATGCACCATTCGCCCCGCCAGTTTGTGATTGCCCATGCTTTAATGCTCATTTGCTCACCTCACAGGAAAAAGAGCGCCAGCCCACGCCAGCGCCCTACTATATACTTAGCTCACGAGTTCAATTTCGACCGGCTTTAGATCCATGATTTCGGCCAGCCACTGCGTCAGCGTCTCGAATTGCTCCTGGTCTTCCTGCCGGCGCAATTCGTCATACTGTCGTTTCAGGTCTGCGATGATGCGTTCGCGCTCTTCCCGTGGGAGTTTGATAAAGTTTGCTGGCAACTGTGTCATGAGTTAG
>ERZ761592.256-NODE-256-length-23452-cov-11.632859_pt1 | contig 23452 bp, 52 predicted proteins | sample MGYA00433095_ERZ761592 | MGnify/ENA primary metagenome ERZ761592 (study PRJEB28899, sample SAMN03785554) | bioreactor sludge metagenome | biome: EBPR Sludge; feature: EBPR Bioreactor; material: 0.22µm filtered reactor supernatant | place: Saint Lucia: Queensland... | reverse complement strand
CAGTCAATCCCGATTACTGGCGCAAGTGTTACCGGAACGGCGGGACAGGCCGATAGCGGTACCGTCTCGGCGTCGGCAGTCGTCATCACGGGCGGGACGGTTGACGGCACGGCGGGTGCATCCATCCCGGCAACGGGTGAGGTCGCTGCCCAATCAATCCCGATCACCGGCGGAAGCGTCACGGCCACTACCGGGCAGGGCGCGACGGGATCGGTCAACGCGCAGGCTGTCACCATCACCGGCAACACGGTCACGGCAACGGCGGGACAATCTGCGATCGGTGCGGTGCTTGCCAGCACAATCGCCGTATCGGGCGCGTCGATTGCGGGATCAGCAGGTGCCACCGGGCTCGTGACGACGTCCGCGCTGGTGGTCATCGGCGGTCAGGTGGTCGCGCTTGCGGGATCCGGTGATACCGGAACCGTGTCCGGGTCTGCGGTGACGATTACGGGTGGGGTGGTTACGGCGATAGTCCTGAACCCGTCGCCCGTTACCGGCGGACCTGCCCGGACGAAGCCGTTCCTGTACGCCGTCGCCACGTCTCACGACCTACTGACCGCTGCCCCGCTGACGAAGTCGTTACTCTCTGCGACGCCCACCCTGCACGATCTGCTGGAATCCGAACCCGTCACCCTGCCGTTACTGCATACCGTCCCGCATCTGGTCGGGAACTAGGAGGACACGATGCCCGTTGCACAACAGACACCGACCTATCAGCTTGGCACAACTCCGTGGGCGGAACTGCCCACCCTGACGCGCGTCAAGGAGGGAACTGCTGTCACGACCCTTGAGGGAGGGGAGACGATCACGCTGGTGCACAAGAATCCCGCCGGAACCGTGGTCGACACCTACACGGCAGCGGCAGGCGATATCACCCATACCGCGAACGGGTCCTGGTGGTGCCTGGTCACAACGCCGGTCGTTGGCCTGCACGCGCTCCACTGGACGGCAGAGATCGGCGGGGGGACGTGGGAATGGCACGATTCGTTCAACGTGATTGATTCCGAATGAGCGCCGGGGACGAGGTCATCAGCGACGAGTTTCCGGACGCGACCGGGGTGGTGCTGACGCGGGATCACTTCGACGAGTCCCTGGTTCAGGTCAGGTGGGAGACAGACAGCGGTCGGACGTTCGACTGGTGGTGCCTTGAGGAATCATTGCAACGCCTGAATTGACGCAGGTATGACACTCTCTGTCTCATAACTATCATTACCGATTGCTTGTGATAGTGCGCTGTTGCAATACGGGGCGGCGTTATTGCAGTGGAGGGGCGACCCGGCTATCTCGCACCGAATGCGTGGAAGTGCGGGCGTGCACTTGTCACCGGGTCTGTCAATCGTGACGGTCTGTGGAGTTCCACCACAGGTCTGCGCACCTGACTCCATTCAGGCCTGGATTCCCCTTCGGCTCGGGGAGCGCATGCTTACCGTTGCGTGCCAAGCTCACCGTCACATCTGTTGCTCGGACCGACGAACTCGCGGGCTACCCGACGGAAAACAGAAAACCGATTTGCAACCCCGGCAGCCGGTTCCGAAGAACATGAGCCGTGTTCCGGAGCGGGAACGGGGCGGCGAGTGGCGTCTTATTGGGGTGCGCCACTCACGGGAATTACCGCCCTGCGCCAATACTAGCACCCGTTCGGACAAAGCGAAACCCGATCTGGTACGGCTACGGCAATGTCATAACGGCGGGGGAGGGGATCAGTAGAGCGATCTCTGCCTGATACCGGATGCGCACCGTTCTCCCCTCGACCACCACGACGCCCAGTTCACGCAGAACCTGTGACAACTCGTCCGGCGCAACAAGATCGATCATGACCCGGACATCGGTCAGCATGGCCCTCACATCGCGCAGGACGGCGATGTCGGGTGGCGAGTCCAGTTCCGCCAGTTCGTCGCGCAGGCGGGCGGCGGTGCGCACGTGGACGGCATCCTGTTCGGCCAGCCACGCAGCATCCCGCCGTCCGTTCAGGTACAGCGCTTCAGCCCGCTCGTGGGTCGTGTCGGCGGCAATCAGTTCGCGGGTGATCTGCGACCTGCGCCGGATGATGTCAGCGCCATTCTGGCTGGCGTGCCACTCCGCCACAATCGCGTCCGGGTCGACCACCGAGGCAAGGTCGCGGGCCAGCGCCTCCCGCACCGCGTCGCTGATCTTCGTGGCGCTCAGGGTGTACGGCGGGGACGTGCAGCGGTCTGCGGTCTTGTAGATGTATCCGGGGCAGCGGAAGTGGATGCTTTTGCGACCGCTCGTGACGCGGTTCAGGATCATGCGCCGTCCGCAGCCGTGGACCACCTGCCCGCGTAACCAGTGGTCAACCTCGACCTGATTGCGGAGCCGCTGTCGGGACGCGACGACGGTCTGCAAGCGTTCCCACGTCGCGCGGTCAATGATGCCGGGGAAGGCGTCCCAGACGATGCCGTCCCGACTGGTGACCGCTCCGGCGATGGACGGGTTGCGTAGCCACTTGCCGACGGTTGTTGCGGTCCAGGTTGACCCGTAGGCGTTCGGGACATCGTTCGCGTTCAGCCAATGGGCGATTTGCAGGAACGGTTCCCCGGCCAGCGCCATGCGGACCACCTGTACCATCTGCGGTGCGGTTTCCGGATCAGGTTCGAGGTTGCGGCCACGTTCGCCCGGATGCCCGGTCTTGCGAAATCCGGACAGTTTGCCGCCAACCCAGATGCCGCGCCGTTGCCGTTCGTGGGCAGCGGCGGAGATGAACCGGCCCATGCGCTTGCGTTCGGCCTGACTGATGACGCCGAGAAACCCGCGCATCATGTCATCCTCTGCGCCCGGTTCGCTGACGCTGATGATCTTCGCGCCGTACGACACGAGTTCGCGGAACGCAATCTCCTGCAGCAGAAAGTCCCGCGCGACCCGCGACATCGCGAACACCAGCACGGCGTCAATGCCCCCGGCCTGTACCCGCGAGACGACATCGATCCAGCCAGGGCGGTCCATCGAATCGCCGGACAGATCGTGGTCGCGGACGACGTCAACCACGCCCCATCGTTCGCGGTCTGCCCACTCGCGGATGCGCTGTTCCTGGGCCGCAAGACTCAGCGATCGTTCCGCGTCCTCTCCGGCGCGCGCCTTCGATTGCCGGACATAGGCCAGACCAACTGGCATCAGAGCGACTCCAGAAGCCGGGCTGCGTCCTCGTCGCTCATGCGCTCAATCCGTGCCCACAGTTTGCGGCGGACGTCGGTGCGCGGTACGCCCTTCATACCCTCGTACGGCAGTCCTGCGGCTTCGAGAACGCGCCAGAGCGGCACCTTCAATGCGCTCGCCATCCGGTCGCATTGCTCGATCTTCGGGACACGTTCGCCGAATACCCAATGGCTGATGGCCTGCGGGCTGATCTCTGCATCAATGCTGAACTGCCGCTGGTTCGATCCCTTGCGTTCAATCTCGCCTAGCAACCACGCGCCGAAATCCGATACCGGCTTGCCCGTGGTTCGGCTTTGCGTCGGCACCCTGGTCATGGGCCGGGGATCAGTGCGCGGCATCAGTGACAATCCGGAAAGACTAGACGATAGAACACACGTTCTGTACTATCGGGGAGGTAGGTACCGGTTCGGGTTAGGAATATCCGCCATTTACGCAGCGCCGGAGTATCTATAGTGTTGCGCGAACTACTAAAACTATTACGCGATGTGACGCAGAAAGGGTGAGCAGGGTGGCGCAGAATCCGGAACCAGTGACGCTTTCGGGGGTGACGAGTTTGCGGCGACGGCAGGGTGGCGATGTCGCGGCGGTGGTACATGGCACGCATATGCGGATTGCCCACGACCGCGCTGATCTGTTTGTGGAGCACGCGGGCAGCGGGACGGTTGAACATTTGACGTCGACGAACCGGGCGGTGCTGTACGTGTTCCAGGAGTACGACAACATGATCGCCCGCGAGATGTACCGGAACCGATCGGTGGTACCGCTGTTCAAGGTTCCGACGAAACGCCGTTCCGTTGTGGAGCCGACGATCCCGGACGGATACGAACGCTGCCCGATCTGCCTGAACCTGGCGGAGGCGGTGGTCGATTGCCTGCACTGTGACGGGGACGGGATTGTGGCGGTGGACTACGAGGATCATTCGTCGAACGCCGGGTCGTAGGTGAGGCGGAGTTTGGTCCTGAACATCAGGACGGCCAGCGCGGCCCGCTGTTCCTCGGTCGGCTTCGTGTTGGACAGATAACCATAGAGCGCGTCCCATCGCAGCCACGGATCGAAGTCGGGATCGTCGCGGGTAGGCACGATGGGCGGGGTGGTCATTCTGCCTGAACCGTTGCGGTGATGCTGAAATCGACAGACGCCAGATCGTTGTAGGTGTAGGTCCACGCGAAGTCGTCCCCGATCTGCACCGTGTACTCCGCCAGTTCGGGCAGGTCGGGTGCGGTGAACGTGAACACGCAGGTCATCGCGTCACCGTCAACATCCGTAGCGGTCCCGTTCACGAACTCTCCGGCCCAGAACACGCGACCACCCGGACCAAATACCTGAACCTCTGTGCGGGATCTGAGTTCGCGATAGGGTGTCTGGGTGCGGCCCCGGCACTCGACGCCGTTGGTAGACGTTATGGACTCGCCGACAACGCCCACAAGATCAACGGTAAATACCAGATCGCGCGGGTTCGCGATTGCCTCTGCCGTCTCTTCCGCTGCACGAGTCGCGGCCCGTTCGGTTGCGGCGTCCGCCATCGCGGTCATGGTCAGTTCGTTGGCGAGCGGAGTCCAGGTCGCAGTCGGTGTCGCGGTGTTGGTGGGTGTATTGGTGACAGTTGGCGTTGCCGTGACAGTGGCAGTTTCGGTCGGCGTCTCGGTTGCCAGCACCACGACCACCGGCTCATCGGAGTTGATGGATACGCTGCACGCGGTCAGTATCAAGAGCAGTGGGAGGATTAGTGCTAGGCGTTTCATTGTTTAGCCTCTCTCGACATATCGACCAGGTTGCGCAATACGGAACGGGCCATCTTCTGGGTGCCCGGCAGTGTCCAATCTATGCGATCAATCAGGCCGTGGAACTCCAGCGCGGGATCGTCTGGGTCTAGACGCTTCTCAAGTGGACGGTGACCGGCCTGGAACAAAACGATGTCCAGGTCGACATTCAGCGCGTCGGCTATCAGGTCGCAGTATCGTGGGGATGGAATCCGCTGCCCCAACACCCATCGATTGACCACTGCCGGGGATACGTCAAGCCGACGCGCAAAGTCTGATTGGCTCATTTCGCGGCGCTCTAGTTGCAGGCGTATCCATTTGGAGAATGTGTTTCCACTCATCGGAGTCAATACTGCTTGACTATTTCACCGAATGGGTATACAGTGATTCCACTATGGAAACGACACGAGTTCACCTCCCCGGAATGAAGAGCGTTTTGAGAGTACAGGGACGTAATGCCCGGTGGCTTGCCAGACAGGTTGGAGTCACTGATTCCATGCTTAGTCATGCTATGGCGGGACGCAAGGACGTTTCTTTTGCGGTAGCCGAGAAGGCGTCCGCACTGCTTGGCGTCCCGGTTGCCATGCTCATCGAATACCCGAATGGGTATGTCACAGATACGAAAGAGGTAGCCGCATGACCATTCCCGTCTGCGAAGTCTGTGGCCGCGATCACGACCTGGTCACCACCAACGGGTGGGACGGGCGCGTGCATGTCGCGTGCAGCCGGTGCCGGGCGCTGGCAACGATCTGCGTTCGGCTGCTGCCGAAGGTGCTGCGGCAGAGGGCTGCCCACGAAACGAAAGCGAACGCAGCGTGAATTGCGGAGCAGTACGCGGCTTCCGCGCAGCTAGTGGGACGAATAGCCATCACCCCGGCTATTCCGCACCGACCTCCGGTGCAAGCGGCATCTTCGCCGCTGTGTCCTGTTGGTTGCCCGGAGTTCGGGTTCCGACTCCTGGGTATCTGAAAGGCACGGGAATGAGTGAAGGGCAGATTCGGCATTTGAGTGTGGTGCAGCGGGTCGAGCAGGAATGGCGGGTTGTCACCCGTCACGCCAATCGGGTGATCGATCAGGTCCCGAATGCCGACGAGTGGTTCCTGTTCGAGGTTCGGACCGGCGACAGTGCAACGAATCAGGCGTACGACATCACACGGACATTCGAGCCGTGGATTGCCGGGCCGATGTCGTTCAACTCCTACACCCGCAAGCCATACCGCTGCACCAAGCAGAACTTCTATCGCCGCCTGATTGACCAGATGGCAGCCGTTGCGGCGATGCGCGCACGCGAGATTGTCTGCAAAACCGTCGTTGAGGTTGAGGACGACAACATGTTCGTCACCAACATGGTCGGCGGTGCCGGTCATCTGTTCGGTGATGCAATCGAACAGATCAGCAACACGAGCTGGTTCGCGTTCGTCCGCTCGTCCTATGCCCACATGCTGGCCGTCAACGAAGGCAAGACCACCGATGAGGCGTTGCGTCTCAAGTGTGATCAGGCTGAGTTGGTCAACGCCTGGTACACGGTCTGCCAATCCCTCCGGATCGCGGTCGATGAGATGCGCGGCCCGATTGATCAGGCCGCCTGAATGGACACCCCGCACTGGACTGAGTTTGAGGATGACGAGCCCCGCAATCGTCGCTGGTTGATCGCTGTATTCGCGGCTGCGGTCGTGATGTGGGGAGTAATCGGATGGTTTGCGCGGTGGCTCTTGCAGGTGTGTTCGTGATCGTGATGCTGGCGATTGTGCTGGCGTCACTTGTGGAGGACGGGACGTGCTGAACGACGGAGTTCTGATGGTGCTGGCGGTGATCGGCGGGATTGTCGTCACGGGCGCGGCGGTGATTCTCGGGTTCGTGGGATTCACGTGGGCCGTGTACGCGATCCAGGACTGGTTCTGTGGCACGCCGGAGGGGTGGGAATGAACGCTCGGTGTCCTGCGTGCGGCGGTCGCCTTGCGATCGCCATGCATCTGCCGCAGTTCGATGAGGTCTACGGAACGGCGCGTGCCTTCTGCCGGGATCAGAGCGACGGCGGGTGCCGGTGGGTGTCCGCTCCGGTCGCGATGACCAGCGGGTTTGAAGGTGATCTGGAATGGAGGGTTGAGCGGGAGAGCGCATCGGTTCATGTCGACACAGTAGCCGTCGCCTGAGGGTCGGGCAACGGGTTTATTCGCGGGTTTGTTGGGGGCAACAAAGATGGCAAACGTGCCAAGCATCGCACAGGAGTTGGTAAGCCGGGTATCTCGGCTAGAGGTCAAGGTTCAGTCGTTTCTTGTGGACACGAAGTCGCCGGGTCAGATCGACGCGATTGAGGCGAACGAGGTCGCGGAGGACATCGACGACTTGCAGGCATGGGCAGATGCGAATCTGACCGGCCAGGAGTTGATTCAGAAGAGCACGCGGGGAACGGACCCTGCGGCGATCCAGCAGGCAGCCAAGCGGCATTCCGCTGCGGTGGCGGTGCTCTGGTAACGCAAACGGCCCGGTGTGTGGCCGGGCCGTCTACCGCGCGGGTATGCGCTGAAAGGTAGTAGGAGTCTACGGCATGACAGACACGAACACAAGTACTAGAGCGAAAGAAATCAGCGACGCATTGATGGCTCCGTTCGATTCATCGCTCATCGAACAGAAGCAGGGAAAGTCGTACATCGGTCAGGAGTTCATTCGGGAACGTTTGATCGAGGCGACCGGGAATTGCTTTGACTTTGCAATCCAGTCGATCGATTACCGGAATGACGGTGCGCTGCGAGATCGCACCAACCAAAACACCGGCGAGGTGACACCGGCTCCGAACGTTTGTGTCGTGATTGGCACACTAACAATTCCGGGGCTTGGCAGCCGAACCGACATTGGTGTTCAGGAAATGGAGGCAGGTTCCGGGGCTGATAGCTCGTACAAGGGCGCGGCATCGGACTGTCTCAAGCGATGTGCTGCAGGTTTTGGCGTAGCGCTCAAGCAGCTCTACATAGACACAAGCAAACCAGGACAGCAGGCTGCACGAAACGCACCTGCACCTCGCCAGACACGTCAGCAATCCGCACCGCCGCAACAGGCACCGAATCCCGCGATGGTCGACCGGGACACGTTCGCCAAGGACTGTGTCGCCGCGTTCGTGACCAAGGACGGCCCGACGCTGACGAAGCTCACGGCCACTGCTGGTGACTCCCCCGAACTCTGGGCGCTGATGGTCAAGGGCGCGCAGGATGTCCGTCAGATCGATTGGGTCGCGGACAAGATGGAGAAGAAGGGCGTCGGTGTCACCGATGTCTATACGGAGGCTGCCAGGGCACGACGCAAGGAACTCGAGTAACCACTATGTCTACGAAAGGCCGGGCGACACAACCCGGCCCTTGTTTCCGCTGAGAGGTACAGCACCCGATGAATGCAGAAGTTGTCAGTCATAACCGCGTGATCAAGCTCAAGGACGCAGCGATCGAGTTGCAGATGAGCACCGACTACATCGTCGAGAACCTGATCACCAATCGGAAGGTCGAAGCATGGAAAGAGGGCAGCCGGTGGGTAATCAGCCTCCCGTCATGGCAGGCGTACCTGGCGGGTCGGAATCGAGCTGCCGCATGAGCGCGAACGATCCGAAGATCCGGGTACGGATCAGCCACTCACGCACCGTGAAGAACGGATGGGGTCACGAAACGACAGTCGAGATCGACGAGTTCACCGCACCCGACGGCGCAGACCTGCGTCGCATGGTCAAGGAACTCATGGAGGACATGGACTCACTGGCCCGCGACGAGAACGCCCGACGCAACGCGCTCGATGAGCAGGAGGCGGCATGAGCCAGCCTGCACTCGGACGTCAGAAATCCATTGAGTGGGCCAAGAGTCTAGTAGCCGAGGGGACTGCGGTCATCATCGACACGGAGACGACCGGGCTTGGTATCGAGGCGGAGATTTGCGACGTAGGCGTGGTGTCGATCAATGGCACCATCCTACTGGATACCTTGGTCAAACCCAGGAATCCAATCCCGCCCGGTGCAACTGCGGTTCATGGCATCACCGACGAAATGGTTGCGGATGCCCCACCGTTCAGCGTCGTCTACGACATGTTGACCGACGTGCTTGGCGACAGTGTCATCGTCTACAACCTTGATTACGACTTCAAGATCATCAACCAGTGTGCACGCGCTGAGGGACTGCCAGAGTTCGACCTGACCGGTGGGTGGGGTTGCGCAATGTTGGCGTTCTCTGAGTATGACGGGACCATCGGCAAGTACGGGTCGCTCAAGTGGCACAAGCTCGACTTCGCCGCCGAGACGTTCGGGATACCACCAGGTGGACACCGCGCACTGGCAGACGCAGAGACGACACGCCGAGTGATCTTGGCTATGGCTGAGGCGTCCTGATGGTCGCGCAGTTGGCGATGGAGTTGCCAGCCGATACGCGGGAGCCGTTCGTGCTCCCGTTGGATCATCCGGTCGCGCGTCTCGCCTCCGCCCCGTACGGACCCGGCCCGGATCACTTCCCCGGATTCGTGCAGTTCGCGGACATGGTCGACGAGGCCCTGCACGAGCGGCGGATCGCCCTGTGGAACGCGCTGGGAGGCAGCCAGATTCGCTGGGACGCAGAGCTCGGCGAGTACGTGACCCGTGACGGCGACAGATACCCGAAAGGTGATGTCGAGGACGTTATCCGGGGATTGGAACGGAGCAGGACATGAGAGCAGCGGGCAGCGTTTTCGACATCGACGATGAGCCGACATTCACGCACACGACGCGAGACGGCGAGACGTTGCCCGTGCCTCCATTCCTGGCGAAGGCGTTCGCGTTGATCGATGCACAGCGGGCGCAGGAACGGCTCGACTACTGCCTGCGCCACGGCCTGGACCCGGAGATGTTCACGGGCTGCTACGCCTGCGAGGGGACCGGGATTCACACGCAGACGCAGGACACGTGCTGGTGCGACTACGGAGCCACGGTGCAGCGGCAACGTGAGCAGAAGGCCGAGGACGAGTTCTGGGCGAAACAGTCCCGACTCCACGAGCAGAAGGCGAGTTAGACGGTGGCACGTAAGGCGATCAGCAAGGGCAAACGATTCGATGTGTTTCGGCGTGACCAGTTCACGTGCCAGTACTGCGGGGCACAGCCGCCGCATGTGGTTCTGGAAGTCGACCACATCGATCCCGTTGCGAACAATGGATCAAGCGATATCAACAACCTCATCACCGCGTGCTTCGACTGTAATCGAGGCAAGCGAGATAAGTTGCCAACGTCCAATGCTCCCCGTCCAGACGCCGATCTGCTTTACCTACAAACGCAGCAAGAGATCGCAGAACTAAACCGTTACACCGAAGCACTTTATTTGAGAGAGAAACAGACAGATCGCCTTATCACGATTTGGCAAGAGCTCTGGTGTCAGTACACAGAGGGCGACGAATGTCCATCCGCATCGCTAATAAAGCAAATGCTCATCAAATACAGTGTCGATACGGTTGGCGATGCGCTTCAGATCGTGTCCGCAAAGATCGGCACAGGACAAATGAATATGAGTGGCAATGGGTGGGTCAGATACCTTTGGGGAGTTGCCAGAAATCTTGACGAAGGTGATTCCTAGCAATGGCGTGGGCACGAGTTGACGACCAATTCACCGACCACATCAAGGTCATCAGTCTCAGCCTCGGTGCGCGTGGAATGTGGCTGAGCGGTTTGGTCTACGCGGCCAGACGATCAACTGATGGATTCATTCCGGCATCACTTCCCCGGCGCGAATCGGGAGAAGAAGATCCGCAACCGTACGTAGACGCGCTCATTGAGGCGGGACTCTGGCGGAGGGTAGAGGGCGGTTATCAGATTCACGACTACCTGGAATACAACCCGTCGAAAGCCGACGCAGATGCAAAGCGTGAACAGGTTCGCAATGCACGATCGGAGGCAGGCAAACGAGGGTCGGAATCCAGATGGAATGGCAACGATCCCGATTCAGAATCACAAACCGATAGCAAACCGATAGCAAACGATATGGCAAACGACTGGCAAGCGGATAGCCCCGTACCCGTAACCCCTTCCCGTAACCCTTTACCCGTAAGCCCGAAGCCAGGACCCAAGCCGAAGGGTACATACACGGCCGATTTTGAGCGCTGGTGGTCTGTTTGGCCAAAGAAGGGCGACACGAAACGCACCGCGTTCGACCGATGGGAACGACTGACCGACGAAGAACACTGCCTAGCACGCGATGCCTTGCCCAAGTGGCTGCCGTATTGGGCAACCATCGAGAACCGGCTGATTCCGGACGCATCGACGTGGCTGAACCAGGCACGGTGGGAGAACGAACCGCCTCCGATCCAGCCACGAGCACCAGCCGCGAATGGCCGCGTAATCGACCTCGACCGAGCTGCAGAAGAACTCAAGCGAAAGATTGGGATGCAATGACCGTAGACGAAACCAGAGACGTGATTGACATGCTGAACGGGATGTATCGACACGCCAACCTCGGTGGCGACAACCTCGCCGGATACCACCTGCTCTTGGCCGACATCCCCTACGACGTGGTCATGGCCGGGTTGCCGACGTTGCTTGAACAGCACCCGGACTTTGTCCCGTCAGCTCCCGCCATGCGCAATCACTTCGTGGGAACCAGCACCGATGCCTGGTCTGCCGAGTTGCCGAACGGGGAGCAGGCGTGGGAGGAAATCCGCGACCGGATCAAGTATCCCGGATCGTGGGGCAAGCCGAAGTTCACGCATCCGCTGATCGAGCGGACGGCCAGAGCGTTCGGGTGGCAGGAACTGTGCCAATGCCCGACGGACCAGATGCAAACGCTTCGGGCGCAGGTCGAGCGATTCCACAACCAGTTCCGGCAGGACGCGATTGCCGCGCTGAAACGGGGCACGCCGATGGAACTGGCGATCCTGCCGAACGGGGAGCAGAAGCGGATTGCGGGTCTGGTTCCGGTGGCGCTGCCGGTGGGCGATGACGAATGGTTGGAGGCGGTTTGAGTGACCGTCCGCATCGAATCGCTGGAGGCGTGGCGCCGGTTCGCCCGGTGGCGCACCTGTACCGGCAAACGCAAGCACCCGACCCGCGAAGAGGCCGAACGCAACCTCGCCCGCGTTCAGCAAACCCGACCGAACACCGACACGCTCCGGGTCTACCACTGCCGCTATTGCCAGCAGTACCACCTCGGCAATCGACGAAAGGACACGTGATGGTCGCGCAACCAGTACACGAACCGATGACGCTCCGGGAGGCGCGCGCGGTACTCACCACCGAAATGCGGGTAGGTCGCTACAGCATGACCCACATGGCCGCGCGGGTCGGGTTCACCAGGACCGCTGATCTGGACACGTTCCTGAACGGCAACCCGGACAACCGGATCCGCTCGATTGCCTACACCTACCTCGGTGAGCCGATTGACCTGTTCCGCGAGCACGTCTCACTGGTGACGGCAGCCGACAAGGATGTGCCGATTCCGGCATCGTTCACCCCGATCGTGCGATTCCATTCAGCGATGGGCGTGCATATCGCATCGGTGAACGATTTGACATTGAGTTCGACCGCCCGGTCTGCAATTGGATCGCCGGACTACGTCACGGTGCTGGCGGATCAGGTCGGTAAGCAGCTGTTGATTGTCCCGGCGGAGGGCAAGGCCCCGGATCACTACCGTCTGAACAAGACGACGGGGAGAGTTCGCGCCAGGATAGCCGTCACGACGATTACCCGGTGGGGGTGGGCGTCTGGCGTGAAGTATGCGGCGCACATGGCGTATGGCGGGTTATTGGTGACGGGAGAGGCCCTGTGATCGAAATGATGTTTGGCCTGACGGCGGGACTGTTTGGAGCGTACGTGGTCTACGCGGAATTGCGGGACCGGGAGAGACAGTTGCAGATCGGGAAACTTGCGGAATCGGTCGACACCGACATAGCGGCGACGAACCGGGCAGTCGCGGATATGGCGAAGGACATGCAGAAGCTCGGCACCGGGCAGGCGCTTCTGCTAACGCGACTCTCCGGCGTAGACGCCCGGTCGCAGATCACCGCGCGGCGCGTGTTCGCAGACCGGACGGTGGTGCAGTAATGGTGACGATGGTGATTGACGGCACGACCTGGCAGATCGACCCCGAGTGGGGCACGTGGCATCGCCCGGAACAGGCCAAGCCATGACCCCGCCGCAGATCGACACCAGCACGCCGAAGCCGATGAAGGGAGACACCGTGAGCAACAGGACGGCTAGACGTTGGTTGGTTACGTTCAGGTTTGACGAGAACGATCCAGGAGACATCCCCTTTCACGAGTACGACGACAAGAGCGTTGCCGATGCTGTTGCAATCAGTCTGATGGACGTTCCCACTGTGTTTCGGGTGAAGGTCCACGAGGTTGATTACACGGTCGAATACACCAACCGCAAGATCGGCTCATTCGCCTACGCGTACCGGATCAAGGAATGCGCACCAGGACCACACGCCGACCGGGATCGGCGGGACGGGGAGGGATAGGGGGATGAGGGATCACTTTGGGCAGGGATCGTACGGAAACTCGAACGGAGGAAGCGACATGAACGAAGAATCGAACGCCAAGTTCTACGCGAAGATGATCGGCGGCGGCATTGCTGCGTTGATCCTGTTGGTTGCAATCGTCATGGGGACCATTGCCGGGTTCAAGGCGTTCAACCGCTACCAGCGCGTCGCCGATGCCAAGAACCAGCAGCGTGTCATCGAAATGCAGGTCAAGCAGACGGCGAACCTTGTTCTGGTTGAGCAACAGAAGGCAGCCGTTCGTATTGCCGAGGCTGAGGGAATTGCCGAAAGCCAGCGCATCATCGACTCGTCACTCACCGAGGACTATCTGACCTATCTCGCGATTCAGGCACAGATGGCCGCAGTCGATTCGCCGAACAACACTGTCATCTACATCCCGGTCAGCAACAACGGCATCCCGATTGTTCGCGACGTGTCCGAGGACGGACAGCCATGACCCCGGCCAACACGACCGCCCCGGCGAGGGGGGAGAACTAACGGTGTGGCTCTACGTACCGGATCAGTCAATGGACTCGCCATCTGTGCAGGGGTTGGAGCAATCGAACTCGGACTCTCCCTCGTCATCCCCGGATACCGCACTGTGGGTGTTGTCGAACAGGAAGCTCGTCTCGCGTCCGTATGGGTGGCGCGGATGGACGCGCAGATCATGGATCGAGCGGCTATCTGGGACGATCTCACAACCTTCGATGGCCGCCCGTGGCGCGGCGGAGTGGACATCATCTCTGGTGGCATCCCATGCCAGCCATTCAGTGTCGCCGGACAACGCCGCGGACTCGACGATGAACGATGGATCTGGAAAGACGCTGCACGGGTCATCGATGAAGTCCAGCCCCGCTGCGTCTTTATCGAGAACGTACCAGGCATCGTTCATGCCGGACTCCCCGAGATGCTATCCGACCTTGCCGCGCTCGGGTTCGATGCGGAATGGGGAACTCTCAGCGCGTCCAATGTTGGCGCTCCGCATATCCGCAACCGGTTCTGGCTGCTGGCCTACACCCGACGCGGGGGTGCGGGATGGCTGCAACACGTCACCCGGACCAGCTGGGGCGCGACCGACGGTGGCGAGGATGGCGAAAGAATGGCGGACACCGGCAGCGACGGACATTCACGGCAATGGCTTCGGAGTGTACATAGAGGGCGGGGTTCGGGATTCGGGACACAAAGCACAGGTGTCACTGACAGACCAAGTGGCACGGTGGCAGACACCCAAGACGGCAACGGGCGGGTACGAGAAACAGGCGAACGGAACGATCACTTTGACCACCGAGGGTCAAGCACGCAACTGGCCGACTCCGAAAACGGTGGACATCAAGCAGGTGGGGGCAGCGTCCGAAATGGCACGCAACTCGCCGTCGCTGCGAGCGACGGCGCTGAGCTCATGGCCGACTCCGACATCGATCGACGGACGGCAGAAGGCCAATACCCTGAACGGCTATTCCCACCCGGACCAAACGACGCCGACGGATGGCGGGAGTACATCGCCCAAGGTGGCCCTGAACCCGTCACATGGCAAGAAGCAACTCAATCCGGAGTTTTGGGAAGCCCTCATGAACCTTCCGATCGGCTGGACAGGATTCACGCTGCAGGAAACAGCGTACTGCCATTGGCAGCAGCAGTCGCATTCCGCCTACTTGCAGATCGTGCAATCGACAGGAGGTAATCCATGACCCACCAGATCACCCCCGAGGCGCTGGCTAAGGGATTGGAGCGGATGATCGGCAATCCGGCAGTCCTGATACGTCATCAGGGAGACGGCATTCAGGAATGGGACGAGGGCACGTGGCGCATGAGCACCTGGATTCAGGTGGCGACCGATTTACTAGAGGAGGCGGAGTTGGACCGCAGCGCGGACGGAGGACGAGATGAGTGACGAGATTGATCTGAGAGACGGCATGACCAGACTAGATGCCGAACGAATGCTGCGTGAGCGATGGGAAGAGGACGAACCCACCACCACCCCGGACGGCGCGGGGGAACTGGCGATCTTCGCCAATCTGTATTTCATGATGAGAACCAATCAAGCCGATTCCGAACAGCGTCGGAGGTATCTCGAAATGCTGCCGAAACTCACCCGCCGCCTGAACGCCGCCGCCCCGCAGCCGATTGCGCGGGAGGAGGTTGATGTCGAATGCTCTGTATGTGGCGGATACGGCGTGTTGATTCATCTTGATCGGGGGGAAACCGAGTCCTGTTACCGATGCGATGGAACGGGAACGCAATCCGCAAGGTGTGCAAGTCGTGGACCGTATCCGCGCCCCTTGGAGGAAGTCGTCATGTCTCTCCTGGATTGGATCCGCACGTGATTCATCCAAAGGTGCAGGCGTTGTCTGATGCGGCTCGCATTGAAGGCAGAGAGGGGATATACGGCGACGATGTTCCTGCTCTCGAATCCGACATCAGCGCGAACATGATTCCAGAGGATGCGGACGTTCGGTTGATGCGATTTCTGAACCAACGGATGCGCGATGGGAAGGGTTCAATTTATCCGATATACGACTTTGCAGACGAACTCCTCGCCGCACTCAGAAAGGACCAGCAATGAAGCCAGAGACAGCACGTCAAGCGCAGGAGATTGCCCGGACAATCATTGATCGATACCGATACGGCAACTGCACCGATGAGGAATACAGCGTGGCAACTCCGCAGAATCAGGCGGTGTGGATTGTCCGCGAAATGTCCGAAGCTGGATTGATCGCCGACCGCCCTGCCGAACCATTAGAGAAATTCGAAGAGTTGCCCGCAGCGGGGCAGGAAGGGGATTAGGGTGGCATTGCTTCAAGAACTCCCTTATCGAAATGACATGGTGGTGTCTTGCCCAATGTGCAAGGCCAGCGGATCGGTCGATGAACTTATCGTTGTCCGCTTTATTGTCGAATGCCCTCACTGCCACGGGAAGGGGGAAACCACATGGGGTCGGCTTGTAAATGCGCTGAAGGTAGAAGGATCGGTTGATTTGCTAGAGGAACAGGGCTTTGTGGATTTGCTCAACCTTCCCGAAATGAACGAACGCCACACCCCCGCCACCCAGGAGGAATCGTGATGGACGTGCAAAGCAACGCATTTATGCAGATTCGGGCCGTCGTGGCGGGTCACTTCGATCACATCGTTGCGGACGTGATCGCAGGCCAGTCGATTGCTGCATTTGACGCCGCAGGAATCTGCCTCGTGGAGCGGGGGTTGCTTGAACGCATCAGGGATTACGACGTTGACGACGGAATTGCGATTGACGACTGGAATGACATCGTTGATGCGCTCGCCCACGGGCAGAGCGGGGAGGAGGGGACGTGAGTCTGGTTCACATTCTCCGAACACCGATGATGGAGGTCGCCGCGTTCTCGGAGGGTGAGCGGTATTGCTTCACATGCCGAAAGCGCCGACCGTTCATGCAACTGGTCGAGAGGCCACGGCCACAGAAGAGCTCCGACACATGGATGTACTACGGGCCAACTCGTTCGATCAGGTGCTGCGTTTGCGACACAGAGGACAGCGATCAGTTCCCGGGAACGGGTGGAGAGTACAGGTTCGCTGATGAATAACCTCACCCCAACCCAGATCGAGCAGATCGCGGCGGGGCTTGCTGAACTCGGTTGGACCACCAGTCGCCATGATCGGACAGTGATTGGCTTGGGTGGTCGGTACTTGGCAATTCGCCCGGGCGCAATCAGCACAATGGGCGTCAACCTACTGGATCCGCATTGGCAATCCGCGCTGGCCGTGATCGCCCGCGTCCTGGAGGGTGGGGAGGAAGTAGATGTCAGCAGGTAAGAGCAAGCAACGATGGAAGGAGGCGGAGCGTGAAACCGCAAAAGCACTCGGAACTACCCGCATCCCAAACAACGGTTTTGGGCAACCTGATCTGGTTGTACCATCTCGGGGCATTCGGCCAGCCATCGCAGTCCAAGTCAAAACACGCGCCGCAATACCCGCCTGGTTTTCTGATGCAGTTGAGCAGTCTGTACTTGACGCGACCAACACAGACGAATCCACTATTCCAGCCGTTGTCGTGGTTCACGCTCCGGGTTCAGGGGTCAAGAAGCGACGCTACGTGATACTGCGATTCGAGGACGCGGTGAAACTGTTGGGGGATTCAGCATGACCCTCCCGCACTGGCTCGGCTACGTCGAGGACGACTACGACGGCGTGCGCACCTGGCGGATCGGGCACAGCACTATCGGCCTGCGCTCCCCGATCACGGTGGACACCCAGCAACTGTTGATCGCGACCGGCATCCGCTGTCCGAGGCACCGGGCAATCTGGAAACGCAGATTAGGCTGGTTCGGGCGCTGGATACCGGATCTGGAATGGGACGACCGTGGTGAGCGGTTACGTAACGTGTGGAGGAGGAAGCGGTGAATACGATTGTATTTCTGGACATCGACGGGGTACTGAACTCGTCTCGATTCTTCTACGACAACAATCCATTGCCGATGGGGAGGCCGGGAGCGATTGACCCGGACGCGGTGCGACGCCTGAATCAAATCGTTGACGCGACCGGAGCCAAGGTCGTGCTGTCAACGTCATGGCGCACGCAGGGAGTTGATACCGTCTCTGGATATCTCTCCGAGCGCGGATTCACTGGTTCGGTTATCGGGGCAACCCCGACCAACATGGATGGCCCACGTCGATCTGAGATCAACGAGTGGCTGTGGCAGGCAGAGCGTCTTGGCTATCGGGTAGACCGATTCATTGTGATTGACGACGACGAGAACGCACAAGTATTCGACGGACCCTATGCAGTCAAGGGCACGTTTATCTGGTGCAATCATGTCGATGGCCTGACCGACGAGTGTGTACAAAAGGCCATCAGCATGACCGACCGCGCAGCGAGAAAGGCGGGGGTGTAGGGGTGAGGTTTGAGGTAACCAGAACGTCCCTCTGGGATCGTGACATTGCCCCATGCAAGGGCGCAACCCAAGAGGATTGCATTCGCGTTGACCTCCGGACGTTCAAGACTCCGGAGGAATACCAGAAGCGACTTGGACAGGATTGGTTTGCAGACGGCACGAATCACCGGAAGGTTTACGGAGGTATCGCAAGAGACTTCCCCGACAAGGCATGGTTCGTCACCATTGACACGCTTGAAGAATTGATGAAGTTCTACAAGAAGCATGGCAATCTCGTCATCGAACCGTCATGGCGGGGAACTTCGGAAACCAAGATTGAAATCTACGATGGATACCGAGAGTGGCCCCCACCCCCGCGCGGGGCACAGGCGACGGAGAGGAGTGAGGTTGTGAGTGAGACGATTACCACTAAGCGATTTGCGAAGATCGACTATCAGCTTGACCGTCTGCTGGGATCGTTCGTCAAGGAGGCGATTGCCGAAACGCTCGACCGTCTATCGGTTGGGTACATGCCAGACTTTGACATTGATCAAGAGCGGTTAGAGACAGACAGATTCTTTGCGCCGGTTCAGGAGCGTCTGGAACGCACCGAGTACATGAATCCATCATTCCTGAATGTCGCCGGTATCTGGGCCGACTATGGCGAAGATCAGGAACTTGCTGATGCGTTGGGCGCGGTGATCTCCGAACACTGCAATGTCATTCACGGCGGCCGGAACGTCGTAGTATCCAAGCTTATCGCCATTGCCAAGGGCCTCCCCATCGAGCCGTCGCAGGAAGGAGCGTAGGGTGGAAACGGTTGCGCGAATCCGAGGCTACTTTGATCGAGTCTATTTGCATCGTGGGCTGCGGGATGCAATCTACATGTTTCCATGCGAACCCCCTCCACTCTTTATGCCTACACTTCGGGTCAAGTATGCAGAGGGGTACATGCTAGGAATACAGCAGCGGAGTCGCCACAAATGAACGCATTCCTGAGAGGCGTCGCCAGCATCTTCGACTTTAGCGGTGTGTTGCGAGATGACCCGCCGTGGCTTGGACTTCCGCCGAAAGAGGCAGACCGCATGGCGATGATGATGGACGCGCAGGCAATGCGGGAGGATTGGGAGGCAGTGGTTGCGGACTTCGAACGGGCGCGCCCGACGATCATTGGCCGGTCCGCGCGGCAAGGAGATGATACATGAACAGAGTGACAGCAATGACGTTGCGATACGTGTCCCCGCCTAAAGTGCAATCGTGCATTGGCGGACGGGGGCATGAGTGGCGTTCGACATGGGGCGGATGGTTGTGCGACAAGTGCGGAGCCAGTGCTCATCCGCAAAACGGGACGGTGAGGTGGATCAACATCACCCCACCCCCGACCGGCGAGGAGCGCAGTGATGGGTGAGCATGAGATCATCCGCCTCCTCCGCCACATCCGCACCGGCGTCTACCTGATCCTCGGCGCGATCGTCGGGACGGGCTGCGCCATGATCGCCGTCGCGCTGTGGGTGTGGGGGTAGCATGAAGGACTACAGCAAATACCAGTTTCCAGAGTTGGCGAAAGCGTTCGATGATCTGATGGACACGCTCCTCGCCACCATGCTCCGCGCGGTCAATTGGGTTCGGCGTCTAAGGGGGTAGACCGCCTGTGCTACTCTTGGCATCGGACTCTGTCCCCGTGTGGGGAGAGAGACAGCCATCGTCCGGACGGTGAGATGTGCCTCGGAAGCGGCCCACTAAAACCACACCTAAAACAGCCGACAAACTTTTGGCCGAACTTGCCCAAGGCTATTCGGTGTCGGCAGCGTGCCGGGCGCAGGGCATTGACCGGCATACCTACTACGACTGGTACAACGCGGACCCGGAGTTCAGGGCGCTCGCTGACGAGGCACTCAACGCTGGCACGGATCGTCTCGAAGACGCCGCACTCAACCGGGCGTTGCTCGAATCCGACACGCTGACCATATTCCTGCTCAAGTCCCGACGTCCCGACATTTACCGCGAACCAAAGCAGGTCATTGAGCACGTCGGCAAAGATGAGACGCCGCTCAAGGTGGTATTTGAGCGCGTCACCAGGGCCGACTAGCTGTGGTCGCGCTCTCCGCTCCGCACGAGGTGCGCTATCGGTTCTACCCGGTGCAAGACGACTTCGTGCAGGACGATCACCGCTACGTCGCGTTCATCGGCGGACGGAACAGCGGCAAGACGTACAGCGGATCAGCCAAGGCAATGAGGCGGGCGTCACAAGGCGGACTCGGCTGCATCGCCGCCCCATCCTTCCCGATGCTTGAGCACGGAGCCAAGCGGCAGTTCATCGACCGCCTGGACGAGGTCGGTGTTCCCTACAAGCTCAACAGTCAACGCGGCGTGATGGACATCCCCTCCTGGAACAGCGAAGTCGTGTTCGTCACCCTGGAATCCGAGTCGCGCGTTCGGGGCCCGAACTACGACTGGGCGTGGCCGGACGAGGTCGAATACGTCACCGACCGCAAGATATGGCAGGCGCTCAAGGGCGCAGTTCGTGCCGGCGACAACCCACAGATATTCGTCACGTCCACGCCAAAAGGCCGCAGGATCGTCTATGACGAGTGGGTAGCCCGCAAGACGGACCAGCACTCGCTGCACAAGGCCACTACGTTCGACAACCTGTTCATCGACGCAGAGGACTACGTCGCAGGATTGGGCTACGAGGGCGTCTTCTACGAGCAGGAAATCACCGCAGACTTCGTGTCATTCGAGGGGCTGGTCTATCCGGGGTTCGACCGCACGCGCAACGTCGTAGCCGATGTGGACACTGACGGCTGGGGCACGATCCTGGCAATGGACGTCGGCACATCGAACCCGACCGTGATCCTCGTGTTGCGCTATGGCGGTGATCGTCTGCACATTGAGCGCGAGTTCTATCGGCGGGGCATGAGTTCGGACGACATTGTTGCGGCAGCGGTTGACGCCTGGACCACATACACGCCGGACTACCTCGTGATCGATCCGTCCGCCGCCGCAATCATCGGCTCGCTCAACCAGCGTAACGTGCGCACCCGCAAAGCCGTCAACGACGTGCTGATCGGGATTAGCCGGGTGATGAGCGTCATTCCGAACATGACGGTGGATCCGTGCTGCAAGGAAACGATTGACGAGTTCGAGTCCTACCAGTACGCCGAATCCAAGACCGCCGACAAGGACGCGCCCAAGAAGATGAACGACCACGCGATGGACGCCCTGCGCTACGGCGTCATGGAACTGTTCGGCAAACCAGCACCCCTCATCACCAGTCCCGCACGCATCACCCAGGAATCCGTTTGGAGGTAACGCATGGCGACCGCACGCAAGAAAGAGCAGGGCGTCCCAGGCGTCCGCCAGAACTTCGGATACATCAACGACGAGTGGGACAAGCGGCTAAGGTCTGTCCGCAACCGGCGCGACACCATCCAGCAGATGTTGGACGACGCCACCATCACGGCCAGCCTGAAAGCGATCGACGCGCTGGCCCGGTCGACCGAGGACAACCTGAAACCAGCCGACGGCGCACCGCCTGAGGTACACGAGCTCGTCAGCGAAGAGTTCGAGGCGATGGAGGGCGCGTGGGGCGACAAGCTCTCCGAAATCCTGAGCTTTATCCCGTATGGGTTCAGCCTGTTCGAGATCGTCCATCGCCTACGGCCAGACGGGCGAATCGGTTGGGCCAAGTGGGCACCGCGCGGACAGGAAACGATTGACCGGTGGGACTACGACGAGGACGGGCGCGACTGGATTGCGTGCTACCAGGTCAACCCCAACAACTCGCGGACGTATCGGCTGGAACGCGACTGGCTGTTGCACTTCGTGACGGTGAGCCGCACTCAATCGCCCGAAGGCAAGTCGCTGATCCGGGCCGCGTTCGACGCCTGGTACATGACCAAGCACATCCAGCGCATCGAAGGCATCGGCATCGAGCGTGACCTGTCCGGCGTGCCGATGATCAAAATCCCCGTCGAGGCGTGGGACAAGGATGCGCTCCGGAACGACTGGATAGCCGTTCTCAAGAGTCTGCGGGTCAACGAAGAGGCGGGCATTCTGTTGCCGTCCACCGTTGACCAGAACGGCAACGCCGAATACGACTTCTCGCTGGTCAGCACGTCGGGCACGCGCTCAATCGACACCGACAAGATCGTCGACCGGTACAAGCGCGAGATGATGCGTTCGCTGCTGGCAGACTGGCTGATGCTGGGCGACGAGGGCGGGGGATCGTACGCGCTGGGCGTTTCCAAATCCGACGCCTTCGCATCGTTCGTGCAATCGATCCTGGACTCCATCGCCGACGCGATCAACCAGCAGGCGATCAAGCGGCTGGTGATCGCCAACGGGTGGCCGGAGGAATACGCCCCGACGCTTGAGTTTGAGCGCATCCGCAAGAAGGACATCGCGATCTTCGCCACGGCGCTGACGCAGTTGGCCGGTGCGGACATGATCGACCCGCGCGCGGAAGAGATCGGCGTGTTCGCCTACGAACTGCTGGGCATCCCGATCCCGGAGGGCGGCATCACGCCGGTCGAGAAACCCGAACCGCCGCAAATCGTGCAGGGTGCTATTGCACAAAACGGTGCGCCGATGGAGGACGACACCGAAGACCGGAACGACCAGCGGTTCACCGAGCCGTTGACCTATGACCTGTTGGCGCGCGGCGCGGAAACGCTGCGCAAGATGCTGCCGCCGGAGTTGGGCGGGTTGGCTGACGCGGAGGTAGTGGCGTAGTGGATTCGTGGGTGTACGACGTGACATCCCACACCTTCCGCAACGCCCGCACCGGCAAGGTGATGACGGCGGCGGATATGGTCACGGTGCGCGATGCGTTCCTTGAGGCGCGACGTCAGGCCGCGTTCCAGGTAGTCCAGCAGTACATTGACCGGCTGATCACGTACCAACAATTCGCACAGGCGTTCCGGGCACTCACAGCGGAGACGCACGCCGCGCTCGCCATTCTGGGAGCGGGCGGGTCCGCGCGGTTCGCGCAACTGCCCACCGCTACCCGCAGCCTGTACGATGCGCTCAGGATGCAGGCCGTGTACGCCGATCAGTTTCTCGCCGACGTGCTGGCCGGGACCATGACGCCCGACGAGATGAAGAATCGCGCGGGCATGTACCAGGAGTCCGCCGTGACCACCTACGAGGAAACCAGCGCCGACGATTGGTCGCTGGACCTGCCGTACTTTCCGGGCGACGGAGATAC
>ERZ761592.253-NODE-253-length-23818-cov-61.355427_pt1 | contig 23818 bp, 30 predicted proteins | sample MGYA00433095_ERZ761592 | MGnify/ENA primary metagenome ERZ761592 (study PRJEB28899, sample SAMN03785554) | bioreactor sludge metagenome | biome: EBPR Sludge; feature: EBPR Bioreactor; material: 0.22µm filtered reactor supernatant | place: Saint Lucia: Queensland... | reverse complement strand
CCGCTAGCGCCAAGGCTTCCTAAGGGGGTTTCATGCCAATCTCTGACGGCGAACGCCTTGTGGTGACCGGCGGTGAACTTGCCGCATGGATCGGGGTGAGCCGCCAGAAGATCAGCGAATTCGCCGCCGACGGCCGCGTTGTCAAGTCAGGGCGAGGCTATGACCTGATGGCGTCGGTCAAGGCCTACACCGCCCACCTGCGCGAAATCGCAGCCGGTCGGTCGAACGGCGAAGACGACCTTGACCTTGTGGCCGAGCGTGCGCGGCTGGCGAAGGAACAGGCTGACGCGCAGGAAATGAAGAACGCTGCCATGCGGGGGGAACTTCTGCCCCGGGCCGATGTGGATGCCGCCGTGACCGGGGCCTTTGCCAGGGTCAGGGCGCGCTTGATCAGCATTCCGGTCAAGCTGGCCCCGGTGGTGATGACGGTCGAGACGCCGACGGAGGCGCAGGCGGCAATCAGGGACGCGATTTACGAGGCTTTGCGTGAACTCAGTGACACGTCTGTCGCCGACCTGTGCGGAAATGACGGCGACGTGGTGGAAGATTCTTGCACCCCCGCCTGACCTGACGGTGAGCCAGTGGGCTGATGCCCGGCGCAGGTTGTCGCCAGAGGCATCGGCAGAGCCAGGGAGATGGGACACGCGGCGGGCTGAATACCAGCGCGAAATCATGGACGCGATCAGCGATCCGGCGGTTCATTCCGTTGTCGTGATGAGTTCGGCGCAGGTGGGAAAGACCGAAATCGAGTTGAACGGCTTGGGATACTTCATTGACCAAGACCCGGCCCCGATCCTTTTTCTGCAACCGACCGTGGAAATGGGGGAGGCATTTTCGAAGGACCGGCTGGCCCCGATGCTGCGGGACACGCCGGCGTTGCAGGGCAAGGTGAAGGACGCGCGGTCGCGGGATAGCGGCAACACGACGCTGCACAAGCAATATCCCGGGGGTCATGTCACGATTGCCGGGGCGAACAGCCCCGCATCGCTGGCGTCACGGCCCATCCGGGTTCTGTTTGCGGATGAGGTTGACCGATACCCGGCCAGCGCCGGGACAGAAGGCGATCCGGTGTCGTTGGCGCGAAAGCGGACCACGACGTTCTGGAACCGCAAGGTGGTCATGGTCAGCACGCCGACCGTGAAGGGGTCCAGCCGGATCGAGGCGGCCTATCTGGAAAGCGACCAGCGGATCAGACTGGTTCAATGCCCGCATTGTGGCCATGAACAGCGGTTGGTCTGGGCAAATGTGCGATGGCCGGAAGGAAGGCCGGGCGATGCGCTCTATGCCTGCGAGGCCGATGGGTGCGGCACGCTCTGGGATGATGCCGAACGCTGGCGCGCGGTCAGGGCAGGGCGTTGGGTGGCGCAGGCTCCATTCAACGGGATTGCGGGCTTCCACCTGTCGGAACTTTACAGCCCGTGGCGAAAGCTGGGTGAGACGGCGCAGGACTTTGTGGATGCAAAGGCTTTCCCAGAGCGTTTGCAAACCTGGGTGAATACGGCCCTTGGCGAGACATGGGAAGATCGAGCGGGCGGCATTGACGACGGCACGCTGATGGCGCGGCGCGAGGATTGGGGGCTGGAAGCGGTCCCGGAAGATGTGCTGATCGTGACCGCCGGCGTTGACGTGCAGCACGATCGGTTCGAGGTTACTTTCCTTGGGTGGTCAGATGCCGGGGCGATATACGCGCTGGGGCACGAAGTGCTTTACGGTGATGTGGTCGCTGGCGACGACACATGGGGCGATCTGGACAAGCTTCTTGGTCGGACGTTCCCACATGCCTTGGGCGGTCGCGTGAAGATAGATGCTGTCGCGGTTGATGCCGGCGACGGTGCGACGGCAAAGGCGGTTCTGGATTTCTGCCGGGCGCGGACGCGACGGCGGGTGATGGCGATCAAGGGCGAGGATGGCTTTCGCCGGCATCCTATGGAGCGGTCGCGCGGGAAGGAAAAGTCACTCTGGCTGGCTGGCGTGGACACGCTCAAGGGGACGCTTTTTGCGCGGTTGCAGGCGCTTGGCGGCGATGTGGCGCAAGCCCCGGTGCGGTTTTCAAACGATCTGCCGCCGGTGTGGTTTGAGCAGATGGTCAGCGAGCGGCTGATTTCGACGCATTTGCGCGGGATGCCGGTGCGCCGGTTCGAGCGAGTGCCGGGCAGACGGGCCGAGGCGCTGGACTGCACGGTCTATGCGATGGCGGCGCGGCAGGCGGTCGGCAGTGTCGATTGGTCGGCGCGGCGGGTTGAAGCGGCCATGAGGCCGGAAGTTGTCGCTGAGGTGCGCAAGCGTCCCGACCGAGCATCTGGCGATGATTGGTTGGGCGCGCGGGAGAACTGGCTTTGAGCTTCACATCCGACCAGATTGCAGCGCTCAAGGTGGCGATTGCGACCGGCGCGCTGACCGTGCGCAACGCGAACGGTGAGGCAGTCACTTATCGCAGCCTTTCGGAGATGAAGCAGGTGCTGGCGATGATGGAAGCCGAAGTCGCGCCCGCCGCATCCTCCCCGATCCGATTCATCAACCCGACCTATTCGAGCGGGTGTTGACGTGACGATGATCGGTAGCATTGTCCGCGCTGCGACGGCGCGGAACGAACTTCGGGCGGCCAGGGACAAGGCGGCGCTTGATGCGCTGATGAACTACAATGCCGCGACAAAGAGTTCGCGGGCTTCATCCTTCCGGGCAGTCGCCAGTGATGCGGATGCGGCGGGGCAGGCGCGGGCGCGGTTGTCGTGGGTCACGCGCGACATGATCCGCAACAATCCCTTTGCGATAAAGGCGCAGACGGTCATCGCCGGTGCGGTAGTCGGCGCGGGGATTGTCTACAAGGTCAAGGCAGCGGATGGGAAAACGCGACTGCCAGGGAAGGAGGTGCAGCGGCTGTTGCGCCGGCACCTTGATACGACCGCGATTGATGCCGATGGGCGATGCAATATCTACGGGTTGCAGCGACTGGCGATCATGTCGGTTGTGCAGGATGGCGAGGTGCTGATCCGGCGGCGGATGCGCTACCTAGCGGATGGACTGCCGCTACCGTTGCAGGTTCAGCTTATCGAAGCGGATTATCTGGATGATAGCCGTGACGGTGAAATTTCCGGCGGCGGTTATGTCCGTGGGGGCATTGAATTTAGCGCAAATGGGAAGCGGGTGGCTTATTGGCTCTTTGATGAGCACCCCGGCACAAGCGTGTTCCGTCCCCGGATCGGTTTGCAATCCCGACGCATTCCGGCCACTGAAATAATCCATGTTTACCGGCAAGATCGGCCAGGCCAAACGCGGGGGGTTTCGTGGTTCGCGCCGGTTGCGTTGCAACTGCAAGACCTGATGGACTATCAGGAGGCGCAGGTATTGCGCCAGAAAATTGCCGCGTGTTTCGTCGCCTTTCGGACGCGGCCAGACGGGGAGCTTTCATCGGACCCCGACCCCATGCAGGTGTCAAGCCTTGTGCCCGGGCGGATTCAGACGGTGGAACCGGGCGAACAGATCGTATTCGGAAGCCCGCCCGAGGTTTCAGGATACAGTGAGTTTACGCGCGAGGTATTGCAATCCGTGGCCGCCGGGGTCGGGATCACCTATGCCGCCCTGACCGGCGACCTGTCCCGGACCAATTTCAGTTCCGGGCGTCTTGGCCGGATCGAAATGGACCAGAATATCGAGGCGTGGCAATGGCTCATGCTGTTGCCGCAAATGCTCGATCCGCTGGCGCGCTGGCTGGCGGAGTGCCTGCGCGACCTGCCCCGGGCCACACCTGAATTCACCCTAGAATGGGTGCCGCCAGCCCGGTTCGTCAGCGACCCGGCCCGCGAAATGCGCGCCTGGATCGACATGATTTCGGCGGGCCTTGTCAGCAGGCAGGAGGTCATCCGACGGCTCGGCTATGACCCCGCCGACGTGCTGGCAGAGATCGTGCAGGATCGCGACCTGGAGGCGGCCAACGGGCTGGCGTTCAGCACGTCGCCGCAACCCGAAATACCGGATGACCCCGGCGTGATCGGCGAGCGCGACCCAAAGGAATAGGCGCATGAAAAAGAATGAACTGGTGCTCTACGGCAGCGTTGGCGCGTCGTGGTGGGAAGAAGCTCATTTCACGGCGAAGGAGGTCCGGGAACAACTTGCCGGAATGTCCGGGCCGATTGAAGTGCGGCTGAATTCGGGTGGCGGCATCGCCAGCGAGGGGCAGGCGGTCTACGCCGCCCTTTCGGATTACCCGGATGAAGTTACAGTTGTTATCGACGGGGCAGCGGCTTCGGCGGCATCGCTGATTGCCATGGCTGGCGACCGGATCGTGATGCGTGACGGTGCATTCATGCTGATTCATGACCCCGCCAATCCGTTTTCGATCAATCGCGGCACCGAGGACGATCACCGGCGGACTGCGGATAATCTCGCTGTGATCGCGACGGGTTACGCGAAGGTCTATGCGCGGCGTGCTGGCATCAGCATGGCAAAGGCGCGCGAAATCATGCGCGCTGAAACCTACTTCGACGCCCCCGGGGCCATTGCCGCCGGTTTTGCAACCGAAAGCGATGACGAACCCGCCAGCGCCGCCGCCGCTTTTGACTATCGCATCTATGCCAACGCGCCCGAAGGCGCGCGGTTGGCTTCTGAATCGCTGGGGAAGCCCCCGGCGCGTGAGGCCGTAATGGCCATGTTCGCGGGCCACCCCCGCACAACCGTGAAGGAGGTCGAGATGACCGACGCAAAGACGGTCGCGGAAGAAAAGCCCGTGACCAAGGATGAGTCCAAGGAAGTGACCATGAAGCACGACGCCAAGAATGACGTGGCCGCTATCGACATGACCGCCGAACGCGCCCGTTCGCGCCGGATCATCGAGCTTGTTGCCCAGAATGGCTTGGAAATGACCATCGCGACCGAGATGATCGCCGAAGGCATCGCGCTGGACGCGGCGGTTGACAAGATCATCGAAATGAAGCGCAAGGCCGTCGGCGATGACGATCTGCCCCGTCCCGGCGCGGTGACGGCGCGGGTTCTGCGCGATGAGACCGAGGTTCGCCGCGTCGGCATGACCATGGCGCTGACCGCGCAACTTGGCCACGCCGCGCCGGAAACCGATCAGGGCCGCAAGTGGATGCAAGCCGGCATCGTGGATATGGCGGCAGAGGTCATCAACCATCGCGGCGGCCTGCGCACCGCCGCCGACCGGGAGGATGTGGTTCGCATGGCGATGCACACCACGTCGGATTTCCCGATCATCCTGGAAAACGCGCTGAACAAGCGCATGGCCGACAGCTATGCCAAGGCACAGCCGACCTACACCCAAGTTGCCGAGCGGATCGACTTCAACGACTTCCGCCCGCATCCCATCGCCAGCATTGGCGATTTTCCAGGGCTGCTGGCTGTGTCCGAGTCCGGTGAAATCAAGTTCGGGACGGTCGGTGAAAAGAAGGAAACGGTGGCGCTGGCCGCGTATGGCATCGGCCTTTCCATCAGCCGGCAAATGCTGGTCAACGATGACCTGAGCGGGATCGACCGCATCCTTCGCGGACGCGGCACGGCTGTGGCGCTGTGGGAAGATGCGACATTCTGGGCCATGGCCCTTGGTGGCGCGAATGCAGACGGCCCGACGCTGACCGAAACCTCCCGGCAGGTGTTCAACACCACGGATGGGACGAAGGCGGGTTCAGCGGCGGCCATCGACGTGACGGCCCTTAGCCTGGGCCGCGCGGCGTTGCGCAAACAGAAGGGCATTGCCTCGGCATCCGGCAAGGCTGACGGCCAGAACCTGAACGTGAATGCGTCGATCCTCCTTGTCGGCCCCGACAAGGAGACACAGGCGCAACAGGTTGTGGCCCCGATTCAGGCGGCGCAGGCGACCAACGTCAACCCGTTCTCGGGGACGCTCAAGATCATCGTCACGCCCTATATCACGGGCAACGCATGGTATCTGCTGGCTGATCCGTCCGTGCTGTCGAACTTCATGTTCGGCTTCCTGAACGGGGCATCTGGCCCGCGCCTGCGCATGGACGAGCCGTTTGGCGTGCAGGGCATCCGTTACAGTGTCGAGCGCGATTTCGGCTGCGGGGCCATCGACTTCCGGGGCGGCTACAAGAACGCCGGCGCGTAAGGACTTGGCCGGGCCGTCTGGCCCGGCAACCTCTCCCATCTTCACAGGATTACCATCATGAAGAACTTCATCCAGCCGGGTGACGTGATCGACGTTCCCGCCCCTTATGACGTTGCCAGTGGCGCAGGTGCATTGGTTGGTTCGTTGTTCGGTGTCGCCAACAAGGCGGCGCTGAGCGGCGCAAGCGTCCCCCTTTCCCTGGTCGGCGTATTTGATCTGGTCAAGGCCGGATCGCAGGCGTGGACCGTTGGTGTCCGGGTCTATTGGGACGACACGGCCAAAGCCTGCACCACCACCGCCAGCACGAACAAACTCATCGGCGTGGCCGTGGCAGCGGTCGGTTCCGGCGCGGGCGAGACCATCGGTCGCGTCCTCCTCACCGGCGCGTTCACCATCTGATGAGCGTGTTCGACGGGTTGACGGGCGTTCTGGCCGCAGTTTTCGGCGCGCCCGTCACCATCACGCCCGTGTCTGGCTCCGCGGTCGTGGTCCGCGCTATCCTGCGCGAAACGCTTGTTACTGACGAGGATGAGGGTGCGCGCGATCATGCGTTGCCCGTCTACACGCTACAGGTCCGCAAGCCGATTCCGGCGGCGCTGGTTCGGGGATCGACTGCGACCAGCGCCGAACGCCCCGGCGAAACCTTTCTGGTTCGGGGCGTCTATCCCGACCGATCCCCCGCATCCGACGCCTTCATGGTCGCAGCATTGGAGCGAACAGCATGAACGTTTCGGCCATCCTGACGCGCATCACCAGCCAATGCCCGGGGTTCGCCTTCGTCGGCCATGCGCTTACGTCCGACCATGAATACAACTATCCGGCGGCGTTTCTGACGCCTGTTCGGCGTGTTGCAGAGTTTCCGCGCATGTTGGGATACCATGCCCAAATGACGCGGCAAACGTTCGGGGTCTATGTCGTCGTGCGTCGTGCAGCGGGCACTGACCCCGACCTGATTGACGATCTGTGCGCGGAACTGCGCACGGCGCTGATCGACTGGACCCCAGGCGGGGACGATCAGCCGCTGTTTTATGTCGGCGGTGAACTGGCTGAACAGAATGGCATTGCGTGCTGGCGCGAGGATTTCGCCAGCGACGTTGACCTGAGGGACTGATCATGACGAGCAAGAAGCCGGCCCCTGTGCCGGAAGTGCCCCCGCAGGCGCAGGGCGGTTGCTATGAGATGGACCCCGTTACCGGAACGGTGACGCGGGTTGATGACGCGCCTCCCGTTGAACACCCCGCAGAGGAGGACGGCGCATGAGCCGGTTTGTCCGCAATACCGCCATTCAGGTGCAAATCGAAAGCACCTATGGCACCGACCCCGGATCGTGGGCCGCAACGCATGTCGTGCCCTGCAAGAGTGCGACCTTCGACACCCCAAATGACCGGGTGCCCCGTGAGTTGCTGCGCGGCCACATGGGCGGCTTCGATGAGATTTACACGGTCGGCACGGGGCGGATGCAGTTCGAAGTGGAACTTGCTGCGTCGGGAACCGCCGGCACCGCCCCTGCGTGGGGGCCACTCCTTCGCGCTTGCGGCTTTGCGCAGACCATTGTTGCGGCGGATCGGGTTGAATATCTGCCGGTATCCACCGGCTTCGTGTCCGCGACGATCCGCTACTTTCTGGATGGCGTGCTGCATACCGCGACCGGCGCGCGCGGGACGGTCACACTGTCGCTGAACGCCTTCGGCCTGCCGATGATGCAGTTCGACTTCACCAGCCTGCAAACCACGCCGACCGCCACGGCAACCCCGACCGGCGATTTCACGGCATGGAAAAAGCCGCTCGCAATCAATGAGGCGAACACCGCCGAATTGCGGATCGGCGCGACCTATTCGGCGGGATCGGTTGCCGGCGGAACGCTGGCGGTCAACGGTGATGTGAGCCTGAATATCGGCAATTCGGTGCAGCACATGAAGCTGCTGAACGGACGCTCGGTCGATATCACCGACCGGAATATGTCTGGGCAAGCCGCGCTGTTCTTCGGAACCCCATCTGACGAGGTGGCATTCCACACTGCCATGCGCGCGGACACGATGACGACACTCGGGTTCAGCTTGGGGGGCACAGCGGGCAGCCGGATTGCCATCCACGCCCCGAATGTGCAGCGGATGAGCCTTCGCCCGCAGGAATACCAGGGGCGGCAGATGATGGCGGCAGAGTTCAAGCTGGTCCCGAACGCCGGCAACGATGAACTGCGGATTGTGAGCCGCTGATGGCTGGTATCGAGGTATTCACGCCATCAGTGCGGCAGATCGTCATCGACGGCACGGCCATTGCCATCGGCCCGTTCAAGGCGCGGCAATTCTCGGCCGTCCAGAAGGCCATGCGACCCATCGCGGCAGTTATCGAAGCGTCCCCGGACAAGTTGATTGCCGACAACATGGCCGATCTGGTCGACCTTCTGGCGGCGGCGACCGGCCAGTCTGCGGAATGGCTATTCGACCGTGATCCCGACCAGCTTCTTGACCTTCTGGGCGAGGTTTTGTCGGTCAACGCGGATTTTTCGCGCAGCCGGGTGAGGCCCGCGTTCGACCGGCTGGCAGCGAAGATCGCGGTTTTGGCTGGGGAACCATCTTCGCCGCTCTCGGGCGATGCGGATACGGACGTGAAGCCGTCCTAGACCTGACACTCCCCCAGATCAGGGCGCTGCTTGGCGGCGCGGCTGAACTTGATGGGGTGTCTGACCGGCGGTTCATCGGTTCGGTGCGGCTGGCCGTCTGGGGCGACAAGGACGATGTGCGGCGGGCGCTTACGCCGGTGTAGCTGTGTTTGCCCGGTCACAATCCGCCCCTGACCGGGCGGCTTTAATCATGAAAGCCTGCCATGTCCGCAGAACTGATGATCCGCGTCCGGGCGAATGCCGACGAGGCGAAAGCCGCCTTTGCGCAAACCACGGACGGCCTGCGCCGGATTCAGCGCGAAACGAACGGCGTCAGTCGTGGCATGCAGGCTGCGCAGATCAACACCGGCAACCTGGCGGCGCAATTCAACGATATCGGCGTGATGATGGCGGCGGGGCAGAACCCGTTGCAACTTGCGCTTCAACAGGGCACGCAGATTTCGCAGGTGCTTGGCCCTATGGGAGCGGCCGGCGCGGTCAAGGCGCTTGGCGGCGCGTTTCTCGCCATGTTGAACCCGATTTCGCTTGTGACGATTGCCGTTATCGCGGGCGGCGCGGCGCTTTTCCAGTGGGCAACCAGCGCGAAAGAGGGCGCGGATGAAGCCGCCGATGCCTATGACCGGCTGCTGGATTCGGTGAAAGACTATCGCGCCGCGCAGGATGCCATGGACCCGCGCCGGATGGCCGATGCCTATGGCGTGATGGCGGATCGCGCGCGGGACGTGCTGGAAATCCAACGGTCTCTGGCGCAGGCAGAGGCGCGGCGCGCGATCATGGCGGCGGGGGAAAGCGCCGCCAGCGTCATGGGCAATTTCGTGGGCCTGCGATCGGGTGAAGCCGCCGGAAATATTGCGGCTCTGCGGCAACTCCAGGTCGAACAGGCGGCGATTTTTGCGCAGATGGACGCGGCGACGGACTCGGCCACGCTGAACATCCTGAATGCGCAGAGTATCGCAAAGCAGGCCGAAATCGACACCTACAAATGGGTGAGCGATGCGCTGGCGACGATAGAACAATCATTCGGCCTTGCCACCGATGAGGCGGAAAGGGCCGCCAGCATGTTTGAGCGGATGGCGAACGCTGATACTGTGGAGGAGCAGGCTTCGGCTGCTGAGGAATTGGCGGAATATCTGTTCGTCGCCAGCGACAACATGCAGTCGGCCGACGACAATGGCTTCGAGTTCTTGCAGCGACTCAATGACATCATCACCAAGGGGTTCGAGTTTGCGAATCTGAACATGTCGGATGCCGTGGACGAGGCGACCCGCTCCACCGACTTCCTTGTCAATCGGTTGGACGCGGCGATTTCGCGGGGCGAGGACTTTGCCGCACTACTGGATCGTCTGAACGGTGCTGTTGATCGTGCGGCCAATGCCGACAACTATCAAGCCGAGTTCGCGGCCCGCGCAGGGACGGCCCAAGGGGCCAACGATCAGGCGCTTGTGTCTGCTGTGGCAGCAGCGGCGGCGCGCACGGGCTATGATCCGGCGATAGTTCTGGCGCTGATGGGCGTTGAAAGTGGCTGGAATCCCGGCGCGATTGGCGGGGCTGGAGGCGACTATCAGGGCTTGATCCAGTTCGGGGCGTGGGAACGCCAACACTATGGGGTTTCGGCCCAGTCCAGCATTCCTGATCAGGTCAATGCTGCATTCCGGTTCCTTGGTGATCGCGGCGTAATGCCAGGGGATAGTGCCGAACGCTATTACGCGGCGGTGCTGGCCGGCAACGCTGATTTGGTGAACGCGGGGGATGTGAACAACGGCGGCAGGGTCAGGAACGTTCTTGAATTCGTGAACGGTCAGGAGTGGGGGAACTGGCAAGCCCGAGCGCAAGGCTTGCTCGGCGCATACGGCGGGACCGTGAATGCAGTTAATGCGGATTATTCCGCGCAGGTTGCCGCGACAGAAGAATCCGCCCGTGCGGCCGAAGCCGCAGACGCCGCCTATCGCCGTCTTGTTGGTTCGATGAACCCGGCCATCGCCGCGCAGCAGGCATTCGCCGAGGGTCAGCGGGTGCTGAACGCGGCGCTGGCCGCCGGCACGATCACGCAGGTCGAGTATGACGCCGGGCTGGCGATGCTGACTGAGCGCCTGAACGAGGCCCAACAAGGCATGGACGGGCTGAACGACCGCGCATTGCGCGGGGCCGATGCAATCGCGAACCTGTTTGGTTCGTTCGGGGACGGCGCGGACGGGGCAAAGCGTGCGCTGGCGCAACTGTTGTCGCAGATGGCGCAGGTCCAGATTCAATCGGCGATGCGCAATCTGGCGGCTGGTCCTGGTTCAGGGTTCTTTGCCACGATTGGCCGGCTTCTTGGCTTTTCGAGCGGGGGCTTTACCGGTTTCGGCGCGCGGGATGCCGTCGCCGGCGTGGTCCATGGCGGTGAGTATGTCTTTTCAGCCGATGCGGTTGACCGGATCGGCGTGCCGGCGCTGGAACGCCTGCATCAAGGCGATTTCGGCGGGGCGGCAGAGGCTGCAAAAGCCCTTGGGCAGTCCCAAATGTCCATCCGCCTCGTCAGTGACGGAATGCTGGTCGATGACCGTGGCTATGTCAAAGCCATGATCCGGGCCGAGGTCGCACAGGGCGAAGGCCGGGCGCAGGCCGGAACCATGTCCCGCCTTGCGGCGTCCAAGGCGGGATGGGGCGCATGACGATCTATCACTGGCCGCCTGTCGGCCTGACCGGATGGTTGCTGACGCGGGTTGATCCGGTCAGCCGTAGTGCATCCAGCCTGACCGGGCGGGACTATGCATCGCAGGCGCAGCCCATGCGGCGGCTGGTGACGGCGCATGTCACGGCCATTGGTCCTGACGCCGCAGGCGCGGGATACATGGAGATGCTCAAGTCGTTCCTTGCGGGGATCCATTGGGTGCAGGTGGATGCGGAGTCGTCCATCTGGCACATCGCCCGGTCGCAATTCCGAAATTCGATCATGGAGTGGACGGCGGGCGGCATCGACCTGCTGTGGTCTGACGGCCCGGACAATCTCTTTTGGGTCGACCACGCGATCCACGGCACGACGGGAACGGCTGACGGCTGGCCGGTGCTGACGGTGACGGGCCTGCCGCCCAATCAGATCGTGGTGAGGCCGCATGAACTGGTCAGCGTCATGATCGGGGTCGAAACCCACGCGGCGCGGGCGGTCAGGGTCACATGGTCGGACGGGGCCGGAACCGCGGTCATTCGACTGGCGTCTGCCCTGCCGGCCGGGAGCGGCCTAGCCAGCCTTGGCGCGCGGGAACGGCTGATCCTGCGCCCACTGAACGATCCGCGCCCGGTGCAGCCGGTCGGCGGCGACTGGACCTACGAGTGGGATTTCATCGAGGTGCTGGCGGACGAAATCCCGCCCGGCACCACAACCGTGGACCCTTGGTCATGAGCCGCGGCGCAACGCCCGGCACGGTCGCCGCGCTGGAAACGCCGTTTTTCCCGGCGCTGCTGGTCATGGCGGATTGGCCGGATGGCGTGGAGCGCGGGCATACCGGGTTCGGCGATTTGACCTGGGACGGGCACACATGGACCGGGCTTGGGCCGCTGGTCCGGTGGGACGTGCCCGAGGAAGGGATCGGCGGTTGGACGCCAGAGGCCAGCGTGCGGTTTGCCGGGGCGCTTGAGGCGCTGCTTGACCAGATGGGCACGGCGGTGCGGGGCAGGGCCGTCCAGGTCTGGCTGGCGCTGACGGAAACACCGGGCGGCAATGCGATCAAGGCAGGCACGACGCCGTTTCCGATGTTCTCGGGCACGTTCGGTTCGCGGAAACTGGAACGCATGGCGCGGGGCATGGGCGATCTGACCCACGACTTGTCGTTCGGGCTGGTGATGGGGCCGCCGTTCCGCGCGCGCGTGTCGGTGCGCCACAGCCATGAGGATCAGATCGCGCGATACCCGACCGACACCGGGTTTCGGCATGTGCAGCACGCGGTCAAGCGCGCGTCAAATCCGCCGGTCTGGTGACGCATGGCATTGTTTCCGGTCATCGGGGCCATCCTGGGGAAGGGGTTTCTCACGGGGGGCGGCCTTGCAACCCTGTTCGGCAAACTCGGGCTGAATGCCTTCTGGCGTTCGGTGTTCGCGGCGGGCGTGTCCATGCTGTTGCAGGCCGGGGCATCTGCGCTGCTGGCAACGCGCGGGCAGCGGGCCGACGATCCGAACCAGAAGATGAGCCTGCCCACATCGGCCCCGTCGCACCGCCATGTTTACGGCGAGTGCCGGGCGACAGGCACGCCAATCACGACTCCGGTTCGGGGCGAGGGGCGCGACCGCTACATCTGGGGCGTCTGGCTGCTGAACAGCCGTCCGTCGCTGCTGGATGACCCGGTGCTGTATCTGGACCAGCGCGAGGTGACGTTCACCGGCGATCCGTTCGATTTCAGCGGGGCGGGCGCGCAGGCCGACGCGGGCGTGTTTGACGAATGCGTGACGTTCTGGATCGGGCGCGGCAATCAGGTTTCGCCGCCGCAGCACTTTCTGGACGAGGTGCCGTGGGCCAGTGGGACGGACGAGGAATTGTATCTCGCCACGGACGGGTTTCGGGGCTGCACCGTCATCTACGCCAAATTGAAACGCGGCAATACCGACAAGATCGGGGAACGCTGGCCGACCTATCCGTCGCCGCCGCTTGTGCAGGTGGAGGGCAAGTGGTCCCGCGTTCACGATCCGCGCGAACTGGGCAGCGACCCCGACGACAGCACGACATGGGGGTGGTCGGACAATCACGCGCTGGTCACGCTGGACGCACTGAGCCGCAACCCCGTGCGGGCGTTCGGCGCGGCCAATCTGGTGGCCGACACATTCGAGGATGGCGCAGATTGGGCCGACACGGCGGTCAACCTGAAATCCGGCGGCACCGAACCGACCGCGCGCGCGGCGGGCATGATCGACTATTCCGAGGGCGAGCTGGAGGATTTGATCCTGCCGCTGATCGCGAGTGGTGGGGCCGATCTGGTCTGGATCGGCGGGCAGGTCGCCTATCAACCGGACAAGTGGCGCGAACCAACCGTGACCGTCTCCGACGTGCTGGAGCCGGGCGAGTCCTATGAGGATTTGCTGCCCGAGCGCGAATTGGTCAACACGCTGCGCGTCAGCTACCTGTCGATTACGCGGGGCACGGAAACCGCACACCTGAAACCCTGGGCGATCCCCGGCGCGCTGGCTGAGGATGCGGGAATCGAACGGGCGTCCGACCTGCCGTTGCCCTATTGCCCGTCGCCCTATCAGGCCATGCGGATCAGGAAGAAGCGCGGCTTGCAGATGCGGCGGCAACGACGGCTGAGCGCGACCCTGCCGCCGTCCGCCATAAACCTCACGGGCGGGGATACCTGCACCGTCGATCTGCCGGGCGACTATGGCGCGAAACTGTCGGGCGTCTATCACCTGCAACAGGTCAACCCGTGGCTTGACCCATTGGGCGACGAGGGCTGCGCGCTGCGCCTGCCTTCGGTCATGATCGGGCCGCACACCTCTGCGATCTACGCATGGACGCCGGCCAGCGACGAGGAGGACGTTGACGACGAACCATATGACGGGTCGCGCGAAACCATCCCGATGCCGGGGGCAATTTCGGCCACCATCGAGGACGTGACCAGTGGATCGGCGACGATCCAGCGCATCACTTTCGAATTTGCCCCAGCCCCGGGCGGGGATGCCTATGAATGGGAGTGGCGGGCCGGCGATGACCCTTGGGGTGCGGGCGGCACGATTGACGGCGATGTGGACAATGGGTCGGGCGACGTGTTCGGTCGGCTGGATTTTGTCGGCGGCGGGCTGGTCGATATCAGGGTTCGCACGGTCACGACGGCGGGCAAATCCGACTGGCGCGTGATCACGGATATTCAGGTGCTGGCCATCACCGGCGGTGCCGCAACCGCCGGCCTTGGCGCAGCGACGTTTACAGGGACCGCCCCGGCCAGCGTGACGGCAACGGGCCTGCGCATTTACCGCAGCGCGACCAACGATTTCGGGACGGCGGTGCAGGTCGGCTCCGACCACACCGTCACGCCCGGCGCGGGCTATTCCGTCACGGCGGGCGATCCGGCCATTGTCAACGCCGTCGCCAATCCGGGGTTTGCCAGCGGGGCAAGCTGGACCGCTGGCGGCGGCTGGGCCATCGCATCGGGCAAGGCGAGCCACACGCCGGGCGGCGGGTCGTCGGCCCTGTCGCAAACCCTGTCGTTCGCCAGCGGCGCGGCGGTGCGCGTGGCGCTGACCATGCTTGACCGCACCACGTCGGCGGTGTCCGTCGTTCTGGTCGGCGCGACCAGCCCGACCGGGGCGGCCATCAACAGCAACGCCACCCATCGGCAGACGATTACCGCGCCGGCATCCATGACGATCATCCAGATCGTCGCACTGTCTGCCTATGACGGGTCGGTCGATGACGTGGTGATGTTTGCCGAGACGCCGACCTGCCTGCCGCAGGGTGCGGCGTATTACTGGGCCGTGCCCGTCACCTCTGGCGGTGCCGAGGGCACGCCGGATGGCCCCTATCACCTGACCATCACCTGAGGACTCGACCATGGCGAAGCCGGTCTACACGCTGCCCCGCACGGGGTCAGCGCCAAAACTCACGACTGCCGAACAGCACGAAGCGGCGATCAATGACGTGGTGTCCGATCTCTACGATCTGTGGGTCGCAGGGACCGCGCCGGGTGCGCTCGACATCGCGCAGGACGCCATCGACGCGCGGGACGATGCCGAGGGGTTCCGCGACCAGATCGTCACGCAACTGTTGACCGGCAAGACGACGGCCTATCCCGGGCCGCATCTGCGTCTCAGCGATATTCCCGGCCCGCATCGCGGCGCGACGACGCTGACGGTCTGCCTGATCGGTGACAGCACCACTGGGCCGACCCCGCAGTATAGCTGGTCGGCTGCGCAGACGATGCCCGGCATGATCGAGCAGGCGCTCAAGGCGGCCAACCCCGGCGTGACCGTCAACATGGTCAACCTGTTTTGGGATGGCCGGCGCACGTCAAACCTGCGGCAGACGATCAGCGCCATCATGGGCGGCGGGGCTGCTGCGCCGACCTGGGCCTATACCGGCGGCAATACATGGCTGGCCCATGCGCAGGCGGTCAACCCCGATATCCTGATCATCAATACCGGGACCAACGACGGGTCGGACGCCGGGCCTATCGGGATCACCTCGGTCTATGCCGACATCATGGGTGCTGCGGGCTGGACCAAGAAGCCGGCCCTGTTCTGGGTGATCCCCCCCCGTCCGAACAGCCAGAACGTGACAAGCGGCACATCGCTGTTCCAGAACGGTCGGCTGTTCGTCGGGCAGATGTATCGCAGCGCGGCACAGGTGCTGCCCGGCTTGTACATCCTCGACTGGGGCCGGATGCAGAACATGCTCTGCGCCAAAACGGCGGGCGGGCAGGGGTTCGATCCCTGTTCATCGACCCTGACGCGGGTCGGGGCGGTGGACACCGCGATTGCCTCGTGGCCGATCATTTCGCCCCAAGCGTGCAACGACTATGGCGTGATCGTAAAGGTTCCTGCCAGCGCGCTCACGTCAGACTCGATGCAATTCAAGCTGGGGCCGTCTACCGGCGATGGATATCCCAACTCCACCAACCCCTACGGTTATCTCGATGTATCAGGCGGGTTTTACCGTTGGCGCAACTTTTTCGACCTCGCCGGCACCCCGATCATCAGCGTCACTTCGACCGTGGCGGACGTGGGGTCAGGCACGATCACGGTCGGCTATTTCCAGCAGGGCGGGCGTGTCGCAATCACGGTCAACGGCGCGACCGTCTATTCCGGGCCGCTGGCCAACTACGGCGGGGATCATCTGCCCCGGATCTCGTGGAGTTATGGCGGAAACCCCTCCGGGTCTACCGTCACATGGTATCCAGGGACGCCAAAACCGACGGCGGCCAGCATCACCGATGAACAGATGTGGGGCGAAGCCAGCCTGACCACGGAAAGGGGCGGCAACAACATCAACCATCCGTCGATCCTGGGTTGGGAAACCACGTTCCGCCCGCTGGTCGACTCCATCGACTGGTGCTGCCACACCGGACAGCCTGCCAATCGCCGCGCCGTGGTCGGCGGTTCGACCAACGCGATCACGCTCACGGTGCCCGGGGCCTATCTCACGCCCGGCCTGCAACTGCGGTTCCGGGCTGGCGCGGCAAACACGACCGGGGTTTCGATCAACCTCAACGGTGGCGGGGCCGTCGTCTGCCTGACCCCGACCGGGGCGGCATTGCCGAACGGCTATCTGCGCACGGACGTGGATACGACCGCCACCTACGACGGCACCAACTGGATCGTGAACCGCGCGATCCAGAGCGGCAATTCCGGCGGAGTCTATTGGCAAAGGACAGAGGATGGTGCGCAGTATTGCTGGACCGTCATGAGCGAAACGGTGGCTTGTGAAGCCGCCATTTCCAGCGGCGGCTACAGATCGACAGGGACGGCCATCGGCTGGGTGATGAATTTCATTGCCACTCCGGCGGTTACTCATGGCGCGACATCTGGCGCATTCGGAATGCTGGCCATGTCACCTAACACCACGGGAGCGACCATCGCGTTCACGACGATCAATTCCAGTGCGTCCGCTGCCCGGTCGGGGTCGGTGCGGGCGGAAGGCCGGTGGTATTGATCATGAGCATCAAGGACGTGATCCCGCCGCCTGCTTTTTTCCGCGAGCGGCTATGGATTTGGCTGACAGGCATCGGATTTACCGTGCTGGGCGGGGCGATTACCGCGACCGCGCTGAGCCTGTGGACGGGGTTCGGCGGCTGGGTGTCAACCATGGTGCGCATGCCGGCGACAGTGGCGCAGATGCAGGCCGATCTTGCCAGTCTGTCGGGCGCAAACCGTGTGATCCGACAGGTTCCCGGCATGTCATACATTGAGGAGCCGGTGCATCAGGGTCAGGACGTGACCATGATCATGGTGGCCGAGCGCACGGTTCTGGGCGAGGCGTGCAGACTGACCGACTGGGTGCCGATTTTCACCGATCGGTCGAACGTCCCGGTTCCTGGCGAACGCGCGCGCGTCGGGACGCCATCCCAGATCAGCGACGGGCCGTCCATCCGGCGCATCGTCATGATCCCGCCGCCCGACCTGCTGCCCGGCCGCGTGGCCGTGTATCTCACGCTCGTCTACGACTGCGGCGGCCGCGTCGTGCCCGACCGCACCGACGTTGTGGCCTACAGGCTACTGGCCGGCCCGCGCCCGGCCGCTAACTGAACCCATCATCTCATGAGGATCGGCAATGACCGATGACGCATTCGTGCGGGCGTTCCAGCGCCGCGCCGGGCTGACCGTTGACGGCATGGCCGGCCCGAGAACCTATGCCGCGCTGGACCGCGCTTTTCCCGCGCCCCGCGCATCCAGCGGCCTGACGCGGATCATCTGGCACTGGACCGCCGGGACAAACACCGTCACCCAGAACGACCGCGAACACTACAATTTCGTGATCGACGGCGACGGGAACATCAGCGCGGGCGTCCATCCGCCCGAGGCCAATATCAGCACGTCGGACGGGGCCTATGCAGCCCATACGCTCAACTGCAACACCGGGGCCATCGGCATCGGCCTGGCGGGCATGTTCAACGCCCGCGAACGCCCGTGGGACGCGGGGGCATTCCCGCTGCGCGAGGCGCAGATTGTCGCCCTGATCGGACTGACGGCCGACCTGTGCCGCAAGTATGTGATCGAAGTGGGCCCGACCACGACGCTCAGCCATGCAGAGGTGCAACCCACGCTCGGGATTGCGCAGCGCGGCAAGATCGACCTGATCTGGTTACCGGGCATGTCGCAGCCCGCCGATCCCGTCGCCATCGGCAATGTCCTGCGCGGCCGGGTGCTGGCCCATATGAGGGCCGGGGCATGATCCGGGCCGCACTCATCGCCCTGCTGCCCGTCGCCGCCGCGGCGCAGACGCCATGCCTGCCGCTGCCTACCGTGATCGAGGGGCTGGCCGATGCGGCCGGGGAAGCCCCCGCCGTGCGCGGCCTGACGCCGCAGGGTAACATCGTCACCCTCTGGTCCAATCCCATCACCGGGACATGGACGCTGACCGTCACCGCCCCCGATGGCCGAACATGCCTGATCGGGGCCGGCATCGCCCTTGAAACCATCGCGGCGAACCTGCCGCCCAACCTGTGAGGATTGAAATGGCCCCCATCAACATGGGCGACGTGCTGCCCAAACTGCCGTTCTGGCAGGCCCGTTCGTTCTGGCTGACGCTGTTCGCGTTCGTCGGCCCGATCCTGGCTGCGTTCGGAATCGACTGGCCGTGGGTCAGCGACCCCGCGACGGTTGATCTGATCATGCAGATCGTGGGCGCGGTGTCCGCCGTGCTGGCGTGGCGCGAACGCCTGCGCCCGAATTTCCGACTCGGGCTGTAGGAGGACACCATGGATCCATTCGCCTTCCATTCGCGCGGGGTGGACAGCCCCGCAACGCATCACGCCGCGATCACGCCCAACAACGACGCCGATCTGCCCACGCGCCCGCGCGCGATCTACTGCGAGACGGGCGGCACCGTCGCCCTGCGCGATACCGCCGGAACCGACCTGACCTATACCGTCGTGGCGGGGCAAATCCTGCCCCTCTCGCCGGTGCGCGTGCTGGCCACCGGGACAACCGCAACCGTTCGCGGGTGGTGGTGATGATCGGCCTCGGCCTGTCGCTCACGCAGGTTGCGGGTCGCGGCGGCTGGTCGCCCGCGCGCCTGCCCGGACTGATGCACTGGCGCGGCGGTTCCGATCCCGCGTCCGGGCGGCTCTACACCGACAGCACCGGGGCCACGCCGGTTGCGACGTTTGGCGAGACGGTCGGCCTGCTGGCGCGCGCCGCCGGGACTGTCAACGCGATCCAGACGACAGGGGCCAATCGGCCAGTCAGCGGTCGCTGGCCCAGGGGCGGGCGGCGGAACCTGCTGACCCATACCGAGGCGCTGACGGATGCGGCCTGGGGCGGCTACTGGGTCAAACCTGCGCTTGCGGCGCATACCCCGTCGATTTCCGCGCGCGGGGCGACCCATCGCGTGGCCTATGACCCCGCGACCGGCGGCGGCGGATCGGGCCGGCAGGCGGGGTTGCTCTACAACGGCCCGGCGGCGCTGACGGCGGGGCAATACGCGATCCGGTTCCTGATGCGCGCCAACAGCCGCGTTCCCGCGTCGTTCGGGATCGGTCACGGCGGATCGACCGCGACGATGGCACTCTATGTCGATGGCGTGCTGGTCAGCGGCCCGACAGCCACGACGACCCTGCCGATGGCAGGGTTCCTTGTGGTCGGGCAGGTCCATCAGGTCGAGGTCAGGATCACGCGGTCGGACACGTCGGGCAACAACCGGCTGTTCGAGTGGCGGATCGAGGATGGTGCCGGGGGTCTTGGCACCTGCACGTTTGACATTGCCGAGGTGCAGACCGAAGCCGGGGCGACCGCCACGCCATCCCAGCGCGTCGGGGCGACCGCCAACGACGTGACCGAGACGGGGCGTGAGACAGTCTGGCATATCGCCGCCACCGGCGCGCAGGCCCTGCCACTGACCCTCTCTGCCGGGGCCTATACCCGCGCGTGGGTCGACAGCACCGGGGCTGTTACCGTCACGCGCGACCTGACCGAGACGACCGCCGCCAACACCGCGCCCGAGGGCCGCAGCGTGGATGCGGTCGTGGTCGCAGGGTCGATGACGGCAGACGACGAGGCCCGGATCAGGGCGTGGTGGGGGCGGTATAGCGCGGGGTAAAGCGAGAACATCAGCGCCGTTCCCGTAGAATTCACGCACGGCGCGCCGATTCCCTCGCGTTTTCAATCAGCCCCGAGTCCTTTCATCCGCACCAAGGTATTTCCCTGCATGGGCTGAAATCCCGCCCAAATAGGGAAATTCCAGCAACTTTCCCTTCACGCATTTCCCTGTTTGGGCTTGACGCGGCCCGATTCTGGACGGCTGACTCCGCACAGAATCCGCATGTGCGTAAAATGGCCTCCATCCGCAAGATTCCATCCGGCAAGTGGCGTGCGGAAGTCGCGCGTAAGGGCGTGCGGAAATCATCCGTGTTCCCGTCGAAGCAGGCCGCCAAGGAGTGGGCGGCCCGGCAGGAATACCTGATCCTTGACGCGGCAGACAAGCCGCCCGACCACGGCACGTTCGGGGACACGCTCAGGCGCTATGCGGCGGAGGTGTCGGTCAAGAAACGCGGCGAACGCTGGGAAACCGTGCGAATCAACATGATCTGCCGCGACAAGATCGCAGCGATTTCGGTCACGGCGCTGACGCCTGCTGACTTCGCAGACTGGCGCGACCGGCGGCTGAAAGAGGTGGCCCCCGCGTCCGTGGCGCGGGAAATGCAACTCATGTCGTCGGTCCTCAGCACGGCAAGGCGGGAGTGGGGCATGATCGCAGTCAACCCCATGACCGACGTGCGCAAGCCAAAGAAGCCGCCGGGGCGGGACCGGTTGCCGACCGACGATGAATTGGCGCGGCTGGCGCATGCTGCCGGGGATGACCTGTCCAACGCAACGGCGCGGGCGCATCATGCCTTCCTGTTCGCGCTGGAAACCGGGATGCGTGCCGGGGAAATCGTCGGGTTGACGCCCGACAGGATCGACCTGGGGCGGCGGGTTGCGCGGCTGGTCCACACAAAAAATGGGCGCGCGCGTGACGTGCCGCTGTCGTCGGAGGCCGTCAGGCTGTTGCAGGCGTTGCCCGAATCGAGCCCGGTGTTCGGGCTGGAAAGCCGGCAGCTTGACGTTCTCTGGCGCAAGTTGCGCGACCGGGCGACGGCCGATGGCCTGACCTTCCACGACTCGCGCCATGCCGCGATAACCCGGCTGGCGAAGAAGCTGGACGTTCTGGCGCTGGCCCGCATGGTCGGCCACTCCGACCTGCGCATGTTGATGATTTATTACAACGAGAGCGCCGAGGAACTGGCGAAGCGGCTGGACTAGGCCGCCTTCACCATGATCGCCGTGCCTTCACGGCGCGTTTCGATCTTGCCAGCCCTGATCCAGTTGCGGACGGTCTTTTCGGTTCTGCCGACGCGGCGGGCATAGTCGTGCAGGCTGACCCACGCCGGGGCAGGCATCATCTGCACCGCGTCCAGCCTGCGCAGGATCGCGTCCATCTTCGCCTCCATCGCCGCCAGACGGGCGGGGTCGGCTGCGATCAGCGGTTCAGTCATTGGCATCACCCCTCCTTGCCGACCGGATCGGCGAACAGGTCGCCGTTGGCCTTCCGGGCGCGGCGTGTCGTGGCGGCGTTCTTCGCATGATGCCGCGCATCGTATCGTAGATGGCACCGCTGGCAGAGCACGCGCAGGTTGGCGCGGTCGTTGTTCTCGGGCATGTGGTCAAGATGCGCGACGGTCAAAACGATCTTGACCATGCTGGCGGCGTTGTATTCCGACCCGCGCGCCATGCCCATGTATTCGCCGGTGTCGGCGTGATAGACTTGCCCGCCGAACAGCATATAGGTGTCGAGATCAGGCCCGATGCCGCGCGCGACAACTTCTCCGTTCGGCGCGGCGCATCGCTCGCATTTATTGCCGACTTCCTTGCGCAGAGCGGCACTGATCAACGCCCAATTCGCCGGATAGCGCGCCTTCTCACTGTCGCGGATTGGCATCACGCCTCCTTGCCGACCGGATCGGCTATGTCCGAACCCAGAAGGGCAAGGGTTGGCCGGTAGCCAAGGTCGCTGAACCACTCGCCAAGCGTCCGCAGATCAACGTCATGATCGTGACGGATGAACTTCCACTGAGCCTCGGTTGGGGCCTTGTCGCGGGTCAAAAGCGCGTGGGCAAGAAGCCCGCGCACATGGGCCAGAAACATGGCGGCGGCATCATCTTTCTGCATCACCCCTCCTTGCCGACAGGATCGTCGGTCTGGCTGGCGTCAACGGGCGTTGATGATAGTGGCCGCCGGTTCCACGCGGCAACCTCATCCGGCGCGACGATCATATGGCCCAGGATGCAATCGTCGGTCGGCGGGTGCTCGTGAAAGCCTGGGTCCGGGCAGGCGATCATGGCCGCGCCGCAGAGCGGGCAGGGGAGTAGGGCGGTCATGGTGCCACCTCTCCAATGATCCGCACATGGGTCCACTTGGTCGGCGTCTGTTGGTCCCGACGGCCCGCCAGCACCTTGCCCGACACGCCGACAGGCTGTAGGCTTGGCCAGCCGCTTGCCTTGACGGTCACGACAAATCGCCCGATCCGCCGCGCCATGAATGGCGTGCATTCGATAATCGTCTTGCCCGCTTCGATTCCGTATAGCGCCAGTTCCGCGACTGTCAGTTCCGCCCGCGCGGCTGTTCTAGCCCGTTCTGCCTTCCAATAGGCGGGCGAACACTTTTTATGCGCTGCTGCGATTGCAGCAACGCGCCGCTCGTAGGCGGCCGATGCCTTGGCCGCCGCTTCCCGTTCACGCTTCTTTGCGGCCTCGTATCGCCGTTCGGCGCGGGTCATGTCCGGTCTCCCAAGGCGGCACGGATCGCGCGGGACACGGCGTAGGCAAGGTCGGACACCTCAGAATTCATGTCGAATACCTTGTCCAGCACGCCCCAGATGAAATCGGGGTCGGACGCCTCATGGATCGCATCCAGCAGCCGCGCGTTTTCGGCCAGCGCGGCGAGATATGCGTCCTCAAGATCGGGCAGGCGGGCGATGCGGCGGGCGTTGGCAGTCGGCTGGTCGCCATCTCCCGAGACCCACGGGCTACCGCAGCATCCGCAGCCGCCGATGACCGAGAAAGCTTCTGGCGACCCAATGTCTATTCCGTCCGCTTCGACGCGCCACGGCCCTGGCGTTCCCGCCGCCCGGTCGGCCTCGATCAGCGCGCGCAGGTCTGTGGTGTCAGCGGTCATCGGTCGTCTCCTTCGGCAGGTATTTCGGCGCGGCCTTCACCTGCCGGGCAATCGCGTCCTCGCGCAGGGCTTCGATCCGGGCCATCCGGGCGGCGGGGGTGTCAGGCATTGGCCTCCTCCTCCATGGCAGTCAGCAGCGCGTCGGACATTGTGAGCCAAGCCGCATCCGCATCCGCCGCCCACGCCGCCGCCTCCGCCGCCTCCGCCCCCGCCCACGCCGCCCACACCACCCACTCCGCCACCCTCGCCGCCGACGCCGCCACCTTCGCCTCCGCATCCGC
>ERZ761592.247-NODE-247-length-24183-cov-13.566520_pt1 | contig 24183 bp, 14 predicted proteins | sample MGYA00433095_ERZ761592 | MGnify/ENA primary metagenome ERZ761592 (study PRJEB28899, sample SAMN03785554) | bioreactor sludge metagenome | biome: EBPR Sludge; feature: EBPR Bioreactor; material: 0.22µm filtered reactor supernatant | place: Saint Lucia: Queensland... | reverse complement strand
CGTGGACCTCGCCGTCTCATTACGCCATGTTGATGGGCATGATGCCGCACCAGAGCCCGACCGGGGTTTTTGCATCGGAAGTCTATAAGGGCGAATTCAAGAAATGGGTGGATCGGCTGGGGATCGAAGGGCTGTCCTTTCGCAGCTTCGTGCCGGAACTGTCGTTGCCGAAAATTCTCAAGGATCACGGTTATCGAACCCTGGCGCGGGTGTCCCTGCCGGTGCTCAACCCCCATGCCGGTTTGAATCGGTTTTTCGATGATTACCGCTTGATGGACCATCACAACGATTTTGCCGGCATGGTGGAAGACCTCCATTTTCCGGATGCGCAACCGCGCTTTTATTTCCTGAATCTCGGTGAAACGCATTATCCGTACATGCTCTCCGGCGATAACCTGCCGCATATCTCCGGGGTTCACGGCGTCTTGAAAAACCTGCATGATGCCGCCGTCGATCCGCAGCCGAACGGCGACCGGTTTTTTCCGGACGAGGAAATGCGCCGGCTGCGCCAGCAGCAAATCCGCTGCGTCGAGTACGTGGACGGCCTGATCGGGACGCTGTACCGCAAGTGTCCCGCCGAGACCTATTTCGTGATCACCGCCGATCACGGCGAATTGTTCGGCGAGGGAGGGTATTTCGGCCACGGCCCGATCATGCATGAAAAATGCTTTGAGGTGCCGTTCGTCGAGGGCCTTCGTCCGGCGCTGGCGGATGCCGGCGGTCTGTGAGCCCGCTTTCGATCCTCAATCAACCCCGACCGGACTCCCGCTGATGCCGACCTCAAGCCGCGACCCGCTGGCCCCGCTGTTTTTATTGGCTCCTTCCCGATCTTTCACCTCCTTGATTTGCGGGATTCTGGGCCAACATCCGCGACTTTATGGGCTGCCGGAACTCAATTTGTTCATGGCCGATACCCTGAATCATTTCTGGCGGGGCAGCGACGCCGACGGCGGCCGCAAGTCGATCTACTGGCCGATGATGCGCCACGGCCTGTTGCGGGCGGTCGCCCAGGTGTACGCGGGCGAGCAGACCATCGATAGCGTCGCCATGGCCTATCGCTGGATTCGGGTGCGGGCCGATCGGAGCACCGGCGAGGTGTACCGGGAGCTGGCACAGCGGCTGCAACCGTTGCAACTGGTGGAAAAAAGCCCAGGTTATATCCGCAAGCCGTTGTATTTAAATCGCTTGTTGGAGACCTTTCCCAACGCCCGTTTCATTCACCTGCTGCGCCATCCGCGCGGTCAGGCCGAGTCGATGTTCAAACTGCGCACCGGCAAGATGATGTTGCTGCTGCTCAATTCCATCGACTATTCCGGCCAGATCCCCGAACTGGACCCGCAGGTTTTCTGGTATGAATCCAATGCCACGATCTTGCGATTTCTCGAACGGGTGCCCGCCGAGAATTGGATGCGGGTGCGGGGGGAGGATTTCATCACCGATCTCGATGGATCGTTGCGCCAGGTGTGCGGCTGGTTGGGGCTTTCGTGCGGGCCGGACGATCTAGAGGCGATGAAACATCCGGAAGGGTCCCCGTTTTCGGGCGTGGGGCCGGCCACGGCGCGGCTGGGCAACGACATCAATTTTCTGCTGGACGCCCGGATTCGGCCCGCTCGGGCCAGCCGTCACCACCTCGACGGACCGTTGCCGTGGCGCACCGACGGCAAGGGCTTCAGCCCCAAGGTTCTCGCCTTGGCCAGCGAGTTGGGCTACCAGTGATCGATCCCCCTTCACTAACGACGAGCGAGCGAATATGAGTGCTGGAGATGATGTGGAAATCAGGCGCGCGCGCCTGCGCGCCTTGCGGGAGCGCTACCAGCAAGCGCCGTTGGAACCGGCGGTCGTCCACGAACCACCGGCGCGGGCGAGCGCCGAACGGCTGCCAGTGCCGGTGGGCCGGCGCGCGGGGGCGGCGAAGCAGCGAAGCGGACGACCGGCGGCGGGCGGGCTGTTGCAGCGGGTCGCCGCGTTTTTAAGCCAGGAAGGACCGGGCGCTCAATTCGTCTCCGGCACTCTGGTGCGCGAGGATCGGTTGGGGCAAGTGGTGCAGTTTCTCAAGCGGCGCGGGGCGGCCGACAACCAGCAAGCCCAGCGCGCGCGCGGCATCCTGAGCTATTTGACCGACTGCGCGCCGGGCGAGCGGGCGGTGGCGGGCGTCAGCATCGCCCGCGCGGTCGCGTTGCTGGAACGGGCGGGCGGGCGCCAGCCGCCAGACGGCGGGCTGACGGGTTTTGCCGGCGATCCGGGGATTATCGAGGGCGATGTAGTAGCCATTGAACCCCCGCCGGACCGGCAAGGAGACGAGACCGACAAGGTGATGGATTTGGTGGAACACGCGCGGCGTTTGAGCGAGGAACTGCTGGCGGTGCACCAGCAAATCGCCCAACGGCTCGAAGACCGCGGCGAGGCGCTGCCGTCAGCCGCAGGCGGACGAGCGAGCGTGAAAGCGGGTCGATCCGCTCCGACGCCGGCAACCGCTCCAGCGAAGAACAGCAACGAATGGTACATGGATTTTCTGGATTAACCGGTCATGAGGGCGGCAGAGCATGGTGGATAAAGAAAGCAATCGACCCTTCGGCCAGCAAGGCGCGCCGGATCTCGAGGGCGCGCGGGGCTTCGAGCCTGACGCGGCGTCGGACTGGGGCAAGGATCCTTTCAACAAGATCCCGATCTTGCGGCGCTTGCTGGAAAATCCGGAGATCCGAGAGACCTTGCTGGAGTGGTTGCAGCAAAACCGGCGCGGCCAGATCGCGGGCGGCGGGCCCAGCCTCGCCCCCGAACCGACCGGCGGCGTCGAGTACGGCTTCGGCCAGTTGCAGCGGCGCGAGGAGTGGGCCACCTCCAGCACCCTGGAAGAAGTGACCCGCTATTGCCAGCAGCTGCGCCACCGCGCCGATTGGATGGAGGCGACGCTGACCGAAACCCTCAAGGAGCTGGAGCGGATCGAACAAATCCGGCGGGCCATGGCCGACGAAGACGCCCGCCTTTCGGCCTCGCGGCGCTGAGGCTCTGATGACCGCGCCGCTCCCTTTTCGACCCGCGCCGGGTTCCGCCGATATCGCTATCGTCGGCATGGGGGTGTTGCTGCCCGGCGCGCGGGATCTGCGCGCCTATTGGTCCAATATCCTGAACGGACAGAACAGCATCCGCGAGATTCCGCCCGAGCGTTGGGATTGGCGGCTGTACTACGATCCCGATCCCAAAGCGCCCGACCGGATCTATTCGCGCTGGGGCGGTTTCATCGGCGAAATCCCGTTCGATCCCGCCCGCTACGGGCTGCCGCCGGTCGCGCTCGAAGCGATCGATCCCTTGCAGCTGCTGACCTTGGAATTGATCCGTCAAACCTTGGACGACGCGGGGCTCGATCCGGCGAAACTGGACCGGGAACGGGTGGCGGTGTTGCTGGGCGCGACCGGCGGCTTGGGCGATTTTTCCCTGGGTTACGGCGTGCGTTCGGCGTTACCCCAAGTCCCCGGCGACTCCGGCGAGGGGGAAGTCGCGCGCGGGCGGTTGCCGGAGTGGACCGAGGATTCATTTCCCGGTTTGTTGCTCAACGTGGCGGCCGGCCGGGTCGCCAACCGCTTCGATTTTGGCGGGATCAACGGCACGGTGGACGCCGCCTGCGCCTCGTCGCTGGCGGCGGTCTATCAGGCCGCCAACGAACTGCGGTTGGGCAAGTGCGATCTGGCGCTCGCCGGCGGCGTCGACATCATGCAATCGCCGTTCATGTATCTGTGTTTCGCCAAGACGCAAGCGCTGTCGCCGCGCGGCTGTTGCCAGACCTTCGACGAGCAATCGGACGGGATCGCCATTTCCGAGGGCTTGGCGGCGGTGGCGCTGAAGCGCCTCGCCGACGCCGAGCGGGATCGGGACCGCATCTACGCGGTCATTCGCGGGCTGGGCGGCTCCAGCGACGGCCGCGCCAAGGGCTTGACCGCCCCGCGTCCGGAAGGCCAGTTGCGCGCCTTGCGCCGGGCCTATGCCGAAGCCGGTTATTCGCCCGCCACCGTGGGATTTTGGGAGGCGCACGGCACCGGCACCGTGGCTGGCGACCGCGCCGAACTGGAGACTTTGGCGACCTTGCTCGCCGAGGCGGACGCGCCGCCGGCTAGTTGCGCGGTGGGGTCGGTCAAAACGCTGATCGGTCATGCCAAGGGCGCGGCGGGCGCGGCGGGCTTGGTCAAGGCCGCCTTGGCCTTGCACCATCGGGTGATCCCGCCGCACGTCGGCGTCAATCAGCCGTTGCCGCCGCTGCGCGATCCCAAAAGCCCGCTGATGCTCCATCCCAAGCCGCAGCCTTGGGTGCGCCCTCTCGAACGGCCCCGCCGCGCCTCGGTCAGCGCCTTCGGCTTCGGCGGCATCAACTTTCACGCGACGCTGGAAGAATACCGGCATCCCGAACCGGCCTCGGCGGATGTCCGATGGCCGGCGGAATTGTTGGTCTGGCGGACGGCGGATCGCGCCGGCCTGCTGCGGCAGTTGCGAGCGCTCAGCGATGCGCTGGCGGCGGGCGCGCAACCGCCGTTGGCCGATTTGGCCCATGCGCTGGCGCGGGCCGTGGAACCGGAAGGCGAGCGGCTGGCCATCGTCGCCGGCTCGCTCCCGCAATTGCTCGAACGGCTGGACGCGGCGCTGGCGCAATTGCCGGATGGGCGGATCGTCGCCCCAGGGGTCTATCACGCGGCGACGCCGCTGTTGGACGAACCCGGCGCGAAGCTGGCGCTGCTGTTTCCGGGCCAGGGCAGCCAGTATCCGGGCATGTTGCGCGAATTGGGGCTGTTTTTGCCCGAGCTGCGGGATGCGCTGGATCGCGCGGACGCGATCTTCGCCGCAACGCCGACCGGCAAACAGAACCCGCAAGCCCGCCTGAGCGCGTCGATCTATCCGCCGCAACGTTTTATCCGCGATGAGGCCAAAATCACCCAGGCCGTTTTGACCCGGACCGAAGTGGCCCAGCCCGCCTTGGGCGCGGTCATGGCCGGGCTGTGGGCGTGGCTCGCGCGTTTGGGGGTGAAGCCCGATGTGGCGGCGGGGCACAGTTACGGCGAATACGCCGCGCTCCACGCCGCTGGGGTGTGGCCGTTGGAGGACTTGCTGCAACTGTCCGAGGCGCGCGGCCGGTTTATCGTCGAAGCCGCCGCCGACGGCGAACTGGGGTCGATGTTGGCGGCGGCGGCGGAGCGGAGCAGGGTGGAAACGCTGCTGGCCGGCCTTCCCGGCATTACTTACGCCAATCATAACGGCCCCCGACAGCTGGTGCTGTCGGGTCGCCCGGCGGACCTGGAAACCGCCCGGCAACGTTTGGAGGCTGAAGGCGTCAGCGCCGCGCCGTTACCGGTGGCGGCGGCGTTTCATTCGCCGCTGGTGGCTCCGGCGCGGGAGCGGCTGGCGGATTTCATGGCGGCGGTGGAGTTCCGCGCGCCCGAGTTCAGCGTTTACGGCAACGCCGACGCCGGACCTTATCCGACGGACCCCGCCGCGATTCGCGCGCGCTTGAGCGAACATTTAGCCGCGCCGGTGCGGTTCATGGACGAGATACAAGCGCTGTACGCAGCGGGCGCGCGGGTGTTTTTGGAAGTCGGTCCCAAGGACGTTCTGAGCCGGTTGACCCGTCAGATTTTGGGCGCGCAACCGCATCTGGCCGTGGCGGCCGACGGCGCGGAGGGCGGATTGAACGGCGCGTTGCACGCTTTGGCGGCGCTGTGGTCGCAGGGAGCGCGGTTCGAGCCCGAGCGGCTGTTCGACGGACGGGCGGTCGCCGGACAGGAGATGGCGCGGCTGGTGGAAACCGCGCGGCCGACGCCGCCGTCCTCCCGCATCTGGCAGGTCAGCGGCGGCTATGCGCGCCGCGCCGACCAACCCGCCAAAACCGGCGGTCGCCCGCCGCCGGTCGCAAGCGTTCAGAGCCAGCGCCCGTCCGAAGCGGTTTCGGCCGAGGCGGGCGCGCTGCTTGACGCCGAACCAGCGGCGCTAGGTTTTTTCGATAAACCCGTGGGAGTCGCTATGTCACCCCCGATTCAGACACCGATCGATCCCTCGGCGGTTGCCGCGCCGGGGTCCGCCGCCTGGACCATGGATCAGGCGATGGCCGCTTATCAGGAGACCATGCGCCAGTTTTTGCACGTGCAGGAACGGGTGATGATGGCCTATTTCGCCGCCGGTCAGAGCGGCGCCGACGGCGGCGAGACCGCGCCGTTTTGGGCCGCCGCGCCGGCTTTGCCGCCCGCCGCGCCGGTCGCGTCAGCGGCGGCGCCCGCGCCCGCGTCGGTTCCCGCCGTCCCGGCTCCAGCACCGGCGGTCGCGCCCGCCTCCGCTATCGCGAAGGCCGCGCCGCCCGCGCCGGCTGACCCTCCGACAGCGATCCCCGATCTCAAGCCGCTGCTGTTGAAAATCGTCAGCGAGCGCACCGGCTATCCCGAGGACATGGTGGCCTTCGATCAAGATATCGAGGCGGATTTGGGCATCGATTCGATCAAGCGGGTCGAAATCCTCGGATTGTTCCGGCGGTCGCTGCCGGAACCGCTCGCGCAAGCTTTACGCGCCGAAATGGAACAGGTGGCGCGGCTGCCGACGTTTCAGCGGATCGTGGATTTTGTGCAAAACTGGCTCGACCGACAGCCCAAGTCCTTGGATCGGACGCCGGCGCGGGAGAATCCGCGCCCTTTTGAAGGAGCCGGGACAGACTCAATCGCCAGCGCCGATCTGTCCCGGCACGTTCTCCAGGCGCAACCCGAGCCGTTTCCAGCCGCTTTGAAGTTCACCGCGCCGCCGGGGTTGTATTTGTTGACCCCGGATGCATTGGGCGTCGCGGATTTGGTGAGCCAACGCTTGCGGCAAGCCGGCGCGCAGCCGCTGTTGCTGCCGGATGAAGTGCTGCGGGACGAAGCGCATTTGCGGTCTTGGTTGGGCCGGCGCGACAGGGGCCTTGAGGTCCGAGCGGTGCTCCATCTAGCGCCGCTGGGCCGCCCGCCGCTGGGGTCGGACGCCGCCTTCGCCGAATGGCGGGACCGGATCGAGCGGGAGGTGATCGCGCTGTTTCCGCTGATGCGGCTGCTGTATCCGGAATTGAACGAACGGGGCCGCCTGTTGACCGCGAGCGGAATGGGCGGTTATTTCGGGCGCGACTTCGAGGCCGGTCGGCCGACGGCAGGTTTTTCGGCGGCGGCCGGGTTGGTGGGATTGGTCAAAACCTTGAATCTGGAATGGAATCCGGAAAACAGTCCCGACGGCTTTTGCGGCAAGGCGGTGGATTTGGACCCGGACCAGCAGCCGGAATTGCTGGCGGACGCTGTGTTTCAAGAAGTGGCCGGGCCGGGCGAGCGGGTGGAGATCGGTTATCCCGACGGCGCGCGCACGGTTTTCAACACTCGCGCCGCGCCGCTGGCGACGGCGGCTCCCATCCGGCTGGAGCCGGCCGCTGACTGGGTGATTCTGGCGACCGGCGGCGCGCGCGGCATCACCGCCGAAGTGCTGTACGAACTGGCCCCGTACCGTCCCCGCTTGATCTTGGTCGGGCGAAGCGCGTTGGCGGAATCGGAGCCGGAAAGCTTGCGCGGACTCAACAGCGCCGCTCAGTTGCGCGGCTATTTTATCCGCTCGGCTAAGGGGCAGCCCGCGCGTCCCGCCGCCATCGAGCGCCAGATTCAGGCGGTGTTGCGCGCCCGCGAGGCCCGCGCCAATCTGACCGGACTGGCCCAAGCCGGCGCTCGCGTCGAGTACCGCGCGGCGAATGTCAGCGACGAGGCCGAGCTGACCGCTCTGTTGGACGATCTTTACCGCCTCCATGGCCGGATCGACGCCGTAATTCACGGCGCGGGCGTGCTGGAAGATCGACTGCTTCGGGATAAAACCGCCGACAGCGCGGCGCGGGTGATCGCCGCCAAGGCCGACAGCGCTTTTTTACTCGCCCGTCACGTGCGCCCGGAGACCTTGCGTTTCGTCGGCTTTTTTAGCTCGGTGGCCGGGCGCTGGGGCAATCGCGGACAGGCCGATTACGCGGTCGCCAACGAACTGGTCAACCGGCTGGCCTGGACGCTGCGCGCGCGCTGGGGCGAGCGGATTAAGATCGCGGCTTTCAACTGGGGACCGTGGGAAGCGGCCCGGCACAGCACGGGGATGGTGACGCCGGAAGTGCGCCAGCAATTCGCGGCGCGCGGGGTGGCGCTGACCGCGCCGGCCGCCGGCCGCCGCTTTTTCCTCGACGAACTGCGGCGCGGCTCCCCGGCTGAAGTGGAACTGATCGCCGGCGATTATCCCGAAGGGGCGCTGAGCGGGCGGGCGGTCGTCGAACTGGAGGCGGAGCGCGCGGCATGAGCGGATACCAGCGGGCGGACATCGCCATCGTCGGCATGGCGGGGCTGTTTCCCAAAGCGCCGGACGTGGCTGCCTTTTGGGCCAACATCCTCCATAAAGTGGACGCTATCGACGAGCCGCTGCCGGAGTGGGGCGGCGAGGTCTATTTCGATCCCGACAGCGAGGAGGCGACCCGCCTGTACATGAAGCGCGGCGGTTTTCTGCGGGAGCTGTCCCGCTTCAACCCGCAGCGTTTTGGCATCATTCCGGTTTCGATTGGCGGCGGCGAGCCGGATCAATTTCACGCGCTGGAACTGGCGCGTTCCGCCTTGCTGGACGCCGGTTTGCGGGAAAACGACTACGACCCCGAAACCGTCGGCATCATTCTGGGACACGGCAACCACCCCAACCGCGCCAACATGACCGGCGCGCAGCACGCCATCTTTCTCGACCAGCACGCGCACCTTCTCGAAACGCTGCTGCCCGGTTTCGACCGGGAACAGGCGAAGCGTTTGAAAGAGACGCTCAAGCGCCATTTGCCGCCGTTCGACGTGGACAATATCCCCGGTCTGGTTCCCAACATGATGACCGGCCGCATCGCCAACCGCTTGAACTTCATGGGGCCGAATTACGTGGTGGACGCCGCCTGCGCCTCCTCGCTGATCGCGGTGGAAGCGGCGATGCTGGAGTTGCGGCGGGGGCGGGTGGATGTGATGCTGACCGGCGGGATCAACACCTCGACCTCGCCCCTGGTATTTATGATCTTTTGCATGCTGGGCGCGCTGTCGCCCACCGCCAACATCCGGCCGTTTTCCGCCGGAGCCAACGGCACCATGCTCGGCGAAGGCGGCGGCGTGCTGGTGTTGAAACGGCTGGACGACGCCCGCCGCGACGGCAACCGGATTTACGCGATTTTGAAGGAAGTCGGCCAATCCTCCGACGGCAGGGCCAAGGGCTTGACCGCGCCCCGGCTGGAAGGCGAGTTGCTGGCGATGCGCCGCGCCTACCGCCAAGCCGGCTTGGAGCCGCACGATTTTGGCTTGATCGAAGCCCACGGCACCGGCATTCCGCTGGGCGATCAGACCGAAATTCAGGCCCTGTCGCAACTGCTGGGCGAGCGGCGGCGGCAGTTGCCCCATATCGCGCTGGGTTCGGTCAAATCGATGATCGGCCATTGCATTCCAGCGGCGGGCGTCGCGGGACTGATCAAGGCGTCGCTGGCGCTGCATCACAAAATCTTGCCGCCGACTTTGTGCGACGAAGTGAGCGCGGAACTGGGCTTGGAGCGGACGCCGCTCTACATCAACACTGAAACCCGCCCCTGGATTCACGGCCGCGGCGTTCCTCGGCGGGCGGCGGTCAACGCCTTCGGCTTCGGCGGGGTCAACAGCCACGCTTTGCTGGAAGAAGATCCGGACGGGCGCGAGGAACCGCTGTCGGCCTTTATACCGCCCCAAGCGCGGCGCGGCGGCGATCTGTTGGTGTTCGCCGCCCCAGATCGGGCGGGCTTGCAAGACCAGGCGCAACGGGCGGCCCAGCGCTTGCGGGAGCGGGCGGACGAGCCCCTGGCCGCGCTCGCCGCGACCTTATGGCGGGAGCGAGGCGCGGGTCCGGCGCGGCTGGCGGTCGTGGCCGAACAGCGCGAGGATGCGCTGCACAAGCTGGAACAGGCCGAAAAGAAGCTCGGCGAACCCGAGCGCAAACGCCATCAGCCGCGCGGCGGCATCTACCTCAATCACGAGCCGCTGGGCGGCAAGCTCGCCTTTCTATTCCCCGGCGAAAATTCTCAATACCCGAACATGCTGGCGGCCTTGGCCGTGGAATTCCCCGCCGTGCGACGCTGGTTCGATTTTCTGGACGGCCTGTTTTACGAAAGCCGCGATATCGCGCCGGGCGAGGCGATTTTCCCGCCGCCCAGCAGCTTGAGCGAGGCGGAATCCGCCCGAGTCGAGGAGCGGCTGGCCGGAATGGAATTGGGATCGGAATCGGTGTTTGTGGCCGGGCGGGCGATGGATGCGCTGCTGCGCCAGTTCGGCGTGCGGCCGGATTTCTTGCTCGGCCACAGCACCGGCGAGAACGGCGCGCTGATGGCCTCCGGCCTGTTTCGGTTGGATCGAACCGAACTGGCCGAGCTGATCCGGCGCATGAACTGCACTTATCGGGAACTGGAAGCGGCGGGCGCGCTGCCGCCCGGCGTGCTGCTGTCGGTGGGCGGGATCGCCTTGGAGCGGGTCCGGGCCTTGCTGGAGGCCGATCCATCGCTGTATCTCACCATGGATAATTGCGACAACCAATTCATTTTGTTCGGTCCGCAAGCTTCGATTGCGGCGGCGCACGAATCGCTCAGACGGGAGGGCGCGCTGTGCGTCCGGCTGCCGATGGGTTACGGCTACCACACGCCGCTGATGGAGCCGATGGCTCAAGCGTTTCATGGCTTGTTCGAGCAAGTGGCGGTGGGCGAGCCGGAGGGGACGCCGTATTCCTGCGTCAGCGCCGCGCCGTTTCCGCTGGAGCCGGACCCAGCGCGCGCCGCCGCCGCCGCGCAATACCGCTTGCCGGTGCGATTTCGCGAGAGCGTTCAACGCCTTCACGCCGACGGCGCGCGGCTGTTCGTGGAAGTGGGGCCGAGCCCGTATCTGACCGGCTTTGTCCGCGATAGCTTGAAACAGCGGCCGCATGTGGCGGTCGCCAGCGACGACCGCCGCCGCAACGATCTGACGCCGCTGCGGCATTTGTTGGCGGCGCTGTTCGTCAACGGCGCGGCGCTGGATTTAAGCCCGCTGTTGGGGACTCTGGCCGCAACCGAGCCGCCGTCGCCCTTTTTGTCCAGCGCCATCCCGATCATCCGGCTCGATGAGTCGGAACTGCAACCGCTGCGCGAGCGTTGGTCGAAGCGCATGCCGGCCGCTGTTCCACCGGCGCCGGTCGCGCCGCCCGTCGAACGCTCGGGGCCGGTTCCGGTCGAGCGGTCCGAGCCTCCCGCGACCGGCCAGCGCCGGCCGCTCGCCCTGCAACAGCATCTTGCGCTCATGCAAGAATTTCTCGGACAGCAGGAGCGGGTGATGACCGCGTGGTTGTCCCAGCGGCGGCGTTAGCCGGTTGATGGACCCTATCAACCCCGCATCCGGCATGCGCTTGCGATCGGATTTGGCGGTCCGCGAGATCGCGGATTCGCGGGATGGACGCCGCTATCAAATCCAAAATCCCGCGACTGGCGAGCAGTTCGAATTGGGCGAGGAGGAGTGGTTTTTGTGCGGCCAGCTCGGCGGGGCCGCCGACCCCGCCGCGATTCAAGCCGCCTTCACCGGCCGTTTCGGCATCGACATCGACCGTGAGTCGCTAGCCGCTTTTTACCGAGAAATGGAAACGCTCGGCTTGCTAACGGCGGCCGCTCCCCATCCTGACGGAGAGCGATCGCGGACGGCCTTGGAAGCCTTGGAGCCCGTGCCGGTGGATGACGCGCCGCCGGCCGAGGCGCGCGCCGCCCGCCACCGCCATTGGGCGTTGGGTAATCCCGAGAAACTGGCGGCGTGGCTGGCCCGGCGGCTGCGCGGATTGCGTTGGCTGGTCTGGGGCTTGATTCCGGGCCTGCCGCTGGCTTTGCTGATCTTGCTGCACCACCAACCGCTGTATTGGCGGGAAGTGAGCCAAGTCGGTCAATTCGGCTTTCATCTGCTGGTGAAACTGACCGTCGGCTTGTTTTGCGTGAACCTGTTGAGCCGGTTATTGCAAGCCGCGGCGTGCAGCCACTACGGCGGCCGGGTGGAGCAGTGGGGCATCCGGTTCGCGTTCGGCGTCATCCCGCGATTTTTCTTCAGCCAACGGCTGCGCGATCTGGCGCGGCGGGAACGGTTGTGGGTCATCGCCACCCCGTTGCTGGTCAAACTGGGTTTTTTCGTTTTCGGGATTCTGATCTGGCAGTTCAACCTGTACGGTCCCAACCGCCTGGGCGCCTACGGTTTCGTGCTGGGCCATCTGGCGCTGGGCGAGGTGCTGTTTTCGATCAATCCGCTGTGGCGGGCGACCGGCTACGCTTGGCTGACGACGTATCTGGAATTCCCTCGGCTGCGGGAGCGAGCGTTTACCGTGCTCCGCTTGAGCGGGCGCAACGCCCATCCGCTCAAGGCCCTGTCGGCGCGCGAGCGCTACGCCCTGCTGGCTTACGGCCTCGCAACCCTGGGTTATACCGTGCTGTTGTTCGGCGCGGTGCTGTTTATCGCCGCCGTGAGTCTAGAAGCGCGCTTTCAAGGCGTCGGGGTGTTGCTGTTTTTGATCCTGCTGGCCGCGTTCGCGACTTGGTTGCTCCCGCGCGCGCAAGCCCCGCTCGCGCCCGGTTCGAGGGCGGCTTCCCGGTCGCGTCCGCGCGTGTCCCGCCATCCGGTGGAACCCGCGATGGATGCCGGGCCGACGTCCGGAGTTCCGCCAACCGCCGAGCCGGCCGCCGCAAAAAAAAGCGGTTGGAAACGCTGGTGGCCGCGTTTGGCGCTGCTGGTTTTGATCGGTCTGCTGCTGTCGTTGCCCTATCCCTACGCGGTGACCGGCGGGGCGATTTTGTTGCCCAACCGGCGGGCGGAAGTTCACGCGACCGTGCCGGGCGTGGTCGACGAGATTTTGGTTCGGGAAAATCAAACGCTGGAACCGGGCGCGGTGCTGGCGCGGTTGAGCGATTGGAAGCCGCGCTACGATGTGGCCGCGACGCGCGCCGAGATCGAAAAGAAGCGCGACGAGTTGCAATTGCTGTTGGACGGCGCCAAGTCGGAAACGGTCGCGCTCGCCCAACAGCAGCTGGCGTTGGCCCAGGTCAAATCGACGGCGACCAAGAAGCTGCAAGATATGTTGGCGGTGGCCGCCAAGCAAGGCGTGGCCCCGGAACTGCGCTATGCCGAGGCGATGGGCAATGCCGAGATCGACAAAGCGGCGCTGGCGGTGGCGGGCGCGAACCTGCAATTGGTGAAAAGCGCGCCCCTGCCGTTGGAAGTTGCGATCAAGCGGGCCGAATTGCAACAACTAAACGAGCAACTGCGCTATTTCGAGCAGCAAGTGGAGGCCACTCGACTGCGCGCGCCGATTGCCGGGCGCGTGGTCACGCCGCGCCTGGATTTCAAGCAGGGCAGTTTTCTTAAGGAAGGCGATTTGTTTGCCACCTTGGAGGAAACTCGCCAAATCCGGGTTGAAGTCTGGGTGTCGGAAACCGATATCGGCGCGGTGCGGTTGGGCGCGCCGGTCAGATTGCGGGTTTGGGCGCACCCGCTGCATAATTTTCAGGGCGAAGTCAGCCTGATCGGCGGCATGACCGAACCGTTAGCCGACAACCCCAGCGCTCGGGCGGTGCGGGTCATCACCGTGGTCGATAACCCCGACGGTTTGCTGAAAGCGGAAATGACCGGCTACGCCAAGATCGCCGCCGGTCAAGAACCGGTCATCGCCGCCTTCACCCGGGCGTTGGTGCGGTTTGTCATGCTGGAAATGTGGTCGTGGCTGCCGTGAGAAGTAACCGACCGAGTTGACCATCTTCTTCAGCCAACCTCAGGGCTGCCGAGGCTGGTTTTTCAGCCAGTCCTCCGCCGCCGGAAACCGGGTCCAACCGGGCAGGATCGCCGACAGGCTGACTTCGCGCCATTTGGGATGGCGGGCCGGTTGGCGGAATTCATTGAAATGTTGAAACAAGGCGTTGGTGAAATTGGCGACCTTGCGATACCGTTGTGACTTGGCGTTCCAATGGTAGGCCGCCAATACCGCGCCGACGGCGATGGTTCTGATTTCCTGATCGGCCGGAACCAGCGTCGGATAGTCCTGAGCGCTCAAAGTGGCGGGAAGGTAGGTTTCCATCAGGTCGGGCGTGTACTGAACCGACAGAAAATGCAATTGGTCGGCCGCCGCGAGCTTCTCGAACAGCGCCGTGGGTTTTCCAGCCACATAAGCCAGCGCGCTGATTTCACCGCCTTTCAGCTTTTGCATCGCGGTGGCTTGATCGAAGTGCGTGGGCTCGACCGCGATCTTGAGCGTATCGAACAGCAGGCTGGCGGTGAGCGCCGTGCCGCTTCCCCTGACATCGAAATTCACTTTTTTGCCGGCCAAATCCGCCAGGGTTCCGACTTTCTCCGTGGCGATCAGATGGAATTCCTCATTGTATAGCTTGGTGATATAGCTGATTTTGTTTTCGAGGCGCTGGTCGCTTCGGTGGCGCTTAAAATATTCCAAAACATCGGATTGGACGATGGCCATGTCGACCCCCTTGAGATAAAGCAGGTCGTTGATGTTTTGCGCCGAGCCCTGGCCGACCATGGCGATGATGCGCAGATCGGGGCCATCGAGCACGGACGCCATATCCGAGGCGATTCGAATATAGGTGCCGCTGGCGCCGCCCGCAATGATGCCGAGCACGCTTCTGCCGGGGGGCGGACGGCGGGTGGAGTCGGTCAGGGAACCGTTTTGCGGATCGGGCGCGGCCGCAAGCGCCAGGGAAGCCATCAGCGTCAACCAACACCCCAAAAAACTCTGAACCAGCAGTTTCTTATTCATTCTCGCGATCCAATACGGGTTAAAAATCCAATTTTATCCATCCCCACCGTTCGGCGACGAAGATTTCGTGGGGTTTGAAGCGAATCTTATAAGACATCTTGTCGCACTGCTCGACCCAATAACCGAGGTAGAGCCATTGCAAGCCCAAGCGCCGCGCCTCGGCGATCTGCCAGAGGATGGCGTGGGTGCCCAGGCCGCGAGTTTTTTCGTCGGGATCGAAAAAGGTGTAAACGGCGGACAAGCCATTTTCCAAACGATCTATGACCGCGACCGCCACCAGCTGTCGGTCGCGCCGGAATTCACCCAGGCCGGTCGGGCTCCAGCGCGAGGTGATGAACGACCAATAGCTTTCGGGATTGTCGGGCTCCATGCCGCCGCCGGCATGGCGGATTCTGAGATAGCGGCCGAACAGTTCGAAGTGTTCTTGCTTGAATTCCGCGTCGATGACCCGGACGGCTAAATCCTGGTTTCGGTTCCAGATCCGTCGCTGCGCCCGGTTCGGCCGGAAGCGGTCCACCGGAATCCGCAGCGACCGGCAGGCCATGCAGCCCCGGCAGTGCGGTCGATAAACATGATCGCCGCTGCGCCGGAAGCCCAGTTCCGCGAGTCGGGTGTACAGCCGTTCGTCGGTCGCGGCCGGATCGGCGACCAGATTGCGCGCTTGCCGGCCCGGCAAATAGCTGCACGGATAGTCGGTGGTCAAGAACATCTGCAAATCGTACAGGGAATTTTGCGGGTTGCTCATGCGGGCGGGACCGACGCGACTTCAGTGAGCAGTTCGCTATCCAGCCGCCAGGGTCCGGCTTGGCCCGGCAGCGGGCAATAGCGTTGCAGCAACTCCAGAAAAACCCCGCGCGAGATGTCGACCGCCCCCATGCGCGCGAGATGTTCGGTGCGGACCTGGCAATCGATCAGAGCAAAATCCCAGCGCCGCAGCTGGGCGGCCAACAGCACCAGCGCCACTTTGGAGGCGTCGCTGATCAGGCTGAACATCGATTCGCCGTAAAACACCCGACCGACCGCCACGCCGTACAAACCGCCCGCCAACTGGCCCTCATGCCAGACTTCGAGAGAGTGGGCGTGGCCGAGGCGGTGCAAGCGGCAGTAGGCGCGATGCATTTCCGGCGTGATCCAGGTGCCTTGATCCACACCCCGAGGCGCGGCGCAAGCCGTCATGACCGCGGCGAAATCGGTGTCGGCGGTGGCGGTGAAGCGCCCCGCGCGCAAGGTCTTGCGCAGGCTGCGCGAGATTCTGACCCGCTCTGGAAACAGCACCAGTCGGGGGTCGGGCGACCACCATAAAATCGGTTGGCCGGGAGAATACCAAGGAAAAATACCGAGCCGGTACGCCCGCAGCAGCCGGCGCGGGTTCAAGCATCCGCCGGCCGCCAGCAAACCCTGGGGCTCGCGCAGCGCGCGGTCGGGATGGGGGAACGGCTGGCTGTCGTCACGCGGGTCCAGCCACGGCAGTCGCATCGAGCGTTACCTCGTCTCGATAAGGCGAATGTTGCAAAAGCGTTCGGGCGTAATCCCGCACCGCGGGCGTTTCCCGAGCCAGAAAGCCGGCGATGGCCCGCTGAAAACCGGGGTGGGCGATCCAATGCGCCGAGTGGGTGAGGGCCGGCAGAAAGCCGCGATAAATCTTGTGCTCGCCTTGCGCGCCCGGCTCGAAGCGTTGCAATCCCTGCCGGATGCAATATTCGAGACCCTGGTAATAACAGGCTTCGAAATGCAAGCTGTCGAACTCGGCCTCGCAACCCCAATGGCGGCCGTAGAGGGTGGTCTCGTCGCGAAAGCTGATCGCGCCGGCGACGTCTTTTCCCCGGCGGCTGGCCAGCACCAGCACCAGCCGTTCCCGCAAGGTGGCGGCAATTTCTAGAAAAAACGGCAGGGTGAGGGTAGGAACCCCTCCCAGGCGGTGAAAGGTGGAGCGATAAAAGCCGTGAACGGCGCGCCACTGCGCTTCATTGAGATCCTGGCCGTAAAGCAGCCGCAACTCCAAGCCGGCCTCGCGCACCAGCCGGCGTTCCCGCTGGATATTTTTGCGCCGCTTGGCGGTCAGCCCGTCCAGAAAATCCTGAAAGTCGCGATAGCCCCGGTTGCGCCAATGAAATTGACAGCCCAGCCGGTGGAGAAAGCCCCGTTCCCGCAACGGCTCCAATTCCTCGGAAATCGGAAACAGCCAGTGAACCGACGAGAACCGGTGGCGTCGGCTTTCTTCCAGCACGAATTCGACGATCGCATTCACCGTCTCGCGGGGGCGGGGCTGACCCGCCGCCAGCAGCAACCGGCGGCTGGCGGCGGGGGTATAGGGGATGGCGCTGACCAGTTTCGGATAATAATCGAGCCCTTGCTGCTGATAGGCGTGCGCCCAGTTCCAGTCGAAGACGAACTCGCCGTAGGAATTGAATTTCAGATAAAGCGGAGCCGCGCCGAGCAGCTTGCCCCCATCATCGCGAGCGACGACGTGCCAGGGCAGCCAGCCCGCTGCTTCACCAACGCACTGATGCCGTTCCAGAGCCGACAGAAATTCGTGGCTGAGAAAGGGATGGCGATCGGGCGCCAGCGCGTTCCACTCGGAAGCAGCGATGGTCTCCAGACTATCAAGACGTTGAATGCGCATGGTTTTTAGTGGAAAGAGAAGCGCTTGCAGCTCACTCGGCGCGCTGGTGGGACCGGCGGAACGCCAGGCTGAATGTAACACTGTTTAAGGCTGTGCTCCCACTAAAAATTATAGAGGGCGCCGGCGGGGGCTTCCAAAGGATCGCCCGCTATAATTTGGGCTTTATCGATTCGGTTTGACTCCGGCGGACCGGCGGTCGCTTCCGGCTTCCACGGAGTTTAGACTGCCGATCTCGAAAGGGTTCGCCCTTCACCGGAACGCTTCGGAATGGGACAATACCCGCATGGCCTCCAATCGCCGCGACTCTCTGGCGGACCTCCGCCGACGGTTGCCCAACTCCACCGCGAACTCATCGAATAGGACTGAATTTTGGCGCAGGCACATCGCATCAAACCGGAGCAGCCCGCGATCCGGGCCGGCATCTTTCGTTTTCTTAAGGGAACCTTGCAAGAAATCATTTTCTGGCTGGTGGTGGTGATCGCCCTGGGGATGATCCTCGCGCTGGCCAGCTTTCATATCGATGACCCGGCCTGGACGCATACGGCCAACGTCGCCAAGATGCACAATCTGGTCGGAACGGCCGGGGCGTGGTTTGCCGATATCAATTTGTATTTTTTCGGTTATCCCGCCTATTGGCTGCCCTTGAGCCTGCTGTTTGCGGCATGGCGCTTGTTCAGGAAAGGCTCGCTGTTGCAGCTGGACGCCGAAATCGTCCTGTTTCGGGTGCTGGGCTTTGCGGTGGCCTTGGCGATGGGGTGCGGGTTGGCCGCGTTGCACCTGCGGCCGCTGCCGGGCACGGTGCCCGGCGCGGGTTCAGCGGGCGGGCTCATGGGCGCGCAGGTGGGCCAGTTTTTGACGCAAGCTTTCGGTTATGCCTGGGGCAATCTGTTCATGATCGCGCTGTTGCTCGCCGGCGTGACCTTAAGCACCGGTTTTTCGTGGCTTAAATTGGTGGATTGGATCGGAAACACGGTGCTTCGTTCGGCGGATAAGCTCAAAAGCCCCGAGAAACCTCCGCGCCGGGGCAGGCCGTCCACAGGGAAGGCCGGCGGCGATGCTCGCCCGAAAGCGGCGGCCGCGCCCGATCAGCCAGCGAGAACCAAGCCGAAATCCGGCAACGGGCCGGAACGGTCGATGGCGGCGGGCTTGAGCAGCATCGCCGCGATGACGCGGGCGTGGTGGCGGGAGCGCCGCGAGAGGCGTGAAGCGACCGAGGCGGATGCGCGCGGGGCCGCGTCCGCCGAGCCGGCGTCAGACTCTGACGCCGGCTCGGGCGTTGCGGTGACCGGCGGTTGGCAGGGCGGTCGGATCGAACCGGTTTTGGATCTGGGGCGCGAGCGGAAAGGGCGCGGCGGCGCGCGCCATGAACCTTCCAAGCGCGCGGCCGAAGCGCCCCCGTCCGTCTCTCCCGACCTGACTTTGGTGCCCAGCAAATTTTCCGCCCCCGGCGCGGCGAGCCGTCAGCCCTTGGCCGTATCCGAGCCCTTGCCGAGCGCTTCCGGCGAGTCCGCGCATCAGCTGCTGTGGACGGCCGATGTCGATTATGAAACCGAGGCTTCGAACGATCCGATGCGCCCGAAGGCGGCATCCGTCAAAATCCGTCCGGCGGCTCCGGCGGCGGGTCGGCCGACGCCGCCTGGGCTGTCGGAGACCGGGGCTTTACCCGCGCTGGATTTGCTCGACCAGCCACCGCCCAGGACGGCGGGTTACTCCCTAGACACCCTTCAGGACATGTCCCGGCAGGTGGAGGTTTTGCTCAAGAGTTTCGGGGTTGATGCCCGGGTGGTGGCCGTGGAGCCTGGGCCGGTCATTACCCGCTTCGAAGTCGATCCCGCGCCGGGCGTCAAGGTCAGCCAGATCAGCAACCTGGCCAAGGATCTGGCGCGCGGCCTGTCGGTCATCAGCGTGCGGGTCGTGGAGGTGATCCCCGGCAAATCCTTTATCGGGTTGGAAATTCCGAACCGGCACCGCGAAACCGTCTATCTTCGCGAGGTGCTGGAAGCGCCGGTCTACGCGCAATCTCCGGCCGCGCTCACCCTGGCGCTGGGGATGGATATCGGCGGCAATCCGGTGGTGGCCAATCTAGCCCGGATGCCGCACCTGCTGGTGGCGGGCACCACGGGTTCCGGCAAGTCGGTGGCGATCAACGCCATGTTGCTCAGCTTGCTGTACAAAGCGCCGCCGTCCGAGGTCCGGTTAATTCTGGTCGATCCGAAGATGCTGGAACTGTCGATGTATGAAGATATCCCGCATCTGCTCACTCCGGTGGTGACGGATATGAAGGAAGCGGCTAACGCCTTGCGCTGGTGCGTCGGCGAGATGGACCGGCGCTACCGGCTGATGGCGGCGCTGAAGGTTCGAAACATCGCCGGTTTCAACCGCAAGGTGTCGGACGCGCTGGAAGAAGGCGAAGGATTGCCCGATCCCTTGTGGAAGCCAGAGGCGTTCGAGAGCGAATGTCCGCTGTTGGAGCCGCTGCCGTTTATCGTGGTGGTGATCGACGAGCTGGCCGACATGATGATGATCGTCGGCAAGAAGGTGGAAGAGCTGATCGCCCGGCTGGCGCAAAAAGCGCGCGCTTCCGGCATCCACTTGATTCTGGCGACCCAGCGGCCGTCGGTCGATGTGATCACCGGCCTGATCAAGGCGAATATCCCCACTCGCATCGCCTTCCAAGTGTCCTCGAAAGTCGATTCCCGCACCATTCTGGATCAAATGGGGGCGGAGCAGTTGCTGGGCCACGGCGACATGCTGTATCTGCCGCCCGGGACCGGTCTGCCGCAACGGGTGCACGGCGCGTTTGTGGACGATCAGGAAGTCAATCGGGTGGTGGATTTTCTTCGAGAAACCGGCGCGCCGGACTATATCGAGGACGTGTTGGTCGAGCCGCGCGAGGAGGCCGAGCCGGGCGAGGAAGGCGAAAACGGCGGTCGCGGCGGCGAGAGCGATCCTTTGTACGATGAGGCGGTGCGGATCGTCGTCGAATCGCGGCGGGCCTCGGTCTCGGGGGTGCAGCGCCGGTTGCGGATCGGCTACAACCGGGCGGCGCGGCTGGTCGAGGAAATGGAGGCGGCCGGCGTGGTCGGTCCGTTGCAATCCAACGGCAGCCGCGAGGTATTGGCTCCCGCGCCACCGTGATGGTGATTGCGGAGGGGGCGCAGTCAGGAGACTCAATCCCCCCTCCGCAGCCGCCTCCACAAGCTTCTCCTGCTTCCGCGCCGGGAGTCACGCGGCCGGTTCGGTCGCTCATCCCGGCGCATGGGGGTTTTCGCTTAATGGCTGACCGCGACTTTCTTGCCTTTCTTCTGGCCGATCGCCTTTAGCATCTCGGTAAACCACGGCGTGTCGATGTTGAACGGTTTGCCGCCCTTGATGCGCGGGAATTCGATGGCGCGCAACACCCCGCCCTGATCTTCGTCGTGGCCGATCACGCCCGATTCGCCGCGCATCGCGCATTCGACGGCGAGGTCGGCGCACGATTTGATCAGGCGCAGATCCTCGATGTTGGCGGCCGAGGCGCGCGAGAAGTAGCCGGATTTTTGGATCAGGGTCTTTTCCGAACCGATCATCTGGGCGAACTGTTCGCCGAACCATTTGCCGGGATTGACGGCGTCGAGCTTGATGTGGCCGAAGGCGTCGCACGGCACCTCTTGGCCCTTGGATTGCATTTCGGCGATGATGGCGTCCACCCCCGCGCCTTCGGAAACGAAAATGTTGAGGCAGTCCACCTTGTCCATGGCGGCGCGCAAGCGCTTGGCCTCGGCGGCGATGTCGACTTGCATTTCCGGGACGAACACGGCGTGGACCTCGAAAGCGGAACGGTCCAAACCCAGGCCGGGCAGCCAGTCGGTGCGGTCGAGCAGCTTGCGGTATTCGCGCGCGGTGGCGGCGGTGAGCCAGCCGCAGTTGCGGCCCATGACTTCGTGGATGATCAACATGCGCGGGTTGGCGTTGTTTTCCGCGACCACGTTTTGAAAGAAGCGCGCCCCTTGTTCGGCGGCGGTCCACGCGCCCAGCGATTGCCGGATCGGGTAAACATCGTTATCGACGGTCTTGGGCAGGCCGATCACGGTGAGGCCGTAGTTGTTTTTCGCCAGGAAGGCGGCGAGGTCGGCGGCGGCGGTGTTGGTGTCGTCGCCCCCGATGGTGTGCAGCACGTCCACGCCGTCCTTGACCAATTGATCGGCGGCGACTTTCTGCGGGTCCGCGCCATCTTTGACCAGGCCGCGCTTGACGCAATCCTTAACGTTGGTGAGTTTGACCCGGCTGTTGCCGATGGGCGAGCCGCCGAAGGTGTGCAACAACCCGGCCTTTTCGCGAATTTCCGGCGTCACTTTGTAGGAATCGCCGAGCAGCAGGCCTTTGTAACCGCTGCGGTAACAGATGATCTCGATGCTGGGATCGATCTCGGTGTAGCGCTCGATGAGGCCGCCGATGGCCGAACTGAGGCAGGGGGCCAAACCGCCCGCGGTGAGGATTGCGACTTTCTTAGGCTTGCTCATGGTTGCCGTTAACCTTGATTGGGAGTGAAGGGAAGACTGAAAAGCCGGGAATATAAACTAAAAGCGTAGGAGGAATTTTGGCTCGGAGCAACGCGGGCGGATAACAGGATAGCGCCTCGGTTCGAAAATGGGCGGTTTTGAAACTCTTTTTGGCCAAGACTCCAAACCGCGCGAAATTTCAAACCGAGGCATCGCCCAACCGCGCGGAAATGACGAATCATCAAAAAGTCTGAAACAACCGCCCGGCGCGCGGTCTATGCTGGAGATTCCGAAAATGAGGAAAGCATATGCTGATGCGTTTGTTGGTGGTTCTGATGTTGAGCTTGTTCGCGGCGCTGCCGGTCGGAGCGACCCCCGCGCAGGTGCAGCGTTATTTCGAGGGTCTTCGCTCGTTGCGGGCGGAGTTCACCCAACGGGTTTACGACGAGAAAGCGCGAGTGGTGCAAAGCTCCAGCGGGCAAATGTGGATGCAAAAGCCCGGAAAATTTCGCTGGAGCTACCAAACCCCTTCCAAGCAGATCATCGTCGCCGACGGCGAGCGGCTGTGGTCTTACGATGTCGATCTGGCGCAGATCACGGTTCGCAAGTTGGATAAGGCGCTCGGTTCGACCCCGCTGTCGCTGCTGAGCGGCGCGGCTCCCATCGAGGACGCTTTTACCGTCGGCGGCGAGCGCATTCAAGACGGATTGAACTGGTACGACCTCACGCCCAAACAACCGCAACCCGAATTTCGGTTGCTGCGGGTGGCGTTCAAAGGCGAGCTGCTGGTGAGTTTGGAATTGGAAGATGGCTTCGGCCAACGCACGCGCTTGGATTTTCAAAAGCTGGAGCGCAATCCCGAGCTTGATGCCGATTTATTGAAATTCGCGCCGCCGGCGGGCGTGGACGTGGTCGGCGATTCAGGCTGAGAGCGCCGCTTGGCGGAGACGATGGAGACATCGCGCACGATGGAAGCGACGGAAGCGGCCGCCGACGCGCGCCGGCCGCTGGCCGACCGCCTGCGGCCGCGCCGGCTGGATGAGTTCGTCGGTCAAGCGCATCTGCTCGCGCCGGGCAAACCGCTGCGGGCGGCCATCGAGCGCGGCCAACCGCATTCCATGGTGCTGTGGGGACCGCCCGGCGCCGGTAAAACCACGTTGGCCGAACTGCTGGCGGGCGCTTGTCAGGCCGAATTTATCCGCTTGTCGGCGGTCATGGCGGGCGTGCGCGAGGTACGCGCGGCGGTGGAGCGGGCGCAAGCGCTTTGGCGCGAGTGCCAGCGGCGCACGATCCTGTTCGTGGACGAGGTCCACCGCTTCAACAAAGGCCAGCAGGATGCTTTTCTGCCTTATGTGGAGGACGGCACGCTGACGTTTGTCGGAGCCACCACGGAAAATCCCGGTTTCGCGCTCAATAACGCCTTGCTGTCACGAGTGCGGGTCTACGTGTTGAACAGTTTGGATGCGCCCGCCCTCGAACAGGTGCTGGCGCGGGCGCTCGACGATGCCGAACGGGGTTTGGGCGGACGCTGGACGCTGTCGGAGCCGGCGCGGGCGCGGTTGGCTCAAGCCGCCGACGGCGATGCGCGCCGCGTCTTGATCTGGCTGGAACTGGCCGCGGAACTGGCGGATGCTCAAGGCATAACGCTGGAGACGGCATTGCCGGAGGCCGTGGGCCAAGGCGCGGGGCGGCGCTTCGACCGGGGCGGCGATCTGTTTTACGACCAGATATCCGCCTTGCATAAAGCCGTTCGCGGCAGCGGCCCGGACGCGGCGCTCTACTGGTTGGCGCGGCTGCTGGACGGCGGTTGCGATCCGCTCTACATCGCCCGACGGGTGGCGCGGATGGCCAGCGAGGACATCGGCAACGCCGATCCCCGCGCCCTGCAACTGGCGTTGAACGCTTGGGAGGCGCAAGAGCGCATGGGCAGTCCCGAAGGCGAGCTGGCGATCGCCCAAGCCGTGGTCTATCTGGCGGTGGCGCCCAAAAGCAACGCGGTGGATGCCGCGTTCGCGGCGGCCCGGCGCGATGTCGGGCGCTACGGCACGCTGGAGGTGCCGGCGCACCTGCGCAACGCGCCCACCGCCCTGGCGCGCGAATTGGGTCATGCCGAGGGCTACCGCTACGCCCACGACGAACCGAACGCTTACGCCGCCGGCGAATGCTATTTTCCGCCGGAGTTGAAAAACGCGCGCTATTACCAGCCGACCACCAACGGTGTAGAACGACACATGACTTACTAATCAAAAGTCAAATGGATTGATGTGC
>ERZ761592.238-NODE-238-length-25480-cov-30.572153_pt1 | contig 25480 bp, 41 predicted proteins | sample MGYA00433095_ERZ761592 | MGnify/ENA primary metagenome ERZ761592 (study PRJEB28899, sample SAMN03785554) | bioreactor sludge metagenome | biome: EBPR Sludge; feature: EBPR Bioreactor; material: 0.22µm filtered reactor supernatant | place: Saint Lucia: Queensland... | reverse complement strand
CACTAGATCGCTCGTCGGCAGCGTCAGATGTGTATAAGAGACAGCAGCGTTGACATCGTCAACGGCGACGCCACGCCGAGTGCCACCGATCATACGGACTTCGGGTCGACCACGCAGGGGGGCGGCACGGTCTCGCGAACGTTCCGCGTCTACAACAACGGCGGATCAGACCTGACCATCACGGATCTTCTCGTTCCGCTCGGCTTCACAGTCACGGACGGCTTGCCGCTCTCGATCTTGCCGGGCGGCGAGTACGACGAGTTCACCGTGCGCCTCGACGACAGCGTCGTCGGCGTGAAGTCGGGCAACATCTCCATCGCGAACGACGACAGCGACGAGAACCCGTTTACCTTCGCGATCACGGGCGAGGTGACCGCGGCTCCGCCCGGCGGCTCACGCTTTACGAGCAACGTCCTTGTCCCCGTGTGGGGGCTCGTTCGCTCACCTGTTGTTGGGGCCTGACATGGCGCTTGCCCACGATCTCGGAGACAGAATCGAGCTTCGGGCCTCTTTCATCAGCGCGTCTGGAGCTTTCGCAGACCCGACCGAGGTGACGTACCGGGTGAAGTCGCCGGACGGCGATGTGACGGTCTACACCTACGGCGGGGCGACGGTGACGAAGAACGCAGTCGGCAGTTACTCCGTGTGGATCACGCCGACAGTGTCCGGCGATTGGGCTTGGCGCGCGGAAGCGACGGGCTCTGTGGTCAATGCTGTTGAGGGCCGCTTCCGCGTCGCCGCTTCGGAGGTGATCGATGGCTAGCGCGCGCGATGTGATCAAGGGTGCCCTGCGGCGCATCGGCGTGATTGCGGCTGGTGAAGACCCGGCCGCGGAGGATGCGGCGGACGCCCTGACGGAGCTCAACGGCCTGATGTCGAACGCGCGGCGCGAAGGCATCGACTACGTGCATGCGACGCTGCGGCTGACTGACGCGCTCACGATGGACGATGGCTTGGCGATGTACTGGCGCGATGTGCTCGCGCTGCGTCTCGCCGAGGAATACGGGCGGCCTGTGACGCCAGGGCTGTTCGAGGCCGCCGACACCGCGCGTCGGATGCTGATGGCGGCACACAAGACGCCGACCAGCGCGAGCATCGACGAGGCGATCTATCGGCCTATCACGTCGTCGTTCTACGGAGCCTCTGATGGCTGATGTCGATTACCAGCTCCCGATGCAGTTGCTTGAGGCGCTCGGTCTCCGCGGCTGGGAGGCGTCTCAGCCGCGCGTCTATTGGGGCCTCCGCCGGCCTGATGGCCTGCCGGACAACTGGTCATCTCCGAATGCGGGCCTTGGCGGCGGCGCTGGCTGGGGCGGCTACCAAGGCGGATACGGCGTATCCTCTGGCGGCGGCGGAGGCTACGGCACGGCCACCGGAGTTGGGGGCGGCGTGCCGCTGGCATCGTTCTTCGCCGCGCCTCGCGCCTCCGTGGCGGATGTAGGCGGGGCTGGCGTCGGGGGGCCTGAGTCCGGCCCTGGCGTCGGGATGAACGCTCAAGCTGCGTCGTTCGGCGACTTCCTTGGATCGCTCACGTCGCCGATCGGGGCATTCACGTCGTTTGCGGGCCAGGCGCTTGCGAACGGTCTTGCCGGTCGCCCCAGTACGCCGATCACCAATCTGAGCCTGTCGAGCCTTCTTGGCGCGGCGCGGAATGCGATCAGCGGCGGGAGCGACGCAAGTGGGGCCGCGCCGCCGGATTTCGGGTCGGCACAAGTGAACGCCGGGGCCAACATCGCCGGCGGAGACTACGTCGGAGCGGCGCTTGATATCGCAGGCTCGTCGCCGAACGTTGCGGCAGACGCTGGCTATCAGGGCGGCGGCTACGACGGAGGCCCGCAGGGCGCGCCGGATGCCGGCTACGCTGGCGACCACTCCGGGGCCGAGTACGCGACTGGGGGTCCCGTCACTCTCGACCGATTGATCGGACCGAACCCACCGGGACCGGATGACGGGTTCGCTGCGCTTGATGCTGGCGAGCACGTCTTGACGGCTGCCGAGGTCCGCGCGCTCGGTGGTCACGCGGGCGTGATGCGCTTGCGCGAGCTGCTGCGCCGCTGATGCGCCCGCCGTTCGCTGTCCAGTCATACCCGGCGCGGTCGCCGACGGTATCGGCGCAGCGCGTTGTCAACGCCTACCCGGAGATCCAGCCGGAGGACGCCAAGGAGAAGCTCGTCCTTTACGGGACGCCAGGAGCAACGCTGTTCGCGACGGCGGGGACGGGGCCGATCAAGGCGATGGTCCGCGCGGCCGGCGCCGTCTACTGCGTCAGCGGAACGGCGGTCTACAAGGTCACGAGCGACGGGACGGCAACTCTCATCGGTTCTGTGGACGAGGCCGACAACGTCACGATGGACCGCAACAGAGATCAAGTGATCATCGTCACGCCGCCCGCGATGTGGGTCGTCGACACGACGACGGACACGCTCGCGGAGGTCACTGACCCGGACTTCGAGGGCGCGTCGTCGGTCGCCGTTCTGGACGGGTACGCACTGTTCACGAAGCCGGAAAGCGATCAATGGGGGCTGACGGCGATCAACGACGCCAGCGACGTGGACGCCCTCGACTTCGCAACCGCTGAGAGCTCTCCTGATGAACTTGTGCGCGTCTTCGTCGACCACCGCGAGGCGTGGCTGTTCGGAACTGAGACCATCGAGGTTTGGTACAACTCCGGTGGGGCCGACTTCCCGTTCCAGCGCGTGAGCGGCGCTCATCTTGAGGTGGGATGCGCGGCATTCAAATCGCCGGCGAAGATAGACAATTCGGTGTTCTGGCTCGGCGATGACCTCAAGGTGTACCGGGCGCAGGGATACCAGGGGCTCCGTGTCTCGACGCACGCGCTTGAAGAGGCCATCGGCAAGATGGCGTCAGTCTCGGACGCCGTTGGCTGGGTCTACAACCAGCGGGGGCACGCGTTCTATGTGCTCGTGTTCCCGACCGGTGGCGCGTGCTGGGTCTACGACGCTGCGACGCAGTTGTGGCACGAGCGGGAGAGCTGGGGCCGCACGCGCTACCGATGGAACTGCGCCACAGAGACATTCGGCCGCGTGCTCGTCGGCGACAGCGCCACGGGCGGAATCTATGCGCTCGATCTCGACACTTTCACCGAGGCGGGGTCTCCGGTGCGTAGGCGTGTGATCGGTCCGAGCGTCCATGCGGACGGAAAGCTGGCCTTCTCGCCGCGCCTGGAAGTCGAGTTTGAGCCTGGAGTCGGGATCACGACAGGGCAGGGGTCGGCTCCCGAGGTCATGTTGAGATGGTCGGACGATGACGGCCGATCGTGGTCGCCGGAGTATTGGCGATCGCTTGGCGCGATTGGAGACGGCAGCGCGCGAGCGATCTGGACGCGGCTAGGCGCGTTCCGGCGGCGCATCTACGAGCTATCGATGAGCGACCCGGTCAAGTTCGTCTGCATTGCGGCGAATCCGTCCCTTGCGGCCTCGCCGCGCGACTAATGGCGACGCTCCCGCCGATCCCCCCCAAGCTGCAAGCGCTCGGGAGGTCGGTGGTTCGCTGGCTTGAGGACGCGATCAAGGTCATCACGACGGCCGACACGACGCTATCGACGCACACGGCACTTACCACTGCGCACGGGGCGAATGGCGCGATCGTCGGCGCGAACGATCTCGCCACTACGTCGACTGCTGGGCTCGTCAAGAAGGCTGTCGCGAGCAGCGACGCGTCTTCTAGCGGCGTTTCAGTTGCGTCCGCTGACGTAGCCGCGGCTGGCGCGGCGTACAGCCAGGCGCATACGAACACGATCGTCACTCTCGCGAACGAGACGAAGGCCGACGTGAACACGTTGGTCTCCGATCTTAACGCGGCTGTCGCGTCACTCAACGACTTGAAAGCACGGCTGCGCACAGCCGGCATTCTCTCAACGTGAGGCTTTGAAATGGTCGACTGGCTAGGCGGTCTCCTCGGTCTCGGCTCGTCGCTTGTGTCGGCTGGCGCCGGCATTTACGCGTCCGACCAGGCGGCGGACGCGGGCAGCGCTGCGGCGGCGGAGAGCGCGCGCGTTCAGCAACGGATGTACGACCAGACGCGCGCGGACTTGGCCCCACAGCGTCAGGTCGGAGAGACTGCGCTTTACTCGCTGGCGGACATGCTTGGTATACCGCGCCCGTCGCCGGACGGTGGGCTTACGCCTGCCGGCGGGTTCACCGCGACGCCGGGCTATCAGTTCCGACTGAACGAGGGCATCAAGGCCCTCGATCGTTCGTCGGCCGCGCGCGGCATGAACCTGAGCGGCGCGCAGTTGAAGGGCGTTCAGCGGTTCGGAGAGGGGCTCGCGTCGGACGAGTGGAACAACTACCGAAATGGCGTTGCGCAGCTCGCCGGCTTTGGCAACAGCGCTGCGGGGACGCAGAGCAGCGCAAATCAGGCGCTAGCGGCCGGGCTCAGCAACTCGGCCATCGCAGGCGGGCAGGCCCGCGTCAGCGGATACGCGAACATGGGCAACATCGCGAGCAACGCGGCGGGACAGATCCCGCTTTACTACTACCTCTTCAATCGGATCTGACGACCCATGCCGTTCCAGTTCCAGATTCAGCCGCAGAACAGCGCGCTCCAGACGATTCAGGCTGTCGAGGCGTTGGAAGGTCAGCGCGAACGGCGGCAAATCAATCGCGAGACACTACAGCTCCGCATGCAGGAAGCGGCGCAGAAGATGGACGAGAGGCAGCGTCAGCGAGCCCAACAAGGGCTTGATGGGATCGCTCGCGTTGCTGGGGCCGCTCGCAGCAGCGCAGAATGGGACGCGGGAATCCAGCAGCTCATTGCGCAGGGGTTCTCCGAGTTCAAGGATGAGCTTGGAAAGTGGTCCCCTGATCGCGCCGCCTTCAACTTGCGAAAAGCGCAGGACGCCAAGACGCTTTTCGAAAATTCGCCGGAGCATCGCGCAGAGATGGTTCGGCTGAAGGCTGACGAGTACAACGCCACGATACCGGGAAGGATGATGGTTGCGCGGGCCGGAAAGCCAGTGACGACCACTCAGGTCTTCATGGCTGGGGAGAATGAGTTCGAAAAGAAGTACCGCGGCGGCCAGGCTGAGGATGCGCTGGAAATCGGGAAAGCTGCGAACGCGGCGCGCTCGACGATGGGACGCTTGAGCCAGCTAGAAGGGTTGCTGCGCGATTTCGAGACCGGGAAGCTCGCTCCGGCTCGCGCGACGGCTGCGGCCTGGGCGCAGGCGCTCGGCGTCTCACCGGAGACGATGCAGCGTTTCGGGGTGAATCCAAACGATGCCGTCAACGGGCAGAGCATTGAGGCGATCACTAATGCCCTTACGGTCGGTATGATCGGTTCTGGCGGGTTCCCCGCGAACAACTTTTCCGATGCGGATCGGGCGTTTCTCCAGCAGACAATGCCGCAACTGTCGAAGACGCCAGGCGCGAACATCATCGTTTCGCAGGGGATGCGCGCAGCCGCGAACAGAACTATCGAGCGTGAGCGTAGATGGCTCTCGGCGCGCGAAAAGGGCGTGAGCTACGACCAGTTTTCGAGGGAGTGGTCTGATTACGTCAGCAAGACGCCGATTTTCCCCGCCATTGGCGGAGCGGATGATTACAACAGGCTTCCGTCGCGCTCCGTGTTCACGGACCCGCAAGGCGTCATCAGGGTCAAGCCATGAGCAGCGCAGAGCCTTGGCTTAACGCTCCTCCAGTCGACTCCTTGTCTACTGGCGCTAAGATGCCACAAGCCCGCCCATCGGCGCGCGATCCATCGTCTGTCGATGCCCCGTGGATTTCGGCTCCGACCGCTGCGCAGTTCTCGCGTGGGGCTGAGATGAGGTCCCAGCCGCCTGGGACCAGAATGCCGTCTCAAGACGCCGTAGGCATTGAGGACAGCTTTGGTGGGTCTGCCCCATTCTCGGCCCAGATCAAGGCCGGAATGTCGCCGGACGTTCAGAAGAAAATCAGGATCTTCGCGAACAGCATGAACTTGCCAGAGAGCAGGTTCGGAGTGGTCGATGGGAACATCGTCTATGCCGCCCCCGATGGACAGATAAAGCGCGTGACCCCGTCCGTCACTGGCGCGAACGATCCTGCGGACTTCTTCATGCGGCTCGGCCAATGGGTTGCTTCTCAGCTAGGACCCTCGGTCCCAGGACTCGCCGGGACGTTGGCCGGGGTTGCTGCTTCCGGTAGCGGCCCTGGCGGGGTCGCTGCCGCAGGAGCAGCGGCGGCGGCAGCGGACACCGGCCGCCAAGCGGTCGGCAACTACCTCGCTGGGTCTCCTATCAGCGACATCGACGCATGGAACGTGGCCGGTCAAGGTGCACTCGGGGCGGCCGGGCAAGCCGGTGGTGCCGTCATCAACAGGGTGATGCAGCGCAACCCGCTTGGCGTTCATACTTTCGATCGTGCAGCGGCAAGAGATCCGGCGAGAGTTGCTGAATCCGAAGAACTTGTGAGGGAGGCGCGCTCACGCGGCGTAGACCTATCCGCCGGCCAAGCGACAGGGCTGAGAAGCCTGCAAGCCGAAGAGCGGCGCCTTGGCCGGTTCCCTGAAACGCAAGACCGCATGGCCGAGTTTGTCGAGACGCAACGTCGAAAGCAGGTGCCAGCGGCTATCGAATCGGAATTGGACAAGATCTCGGCGACGCGTGGCGGAGAGGAGGCGATTGACAGTTTCCTTGCCGGCGGGCGCGCTGTCGTGAATAAAGAACTTGCTGCGCGCAGCGCCGCAGCGAGGGTTGCATACGAAAAGGCGCTTGATCAGAGAGCCGATCGGTTCTGGAGCGAACCTATTGAGTCCCTGTTGTCGCGGCCGTCAGCGGAGAAGGGAATCGCCTACGCGAAGTTGATCGCGAAGGAAGAGGGGCGCGACATCACTGTTCCAGTCTACGAAAACGGAAAGCTCGTTGGCCGGGACGTAGTCCCGGACTGGCGGTCCTGGGACTACATCAAGCGCGGCATCGATCGCGTGATCGAGGAGAACACCGACGAATTTGGTCGCGTCAATGCGTATGGACGCACCGTTAAGAACACGAAGACGCAGCTTCTCTCCTTCCTCGACCGTGCGAACCCTGATTACAAGGCCGCGCGAGCGATTTATGGGGACGCAAGCGATGGCGTCGACGCGGTCCTTGAAGGAGGTGTCGGTCTCATCCAGCGCATGAAGGGGCCGGATCGACAGGCGATGGTCGAGAGGATTTTCGGCGCGCGATCGCTGATGCCCGAAGAGGTCGGGCGCATGCGAACGTTGTTCAAGGAAGCGGATCAGTTGGAGAACTGGAACCAAGGAGTCCGCCAGTACATCGCCGGGAAGCTCGACGCCGCGTTGAAGGCCGAGAATGTGCCGCAAGCCTTCTTCAAGTCGATGGAGCAAGACCCGGCGCAGCGGCGCGTTATCCGTGCGGCGATAGGTGATCCAGAAGTCATCGCCGGGTGGGAAAAGCTAATGCGAGTGCTAGACGCCGCTCGCAAGGGGCTCCCGGAAAACTCCCCCACGGCGACCGATCTCCCGCAGATGATGGGGCCGCAGACTGTTGGCGCCGCGGCGCGTGTCATGGGCGCCGCGGCAAGCCCGAGCACGTATCTTGACGCGGGGAACAAGATCGTCGCGGCCATTGATCAGATGCGTACGCCAGGCGCGCGGATCAAGTTGGCTGACGCGCTCCTTAACCCGGATGCTGTCCGCGAGTTGCGCAAACTTCGGATGCTTCCGCCGTGGGGTGAAAAGACGGTGCTTGTCACGTCACGGCTTCTGGAGGCCGTAGGACTCGGCGCTAGCGGGTTGTCGTCCCCGGCTGACGCCGAGATCCCCGACGCTCGCGCCACGACGCCACAAGATCGCTGACGAACAGGATCGGAAGGGCAAGCAGCGGAACGCCGATGGACCGCCCGAGCGTGCTCCGCGGCCCGCCGATGGCGTGTCCTAATGCGAGGTCAACCGCGACCCCGATCACGGCCGCTGCGGTGCAGATCGCCAGGCCAGATTTCGTGTAGTTCCAGCTCAAGGGAATCCCTTTCATGGCTTCTCGGTTCATCTCGCCGCGCGAACAGGTGTTCGACGCGAACGGCCACCCGCTGTCCGGGGCCAAGCTCTATTTCTATACCACGGGCACGACGACACCGGAGGACACGTTCTCGGACCCCGCGCTGTCCACGCCGAACGCGAATCCCGTCGTCGCTGACAGCGCGGGGCGGTTCGGGTCCATCTATCTGGACCCGGCTGTCACCTACAAGGCTGTGCTCAAGGACTCTGCGGACGTGACCATCTGGACCGCAGATCCTTGCGAGGCGTACCTGTGGACGGGCGACGCGGCGGGCGTCCGATCGGCCATCGGGGCGGCCGGCCTTGGGGCCAACACGTTCACGGCCGATCAGACCGTGCAGTCAACGGACGCCGGGGCGGGAGAGGGGCCGTCGCTCGTTCTGGATCGCAACAGCGCGTCGCCGGCGGCGAGCGATCTGCTGGGCGCGCTGCGCTTCGATGCGCGCTCGAGCACGGCCGTCACGCGAGCCGCGGCGAAGATCGTCGGCGAGCTGCTCGACGCGACGAATGCGAGCGAGGACGCGCGCCTGCTGTTGCAGACCATCGTCGCAGGCACGCTGGCGACGCGGCTTGCCATCGGGCAGGGCCTCGTTGTCGGGGCGGCGACGGGCGGCGATCAGGGCGCCGGCACGATCAACGCCACGGAGTTCTACCGGAACGGCTCGGCCCTCCTGTTCGGTTCGAGCTACGACAGCGGCGACATCACGGTCACGAGCGCGGCCGGCGCCACGCTCACACACGGCCTCGGCGGTCAGCCGCGGCTCATCCAGATTTGGCTCAAGTGCGCCACCACCGAGGGCGGATACGCGGTCGGCGAAGAGGTTCTGATCCAGGCCGGCGAGAACGCCGACAACACGCAGGCGCGCGGGCTGTCCGTCATCGCGAACAGCACGCAGATCAAGTATCGGATCGGCTCGGACGCGAACGCCTTCCTGATCCTGGCGGCCGACACCGGGAACCGCCTGTCGATCACGAATGCGAACTGGCGACTGATCATCCGGGCGTATCGGTGACCGACGTGATGGCGCCCGATCAGGCGATCGCCGCGGCGGCTGCCGGGGGGACAGCGTGAGCGTCCCGCCGCCGCATCCCGAGCGCCGGATCCGCTTCGACGGCACGGTGACGGCCGGCAACATCCTGACCGCCGGGGGGATGCTGCTCGCCCTCATCGTCTGGGGCCTTCGCCTGGAGAGCCGTGTGGACCTGCAAGAGCGCGCGCAGTCGCAGCTTGAGCGGTTCGTCGAGCGCAACGACGGCGAAATCAAGCAGGTCCTCCGCGACGTGAACGCCAAGCTCGATCGTCTGATCGAACGCCAAGCCCCCGCATCACTTGGAAGGGATAGCCGATGAAATTTCTGCTGACGCTCATTGCCGCGCTCCTGCTCGCCACCACGGCCGACGCCCGCACCCGCGACCGCCAAGCGCAGGCCCAATGGCAGGTGCAAGCCCAGGGGCAGGCGCAGGCCCAGAGCACGACGGTCGGGGGCTCCACCGAGGCGAGGCTGGCGCCGGGCTACGGCGCGCCGTCCCTGGCGGCCAGCGACGAAGCCTGCATGGGCAGCAGCTCGGCGGGCGGCGGCGTGACGACCGGGGTCATCGGCGTCAGCGCGACGATCGGCACGACCTGGGTCAATGCCGACTGCAACCGCCGCATGAACGCCCAGCAGCTCCGCCTGGCCGGCGCGCGCGACGCGGCCCTGATCCTGCTCGCCAACGACCCCGAGGTCCGCGCGGCGCTTGTCGCCACGGGGCACCTCAAGCCCGACGCGGCGGCCCCGCAGGCCCTCGCCCCGGAGGGGCCGGGTGACAAGCACTCCGGATGCTCCGGGAGGTTCGTGAACCGCGCCGGAGAGTGGTTCAAGGCGCACTGCTGATGCGCGCGCTTCTCGCCCTGCTGCTCGCCCTCGGCCTCGTCGGCTGCGGCTTCACCCCGCATGGCGACCTTGCCCGCGACGTGATCCGCGAGAAGGGCGCGCAAGCCTACGACGAGGGGCTTGCGAACTCGCTCTGGTTCATCTGCCACGGAGCGTCGGTCGGATCGATCCGGCGCACGTTCGGCAAGAACATGGACGCCTACAACGCGCTCTGTTCGGACGCGCCGCTTCGGGTGGGGCCGTGACCCGCCTCGCCCTGGCGCTCGCCCTGATCTCCGGGGCCGCGCTCGCCGCGCCGCCCATCGGCAGCGATGGCCGCTTCGGGTAGTGCCTCACTCTGAAATTTGAGCCGACCGCTTCTTGTACGGCCCGCGTTTCTTCGCGACCGGAGCCGGCACGAGCGCCGCGATTTCTTCCAACGACCAGACGTGATCCGTCGCGCCCGCCGCCATCGCCGGCGTCACGCGCAGCGACTTATGGATGCGCCCGAAGTTGTAGAACATGAAGTGCAGCGAGACCGCGTGCGCGTGGTTCTCGACCTTCTTGCTGAATGCGTTTGTAAGGCGCGTGAACCGGCGAATGCTCATGCGCATCGTCAGGTTCTGCCGCTCCACGAATGACGTGCTGACATGCTTCGGGTCGGGCGTGCCGGTCACGCGGGCGCGGCTCACGCCGATGCACTCGGGCGGGCTGTACCGCTTCTGGCCCTCGACCGTCTGGCCGTAGTGCTTCACGAGTTGCGCATAATCGATGTCGTTGCCGAACGCGGTTTCCACGGCCTCAAGGTACGGGCGGTGACCGTCGCTGGTGAGCTGCACGCGCCCAGCCAGCCGGCTGGCCAGATCGGAGATGAACGTGGTCGCAGTCTCGGTGTCGCGTTCACCGACCAGCCACGACGGCACGAGCTTGGTGTCCGCGCAGATCGCCGTCCAAGTCCAGATGTCGCCGTAGCCGTTGGCCTTCTGCTCTTGCGTGGCGTTCTTCTCCTTGGCGCCAACGAACGACCAGATCTCGTCCACCTGCACGCGCTTGCACGGCAGATCGCGGAGGGCGGAATCCTGGAACGTTGAACAAGCCGATCCTGCGTCCACGAGCAACTTCATGACGGTGTTGAGGCTGACGTCCGCAAGCCGCGACGTGGCGCGGAGGCTGTTGCCCTCAACAAGCAAGCCAATGATCTTGGCGCGGTCGGCAACAGAAAGGACATTCATGGCGAGCATCATGGGCTCGCCCTTTCTGACTGTCAAGCATATTGTTCATTTTGAAATTGGGGAGGCACTAAGCTATTGCCCAGATTCACTTCTTAGGGTTTGACTGCCAGAATCAATGGCTTAGTGTTGCCTCGTTATCGCCCCGGCGGCAGGATTCGGACCTGCAACCTCCACCTTAGCAAGGTGGCGCTCTGTCCCGTTGAGCTACGCCGGGCGCGACAACAGAAGAGCCTTGGGAGGGGCGGCAACCCCTCCCTAAGCCCTTCTTTCGGAAGGCGTGGTTTACGTTATTTTCATGTACCCCATTGCCCTTTCGACCGGTGTAGCGACCGGGTTCCTGCACTTCTTCATGAGAGAATGTTGTCGTCCGGGGCCTTCTTGGCCTCGGACGACGGTTCGTCAGCAAGCGACCATAGCTTGCCGTTCAGCGTAATCTTGTTGTCGGCCTTCAGGCGCGAAAGCTGAGGACTGAGACTTGTCCGCGCCACGTCGGCCCCGAACATAGCCTTGATCTTGTGCATGATCTCCAGCGCATCCATCGGGCCGGAGTGGTTCGCAAGAACCATCAAGACCATGTCCTGAATTGTGCGCGACGCCCCCTCTCCGGGTTGCGCATCATCCTTCGGGGACCTGTCCATGATGGCGCTCTCCGCCGCCTCAATGTCGCGCAACTCATCGCGCAGGGCGGAGATCTGCGCCTTGATCTCGGCGCGACGGGCAGCAAGGAAGTCTCGCAACGACGGCATGGGCGCAACCTACCCGAGTCCGCCTGCGGCGCGCAACTCCTAATCGCCTTGCGTTGTCCTCTTTTTCGCCCATCGAGACTTGGCGGCCTTGCCGGCAATTGCGGACAACCGGCCGGGGCTGAGCGCGGCGGCGCGCGCTGGACCGCCGACCTTCCCGCCCGCCCGGCCGGGTAGTGGGGCAGTTCGATCTACGGGGTCTTCACCAGTGGCGATGCGCACGATGGCCAGCGCGCGCTGGTTCGCGTCGGCGGGAATCTTCTTGCCGTTTGGGGCTTTGGGCATGATCGCGAGATAATAGCTCGCCGTGACCACGCGCGCACGCCCGCGTCAAGCGCGGCGGATTTCAAACTGCGTCAGTACCAGACCGCGCGCCCCCTCGTCCCACGCCTCCGCCCTCTCGCGGCGGACGAATCGCAACATCGCCACATAGATGTTCGCGATCACCTCTGAGGGTGCGTCGGCCGGCTCGTCCCACGCCCGCTTGATCGCGCGCTTGAGGGCTGCGTCGCGGCGCTTGCTCATGACGCAGTCTCCATCGCATCGATGTTGCAGCGGCGCGCATTGAACGTGATCGCGACGACCCACGGGTTCGCGTCCCACGAGCCGGGGCCGTGAAGCGCGTCCCACAGCTCGGCGAAACGAGCGATCGTCAATACGCCTTCGGCGTACACGTCTTCGACGCTGATCTCATGCAACCGCTGCACGCGCACGTCGGTCACGACGAGCGTGAGGCGCGACGCCCAACGCGGCATGTGGATCGAGGGCGTCCACTTCGGCTCATCTCTCCACTCGTCCGTGTCTCTGTCCAGCCACCTCATGCCGTCGTATGTGGCTGAGAAAAAGAGCTTCGGCTCTTCTCCCATCGGCATATCGTCATCATCAAGATCGAACCCCGTCGCGAAATTCTCGCGCACCCACAGCCGATCGCCGGGCTTCGTACGCCTCCACGGTGTCGGCGCCGCGTGGGCGCGAACATTGCCGGCGTCGTCCACGTCGAAGATGTGCCCGAGCACGTCGAAATGCTCTTGTGTCTCGCTATCCATGTCTGGAGCGGCGATCCACGGTCTATAGGCGATGCGCCGCGTCTGCGTCTTCCTGCCTGCGAGCAGGGCGCGGACCATCGGCGCGCTGAAGATGATCGGGCGGTCTGTCATCGTCTGACCTCCACGCATGCGTGATACCACTGCCCGCGCTCGCGCCGGTTCAGCGCCTCGACGCGCCGCTCGCACGCGGCCTTGTCGGTGAACACGCCCTCGCTGCGGATCTCCATCGAGGGGTTGCCGAGGACGTGGAGGAAGACGATGATGAACTTCATCGCAGCACCGCGGCGATGGCGCTCGCGGCGCAGAGAGCGAGGCTGACGGCCAGGGTCGCCTCGACGACTGGCGCCGGCTCGAGGTGAACGCCATCGTCGGCCATCCCCTTCGCCTCCCACTTCGGCAAAAAGATCATCTGCGGCCAGTTCTGCCGGCGCCCGCTGATCGTGACGGTGTACAGGCGGATCATCGGAACCCCCGCGCCATCTCCGGCGTGAAGATCGTGGCGAAGATAGCGGCAAGCACGATCGCGGTCGCGAGCGCGGTCAGTCCGATGGCGATGAGGCCGGCGGCGCCGAGCCTGCGAAGGAAGCGCCTCATGACGCCTCCAGTTCCGCGCGCCGCTTGGCGACGGCGAGCGAGTAGTTCCGCAGCGCCGTGCCGGCGAGGGTCGGCCGCGTCTTGGCGTCGAACTCGGCGAGGTCGGCGATCGAGGTCAGCGCGGCGATCCGATCGGCCAGCGGCGGCTCGGCGGGGCTCGCGGAGGCGGCGGGGGTCGCCGCCTCCGGGCTCTGAGCGGTCACATGGTCGCCTCCCGTGCTCGCCGGCTTCGTTTCGCCCATCGGCGGGGCCGAGCCGGCGTCGGCCGAGAGGATCGCGTCGACCGCGGACGCGGCGGCGCCAGGCGTGATGTCGATGGCAGCAGCCGGACCGCGCGCAACGGCGATGTCCTCCACCTCGTCGACCATCGGCAGGCCCATCATCACCTCGGGGCAGAACAGGCGGATGAGCATGGCCGCGCTGCGGTAGCGCAACATCTGGTCCGGCATGGTCTGGTACTTGGTGTTCCGGGTCCATCCCTCGGCCTTCGCCATCGCCATCGACGCGGTGGCTTCGACGACCTCGCCGGAGTCCGCAAGCGTGGCGAACGCCGTGACGCGCATGTTCTCGCCGGCCCCCTCGACGCGCCAATTGATGCGCCGCGAGAACACGCCGGAGCGGTTCGCCTTGGCGATCATGTATTGCGCGGACCAGCCGGCGCGGCCGGAGACGAAATAGATGTTCTGGAGAACGACCAGCGGCTCCTCGCGCGTGCGCTTGGCGATGGCGTAGGCGATGAGGCAGTCGGCGAGCTTGCCGCGGAGGTGCTGCGGCACGAGCTCGCTGCTGGCGAACATCTTGGCGACCCGCTGCGAGTGCTCGAAGTGAGCGGGGGAAAGCGGGTCGTAGTCCGCCGCTTGCACGGTCGGGAGATTGACGATGGTGGCGGATTCGTTGGTCATCACGCAGCCTCCTGCATCTTCCTGGACGCCCACGCCGGGAGTCCGATTTCGATCGTGCGATCCGTGTACGAGGGCCACTCGTCGCTCGCGACGCAGTCGGCCCATTGGTTGATGAGCGCGCGCACCACGCGATCCGCGTAGTCGCGCACGTCGGGCTTGAGCGTCGCGAGGTAGCTCAGGAACGGCGCGTCCTTGCCGACGACGAGGAACCCGTGCGCCGGGTCTTCGATGCCGACGATCTGCGCGACCAGGCGCGAGAACGCATCGCCAAGGTAGTAGCGGAGCGTGAAGACCTGCCGCTCGAACTCGTCCGGCCTCGGGTTGCGCGCCGACTTGAGGTTCACGACGAGGCGATTGCTGATGAGTAGATCGGGCCGGGCGATGAGCCACAACCCCGTCACCGGGTCCTTGGCGACCATCGTCGCCTCGGCGACCTTGCGCGCGGTCAGCACGTTGCGCGCCGGCCCCTTGAGGACGGCGCCGGCCATCTCCGTGATCTGCTGATAGGCGTCCCAGCCGATGATCTCGCGGCCCTCGTTCTCGGCCTTCCACGCCTTGCCGTCCCTGGTCGCGAGGTTGAGATCGGCGGGCTTCACGGCGTAGCGGGCCTTGAAGGCTTCCGAGCCCTCCAGCAGCAGCGTGTGAAACGCCGACCCCAGCGCGGTCGCGGCGGTGTCCTCGTGCGCGACGCGATCGGGGTTGCACCGCCAGTAGGCGCGCGCGTAGGCCGCGCACTCGGTGTCGAGGTTCACGAGGTCGCTCGCGGAGATGCACGGCTTGGGAAAGCCGGCGCCGGCGAGGTAGTCGTCCATCGGGACGCCTTCGTGGATGCCCTGGCGCAGCGTCGCGCCGGCTTCGATCAGTTCGGTGGGGCTCAAGTGGTCCTCCTCGATGTACATCAGCGGGGCGCTCCCCGTGCCACGATCGGCCGCATCAGCCGGCAATCCCAATCGATGACGCGCACGCCGGCGGGGCTCGTGCTGTTGAGCCAGCGCGCCATCGCCTCGCAGTCGGCCTGCGACGCGGCGCGCTCCTCGTAGGGGACGCAGTCGCGATTCCACGCGCCGGTCGCGAGGTCCTGGGCGCAGAGGTAGGCGAGGAAGGTGAGGGTGGGGGTCATCGCACCACCATCGCGACGATGATCCCAGCCGACAGCGCGGCGGCGACGATGAGCGCCCACGGCATGCGGCGCGGCGGGTCGTTGGGGTTCCAGCATTCCATCACGCCGCCCTCCCTGCGCTGCGCCGCTCCGCCTCGCGCTCCATCTCCAGCGCGATCGACCGGACGCAATCGATCTGATGCTTGATGCTCGTCCGCGTGTGCCGGAGGTTGATCCAGTAGGCGGCCGGCATCTCGTCGATCAGCTCGTCGAGGATGATCTGCAGGTCGGTCAGTCGCCCATGCTCGTGGTGCCAGAACGCCGCGCCGACATCCGGGTGCAGCGACATCCGCGCGAGCGTGCGCCGGTCCATCTCGAGGATCGGCGGACCATCGGGCGGCCCCTCGCGGTAGAGGCCGAACCAGTGGCCGACGCGCTCGTCGAAGGTCTTGCCGGCGACCCAGCGGGCACGCGCCTCGTCATAGCCAAGCACGCGCTCGTACAACTCCGCCCGATCGCGGATCGCCTCGACATCGGATTCGGAGCGGAGGGGGCGGGTGAGGTAGGGGGAGGGGGAGCCATCCATCACGCGACCTCCTTCTTCGCAGCGCCGGTCAGGTACTCGCGCAGGCGTGCGGCCTGCCATGCGCGCTCTTTCTCGCGCGCGGCGGCGTCGGCGGCGGCGTAGGCGGCGTCGGCGTCGGCGGCGTAGGCGTAGGCGGCGGCGTCGGCGGCGGCGGCGGCGGCGGCGGCGTCGGCGGCGGCGGCGTAGGCGGCGGCGTCGGCGGCGGCGGCGGCGTCGGCGGCGGCGGCGGCGGCGGCGGCGGCGGCGGGGGCGGCGGCGGCGTCGGCGGCGTCGGCGGCGGCGGCGGCGGCCTTGCGCGCTTCTCGCTCGCCAATCGTGCCGGCTGCGCATGCGCGCGCCGCTTCGATCGCCTTACGCGGCCTGTCATCGCCGGGCCGCTGCGCCTCGAAGACCGGAAGCACGCGCTCCGCGTAATCGCACGCGCGCAACACGCACTCGCGTATGAACGGCGCCAGCGCCACGCGCGCCGGCTCGCCGATGACGCGATAGGCGACCCACAGCGTGTCGCTGACGCCGTTACTGTCGAGCACCGTGACGAGCGGCAGCGGCGCGTCGTCGGGCATCTCGCCGACGTGCTTGAGCAGTTTCGTCCAGCCGGACCGGCACGGGTTCTGCGCGCGGATGGCGGCGAGCGTGGTGGTGAGATCGCTCATCACGCGACCCTCCACAGCCGAGCGCCATCACCCAGGCTCCGAACCGTGAAGCGCGCGCCGGTCTTCATCTTCACGCTCCACGCGGCGCGCGCGAGCGCGCTCGCGACCTCTTGTGCGGTGCGGTCGCCGGCGGGGACGAAGAACGACTCGCCGACCGCCAGGTCCTTGATCGGGTAGCGGCGCCGCCAGCGCGGGCCGGGCGGCGGGATCGGGATGTCGCGCTCGATCTCGGGATCGCGGGCGCGAGGGGTGTTGCGCTGGTGGAAACCGGAGCCGTCCATCTGTCCTCCCTGCCGCGTCGCGGCGTCGATGGGAGGCATATTACGTATTGCGCAACTTACGTCAAGAGAAATTACGCCACACGAAATCACTCAGACAAACGACGAACGGCTGCAACCCGGGGCAGCTTCGAAAGACCACAAGTTCCAGTCGTCTATGCCGCCTGAGAATCCATGATTGCGCGCAACAAGCGAATGATCCTCGCGCGATCAGGCGGAGGCATTGCCCGCAAATCGGCCACTAGCTCGTGTTCAGGCGACCCAGGCTCAAAGTCGCATATGAGGTCGCAAGGCTCGCATTTCAGGGCCGCGGCGAGCGCCAAGAGATTGTCGCGAGTGAAAGGCTGCGCCCCAGTTTCGATCCGACTGTAGTTCGGAGTCGACATTCCGGCCGCATCGGCCAGCTCGTACTGCCTTAGCTTTCGAAACTTCCGCCAAGCGCGGAAACGAAACCTGCGCATGTGGGCTTGGTGCCTAAAAGGCATCCGGTCGGTCCATGCCGTCACGCGAAAATACGCTTGACGCAATATTTCGTCTCGCGTAAGTTCTGGGCATGAAGCTATCAGAATGGCTTGCACAAGCCGACGAGACGGCCGACGCCTTCGCCAAGCGAGTAGGTGTGTCTGCGCCGACCATTTCGCGCCTCGCTCGGGGGGTTAACCGTCCTGACTGGACGACGGTGAGAAAGATCGCCGACGCCACTTCAGGGGCGGTTACCGCCGAAGATTGGATGCCGCCGCCTGACCCGGCTTCCGCATCCGTCGAGCCGAGCGCCGCCTAATGGCGTCATACATGGACAACGCGCCGAAGATCCCTCTGCTCGCGCGCATCGTCATGGCGCTCGCAGAGCCGCCGTACCGCTGGGCGCTCAAGGGATACACGCCGTTCTACGATCATCTTTTCGGCGTGCCGCCGAGCCGCCTGGAGGATGAGACGCCGGACGAGGCGTCGATCAAGAACAGCTCGTCGGAATGCGACAACGGCGGCGGCACCCGATGACCTCGCAGCGGGTTTCCGGGGCTTTCGATCGCGGCGCGCAAGGCTTGCAGCGGCAAGCTGCTTTCGATCAGCCACCCGCCGATAGACTTGTCCGTCGCTGCGAAGGCCGTCGCAGGGGTCGCGCCGTGGAGCGACCGCAGCGTATCGCGAATGGTTTGCACGTCTCGGATTACTCGCTCCCGAGTGGACGGGTTGAGCGAGACGACGACGAGCACCGGTCGCTTTTTCTGATCCATGGCGTCCCCCTGCGTTGCGCGGGAGCACGCAAGCACGCTGGGTCAGGGGAGTCGACATCGTCGTGATTTCTGCCGGCCGCCGCCCCCTCCCGTCCTCCAGGCGCGGCTGGAACACTGGCGCGGCGGCTTCGGCTGCCGCGCCTTTTCTCATTGCGCGGCGAGCCACGCGGCCCCTGCGAGCGCAACCAGCGCTGCGGCATAGCAGCGCCACGACATCACGAGTCCTCGGCGCGCGTGTTAGGCGCTGCGTCGAGAGCGGCGGCGGTGAGGGACACATCCCCCTCCCTGTCCTCCACCGCCCGCCGCAGTCGCGCCATCACGAGATCAACAGCCTGCCCGATCGTGACGAAGCGGTGTCCTGCCAGGGTCCGCGCGCCTCGTCTGATCTTCAAGCCGTCGTCGCTCTCCATGGACCGAACCATGGAGGGCTCATGCCGAGAACGTCCCACCCGAAAACGGATAGCGCGCTAGACCACCATACGATTGAGGCCGTCGAGGCGGCCATCGCTCCGGTTGTGCGCGGTGTCGCCGCAACCGTGCCGGCGAAGCAACTCGCGCGCGACGCCGATGTCAGTGAAAGCCGCGCGAAGCAGATGCGGGCAGGGGACACTCTCCCCGGCATTGGCCCGCTGATTCTGATGGCGCGGCGCTACCCAGCACTGCGCGAGCGGCTTGTCGACCTGATGCACGCGGAGCTAGGCGAGGGCGAGAAGAGCCCCGCCGAGATCCTGGCGGACATCGTTCGCATGGTGTCGCGGTGAAGCACGGGACTGCGTGTCTCGTCTGGCTCCACGGCCGCGCGCCTGTGACCGGCGTATTCCTCGCCCCGCAATGGATCGCCGGCCAACGCTGCGCGACCGTCTCCGTGGACGGCGAGCACATGAACTTCGCCGCCGAGATCGTGACCGACTGCGGCGGGCTGTTCGATGCGCTTGAGCGAGGGTCGCTGCCGTCGATCGACGTGGGGACGGCATGAGCGTGAACGTCGGCCCTCTCGCGCTGCGCCTCGCGCTGCCGCCGAGCGTCAACAACTTGTTCCTCAACGTGCAGGGCAGGGGCCGCGTAAAGACCGCGAAATATCGCGGCTGGTGCAACGACGCTATCCGCTCGATCTGGGCGCAGACAACGCCGCCGCGCGAGATCGCGCCGCCGTACCGGATCACTATCGACATGCCCGCGAAGATGCGCGGAGACATCGACGGACGGCTTAAGGCCGCAATCGATGCGCTGGTCGTGAGCAGGGTCCTAACCGACGACCGGCATGTCATGACGCTGATCGCGCGCCGCGTGCTCGACGCCAAGGACATCTGCCGAATCACCGTGGAGACGGAGCGATGAGCGAACGCTGGAGCCGGCGGCGCGCTTATGCCGCGTGGGCAGTCGCGGCCCTGCTCGAGTGGGGCGTCTTGATTCTGGCCGCGAACCTTTAACGGGAGGACGAGATGGGATCGATCAACTACCTCGACACGAGCCGCGACGCCTGGGACGCCTGGCGCGGCATGCCGTCCGATAGCGCGGACAGGAAGATTCTCGACGCGCTTGAATCTCACGGCCGGCTCATGTGCTGGCAGATCGAGGAAGCGACTGGCTTGTCGCATCAGACCGCGAGCGGGAACCTCCGTCACCTCGTGGAGCGCGGGATTGTCGTCCGCTGCGACGAGCGCGGGAAGACGCCGAGCGGTCGCCCCGCGTACTTCTGGCGCGTCCGCTGGGCCGCTGACGCCGCGGTGGCAGCATGACCACGACGAAGGCGACGCAAGCCGTGTCTCAGCGGCTCTACGAGATCATCGCGGCGCGCAAGGGCGTCACGATCACGCAGCTCGTCCTTCTCGCCGGGCATCCGCGCGGAGCCGTGCGCTCGTCTGTCGGCTGGATGCGGACCCGCGGGCTCGTCAAGCCCGGCGGCTACGTGCAGACCGGGAAGCGCGCCGGGTGCGTCGCCGCCTTGTGGATCGCGGCCGAGCCGGACGAGGAGTTCTCGACAGGCCCCATGATCCGCGAGCGCGAGTGGCACGAGGGCGCAGACGCCGCCGCGCGCTGGGCCGAACTCATGGCCGGGCGCCGCTACGAGGACGCGGAGAAGTCGCGGCCGGTCGTCGCGCCGCGCCGGTACTCGGCCGAGCCGATGAGCGGGATCGGATGTGCGGCGGCGATGTGTGCGGGGGCGGGGTGATGCAGTCTGACTACGCGACTTTTTTGGCGTCGAAGGCCGTCAGGGCGCCTGAAAGGGGCATGCAGGTCATCCCGGAGATTGGTGCGCACCTGTTCCCGTTCCAGCGCCATTGCGTCGAGCACACCTTGCGCGTCGGTGCGGGCGGCGTGTTCCTCGATACCGGGCTTGGCAAGACGCTTGTGCAGCTCGAGTGGTGCAAGCACGCGCTTGAGTCGAGCAACGGCCGCGCGCTTCTTCTGACGCCTCTCGCGGTCGCTCGACAGATCGAGCGCGAGGGACGGACGTGGAATTACCCGGTGCGGGTGATCCGAGATCAGACGGAGGCGGGCGAGGGGATCAACATTTGCAACTACGACCGCCTTGAGAAGCTGGACCCGGATGCGTTCGGGGCTGTCTCACTCGACGAGGCGTCGATTCTCAAGAGCTACACCGGCAAGACGACGCGCGCGCTGATCGAGGCGTTCCGCGGCCACCGCTTTAAGCTGGTCGCGACGGCCACGCCAGCCCCAAACGACCACATGGAGCTTGGACAGTATTGCGAGTTCCTGTCCGTGATGCCGTCGAACGAGATGCTGATGCGATGGTTCATCGCAGATCAGACGGAGATGGGCCGATATCGGCTAAAGGGCCACGCCGTCAACTCGTTCTGGGACTGGATGGCGTCATGGGCGCGCATGGCGCAATTGCCGAGCGATCTCGGCGACAGGGACGACGGCTTCATTCTGCCGCCAATGAACGTACATCGGCACCGCGCGCGCGACAGCAGGATCAGCGACGAACTGTCGGACATGTTTGGCGCCGTCGCCATGAACGCTACGAGCATGCACGATGTAAAGCGGCAGACATCCGATGCGCGCGCCGCCGTCGCCGCGTCTCTGGTGGCCGCCGAGAGCGGCGAGCCGTGGGTCCTGTGGTGCGACACCGACTATGAGGCCGATGCGATCACTTCGGCCGTGCCCGATGCGGTTGAGATCCGCGGCAGCATGACGATCGACGAGAAAGAAGACCGCCTGGCGGCGTTCGTGTCCGGTCAGGCGCGCGTCATTGTCGGCAAGCCGTCGATGCTCGGATACGGGCTCAACTGGCAGCACTGCGCCCGCATGGCGTTCGTCGGCCGATCGTACAGTTACGAGGCGTTTTATCAGGCCGTGCGCCGGTGCTGGCGGTTCGGGCAAAAGCGCCCCGTCGATGTGCACCTCGTCATTGCCGAGGGCGAGGCTGAGATCGGCCGAGTCATCGAGCGCAAGTCTGACGATCACCAGAAGATGAAGGCCGCCATGCGCGAGGCGATGGCCCGCGCTGCCGCAAAGGGCGCGCGCGTGCGCGTCGATTACAACCCGACACACGAGGGGAGGGTCCCGAGATGGCTAAAGTCCGCTGCCTGAATCAACACGACGGCGCCAACTTCACGGCGTACCACGGCGATTGCGTGGACGTGGTTCGGCAATTGCCGTCCAACAGCGTTGGCTTGTCCGTGTTCAGCCCGCCGTTTTCGGGGTTGTACATCTACAACGACAGCGCCGCCGACATGGGGAACAGCGCCACCGACGACGAGTTCCTGCGACACTACGAATATCTGGCGCGCGAACTGTGCCGGGTGACGATCCCCGGCCGCCTGTGCGCTGTCCACTGCAAGGATCTGGTCTACTACCGCACGCAGCGCGGCACCGCCGGCCTGCGCGACTTCCCTGGCGACCTGATCCGCACGCACATCGCGTGCGGATTCGATTTTCACTCGCGCATCACGATTTGGCGCTGCCCGGTGCGCGAGATGACGAAGACCAAGGCGCACGGGCTGCTCTACAAGCAACTCCGATCCGACTCATCGTTTTCGCGCCAGGGGCTGCCCGAATACTTCGTCGTTTTCCGCAAGTGGTGCAAGGAGGGCGACGAGCCAACGCCGATCACGCACACGCACGAGAGTTTCCCGCTCGATCAGTGGCAGCAGTACGCGTCCCCGGTGTGGATGGACACGCGCGAGACGGATGTTCTCAACGCCGACGCGGCTAGATCGGCGAACGATGAAAAGCACATCTGCCCGATGCCGCTCGACATCACGACTCGGGTCGTAAAGCTCTGGAGCAATCCTGGCGATGTCGTGCTGTCTCCATTCATGGGCATCGGCTCGGAAGGCGTTGTCGCCCTCAAACACGGCCGGCGGTTTGTCGGCGTGGAGCTGAAAGAGAGCTACTGGCGCCAGGCGTGCCGGTATCTCGTTGCCCAGGATTCCCAGGACGATCTGTTCTCGCGCGAGGTCGCGTGACCCTCCAGATTCACCACGACGCCACCACCGGCTCGTCGACGCTCCGCTGGCGCGTCTACGCCCCGGAGCAGCGCGACGTGCTGATCGGGTTCCTGCGCCCGAAGGGCAGGGGAGCGTACGCGTTCAAGGCGGCGCATCCGGCGCTCGAGCAGATCGACGGAGCGCAGTGGGGAGAGAACGTGCGCGACGAGATCGTTGCGCGGATGAAGGGGGCGACGTGAGCAAGTTCGGTCGCCACCTCACGTACGAGATCACGCTGGATCGGTCCGCTCATCCGGCGCGAGCTGCCGCGCGGCTGACGTGCGCGAAGTGCGGGGCGCACGAATGCGTCACGATCAAGCACGGCAACGACAACCCGGAACTGATCGCAAAGCTGTTCACAGCGCGCGGTTGGTCCGCCTCGCCCTGGCGGCATTCGGACTGCGTGTGCCCCGCTTGCGTGACGGCGCGGCCGAAAAACGACCCCGAAAGCAAGATCCGAAACCTGAAGGTTGTCCCCATGAAAGAGTCTCCGAAGCCGTCCGACATCATCGCCGAGACGCGCGACGCGACGCCGCAGGAGAAGGCGGCGATCCGGCGTCGACTGGACGAGGTCTTCGATGACGCCGCCGGCATGTATCTGGACGGGCAGTCCGACCAATCGATCGGCGCGGCGCTCAACATCCCGTGGAGCCTGGTGCGACGGGTGCGCGAGGCCGCCTATGGCCCGATCCGCAGCGATCCGCAGCTCGAGAAGGCGCGCGCAGACTTCCGCGCGCTGTCCGATGACGTGGCCGCGATCAAGGTCAGGGTCGACAAGGCGTTGTCGGACCTCGGCGCGGCGTTCAAGCGGCTGGGGATGTAGTGACCGCCATCGCCCTCCCGAACCCGCCGGCCGAGCCGCTGGTCGTCCTCGACCTCGAGCAGCAGGTCCTTGGCGGCCTGCTCGCGAACCCGCGCGCGATCGAGCGGGTCGAAGCGTTCCTCAAGCCGGAGCACTTCGCCGACCCGCGCCACGCGGCGATCTTCCAGGCGATCGCCGATATGCGCGCCGCCGGCCTGCCGGCTACCCCGGTGACGCTCGCCGCCCAGGCCCAGGCCGACGCCTCGATCGCCAAGATCGGCGGCGTCGAGTACCTGCGACGGATCGTGACCAGCGTCGCGGCGGTCGCGAACACTGAGGACTATGCCCGCGTCGTGCTCGACCTGGCCGTCCGCCGCCGCGCGCTCGCCGTGCTCGAGGACGCCGGTGCACGACTGCGGCAGGGCGTGGTGTCGGACATGGCCGCGCACGCGCTCGCCGAGGCGGCGACGCAGCTCGACGAGCTCGCCGCCGTCGGCACCGTGCCCGCCACGGTCGGGATCGGCGCTGCCGCAATCGACGCGATCCAGGCGGCCGACGATATCGCGACGCACGGCGTCGTGCCGCAGATCGTGCCGACGGGGTTTCGAGACATCGACGAGATCATCGATGGGTTCGACAAGGGCGCGATGATCGTGATCGGCGCTCGCCCGAGCCAAGGGAAGACTGCCGTCGCGCAGTGGATGGCGTTCAATGCCGCCAAGGCGGGGTACGGCGTCGTCATCTTTTCGATCGAGATGACGAAGGAGCGCCTGGTCGAGCGCTGGCTGTCCGGCCTGACCGGGATCCCGGCGAACCTGATCAAGACGGGCCGCGTGTCGCAGTCCGACCTCGAGCGCCTGACCGCGGCCTACGCCGAGCACCTGCGCGACCTTCCGATCACGATCGACCTGTCGCCGCGGCCCTGCATGGCCGACATCGTCGCCACGGTGCGCAAGCTCCGGCGCGACAAGCGCAAGGTCGATCTGATCGTGATCGACTACCTCGGCTTGATGAAGCCGAACGATCGCCACAAGAACCTCTTTGAAGCGACGACGGCGATCTCGGGCGAGATCAAGGAGGCGGCGAAGGCGCTGCAGTTGCCGATCGTTGTGCTGTCGCAGCTCTCGCGCGCGAACGAGTCACGCGACGACAAGCGGCCGACGCTTGCCGATCTGCGGATGTCGGGCGCGATCGAGCAGGACGCCGACATCGTCATGTTCCTTCACCGCGAGCATTACTACCTGGCGCGACAGGAGCCGCGGCAGCGCGGGGATGAGGACGACGCCGCGTTCGTCCTGCGCAAAGGCTCCTGGGACGATGACTGCGCCCGCGCCAAGGGCAAAGCCGAGATCAACGTCGCCAAGAATCGCAACGGGCCAATTGGCATGGTTGATCTGGCCTTCACCGATCACACGACGCGGTTCACCAGCCTCCCGAGGACCCCATGACAGACCCGAACGCCACGCTCCCAGAGCCGCTGACGCCGGCCGACTGCGACCTGCGCGACTTCCCATACATGCCGCTCGACGTGGTCAGGCTCCGCGATAGCGACCTCGCCGGCCACGAGAACGCGGAGGTGTTCCGCACCGCCGTCATCTCGTGGTGCATCGCATGGCACCAGCTCCCCGCCGCGTCCCTACCGGACGACGACGCCAAGCTCGCACGCCTGTTCAGCTATGGCCGCGACATCGAGGGATGGCGCAGCATCCGCGAAGCCGGCGGCCTCTACGGCTGGATCAGGTGCAGCGACGGGCGGCTTTATCACCCCATCGTCGCGGAGAAGGCAGTCGAAGCATGGGCCGTCGCAAAGAAGAACAAGGGTCGCACCGCCGCAGCCAGGAAGGCACGTATCGAAAAGGCAGCCCTGGACCGCGACGGTCAACGTGGGACGGATACGTACGTTAAACGTGGCGTCGACCGTGGCGTCGACCGTGGCGTCGACCGTGACGTCGACCGTGACGTCGACCGTGACGTCGACCGTGACGTCGACCGTGACGTCGAC
>ERZ761592.235-NODE-235-length-25651-cov-7.651313_pt1 | contig 25651 bp, 14 predicted proteins | sample MGYA00433095_ERZ761592 | MGnify/ENA primary metagenome ERZ761592 (study PRJEB28899, sample SAMN03785554) | bioreactor sludge metagenome | biome: EBPR Sludge; feature: EBPR Bioreactor; material: 0.22µm filtered reactor supernatant | place: Saint Lucia: Queensland... | reverse complement strand
GCACCGTCGTCTACAGCGGCAGCGCCCTCGTCAGCAACAACGCCTGGAGCATCCCTGGCGTCGACCTCTCGGCCTTGCCCGACGGCGCCAGCTACACCGTCACCGCCAGCGTCGCCGACGCCGCCGGCAACGCCGCCAGCCCGGCGACGCGACCCGTCCGCACCGTGGACAGCACTACGCCGGTACCGACGATCAGCCTCGACCCGAACATCACCGCCGACGACATCCTCAACGCCGCCGAAGCTTCGGGTCCAGTCACCCTCACCGGCCGCGTCGGAGGCGACGCGCAGGTCGGCGACACCGTCACCCTGGCGATCAACGGCCAGAGCTTCAGTGGCCCGGTCGTGTCCGGTCCCGGCGGCAGCCTCGTCTTCTCCGTCGTCGTTCCCGGCGCCGACCTCGCCGCCGACCCCGACCGCACCATCGACGCCAGCATCAGCACGACCGACGCTGCCGGCAACAGCGGCAGCGCCAGCACCAGCGAACGCTACACGGTCGATGTCAGTGCTGCGGCGTCGATTGCCGTCGATCCGATCACGGCCGATGACGTCCTGAACGACGCCGAGGCAAGAGGCCGGGTTACTGTCACCGGGACGGTTGGTGGTGACGCAGCTCCCGGCGACACGGTGGTCCTCAGGATCAACGGCACCACCTACGTCGGCTCGGTGCTGCCAGGGAACACCTTCAACATCGATGTAGCCGGTGCTGATCTCGCGGTCGATACCCGCTTCCTGGCCTCGGTCAGCGGTTTCGACGATGCGGGCAATCCCTTCGTCGGCACCGCGCTGTCGGAACACACGGTTGACCGCACGGCTTCGGCCACCATCACGGTGGACAACATCACCGCCGATGACCTGTTGACCGCCAGTGAAGCAGCTGGGATGGTGCCGGTGACCGGACGAGTTGGCGGTGATGCGGCGCCGGGTGACACGGTCGCGCTCTCGATCAACGGCATCTCCTATGTGACGACGGTTCTTCCCGGCAACACTTTCAGGGTCAACGTTGCCGGATCCGACCTGGCTGCCGGAACCCAATTCACGGCGACGGTCAGCGGTACGGATGCCGTGGGCAATCCCTTCACCGCAACCGATACCTCGACCTACCGACTTGGCCCGGTGGCGGTCGATGACCGGGCGATGGTCTACGAACTGCCGGCGCAGCGGATCTACTACAACGACTCGGCTGGAAACATCGGTACCGTCAATCCAGCAACCGGAACCCGCACGCTGATCGGTAATGCCGGCCGGGTCTTCGGCGACATCGCGGTTGGTTCGACGGGCACGCTGTTCGGGATCACTCTCGACTCGACGAGTGTGCTCTACAGCATCAATCCGGTGACCGGCAGCGCAACCCGCATCGGAACGGTGACCGGCGCAGGTTTCATCAACGCCCTGGTCGCAAGTCCTGATGGCCGGCTTTTTGCTTCGGGAAACACTGGCGATCTGTACCAGTTGTCCACCACCACCGGTGCGGCGACACGGATCGGTACTTTCGGTTCCGGGCAAGGCTCGTCGGGCGACTTGCTGTTTGCCGACAATGCGCTCTACTTGGCGACGACGAACGGGACGATACGCAAGTTCGACCTTGCCACCGGTATTGCCACCACGGCCGTCTCCGGCCTGCCGAACGACCTCTACAATCTGGCGCAGACCGACGTCGGGACCTTCGTTGGCAGCCGGGCAGGGGGCGCCCTGTACAGGATCGATCTGGCTGCGGGAACGGCCACGCCCACTGGTGTCTCCTCGGCTGGACCATCGATGTATGGTTTCGCTGCCGCGGCTGTTGGCGGACCACTGGTGACGATTACCGGTGACGTGACGCCGACCACCCCAGGCCAGGACCGCGATCCCGATGGCTCGACGCTGGCCGTTGTCGGCGTCGTCGCCGGCGACGTCCCGGCGCCGGCGGCAACCGGTGTGGGTGCCGTCATCGATGGCACCTACGGGACGCTCACCATCGCTGCCGATGGCAGTTACAGTTATTCCCTCGACCATTCCCGAGCCGCCGTTCAGAGCCTCGGCGCGGGCCAGGTTGCCGACGACGTGTTCACCTACACGATCCGGGATGCCGACGGTGCGGTCGATACCGCCACCCTGACCGTCCAGGTGAGCGGTGCCAGCGAGGTCCCGCCGCCGGTGAGCACGACGGGTGGCGCCGGCGCTGACACGCTCGCCGGTGGTATCGGCGCCGAGACCATGCTGGGTGGCGCTGGCAACGACCTGATGAGCGGCGGGCTGGGTGCCGACGTGTTCGCCTGGCGTCTTGCCGACAGCGGGGCGCCGGCAGCGCCGGCGGTCGACACGATCACCGATTTCTCGGTCGCCTCGCGGACGGCCGGTGGCGACGTCCTCGACCTGCGTGACCTGCTGCAGGGCGAGAACTCCTCGCCAGGCAGTTTGGACAACTATCTGCACTTCCGCGTCGAGGGTGGGGCAACGACTGTGGACATCAGCAGTTCAGGCGGCTTCGCGGCCGGCTACGATCCCGCTGCGGTCGACCAGCAGATCGTCCTCGCCGGCGTCGACCTCTCGGCCGGAGGCCTGAGTACCGATCAACTGATCATTCAGGATCTGCTCAGCAAAAACAAGCTGATCACCGACTAGCTCTGGCGTTTCCTCCTGTCTGCCGACGGTTGCCTCTGCCCCGGCAGGCAGGCGGTGGCGGTAGCGCTGGTCGCCGCCGTCCGCACGCTGCAATGCGAGGTCGGCGTGCCGCTACCGGCGCGCGGGGGTCAGTCCCACTGCGGGTTCGCTGCCGGCGCCAGCACTGCCGGACCGGTGGCGCCGTCAAAGCCCAGGTCGGCGACAGCGGAAAGTTCATCGGCTGTCGCCACCCCCTCGGCGAAAACCTGCCAATCGAGTGCATGGGCGATCGTCGTCAGCCCCTTGAGAAAAGCCTGGTTGCCCCGGTTCGATGTGATGCCGCCAATGAAGCTGGCATCGACCTTGATGTAGTCGAGCGCGAGATCGTGGAGCGATCCGACTTGGCTGAAGCGGTTGCCGAAGTGCTCCAGGCCGACGCGGCAGCCGCCTGCTCTGGCGTCACGGCAGAACTCGCGGAACGCCGTGAGATGCCGCAGGGCGCCGCTTTCGCCCACTTCCAGCCAAAGCTGCCGGGCATCGCTGGCGGCGTCGGCCAGCATGCTCAGGAGGGTCTGCCGGAAGCGTGTGTTCGCCAGCGAACTGGCGGCGAGGTTGATTGCCAGTCCATGGGCCGCAGGGTACGCCCGCAGTTGGCCGATGGCCAGGCTCACCGCCGCGAGATCGAGCGCAGGAGTCAGACGCAGCCGTTCCGCGACCGGCAGGAAGACGCCAGCCGCCAGCCACTCCCCCTCTTCCGCGAAGCGCAGTCGCAGGGGGCATTCACGGTGCGACAGCCTGCCCGCCGTGTCGGTCACGGGGAAGGATGCCAGCCGCAGCCACTTCCTGTCGACGGCGCGGGTGATGGCTTGCGCCCATTGATCGGCCGTCGGCGGCAGCGCTTGCGCTGCGTCCGCGGTCGCCCCGCGGGTGCAGCTGGTCCCGGTTGCTTCCGCGGCGGCGAGTGCGTGGTCGACCCTGGCGAGAAGATCGGCAAGCGGCGTCCCGTGCCTGGCGTGGCCGTAGCCGATCCAGGCGAATGCCTCATCGTCCGAGTAGGGTCTGCCGGCCTCGCGCAGCGCCGCCAACAGCTCGGCCGCTGCCGCCTGCGGATCGCGTCCGCTCGACAACATCATCGCGAAATCGGCGCCGTTCAGCCGACCGGCAAGCGACTGACCGTCCCTTGCCGTGTGCTCCCGTATCGTTGCCGCAAGGCAGCGCAGGAGCTCGTCCGTCGTCGCGCGGCCGAGGTGTCGGTTGCGGTCGGCCAGGTGCGCGAGGCGGATCAGAAGCAGGCTGCCCTCGCCGGCATGCTCTGCGTCGAGCCACTGCTGCAGTTGTGCCATGAAGTGGCCGCGGTTGGCGAGACCCGTCAAAGGATCGAGGTTGGCTTCCTGGTGGAGCTTGTCGAGCCGCGCGGCTTCGTCGGCGAAGATCGTTGCGAGTCGCCCCACAGTCGCGTTCATCGCCATCGCCAGACGCTTCAATTCGGGTACCCTCGGCTCGTCGATGGTGACGAAGCGCCGCTCGGTGATCGCCGTGGCCTGCTCGATCACCGCCTGCAGCGGCGCCTTGAGGCGGCCGACGATGAACCAGCCGAGGCCGCCGGCGACCAGGCTGGCCAGCGCCAGTGCCACCACTACCCGCCAGACGCCCTGCCAGAGGACCGTGTAGGCGAAACGCCGGTTGCTGATCACCGTCAGGGTGCCGATCTGATCCCAGCCGCTGCTGATCTGCGCCGTACCCGGTATCGCCTCGATCGGCAGCAGCCGGACAAACCAATCGGGAGCGTCGGGATCGTCTGGCAGGGCGGCTTTCTCGACCAGCGTTGCGCCTTCAGCATCGACGACCCGGATCAACTCGTAGCGGCCGCTGTCGAAAAGCGCCGCCGCACTCAGTTCGACCATCGCCGCGTCCGGTTTGCCAAGGCTGATGGCCAGTGCCAGCGCCGTGGCATTGTCGGCGTTCTTGATCGACAGCTCCGCCTCGAGGTAGGCACGCGCGCTCAGCAACGAGGCGACCAGACTGCCTCCGAAAGCGAGCAGCATGCTGGTGACGATGGCAAGCCAGAATTGGCGGTAGATGGACATGATCGTGATCCTCTCTGTCGGCCCCTCAGTGGAAGCCCTCGCTGCGCGCCCGTTGCAACAGTCTCTCCCAGCGCGAGAGGCGACCAAGTGGCCCGGCGCTGGCCGACGTGGTTCCGGCGATCCCGGGATAGAGCCCCTCGCTGTTGAAGCTGAACACCGGCTGCAGGTCGCGGCGTTGCGCTGCCGGTTTAATGGTGGTGTGCAGATTGTCCAGCAGGACCGGTTCGGCGCGCGGGTTCGCGTAGTAGGCGAGGACCATGTGCGCCTGCTGTGCCGCCCCTGATGGCGTCGTCGTGCTGGCACGGACGTAGATGAGGCGCATCTTGCGCACCGGAATGCCGGCAAGCTGCAGCGAGAAGTACTTGGCAATGGCGAAATCCTCGCAGTCGCCCCTGCCGCGGCCGATGGTCTCGAGCGGCGTCGCCCAGTAGTCCGACTCCTGCCAGATCGCCCGGTCGTCGTCGAAGCTGATGTTCTGATTGAAAAAATCGTTGATTCGCCGCAACTTTTCGCTGTCGTTCAGGACGCTGGTCGAGGCGATCATGCGGGCCCAGTCGCGCAACAGGGTGATCCGGGCGGGACCGAAGCGGGCGATCAGCTGTTGCTCCATGGCCGCCAGATCTGGGTTGGCGGCTGCGTACCAGCTGGCGACGAGCAGCAGCGAGGCCGCGACGCAGGCCTGCACGCTGGCCGCGAGAGCGCCGAGCGCCGGCCGGATCGGTGCAAGGCGGGAGAAGGTGAGCAAGATCGATCAATCCCGGGGCATGAGCGGCCGTGTCGCCACGGACCAAGTGCTGAGTATAATGCGGCAAGCCTCACACTTTCGGGTCCACTTTGACATGAAAAACAAGAGACAGGGTTCAAGCCTGGCCGCCGTGTCGTTCCTGCTGGTGGCCCTGCTGCCGCTGATGACTTCCTCTGCCGCCAGTGCAACGAATCCCGAGCATGTCTCTCTGCACGAGGCGGCGCAGATCGCAGTGCTGCGGAACCCCGAGGTGCAGGCGCGCTGGCATGCCTTTCGCGAAGGGCGGGAGGAGGTCGATGTCGCGCGCGGCGGTTTCCTGCCACAGGTCGACGTCGCGGCTGGCGTCGGTCGTGAGAGGCTGACGCCGCGAAGCGATCCCGCCGCCGAGACGTCGTGGAGCCGAAATTACGCATTGATCAACCTGCGGCAGATGCTGTTCGACGGTTTCGCCACCGCCAGCGAGGTCAAGAGGCTGGGCAAGGCCAAGCTCGTGCGTTACTTCGAACTGCTCGATGCCTCCGAGAATACGGCTCTCGAAGCGGGCCGCGCCTATCTCGACGTCGTCCGCCATCGTCGTCTGGTCTATCTTGCCGAGGAGAACTACATCCAGCATCAGGCGGCGCTCGATCAGCTCCGCTTGCGGGCCGAATCGGGTGTCGGCAAGCGGGTCGATGTCGATCAGGCCGCCAGCCGGTTGGCTCTGGCGGATGTCAACCTGACCACCGCACTCGCCAACCTGCACGATGTGACGGCGCGCTATCTGCGATTGATTGGCGAGCAGCCGGCGAAAGTCATGTTCGCTCCGGCCAACCTTGCGACTTCGTTTCCCGATCGCGCCGAGGCCGTCCTCGTCGTGGCACTGGCGAACAACCCGGCCTTGCAGGCGACGGTCGAGAACGTCGAAGCATCGCAGCACGACCTCGAAAAGCAGCGCGCCGCCTTCATGCCGCGACTGCACCTGATTGCCCGCAGCGAGCATTTCAGTGACTTCGCGGGCCTCGGCGATGCTCGCGACAACAGCGTCGTGGAAATGCGGCTCGACTACAATCTCTACAACGGCGGCTCGGATCTGGCGCGCAACCGCCAGTATCGAGAGCGCAAGAACATCGCCCTCGACCAGCGCGAGAAGGCGTGTCGGGACATCCGGCAGACGCTGTCGATCGCTTTCCACGACACGATCCGCCTGCGCGACCAGATCGGCCAGATCGCCATGCAGGTCGAACTGGTCGAGAAGACGCGCAACGCCTATCGCGACCAGTTCAACATTGGCCAGCGTACGCTGCTCGACCTGCTCAACACCCAGAACGAGTATTTCGATGCCCGCCGCTCGCAGGTCAATGCCGAGATCGAGCTTGCCCTGGCCTATTTGCGCAGCTACGCCGGCATGGGTCGACTGCTCGAAAAGCTCGGTCTGAAACGTGCGGAAGGCGATGAAGCGCCGGCAGCCAGGGAAATGGCGGCGGCCGATCCGGCGCAACTCTGCCCGCCAGCGGCACCCACCTACGCCCAGCCGGATCGCGAACTGCTCGGGCGCAGGGCCAGGGAACTGAGCGATGGGGCAGCGGCTGGCCTGGTCGGCGGTCGCAACCAGCCGGCGGTGCCCGGGCAGTTCCCCGCGACACGGCCGGTTGTGCCGTGAACCCGGCTGGCCGCCGCTTGACGACCGACGTCGCTGCCGCCGTGCGCAGCGCCACGGCAGCTGACGCTGGCAACACTTTCGGCGTGCGCGCGGCATATCGTTCCGCCATTGGCCGCGTCGCCCGGGTCGGCCGGTTCAACCACGGAGGTCGTGACATGAGAGTTGCCGCTGCGTGCCTGTCCCGCGCGTTGCTTGCTGCCGCCTGCCTGTTCCTCCTCGTCCCGGCGCCGAGCGCCGAGGAAGGAGCGGCGTCACCGACCCTGGCGAAGATTCGTACGGCGAACGCGGTCTATATCGGCTACCGTGAAGCCGCCATCCCCTTCTCCTATCTGGCTGGCGGGGAGGAGGCGATCGGTTTCGCGATCGACCTCTGTCGTCATGTCACCGAGGCCATCCAGGTGCAGCTGAACCTGCCGCATCTGACTGCGGTGCCGGTTCCGACGACGCCCGGTGCGCGCCAGATCATGCTCGAGACCGGAACGATCGACCTCGATTGTGGCGCAACGATCAACACCGAACATCGGCAGCGCGACCTCGCTTTCAGCAGCACCATCTTCGTTGCCGGAATCCAGGCGCTGGTCAGCAAGGATGCCGGCATCCGTTCATTCGCCGACCTGCAGGGCAAGACCGTGGCGACCGTATTCGGGACGACGGCAGCGGCCTACCTGACTTCGGCAGCCGCTCGCCAGGGACTGCAAGTCAGCCATCGCGGCAGCCGTGATCAGGCGGAGGGACTGCAGCTCCTGCTGCGTGGCGAGGTCGCGGCGCTGGTGCTCGACGACGTTTCGCTGCGCGGCCTGTTGCTGCAGCTTGCCGCCGTTGAGCGCGAGCGCTTCATGTTGCTCGACGACCGCTTCGGTTTCGAGCCTTACGCCATCGCCTTCCGCCGCCATGACGCGCAGTTGAAGAAGCTGGTCGATCGGACACTGAGCGGCCTGATGCAGAGCGGCGAGTTAGCGCGTATCTACGAGCGCTGGTTCACCTCGCCGATTCCGCCGGACGGTGGCAATCTGCATCTGCCGATGAGCGACGCCCTGCGGCAACTCATGCTGACGCCCAACGATCGCGGTGCCTGAAGCGGACGCGCAAGCGATGCGCCACCGGGCCGCGGCTGAACGCCCCTTCTCCTGCTAGAATCGGCGCCTTTGGCAAAGCACCGGGGCGAGCTGCCGCCATGCCCATCGATTACCTCGAGCGAATTCTCAACGCCCGCGTCTATGACGTGGCGATCGAAACCCCCCTCGACCGGGCACCCGGCCTGTCGGCACGCATCGGCAATCGGGTGCTGCTCAAGCGCGAGGATCTGCAGCCCGTCTTCTCGTTCAAACTGCGCGGCGCCTACAACAAGATCGTGCACCTGTCGAAGGAGAAGCTGAAACGCGGCGTGATCTGCGCTTCGGCAGGCAACCATGCGCAGGGCGTCGCGCTGGCAGCCGCCAAGGTGGGTTGCCGGGCGGTGATCGTCATGCCGACGACGACGCCACAGATCAAGATCGAGGCGGTCCGGCAACGCGGTGGTGAAGTGGTTCTGGCCGGCGAGTCGTACGATGACGCCTACGCGCATGCGCAGGCGATCGAGAAGAGCGAGCGCCTGAGCTTCGTGCATCCCTTCGACGATCCCGAGGTGATCGCCGGCCAAGGCACGATCGGCATGGAGATCCTGCGCCAGCACGCGGAGCCGATCGACGCCATCTTCTGCTGTGTCGGTGGCGGCGGTCTGATCTCGGGAGTCGCCGCCTACGTCAAGCGCCTGCGACCGGCGACCCGGATCGTCGGCGTCGAAGCGGTTGACGCCGACGCCATGGCTCGTTCCCTGCGTGCCGGCAAGCGTGTCCGGCTCGAGCACGTCGGCCTGTTCGCCGATGGCGCCGCAGTCAAGTACGTCGGCGAGGAGACCTTCCGCCTCTGTCAGACCCACGTCGATGAAATGGTGCTGGTCGACACCGACGCCATCTGCGCCGCGATCAAGGACGTCTTCGAGGACACGCGCGCAGTGCTCGAACCGGCCGGCGCGCTGGCAGTCGCCGGCGCCAAGGAGTATGCCGCGCGGCACCGGCTGCAGGGCAGGACACTGGTCGCCACGGCATCGGGCGCGAACATCAACTTCGACCGGCTGCGCTTCGTCGCCGAACGGGCGGAGATCGGCGAGCAGCGCGAGGCGGTCTTCGCCGTGACCTTGCCCGAGCGGCCAGGAGCCTACAAGCAGTTCGTCGCCCTGATTGGTGCCCGCAGCATCACCGAGTTCAATTACCGCTACAACGATCAGCGAGAGGCACACGTCTTCGTCGGCATCCAGGTTGCTTCCCGTGCCGAGTCGGTACGCCTGTTGCAGCATTTGCGCAAGCACGGCTACCCGACCCTCGACCTGACCGACGACGAAGTGGCGAAAGGCCACATCCGTCACCTGGTCGGCGGTCACTCGCCGGCGATCAGCAACGAGATTGTCTACCGCTTCGAGTTCCCGGAGCGACCGGGAGCACTGATGAACTTCCTCAACCGGATGAGTGCCGGTTGGAACATCAGCCTCTTCCACTATCGCAACCACGGCGCCGACTACGGCCGCGTGCTGGTCGGCATGCAGGTGCCACCGGACGAGATGGGCGACTTCCGGCAGTTCCTGCGCACGCTCGGTTACGCGCACTGGGACGAAACCGGCAACCACGCCTACCGGCTCTTCCTCGCCTAGCGGGCGGCTTCGGCCGATCGTCGATCCTTTCCAGGAGAGCCATCATGTCCATGATTCAGCGAGCGCCGCCTGATGACGCGGTTGCCCACTCTCTGCGCAGCGTGCGCAGCCACGCCGCCGATCTGCCGGCTCACGACTTCGAGCGGGTCATCGACCGCTCGTGTGGCGATTCGCTGAAATGGAACCGTTACGCCGGGCGCGACGTGCTGCCGCTGTGGGTTGCCGACATGGATTTCGCTGCGCCGCCGGCGATCATCGCTGCACTCGAACGCCGCGTCGCGCACGGCTGTTTCGGTTACGCCGAACCGATGCCAGAACTCCACGAGGCCGTCATCGGCCATCTGCAGCGCGAGTACGGTTGGCAGGTCGAGGCGGACTGGCTGCTCTGGTTGCCCGGCCTGGTCAGCGGACTCAACGTCGCCTGCCGCGCCGTCGATGGTGACGTGATCACGGCGACGCCGGTCTATCCGCCGTTCCTCAGCGCACCGCGCCTGTCCGATCGGCGGTTGACGACGGCGCCGCTGTGCCAGGTCCACGAGCGCTGGACCTACGATTTCGCGGCGCTGCAGGACGCGGTACTGCCGAGCAGCCGGCTGCTGTTGCTCTGCCATCCGCACAACCCGGTCGGTCGCGCCTGGGAGCGCGAAGAACTCGAGCGGATCGCGGCCTTCTGCCTGCGCAACGACCTCATCGTCTGCTCCGACGAGATCCACTGCGGGCTCGTCCTTGACGCGCATCGCCGGCACCTGCCGCTGGCAATGCTCGACGAGGAGGTGGCGCGGCGAACGATCACGCTCATGGCACCATCCAAGACGTGGAACATCCCCGGCCTCGGCTGTGCCTTCGCCGTCATCGCCGACGCCGCCCTGCGTCGCCGTTTCAGCGCCGCCATGCGGGGCATCGTGCCGCATGTCAATGCGCTCGGGCTGGCGGCCTGCGAAGCCGCCTACCGCGACTGTGACGACTGGCAGCGCGCCCTGATCGCAACCCTGCGGCGCAACCGCGACACCGTCGAGGCTGCCGTCCGCGCGTTGCCCGGCCTTGCCATGAACCATGTCGAGGCGACCTACCTGGCGTGGATCGATGCGCGCGGACTCGCCGTCGCCGATCCGGCGGCCTTCTTCGAGGCAGCCGGTGTCGGCCTGTCGAGTGGCGCCGAGTTTGGCCTGGCGGGGTGGGTCCGGCTCAATTTCGGCTGCCCGCGACAGACCCTCGCCACCGCACTCGACCGGATGGCCGCCGCCTGCACGGCCGCGCTGCGATCATGAGCGCTGCCGCCAACTGGTGGCAGACCGGCATCATCTACCAAGTCTACCCGCGTTCGTTCCAGGACAGCAATGGCGATGGCGTCGGCGACCTGGCGGGGATCATCGCCCGTCTCAATTACCTGCACAGCCTCAACGTCGATATCCTCTGGCTGTCGCCGATCTATCCGTCGCCGATGCATGACTTCGGTTACGACGTCGCCGATTACTGCGCCATCCACCCCCTCTTCGGCACGATGGCCGACTTCGACCGCCTGCTGGCCGAGGTGCACGCGCGCGGCATGCGGCTTCTTCTCGATCTGGTTCCCAACCACAGCTCGCATCTCCATCCCTGGTTCATCGCCAGCCGCAGCGCGCGCGACGACCCGCGGCGAGCTTGGTACATCTGGCGCGACCCGGCGCCCGGCGGCGGTCCGCCGAACAACTGGCTGAGCCACTTCGGCGGTCCGGCATGGACCTTCGACGAGGCCAGCGGCCAGTACTACATGCACCAGTTCCTGCCGCAACAACCGGAGCTGAACCATCGCCACCCGGAAGTCCTGCCGGCGATCCTGGACTGCATGCGCTTCTGGCTCGACAAGGGTGTCGACGGCTTCCGCGTCGACGTCATCGGCATGCTGCTGAAGGACCCGCTGTTCCGCGACGAACCGGAGAACCCGAGCTGGAATGGGGTGCGCGAGTACCAGCGGCTGCTGCATGTGCACACCGCCAACCTGCCCGAAGTGCATGCCCTGATCCGCCGCATGCGGGCCTTTCTCGACGGCTGGGACGACCGCCTGATGATCGGCGAACTCTACCTGCCGAACGCCGACCTGGTCCGCTACTACGGCGATGAGCAAGGCGCGGAGTGCCATTTGCCGTTCAACTTCCAGCTCATCCGGGCCCCCTGGGACGCCGCCGTCGTCCGCCACCTGGTGGACGCCTACGAAGCGGCCCTGCCCCGGCACGCCTGGCCCAACTGGGTGCTCGGCAATCACGATCAGAAGCGGCTGGCCAGTCGTGTGGGATCGCGCCAGGCACGGGTCGCGCACATGCTGTTGCTCACCCTGCGCGGTACGCCGACCTGCTACTACGGCGACGAGATCGGCATGCTCGACGTGCCGCTGCCCCTGGCACTGATGCAGGATCCGCCGGCGCTCAGGCAGCCGGAAATCGCCCATCTCGTCGGCCGCGACCCGCAGCGCACGCCGATGCAGTGGGATGCCTCGGCGAATGCCGGCTTTGCGGCTGCCGGGGTCCGTCCGTGGTTGCCGTTGGCGCCGGACTGCGGCGCGCACAACGTCGCCCGCCAATTGGCCGACCCGAGTTCAGCGCTTGCCTTCTTCCGCGCCATGAGCGCGCTGCGGCGGGCCGAGCCGGCACTCGCCAGCGGTTCCTACCGTTCACTCGACGCCGGGAAGCCGGACGTCTTCGCCTACCTGCGCGGTGACCCGGGCAACGCTCTGCTCGTGCTGCTCAACTTCGCCGCCGAGCCACGCTGCCCGGTGTTGCCGCTGTCCTGCGCGGCGGCCGACCTGCTGCTGTCAACAACCATGACTCCGCCACGACGGGTCAGCCTCTCGCAGTTGGTCCTCGCGGCCGACGAGGGCATGGTCCTGCGGCTTCCCGTCGCCGGCTGCGTCGCCTGAACGGTGTTCCGGCCGGCCGACGGCCGGGCGGGCCGGTCGCGCGGGTACCGCCAGTGCATGCGGGCCGATCGCCCGGTCTGCGACGAGGAGTCAGCGACGGTTGACAACGCGGCGCCGATCGGCAATCGTGACGCGCGCCGGTGGCGGGCAAGACGGACAGGCCGTGGCGCAGGACGGGTGCAGGGTCGCCGGCTGGGGCCGCGGTGGCGGGTCACGGCCGCGCAGCGTCGGTCCTGTCGTCTCGCGCTGTCGTCACGGCGACGCAGCGCCGGTCTGCCAACGGGCTGTTGCTGGCTGACCATTCCCGGGAGGGGGGGAAATGTTCAAGGGTCTGCTGTCACTGTTTCGACCGCGGCAGGTGGAGCAGCCTGTCGCCGCACCATCGCCGCCGGCATCGCCGGCGGTCGACATGGAGCAGCCGGGCTACCTGCGACATCGCCCCATTCTCGACCGCGAGCAACGGGTCGTCGCGCACGAACTGACCGTCGCGCGGCCGCGGCCGGCGCACGCGGCACAATGGCAGACGCCTTCGCGGCGGCTGTTCGCGGACGCGCTGCTCTGGCACTTTGTGCAAGCCAGGCTGGAGGCGCTGCTGGCACAGCGGCTGGTCTTTCTGCCGGTGGGCCTCGGCGTTCTCGAGCATCCGGCGCTGCCGGGGCTGCCCAGGCACAACGTGGTTCTCCACCTTGCCTGGCATGAGGACGAGCTGGGGGGCGACGGTGAAGCGCTGCTTGCCGGCATGTCCCGTCTGCGCGCAATGGGCTTCTCCCTTGCCTGTGCGCAGGAACTCCTCGCTGGCGACGAGCGGCTCGCCGCATTGTCGGACTATGTCGTCGTCGACGCCGGCCGGCTCGCTCCGCCCGATCTCCTGACGGTGCAGCGGCGACTGGCTGGATGGCTCGAGCACAAGCCACTGGTGGCCATGAACGTCGACTTTCTCGAAATGTACGAGGCGTGTCGGTTGCTGCGCTTCACCTTCTTTCATGGCGCGTTCGTCGCCGGCCGCGAACAGGGCGAGAGCAATGTCGTCGTGCCGCCATACAAGGTGGCAGCGATGGAACTGCTCAACGCGATTCGCCGGCAGGCCGCCCCGGACGAACTGGCAGAGAAGGCCTGGGCAGACCCGACGCTGGTCCTGCGCCTGCTGCGGGTCGTCAATTCTCCCGCTTTCCGGCTGCGCAGTCCGATCAGGGATCTGAAGCAGGCGATCGCCTATCTCGGCCATGACGAACTCTATCGCTGGGCGACGCTGCTGCTCTTCTCCAGCCAGCAGCCGGAGGACAGGCATCCGATGGAGCACGCCTGGCGCGAGGCAGCGCTGGTCCGCGGTCGTTTCATGGAACTGCTCGCTGGCAGCCAAGTGCCGGACAGCGAACGCCGCGATCTCTTCATCGTCGGCGTTCTGTCGATGATCGACCGAATCTTTTCGATGAGCATGCCGCGAGCGCTGCAGCATTTCAGCCTGCCGTCAGAGGTGACGGAGGCACTGTTGCACTGCAGCGGCAGGCATGCGCCTTACCTCGAACTGGCCATTGCCTGCGAACGTGGCGACGAGGCGTCGATCGAAACGTTGGCCACGGTTTGCGGCCACGACCTCGTCGCGGTGAACCGTTGCCAGATCGAGGCTCTCGAGTGGATCCTCGGCTTTGCCGGACTTGCGGACTGAGAGGTGGTGAACCTCTGTGGGGGTTGAGCAGCGGCTGAGCAGCGGCGCGCCGCTCCGGCGACCGCGGCCGCCACCGCCAGCGGCACGGCCAAGCTGCTACAGCGAGAACTGGCCGACCGACTTCTCCATCCGGTCGACCATCGCCGTCAGTTCAACCACCATGGAGTCGGTCTGGCTGGCGAGCGCGACGCAGGCGGCGGTCATTGCCGATACCTGTCTGACGTTTTCCCCCAGTTGTGCCATCGCGGCGTTCTGGCCCACCGAGGCTTGCGAGATTTCCTCCACGCGCCGGATCGTCTCGTCCATCTCGACCTTGATCCGCTGCAGGATCTCCTTCGACGAAGTGACCCGTTCGACGCCCTCACCGACCTGCGCTGCACCGGCGCGCATGCCATCGACCGCGGTCGTGGTTTCGGCGTGGATGGCGGTGACCAGGTCGCTGATCTGCTGCGTCGCCTTGCCGGTGCGCTCGGCCAGTTTCCGCACTTCATCGGCCACCACGGCGAAGCCCCGTCCCTGCTCGCCGGCCCGCGCAGCCTCGATGGCGGCGTTCAGCGCCAGCAGATTGGTCTGATCGGCGATCTCCTTGATCACCGAGGTGATCTGGCTGATCTCGGTCGACCGCTGGCCGAGCGTCTCGACCTGTTCGGCCGACAGGCGGACCGTGTCGGCGAGGGAGCCGATCGCCGCACAGGCCTGCTCGGACTCCTTGGCTCCGGCCGCCTGTCTGGCTGGCGACTGCATGCGTTGCGCGGGCATTGTCGGCAACGCGGGCGATCAGCGCGGTCACTTCATCGACCGCGGCGGTTGCTGATGCGGTCGCCACGTTCTGCTTGCCCGTCGCTTCCTGGACCTGTTGCACACCACGTCCGACATCGCGCGTCGCGTCGCCGACCTGCGCCGCGACGTCGGCCATCCCCTGCACGGTCGCCTGTACCGACGAGACGAAGCGGTCGGTCTGGCGGATGATGGTGCCGATCAGGTCGCTGCGTGGCGAATCGATTCGTTGCCTGAGATTGCCGCTGGTCAGCAGTTGCTCGAGCCACTCGGCGAATCCGTGCAGCTCGCCATGCAGGCGCGGCACATAGGCGAAGAGGAAGAACAGGCCGTAAAGAACGGAAGCAACCGCCAGCAGGTCGAGAAGCGTACCGAGGACGCCGCCGCTGAAGCCCGTACCGCCAAGGCGCATCGCCGCACCGAACAGCGCGACGCTGCCGACCAGCGGCAGCTGTACGGGTAACGAGAACAGGCGGGCGATGCCTGCGGCGCGACGATCCACGACGCGGCCCTGCTCGATGCGCAGTCGCGGGTCGCCCTGGCGGATGCGCTGGTAGGCGCTCGCCGTGGCATCGATCTCGGCGCGGGTCGGCCGGCTGCGCACCGACTGATAGCCAACCACGTGGCCAGCTTCACGGACCGGCGAGACGTTCGCCACCACCCAGTAGAAGCCGCCGTCCTTGCGCCGGTTCTTGACGATGCCACGCCAGGGGCGACCACTCTTCAGTTCGCGCCAGAGGTCGGCGAACGCCTCGACCGGCATGTCGGGGTGGCGCACGATGTTGTGTGGCTGGCCGACCATCTCCCGCCGCTCGAAGCCGCTGACACTGGCAAGGGCTTCATTGGCCTCGACGATCACGCCCTTCAGATCGGTCCGGGAGTAGATGAACGCGTTCTCGGGCAGCATCGTCTCGACATCAGTCACCGGCAGGTTCTGGCGCATCGGCGTCCTCCATTGCTTGCTGTGGGAGTGTGGATGATAACCGACGCCTATGGCGAAGCGAAAACCTGCTGCCAGAGTGCCAGCACCGCCTCGATGCGACGGCTGACCGTGGCCCGTTCGACGCGCGCGCGGCGGCCGGCGTTCAGCCGCATGACGTGCTGCATGCGGCGATACTCGCGGTAGGCATCGCGCACCGCTGCCGCGGCTGCGGCAGGAATCAGGCCCAGATCGGCGGCGATGCCGAGCAGCGCGATGTTGCCGAGGTTGCCGCAGAGGCGGGGGTGTTGTCGTGCATTGCCGAGGATCAGGTACTGGACGATGAACTCGACATCGATCAGGCCGCCGCGGTCGTGTTTGATGTCGAACGACTCCTGGCTGCCCGAGCCATGCTGCTCGAGCATGCGCTGCCGCATCGCCAGCACTTCCCGGCGCAGCGTCGCCAGATCGCGGGGCTGGCGCAGGATCTCGGTGCGGATGGCCTCGAACTTCTCCCCGAGAGCCCGGTCTCCGGCGCAGAAGCGTGCGCGCGTCAGGGCCTGGTGTTCCCACACCCAGGCGTGCTGCAGTTGGTAGTCGCGAAAGGCGTCGACCGGGCAGACGAGCATTCCTGCATCGCCGTTCGGGCGCAGCCGCAGATCCACCTCGAAGAGCGTTCCGGCAGCCGTCTGGCTCGACATCCAGGTGCTCATGCGCTGGCCGAGGCGGGCATAGATCTCGCCGGCGCCGCTCTCCGGGTCGTCATGCAGATAGACGAGGTCGAGGTCGGAGGCGAAGCCCAGTTCCTTGCCGCCGAGCTTGCCGTAGGCGATGACGGCAAACTGTGGCGGCAGTTCCGGCCGCGGGTGGCGGGACTTCAGCTTCTGCCAGCAGAGATCGAGGGTCGTCTGCACCATGATGTCGGCAAGCTCGCTGAGCCGGTCGGCGAGATGCTCGACCGTGTGCATGCCCGCCAGGTCCTGCGCCAGGAAATGGAAGACCTGCGCATGGTGGGTCTCGCGCAGGATGTCCATTTCGCGCTCGGTGTCATCGACGTGTTCCGCCAGCCGCGCCTGCAGGTTGTCGCGAAACTGCTGCCAATCGGTGGTGACGTCGAAGATGCGCGAATCGAGGAGTTCGTCGAGCAGGATCGGGTGGCGGGTCAGGTAGTCGGCTGCCCAGGACGAACTGCCGATCAGCTCGGCAAGCTTGTGCAACGCCTGTGGATACTGCTGCAGGAGCGCGAGATAGGCGCCGCGACGGCTGATCGTGTCGAGAAAGTCGAGGCCGCGCTGCCAGGTTGCGTCGGGTGTCGCCGTCGCGGCGGCCGCATCGATCAGTCGCGGACCCAGCGCGTCGAGCCGCTCGCGGTTGCTCGCCGGCAGCTGCAGATAGCGACCGCTGTCGCGGAAGCGCTGTACCCGTTCGATCAGCGCCTGTGGCTGGCGGAAACCGAGCGCCGCGAGTCGCTCGAGACTGTCCTCGTTGGCCGTCGCGCCGTCCCAGATGCCGGCCAGCGGGTGCCGTCCCTCCTCGGGCTCGGAGAACACCTGCTCGAAGTGGCGGGCGACGAGCGCGCGATGCGCGTCGAGCGCCACCATGAACGATGCCCAGTCGTGGCAAGCCATCGAGGTCGCGATCGCCTGGCGCTCATCGTCACCGGCCGGCAGGCGGTGTGTCTGCGCGTCAGCGACGTACTGCAGGCGGTGCTCGAGGCGGCGCAGGAATTCGTAGGCGGTCGCCAGCTCGCGTTCGCCGTCCGCCGGCAGCAGCCGACGCTCGGCGAGCAGGGCGAGGACACGCAACGTCGGGCGAACCTGCAGTGCCGGGTCGCGCCCACCGCGGATGAGCTGGAAAACCTGGGCGATGAACTCGATTTCGCGGATGCCTCCGGGGCCGAGCTTGATGTGCTCGGCCATGTCGCGACGCGCCACTTCGCGCCGGATCTGCGCGTGCAGCTCGCGCATGGCGTTGATCGCCCCGAAATCGAGATACTTGCGAAAGACGAACGGGCGACAGATGCGCTGCAGGGCGTCGACCCACTCCGGTTGCAGATTGGCTCCCTCGTTCATCACCCGTGCCTTGATCCAGGCGTAACGCTCCCACTCGCGGCCCTGCGCGATGAAGTAGTTCTCGAGCGAGCCGAGCGAGCCGACCAGCGCCCCGGAATCGCCGTTCGGCCGCAGTCGCATGTCGACACGGAAGACCTGGCCATCCCCGGTGGCGTCGCCGAGGGCGCCGATCAGCCGCTTGCCGAGGCGCAGGAAGAACTCGTAGTTGTCGAGGCGGCGACCGTTGCCAGCGGTTCGCCCCTCCTCCGGGTAAACGAAGATGTAATCGACGTCCGACGAAACGTTGAGTTCGCGGCCGCCGAGCTTGCCCATGCCGATGACGAGCAGCCGCTGCGGCCGGCCGTGCTCGTCGAGGGGCTCGCCGAACTGTCCGGCAAGCTGTCGATGCAGGAAGTCGAGCGCGAAGTTGGTGACGACGTCAGCCAGCCCGGTCATCGTCTCGACGACCTCGGAGAGCGGCGCCAGACCACCGATGTCGCGCACGATCAGCGTCGCCATGACGCGTTGCCGCAGGTGTCGCAGGCAGCGCTTCAGTTCCTCTTCGTTGAGCGGTGCGGCCGCGCTGAGGAAGGCGCTCATCCGCTCCGCGGCAAGCGGGCTGGCGGCGTTGTCGTCGAGCCAGACGGCGACTTCCGGGCGCGCCGCCAGCAGCTGACGCAGGTAGCGGCTGTGCGCGGTCGCCGCCAGCCGCGCGGCAGCGAGATCGGGTGGCCTGGTGTCGCGGGAGCTGTTCATGGTTCCTTCGTCTCGTCTGGCTCCGGATCGCGCGCTGCGCCACGGGCGCTGAAGCGGTGCGGCAAAGCCGTTACAATGGGACATTGGCCAATGCGACCGGGTACCCCGACATTCTAGTGACGCGCACCGACTGTTGGCAAAAGTCTCTCCGCGCGGGCCCCTTCTGATGCGGCAGGAGGAGCTGCGCCCGGCGCTCTACCATCGCCTGCACCGTCTGGTGCCCTTCGTCTCGCATCCGGCGGTGCGCAGCGGCTGGCGCTGGGCCGTGCGCGCCGCCCTCGTGCTCTACTTCGCCTTCGTCCTGCTGGTGCTTGGCCTGCGTTACCTGATCCTGCCGAACATTGACCACTATCGGCCGGAAATCGAACGTGCCGCTGGCCGGGCGCTCGGCCTCTCGGTCGCCATTGGCGGCATCGAGGCGAGTTGGGCCGGTCTCAATCCGGATCTCGTCCTCTCCGACGTGCGCATCGCCGATGCCCAGGGCGAGCCCGCGCTGGCCTTCTCGCGCGTCGAGAGCGTGCTGTCCTGGTCCTCGCTGCCGCGGCTGCAGTTGCGCCTGCGCCTGCTGCGCATCGATGAGCCGACGCTGCATCTGCGGCGTGACCACGACGGCCGCTTCTTCATCGCCGGCATCGCCGTCACCGAGGATGACCGCGATGGCGGTGTCGTGGACTGGGTCCTGGCGCAGAAACAGATTCGCGTCAATGGCGCAACGGTGCTCTGGGAGGACGCCAGACGCGGCGCCCCGCCACTGGTACTGGAAGACGTCAACCTGGCGCTCGACAACGACGGTCGCCACCACCGCTTCGGACTGACCGCGCTGCCGCCTGCCGAGCTGGCGTCGGCGATCGACCTGCGCGGCGACTTCCGCGGCAGGGACCTGGAGAACGCCGCCAGCTGGAAAGGCGAGGCCTTCGTCCAGGTCGACTACGTCGATCTCGCGGCCTGGCGGGCATGGATCGACTATCCCTTCGCGCTGCCGCATGGTCGTGGCGCGATACGCGCGTGGGCAGGCTTTGCCGAGGGGGCGCTGCAGAACCTCACCGCCGACCTGTCGCTCGCCAGCGTCAACCTCCGGTTGGCCAGGAACCTGCCGGAACTGGCTCTGGATCGGCTCTCCGGGCGTGTCGCGGCGCACTTCCTGGCGGCGGGCATGCGCCTTGACGGACGTCGCGTCGAACTCCTCGCCCAGTCGCCGGCGCCAGCGGTGGTTGCCGATGCCGCCGCCGCGGGACCGCCGGAGCAGGCAGCCGGACTGCGCATCGAGCCGACCGATTTCCACCTCGAATGGCAGCAGGAGAAGCCGCCGAGCGCTTCGCTGCGCGGCAGTGCGACGGCGACAGCGGTGGACCTCGGCGTCCTCGGCGGACTCGCCGCCTACCTGCCGCTCGACCCGCAGTCGCGCCGCCTGCTCGACGAGTTCGCGCCGCGCGGCCACATTGGCGACCTGCGCGCCAGTTGGCGCGGCAGCGCCGAGGAGCTGCAGGCCTATTCGCTGCAGGCTTCGTTCTCCGACCTCGCGTTGCGACCGGTGCGGCAGTTCCCCGGCGCCAGTGGCCTGTCGGGCTCGCTCGACGCCAGCGAAAAGGGCGGTGCCGTGCAACTGCGCTCGCGGCAGGTGCGTGTCGAGCTGCCGCAGGTCTTTCCCGAGTCGGCGATCGCCCTCGACACGCTGCACGCGCAGGCGAAGTGGAAGGTCAGCCAGGGTCGGCTCGAGGCCGAGCTGTCGCGTGCCGAGTTCGCCGGCGCCGACGCGGCCGGTTCGGCGCAGGGAACTTACCGCAGCAGTCCGGACGGGCCGGGCAGCATCGACCTGACGGCTGCGCTGACGCGTGCCGAAGCGACCGCGGTCTGGCGCTACCTGCCGGCGGCGATCAACGTCGATGCCCGCCACTGGGTGCGCGACGCGCTGCTGGCGGGAACCGCCAGCGAAGCCCGGCTGATCCTCCAGGGCGATCTGGCGCACTTCCCCTTTCTCGACCGCAAACAGGGACAGTTCCTCGTCACCGTCAAGGCGCAGGATGTCGTCCTCGACTACGGCACCGGCTGGCCACCGATCAGGAGCATCGATGCCGACCTGCGTTTCGCCGGCAACGGCATGGTGGTGCAGGCGCGCCACGGCACGATCCTCGGTGCGACGCTGGCGCAGACGCGGGCCGAGATCCCGGATTTCGACGCGCCGGTAAGCACGCTCAAGCTCAAGGGCCAAGTCGCCGGACCGACCGCCGAGTTCCTCAAGTTCATCGACCAGAGTCCGGTGGCAGCGCAGATCGACCACTTCACCGAGAAGATGAGTGCACGCGGAGCGGGCCGGCTGGAGATCGGTCTGGTCATTCCGCTCGAGGAGGCGCGGCTCGGCGATTCGAAGATCGACGGCACCTACACTTTCCAGGCCAACGAGGTCGTCGTCGATCCCGTGCTGCCACCGTTGCAGCAAGTGAAAGGCAACCTGCAGTTCTCGGAAAGGGAGCTGCGCGTCCCCGGGATCAACGCGACGCTTTTCGGCGGCCCGCTGCGCATCACCGGGGGCACCGAGTCCGGCAGGGTGCGGGTGCTGGCAAGCGGCTCGCTGCTGGTCGACGATCTGCGCCGGCACATCGGCTCGCCCGTACTCGCCGCTTTCGCCGGCGGCACCGGCTATCGCGCCGAGATCCGGGTGCGCAAGCGCGATGTCGACGTCCTGGTGGACAGCGATCTGCTTGGCGTCAGTTCGACCCTGCCGGCGCCGCTTGGCAAGTCTGCCAGCGAAGCGATGCCGCTGCATTTCGAGAACGGACTGCTGCCGGCGGCCGCTGGCGGCGAGGGCATCGTCCGCGATCAGGTGCGTGCCACTCTCGGCGACGTGCTCAGCCTGCAGCTGATCCGCCGCAGGAAGGACGGCGAGGCACAGATCGAGCGCGGCATGATCGCGATCGGCCGGCCGGCTGCGGCGCTGCCCGAGCGCGGGCTCAACGTCGGCATCAGCGCGCGCAGCATCGATCTGGACGCCTGGCAGAGCCTCCTCGGCGGCGGCCGGAAGGGTGGTGAGTCCGGAGCGACCGCTTTGCCCGTCGCCGTCGATGTCAAGGCCGACGAGTTGGTCGTCATCGGTCAGACCTACACCGGCGTCGGTGTCCGCGTCACCGGCATCACGACGCGCTGGCGCGGCAATGTCGAGTCGGAGCAGGCGATCGGCAACTTCCAGTGGGACAGCAGCGGTGCCGGCAGGCTGAAGGCGCATTTCAGCAAGTGGCGGCGTCCCGACCGGGTGCGCAGCGATACCGCCAGCCGCGAGCCGCTGAAGGAACTGCCGGCGCTCGACGTCATCGTCGATGATTTCACCATCGGTCCGAAGCGCTTCGGACGCCTCGAGGTGCAGGCGCACAACGACGGCGGCATCTGGCGCCTGGACCGCATCGATCTGCGCAACCCGTATGGCAGCCTGGCGGCCAGTGGGCAGTGGCAGCTCAGTGCCGGGAACCGGACGCAGCTTGATTTCGCCCTCGAGAGCAGCGATGTCGGGCGGCTGCTCGACCGCCTCGGCTACGGTGGCACGATACGCGGCGGCAAGGCGGCGATGAAGGGCCGCATCGGCTGGACCGGCGCGCCGGCCGAGCTGGACCATGCAACCCTTGCTGGCGACATCCAGGTCGAGGCAAGCCACGGCCAATTCCTCAAGGTCGATCCCGGCGTCGGCAAGCTGCTCGGGCTGATCAGCCTGCAGGGGCTGCCGCGACGCTTCACCTTCGACTTTGGCGACATCTTCAGCGAGGGTTTCGCGTTCGACGGCATCACCGGCAGCATTGCGGTCAAGAGCGGCGTCATGCACACCGATCGGCTGCAGATCAGCGGCCCAGCGGCGCGCGTCGTTCTCAGCGGCGACGCTGACCTGAAAAGTGAGACGCAGCGCCTCGAAGTCAGCGTCCAGCCCGACCTCGGCAGCAGTGCGGCGCTCGGTGTGGCGGTGCTCAACCCGCTGGCCGGTGTCGCAACGCTGCTTGCCGACAAGATCCTGCAGGGGCCGCTGAGCAAGGCCTTCAGTTTCGAGTACCTGGTCACCGGCAGGTGGGACGACCCCAAGGTGGAGCGCCTGTCGCGGCCGCCGGCGGTCGTTACGACGCCGTGACCGAAGGCAACGAAACCAACCGGAGTCAATGATGATGATCAGCCCCGACGGGCGGCCGCCGGCCGCACCAGCCCCCGCCACCCTGCGCGTCGCTGCCCTGCAGATGGTGTCGACGCCGCGCGTGGACGAGAACCTGCGCGCCGCTGCCGCGCTGATCGACGAGGCCGTTGCGCAGGGCGCCGAACTGCTGGCGCTGCCTGAGTACTTCGCGATCATGGGCATGACCGACGCCGACAAGCTGCGGCTGCGGGAGAGCGACGGCAGCGGCCCGATCCAGGATTTCCTCGCGGCCAGTGCGCGCGAACACGCGGTCTGGCTGATCGGCGGCTCGCTGCCGCTGCTGGCCGGCAGTCCCGACAAGGTGCTCAACTCGGCGCTGGTCTACGATCCGCAGGGGCGGCGTGTCGCCCGCTACGACAAGATCCACCTCTTCGGCTTCCAGCAGGGCAGCGAGCGTTACGATGAGAGCACGACCATCGAAGCCGGCCGCCAGCCAGCCGCTTTCCAGACGCCCTTCGGCCGCGTCGGTCTGTCGATCTGTTACGACCTGCGCTTTCCGGAGCTTTATCGCGCCATCGGTGTCACAGATTTGCTCGTCGTGCCGGCGGCCTTCACCGAGACGACCGGCCGTGCCCACTGGGAGATCCTCCTGCGCGCGCGGGCGATCGAGAACCAGTGCTACGTGCTGGCGGTCGCGCAGGGCGGCCGGCACGAGAACGGCCGCGAAACGCACGGCAACAGCATGCTCATCGACCCTTGGGGGACGATCCTCGATCGCAAGCAGAAGGGCCCCGGCATCGTCATCGGCGACCTCGCAAGAAATCGCCTGGATGAGGTCCGCGCCAGCCTGCCGGCACTCGCGCACCGTGTCATGTAGACGTCGGCGGCAAAACACCGCAGCAAACAGGGAAACCCTATGACCACCAGAGCCCAGACCCTCCTCACGCAGGCACGCAAGACCCTGCTCACGCCCTATGGCCTCGATGTCGCCGACCTGACGCCGGTGTTCGGCAGGATCATGGCGCACCAGGTCGATCATGCCGATCTCTACTTCCAGTACAGCCGTTCCGAGGCCTGGAGCCTCGAAGAGGGCATCGTCAAGAGTGGCAGCTTCAGCATCGACGAAGGCGTCGGCGTGCGTGCCCTTGCCGGCGAGAAGACCGCTTTCGCCTATTCGGACGACATCAGCAGACCGGCGCTCGACGCTGCTGCCGCCGCCGTGCGGGCAATTGCCGGCGCCGGGCAGGAACGGCGCGTGCCGGCGCTGAAGAGGAGCACTGCGCACCGCCTCTACCTGCCGAACGATCCGCTGGCTTCACTGGCTGCGGACAGCAAGGTCCGCCTGCTCGAGCGACTCGAAGCGCTGGCGCGCGCTGCCGACCCGCGGGTGACGCAGGTCATGGCGCACCTCGCCGGCGAGTACGAGGTGGTCCTGGTCGCCGGCAGTGATGGCCGCCTGGCAGCCGATGTACGGCCGCTGGTGCGGGTCTCGCTGACGGTCATCGTCGAACAGGGCGGAAAGCGTGAACAGGGGTCGGCCGGCGGCGGTGGCCGCAGCGACTACGGCTTCTTCACCGATGCCGTGCTGCAGGACTACGCGCGCGAAGCCGTACACCAGGCCGTCACCAACCTGGCGGCGCGACCGGCGCCGGCGGGAACGATGACCGTCGTCCTCGGTGCCGGCTGGCCGGGCATTCTGCTGCACGAAGCCGTTGGCCACGGACTCGAGGGTGACTTCAACCGCAAGGGCAGCTCGACCTTCGCCGGTCGCATCGGCAGCCGCGTCGCCGCCAGCGGCGTGACGGTCGTCGACGACGGCACGATCGCCGGCCGGCGCGGTTCGCTGAACATCGACGACGAAGGCAACCCGACGCAGCGGACGGTGCTGATCGAGGACGGCATCCTGCGGGGCTACATGCAGGACAGCCTCAACGCGCGCCTGATGGGCGTCGCTCCGACCGGCAACGGCCGTCGCGAGTCCTTCGCCCACCTGCCGCTGCCGCGCATGACCAACACCACGATGCTCAATGGCGAGTCCACTCCGGAAGAGATCATCCGCTCGGTGAAGAAAGGAATCTACGCGGTCAATTTCGGCGGCGGACAGGTCGACATCACCAACGGCAAGTTCGTCTTCTCGATGTCCGAGGCCTACCTGATCGAGAATGGCCGCGTGACCACGCCGGTCAAGGGGGCGACCCTGATCGGCAGCGGCCCGGAGGCGATGAAGCAGGTATCGATGATCGGCAACGACATGCGCCTCGACCCCGGTGTCGGCACCTGCGGCAAGGACGGACAGAGCGTGCCGGTCGGTGTCGGCCAGCCGACCCTGCGCATCGACGGCCTGACGGTCGGCGGCACCGCCTGATCATTGGCCGGTCGCGATCGGCGCTCGCGGCAAAGCCATGCTGCCGGGCAGGGGCGATGATCGCAGCCCAGTCCAGACCGTCACCCACCTGCCCGAAAAGGTCATCGACGCGCATCCCGAGTCCAGCGGCTTCCGCTGGGCGCGCCCATGGCTGGGCGCTGGTGCAGCGGCCCGCGCAGCCGGTGAAGGGCTTTCTCTGGCTGAGCGTCGCCTACCTCTGGCTGACCTTCGTCCTCGCGCGCTTCCCGCTGACCGAGCCACTTGGCGACCGCCTGACCGGCTTCCTGGCTCGAGCGGGTACCGGTGCTCTCCGCACTGCACGCCAACATCCAGGATCAGTTCAACGCCTACGGCGTGCAGATCATGTCGCCGCATTTCGT
>ERZ761592.234-NODE-234-length-25655-cov-7.477188_pt1 | contig 25655 bp, 29 predicted proteins | sample MGYA00433095_ERZ761592 | MGnify/ENA primary metagenome ERZ761592 (study PRJEB28899, sample SAMN03785554) | bioreactor sludge metagenome | biome: EBPR Sludge; feature: EBPR Bioreactor; material: 0.22µm filtered reactor supernatant | place: Saint Lucia: Queensland... | reverse complement strand
GCTCATCACCAGGTCGCGTGGGTAGTCGGTCAGGTAGATCGGCGAGCCGGTGACGGGCACGATGCGTAGGCACAGCACCCGGTAGCGGTAATCGGCAACTACACTCTTCATGGTGCGAGCAACTCCAGAATATCAACCCCGCTCAGGTCCCGCAACTCAGCCGATACGGCCGATACTTCAATCTTGCTGTTGAACCGGCAAGGGATATGGAAGTAGCACCCGCCGCGGATCACCTCTGTGGTCGGAGCCGGGGTAATCGTCACGCGCCCGGTCGTGTAGTCCACACTGACCCCGGAACTGAGTGTGACCCCGTTTTTCGACACGACGACGCTGCCAGACTGGGGTTTGTAGATGTTGCGGTAAGGCAGCCCGATACCCAGTGGCGTTCCACCGCTCCCGTACCCCTTGACCAATTGATAGACCCCGCTCGAAATCTTGGGGAGAACCCAGTCAAGGGAGGTTGGAACATCGCGGTGATTGTTCGTGCTGAAGTCATCGACGCATTTTACCCTGAATCCGGCATACATCCCATAGGCCCGATGATACACAGCCAAAACACGGGCCATCAGATCATCGCGCAACAGCGTGAAGTTGATGTGGAAACTGCGCACAGGGAACGGATGTGTCAGCTTCCGGTACTCCGCTCCGCTCGCCGTCGTGGTGATCTCCACGTTGTATCCGTCAGCATAGGTAGCGCCCATGCGTACATCAACCGGCAACACCTCATCCAGAAACTCAGCCATTTCTCAGTCCTCACTCAAACCTGTGTGCGCCCTTGAATGCGGCAAGGGCTTCTCGGGCACCCTGGCCCGCCGACCGCCGCACGTCTGGCGCGTTGTTGCTACCCATTACGACCACCTTCAGGTTGTAGGTGTCGCCCGTGTTGCGTTTGATGCCCAGGCGCCCCTTGCTGTCGCGGCCCAACTCCGATTGCATGATTGGCATCACGGCCTCGGGGCCGGCCTCGGCAAATATCCCGCCTTTGGCAAATCCGTGCAGGTTCTGGTACTCAAACATTCTCGGCGTAGTCTGGACCGTGTTCGCGTACTGGTGCAAGCTCGGTGATCCGATAAAGGCTCCGCCCTTGGCCCACGGCGTCGAGTTGGCCACCCCGCCTGCCGACTGGACGGCCGTTGTTGAAGCACTCGCGCCTCCTCCGAACATACTCATGATTCCGCCGAGCAGGCTCTTGACCACACTCCCGAACCCGCCACCTGAATCACCACCAGCCGAAAGGCTCATCTTCGCCAGAAGTGCCCGACCCTCGATCTTGGCCATGCCGAGAATCAGGCTCTTGGCGAAGTCAGCGAAATTCAACTTGCCCGTGCTGAGGAACTCATCAAGGGCATTCTCCATGGTAGAGGACATCAATTGGAACGCGTCCGCAGCCTGCTTGGCCGCGCTCGTGGCGCTCTTGGTGTAAGCGTCGTATGCCTTGGCCCAGCCCCCGGCATAGGACTCCTGATACTCGGCGTCAGCCAGCCTGGCCGCAGCCTTGGCGTTGATCTCGTCCCGTAGCGCCTGGATGACCTCCGGGTTGTCGAGGTTGCGGTCAGCACGCACGTTCAGGTTCTGGATGGCCCGCATTTGCTCGTACTCGATGCGTAACCGGGCCACCTCGGCAGACGTACGGCCCATCATGTCGATCTCGAACTGCAGGTCCTGGGCGTAGTTGGCCGACGCCAGACCAGCGTCCTCGATCGCGTTCGTGTTGGCGGTGAAGACCTTTATGAGATCGAGGCCTGCCTGCTCCCTCTGCTTTGCGATCTTTAGTGCATTCTCGTCGAGGTCATTCTGAATCTTTCTAATCTGAACTTCATCGCCCTTGGCTGTAGCCTCTTTCAGGTACTGAGCAATAATCTCGCGCTCCACCTCCAGTTCGGCAACGGAGGCGGCGTTCTTTCTTTCCTGGGCCACTGCTGCGCTTATTGTCTGTGCAGCCAGTTCGACCTCGACGCCGACGAGTTCCGTGCCCAGTTTTATCTGCTCACGCTTCAAGGCAGACGACAGGTTATCGTTCTGGATAGCTCGATAGTCTTTGAGTTCTCCGCGGCCAGTTTTTGACGGGGCCTTATATGCAACATACCCTGGGTCATGCTCAGCGATGAAGTCTTCACGCCTACGCAACTCAATCTTCGTCGCCTCTGTCTCAGACGTCTTCGGGTCTATTGGAGCGAACTTCTCAGCCCCAGCCCCCCTGGCTATGTCCTTGTCAAGCCGCTTCCTGCGCTCGGCACTGATGGTCGCCCCGCTATCTATTTCCTTCTGCGCCAGTCTCGCTATTTCTTTTATCTGTTCAAACTTCGCATTCTGCACACGGACTTCAGCGTGGGCCTTCTCAACGATATCTTGAGCCTCTTTTGCACGACCCTCCATGCTAGCCTTAATAGACCCGGTAGCCGATACAGCGAGTTGCTCCTCTGCCTTCTTCCTGTACTCAACAGCCCGCTCAAACTGCGCCTGGGCCTTCTTATACGCATCGCTCTGGTCTTCACCACGTGCAGCCCTGCCCCCCTCGTCAGCGAATTTTGATGACCCAAGATTTGCAAGTGCTGCTGCCTCTGCGTCCTTTGCAGACTGGGCGGCCACCTTGGCCTGCGCATACCCCAGATTATCTGACGACTGTGCTGCGGCATCGGCGGCCGACTTGCCCTCACGGAGTAGCCTTATTCTCTCGGCCTGTAATTTATTCGAGTCGATGAGCCCTTGCAACCCTTGCAGCATTGAGTTGTTTAAGCGACCCTGAGCATCGCTTAGGTCTTTGGTTGACCCCAGTAGTTTATCAATGCTATCGTCTGTCTCCCTCATACGCATGGCGTAGATAGCAGCGACAGCGCTTACCGCGATAATGCCCACTTGAAGAGGGCCATTAAGGAGTGTTGCGAGCCGTGTAATAATGGCTATAGCGCCTCCGGCTTTACCTGTAACTACCAGACCAGCAATCGCACCGTTAAGCCCTACCAGCGCAGATGTCGCACCCCACGCTGCTATTGATAGTCCTGTGAGCAAGGTGCCGACAGTCTTCACAATGATAAAGCCTGCATAAGCTGCTGCAACAGTACCGATGATAGTGGCGTGCTCCCTTAGTGCCTCGGTCAAGTTGATGAACCCATTAGCAATGACAGTAAGCGTCGTCTTCAGCCCATCACTCCTGGCCAATTTGCCGAGGCTATCCACAATCCCCTCGATCTCTGGACGAACGCTCTGGTATACCTTGGCGAAGGTCTCTTCCAGCCCTGACTTGGCGGCCTTCATCATGCCGTCGAGTGACTGCGCAACCCTTACCTGGGCTTCAGTCATGAACCCCAGGCCCCTTGATGACATCTCAATTTCCTTGAGAGTCTGGTTCATCTTCTCAAGGTCTGTGAGCAGGATGTTGGCAGCCTTTGCGCCACGCTCGTTGAACATGTCTTCGAGGAAGCGCGCCTTCGTCTGTGACGACATCACCGCCGTCACGTTTGATAGCTCTTTCAGGTTTGCCGTGAACTTCTTGGCACTACCATCTGCGTTGAAAATCTCGATACCGTACTGTTTCAATGCTTCTGCTGCACGCTTGGATGCAGGGGAGGCGAGTTCCTTGACCATGTTTCTGATCGCGGTACCTGCTGCTGACCCCTCAATGCCTCGGTTGGCCAGGGTCGCAAGGGCCGCGGCCGTCTCCTCAACCGATACCCCAAAGATGTTGGCCACCGACGACGCCTGCTTCATCGCCTCCATCATCTCTTTGACGGACGTTGCAGACAATCTAGCTGCGCTCGCAAACACGTCGCCAATGTGACTGATGTCACTTACGGCTAAACCGAACGTGTGCATAACCGACGTCGTTGTCAAGGCCGCACCGGCCACATCGACTTCACCCACGGTGGCGAGCTTGAGGACACTGGGCAGGGCGGCCATCGCCTCGTTCACCTCAAGGCCGGCCTGCGCCAGTATCCTTAGTGCTCCGGCTGCCTCAGTAGGGGTAAAGATGGTGCCTTTGATTGCATCCCCAAGCTCGTTCAGAGAGATTACTGTGCCCTCAGTAATAGCCTGGATATAAGTGAACTGATACTCAAGGTCTTTACCTACGGTGATCACAGCCTTTAGTGAACTGGCCAGGGCGGCGGCGGCAACAAGTGGCACCAGCGATCCATAGGTTAGCCACAGACCCCCAAGTGATCCGGCCAGACCACGGGCCAGTCCATTGCCCTGGTGCGCAATCTCGTTCCAGTGGAGTTGCGCTCCAGCAGCCCCCCTTGTTGCCACAGCGAGTGCCGCATACTGCGCCTCAAGTTGCTTTACGCTTGTGCTAGATGCAAGAGCGACTGTACTCGGGGCAAACTCACTGGCCAGATTGCCTTTATAACCGGCGTCAATCAGTTTGCGAGCGTCGATCGCTGCTTTTAGACGTTGAGCCTGTGACGCCAGTATATAGTTACGCTCAAGGTCAAGTTGGCGCACTTGCCACGCAGCCCTCTCAGCACCAATGCGCTTCTCATCTGCCAGCGTCCTTGCCGCAATGGCCGCAGTCTCAGCCGCGAGCTTTTCCTCAGCGGCCCTCGTCCTTCTAATAACAGCTAAGGACTCAGACGCCTTCGCTTCCTCGGCGGCCCTTGTCCTTGCGGAAACAGCTACCGTCTCAGCCGCGAGCTTTTCCTCAGCGGCCCTTGTCCTTGCGGAAACAGCTACCGTCTCAGCCGCGAGCTTTTCCTCAGCGGCCCTTGTTCTATTGGCAATGGCGACGCTATCGGTTGCCGTTTTTTCCTGCGCTAGGCGTTGCTCATTTACCTGCCGATCTTTAGCGAGTGCCGCCAGCGCCTTGTTAGCCCGTGCCTCAGCATCACCCCCCACAAGGAACTGCCCGTAGGTATCAGCCGCGGTCTGGGGGCCATAACTCCTAAGCGCCTGCTGTGCTTCACGCGACATGCGGAGGACACCTTGAAGGCTGGCCTCGGTGTTCTTGCGAAACGCCTCGATGACGTTGTTGGACTTAGTGAAGTTGGCTCTAGTAATACCCTCTTCAAGCGCCTTGACGCTCTCAAGGCCCGCCGCCTTCATCCGCCCGTAAAAACGAGTGAGTTGCCCCTCGTCGAGTTGCAGGCTGCCCGCCAGACTGGCAGAGCCTGATGCAAGGCTCGTGCGTACACCCTTACTAGCGTCCAGGCTCTTGGCGTTGAAGTCGTCGATGAGCTTCTGCTGGTTCGCAAGTTGCGCACTGAGTCCCGCAGTGGCCGCCTTGACCTGCTGGTCAAGGTTGGTCTGCATCCTCTTGGCCAACTCGTCGAGACTGCCCGCTGATGCCACCCCTCCAGCGTGGAGTAACGACTCCAGCTTGGCCCCAAGCCCCGTCATGCGGGTCTCGAGGGCAGTCAGCTTCTCATGGGCATCGCGAGTCGAAATCTCAAGTGACAGTGTCGCTGCTGAGTTTACGCCATCTGACATGTCATCATCCTTGAGTTATTTCTCGGCCATCTTGCGGAGTGCAGAGGCTTCCATCACTTGCACGTCATGGAGCGTCGGCAGGCGCTCCTTCTTGCTTACCTTCCGCAGGCTCATCGACCACTTGACCTGGGTATAGTCCAGACCAGTGGGGCCACCCGGCCCCATGATCCACTGCGTTGAGACGTCGCTGAACACCATGAACGGCATCCAGTTCTCGGGCCACACCTCGAAGTCGCTGTTGTCCTCAACGTCTTCACGCTTCAGACCCAGCTTCTGCAACTCTTCATCTGACGGCCCAGGGTCATACATCCGGGCAGCCAGGACTACGAGTTTTTTCTCTTACCCTCGGCCAAGGCCTTGGTATAGGCCTCGAGAATGGCCACCGGGGCACCCGGGAAGTTGTCGAACAGCGTGCCGAGGGCCTCGGGCGAGTATTTGACATCGACACCGGACCAGCCCTTGACCAACTCACCCAGCGCATCCACGTCTTTGCGCGCCGTCTCACCTTCGCCAAGCGAATCGAAGTAGGCCTTGAGACCTTTGCGGTCCTTGTGGTTGAACTCGAACTCGATGGTGGCATCCTCGTCGTCGAGACGCGGGATGGCAACAGAGAGTTTGAAGGTTGGTTTTGGCTGTAGAACAAACATGATAGTGGTCCCCGATTTGGTCCCCGATTTGAATGGTCCACCAGCCTGCGCACAAATCGGGGTAAATGCGCCCGGGTTCTCCGGTGACTGGTGGGTTCCGCTGGAACCGCTAACTGCACACAGCTTGCGGTTCCGTCATGTTACGTGGCGTTATGCGCCGCTCGCGTAGCGAACCGGTTCAGCAGCGTACGACATGGTGATCTGCGTCATCAGGGCCTCTTTATTGCCCATGGTCGGGACCTTGAGCAGCGACCAATACGCGTTGGCTGCCAGCTTCGAGCCGTTCGGGAAAGTCATCTTCAGGCCGTACGGGGTGCGCGCCGCATCGGCGGCGGTCACGTCCGTGTACCACGCCAGCGTCGGGTCATCGAACACGTCGGCGGTCATCGTCACGGCACCGCGAGTGGTCGGAATCTGACGCTCGACCACGTCCTCGATCGAGGTGATGTCCGCGAAGTTCTGCGCGCCGCCGCTGGCCGAAATGCTCTTGACCTGCGACAACTGCGACCAGGCCGTGACCTTGCGGACACTGCCGGTGCCGGTAGTGGCCGGGTACTTGGTCGTGTCCGAGGTGTCAACGTTTTCCAGGATCAGCGCCGTTGCACTGGACCCGGCCTTTACGCGGAGGACCCGTTTATCGAGTAGGCCCCACCCCGAGCTGACTTCGACATAGTCGCCACCAGAAATGGTGGAGCCAGTGACCGTACAAGTTGGGTCAGACGCGTTCGAGATGGCCGAAAACGACAATGGAGCAGCATAGGTTTTGGCGACCGCGAGGGTGGCGCCGGTACTGAGGGTGATAGCCATGGTAAGTCTCCTGGGTAGTTCCGAGGAGGCTCATGGCTATGGTGAGTTTCGACGAGTGCCGAAAGAGACCTGCCGCGTGCTCGGTGATGCTGTATAAATTGCGGCTCAGGCCTTCTGGGCTTTGAGCCATTCTTCCCACGCGCTGATCATACCCTTGGCGAGGCGAATCAGCGTTTCGTGGAGCTTGATGCTGGGTAAGTTCAAGGCGATCCCACTGCGGGAAGTTTACGTACTGGCAATTCTACTTGATAGCTTATGACAATGCAAGTCGCCGTGTCGATAGTCACCAGATGAAGCGGAAGGGCACCGACAGATCATGGCTCACCCACCCGTCCTTCTCGATCTTGCGCCCGGGCGTCGGACACTCCAGTGTCAAGGCCCCGAGCTTGCGGTACTTCATGATCGCATTCAGGGCGTCCTGCATCGACAGTACGCCGCGAATGCCTGCCCCCTCCTTGACGAACAGGCGCATGCCGACACTGCCGTAGGACTCAGTGTTCGGTTCCGGGTCAATGTCCAGGCGCCGCGCATCCTCGAAGTCAATCGAGACGGCCAAAAATCCAGGCCCAACCTTGTCTAAGTCTACTTGAGTGGTGTTCTCATAGAACACCGGAAAAGTCGGGTACAGGTTGTTCCACGCTGTATTGAAATAACTGACGACGGCATCTCTGGCTTCAACGTAGGTCATGTCCCGATCTTTCTCAGAATGTCGAACTGCGATCTGCCGATCACTGCGAAACTTCGCTGCACAAATTCCACCGATCGGCGCCCGGCCGCACCAGCGCCGGCATTCACCGGCCGAAACTTGATGCTGCCTTCCTCAATCTTCCACGCGTAATACTCGTCATGCTCGGCCGAGTTGGAAATGAAAATACTCTGGCCCAGTCTGATCGGCGACCACGTCGCATTGGCCCGGGCATAGTTCATACCCTCCGGGTCGCCACGCTTGTACGGTGTGAAGGTGCCCAGCCAGTCGCTACCCCTGTGCTCACCGTACTTTCTAGGAATCACACCGGGTTTGAACTCTGATGCTGGGGCAGGCGCCCCGATTGAGACCTTCCAGTTGGCCACGAAGTCGCCTCTGAACTGCGGCGACTCAATTAACACCTTCTCGAATACCTGCTTGGCAAGACCCGTTGCTGCTTTGGCAGCCTCACGTTCAACCTGCGCAAACCACCCCTTCACCGCGGCGTTGAACTCTGGCAGCCCTTTAAGCGCGACGGACATGCAGGCTCCACAGCGTGCCCTCGTCCTGTGCAGAGAGAACACGCCACACACCGTCCGAAAGTGTCAGGTTGTCCGATGGTTTCGGCGTGACCGACTTCAACACGAACACTTGCTGGTCACCGCGCTCGTAGGTCTCTGACGCCTTGGTCAGGTAGCGGAAGTGCTCCTGCCATTTGACGCGCAACACCTCGACCGAGGTCGGCGTATCGACACGACTATCGGTGATCGGGTCGTACATGCTCGAGTTGAACGTGGCCGTCTCGCGTGCAGGCGTGTCGATCGCATTGACGAGGGCGATGCGCAGGCCGGAGTTCGACAGGTAGCTCTCCTTGACGAGGTAGAGCACACCGTTGAGGCGGATCAGCGAATCAGCAGGCGCAGGCTCTGCGCCGTCGAGAAAGACCTGGTATTGTGGTGGGTACTTGCCAGAGACATCGGCCTCCGGCACATACTTGCTGAACACCAGCGCCGCGTACGCGGTCAGGGGAGTGGTGCCGACAAGGTCACCGGTAATGCTGGTCAAAGATGCCAGGCCGTCCACACCCTGAATGACATAGTTCACCCGAATCGTCGCGCCCTTCCAGTAATCAGGTGCGCCATGTCCGACGAGGTAGGTTTGACCATCTATGGTGATAGCCCCCCTCGCCGGCATGGTCACATCTGGTGCCGTAGAGATGGCCCGCTTTTTTACCGCTACACCATCTATTTTTGCATAGCTGAGGGCATCGTACTGGACCTTGATGGTGTCCGTGCCGTAGGCATCGGTGGCGATCGTGTCATCCGCCAGGCGGGCTGCACTGTAAAGCCTCACTTTACATCCTCGGGTGCAGGCAGACCAACGTGCTTGCTCGTGGTCAGGGTCAGCACCGTGTTCACTACTACGATGATGGCAACAGCGAGCGGCTCAATGTCACCATCGCCGATGGGCACCTGAATGCCAAAAGCATTCAACGCGGCCACGGCCGCCACAATCAAACCGGTCATGACCGTGGCCGTGATCTGCCGAGTCTTCCACAATGCCGGATCAGCCACGGCCGCTCCCTTGCAGAACAGTACCAACAGGGCGGATAGACGGTCCATCGTCAGACTCCGGTGACGGGGTCGTAGGAGGGGGAGACGACGGACATGTAAACGGCAGGTGTTACCGCAGCAGCGGTTGTTCCAACCGCGGCCATGGCGGCGATCAAGCGCTCGCGCACTTTCCCATACTGCTCGTTGACGCTCTTGATGGTATCCCGATAGGAGGTGTCGAAGCGCTGCACCTCGGCCTTGCCGTCCGTATTCTGCTTGGCAGCGAACAAGGGCAGGGCGCCGGCCAGGTGGCGGGCCACGGCGTAGGTCGCGAACAGACTGCAGGCACGCAGGAAGCGCGCCTCAACACTCGTTGGGGTGTCGATCAATTGAATGTCGGCGTAAGTGTCTGGCAGTCCGACGTCCACGTCCTCCATCTCGCCTTCGAGATAGTCCGAGTAGACTTTCAGGGCCAGGGTGGCGTCTTCAAGGTCCTCGGCGGATACGCCGAGGACGGCGCGCACGTCGTCGTAGGTTGTGTAGTCGGTGATCATCGTGTGATCAGCCAGCCGGCATCAATGTTGGACTGAAGCCACGGGTGCCACTTCACCAGTTGGAACTCCCCACCGATAGTGACTGCCTCCACCTGATCGACAAAGGGCGGGTGCTTGGCCTTGACCTCGATCGGCGTACCGGGCTCGATGCTGGTTTGACGTACGGTTTGTGGACGAGCCATATGAACCTCCAAACTTGGTACACGAATTTTATCAGATTTGGGTGGGCTGTGGGTGGTGTTGCCGAAGGCTGCCGGGCAGTGCTCCAATGTTGACGGTTGGCAGCATCTAAGTTAACATTATCTAACTCTATTAATTAGAGGAGTATCATAGTGCTCTGGAAGTAGTAGTTGCAACACGTGTTCCGGAAGTTTTTGGGACTAGCTCAAACACCTTGCTGAAATTGAACATGCGCATGTCGCACGTAATGAGTGCTGCTTTGCGAACCTACATAGGAAAATGTCATGTCATTTGATGGTCGGGTGTTCTTGCTAGACAGTGAGTGGGACACGTACATGCGACGAATGCCTGTGCGGTACATCGTCAAGCGGCACAGCCGTGTGTGCGTGCACTGCGGTGAGCCTGGCTCAGAGGACAACCCACTACAACATAGCCACATGATTCCATTCGGGATCGGGATAAAGCAATTCAAGCTAACGCCGGAATACCTTGACTCTTCATCAAATATTGTGTCAGCCCACAGGCGCATATGCAACAAGGCTGTTGAGTTGTCAATGGTTGATATACATGCCCTTGTTTCAAGGCTATTGGTCCAAACAAAGACACCGGCCGAGGCCGGTGTCTTTATTGCCGCACACTACCCACTCATTACGAGTACGTCAGGACCTGATGCGCATCGGTGAACAAGCGGCGAACGATCTGACCAAAGTCGAAGCGCATGGCACTAGAACGCTTGAGCACGAAGGTCTCCTGGGCTTCATACGAAGCATTAGTGCTCGTTACCCTATGTAGTGCAGAGCGTTTGTCAATACCAAGAATAGTCTTATCAGGCCACCCTACAGACGGATCGACGATGAAGATCGGCAGATCGGGAGCCCATGTCGGGTTCGACACTGATACCGTGGCATCGATACGCTTGCTGCCAGGGTTGTCCTGAACGACGGTCGGCCGGTTGGCGCGGTTCTCGATGGCCAGGGCACCGGCAATGTTGGTGACCAGGTGCGTGATGCGCCGCTGCTTGGAGTTCAGGTACAGGTACTGCATCCAGGCCAGTTGCGTGATACCGGTCGTGGCTGCCGGATCGAGCGACACCGCGGTCACACTCTTGCCAAGCGATGCCAGCGACGCCTGACCCATGTCCAGATCGCCGTTGAGGACGTTCAACAGGTTCTCGTTGGCGCGAGCGTTGCGCTCGGTAGCCACCTGACGGGCGATAGCCAGCGTGATCAGGTCGAGGTTGACGTACTTGGTGGCCTGCTGCGACCACTCGACGCCGAGCGCGAAGGTCGGGATGCGGACCGACTTCTCGGAGGTCGTGATCGACATCATGGCGGCCGGCTTGGCCAGTTGGGAAATGACCTGCGAGCGGGCCGCTTCCGGTGCCGAGAAGTTGATCTCGGGCCACAGCAACCACTCGTCAGCGATCGTCTCGTCGAGAGCGATCATCGCGTCGAAAGCATTGGCGTTCATCTCCAGGTCGGAGACCAGCTTGTCCTCGATCAACGCGCCGATCGCCGGCATCAGCAGGACCCGGGCCTGGCTCGACGGTTGCCGAACGATGGTGCCCGCCTCGAGCGACGGACGCCCTTCAAGCACCGCGTTGAGGCTCGGCGAACGCAGACCGTTACGCTTGCTCGGCACCAGGACGATACCTTCGCTGGCACACAGTTGCGAAAACGCGTCGCCGTAGGCTTCGACATTGGTGTCGAGCGTGGCGTTGACGTGGTCACGAACGGACCGCCCGGACGAAGCCGCATCGCGGACCACGTCGAGGTTCACTTCAAATTGCTGGATCGCACCTTGTGCGTCGAAAAAACTTGCCATGTCAGTTCTCCTTAGCCGTTCACGCGTTCAATGACGCCAAAATCACCAACCGCGCCAGCGTTGTCGAACGACACCAGCCGCCACGCATAGATGGAGTTCAACGCCTGCTGACCGGCCGCGGTCAGGTCAGCGGGGACTGCTCCGGGCTGGTTAGTAGCTTTGCGCACCTTGGCCGGAGTGGTCAGGGTGAGCGCCGTACCCAGCGCAACAGGAGTCCCGGTGACAACGTAATCGCCGATGGCGATGGAGCCGGTACCGGCTGCCTGCGAACCGTCGAGCAGGACGCGGCGGCGTCCGCCGGGCGACACGGTGCCGAGCGAAAAGTCGTCGGCCGTATAGGTCTCAACGGCAGCGATAGACGCTTGAATGGGGTCGCCGACCACACACAGAACGTAGGCATCCGTGCCTGACAGCTTCACGAACTTGCCGACTTCCTTGTCGGTATAGGCGTTGGCTGGAGTCGAGTTGACCGAACCAACACCCAGTCGGGCGGTAATCCCTTCAACGCCAACCAGCTCTTTCATCTTGAACTTGGCCATGCTTTGTTCTCCTTACTTTTGAAAACGAACCGCATTCACGCGGGCTTTGTGACGCGGATCGATTTGCGTCTGTTGTGTGTCTTCGGCGCTGCTCAGTGCCGCAACCCCGCCGACCGGATACTTGGCCTGAAAGAGGGGCACCAGGCGGGCGTGCTCGGCAACTACCTGGGCAGGCGTCATGCCGGCGCAAATGTTGGCGCTACCGTTCATGGCCACGCTCATATTCCCGGCCGACTTCATGGCGATGGTCACGAGAGGGTCAAAGACCGCGGTAACCTCGGTGAGCTTCTCGCTGACCTTACTCAACTCGATGCCGGCCTGCAGCAGCGCCGCATCCTTCTCTTTGAGTTGCGCAGTCAGCAACTGCACACTCTCAGCAGTTTTGGCAACTTGTGCAGCATCGGCTTCGACCTTGGCCGCTTCCGCAGCATCCGCCGCCGCTTGCGCGTCAGCTTGTGCCTGCAGCGTCGCCGCCTTCTCAGCCTCGATCTTGGCGGACTCGGCATCGTCCAGCGACTCACCGCTAGACACCGTAGTTGCCGCACCCGTGAGACCACCCGCAGCCAGGGCCGCTATATCGGCCTCGGTCAGCGCTCTTTTACCCATATCTTCCCCTCCAGGAACTTGCGCAGCGACCGCACGCGATAGTGAGCCGCTATGATTACCGCGATTATCCATAGTTTGTGGCAATAATGCAACACTTTTTCGACGCAGGTCGCCAATCACTTCATCGAATGTTGCAATTTTGTCGACCAGTCCAACCTCAACACCCGCCTTGCCGATGAACTCCTGCCCATCCGCCATCGTCTTGTCGGTGTAAGCGTATGGTTTACCCCTCGCTTCGGCCACATGATCGACGAACACTTCGTACGTGGCATCGACAACAGCCTTGATCTGGGCCTCGGCTTCGGGCGTCAGTGGTTCATTGGAGTCAGCCAAAGCCTTGTACTTGCCGGCGCGGATGACCGTGACTGTTACTCCCTCCATGGCATTCTGCTTGGAGTACTCCTTGAACGTGGCCTTGACCCCGATCGAGCCAACCAGCGCAGAACGCCCTGCAAGCACCTCGCCAGCGGAAGACCCCAGCCAGTAAGCGGCCGACGCCATGATCGAGGCAGTGTAGGCGGTTACCGGCTTCACCTTGTCGTTGATCAGCTTGATCAGTTTGGCCGTGTCGTCGCACCCGGAGACGGCCCCGCCACCGGAATCGATATTCAGCAGGATGTGGCTCACGTCAGGGTCATTGACCGCGGCCAGAAGCGCGTCCCGGATTTCCGGGTAACCCGTGGCGCCGAACATCTCAAGCAACCAACTATCGGAGTTCATCAGGCTGCCGGAAATGTTGATAGTGGCAACCCCGTTATCGACCGAAAGCAGGCGCGGATAGCCGCCATCCTCCTTGTCGTCGTGCTTGCCTGCCTTCATGGCATCGGCGATATTCGCCTCAATCTCCAGCGCCCTCTCATAACTGGACTGCGAACCAGCCCACGCTCTTTCTTCTCTTGTGCTCATCTTCTTGTCCTTAAATTGGGCGGCTTACCGTGTGATAGGCAACTTCGCCAAAACCCTTCCAGCCAGGCATTTCAACATAGGCCTGGAACGCCCACTTGCCGGCCATCAGGTCCCCGGTCTGTGCGATGTACTTGATCGACGTCGTACCCTCAACTGCCGCCGTCCACACAACCTTGGTTCCGTCAGGCTTCCTGGCGATGATGTTGCGGACGGTGGTCGTCGTAATATCAACGCCACAGTCCAGAATGATCTCTGTGCCAACGTCTCCAACAAACATCGTTGTCATGCTATCACTCCAGCGTCGAGCGTGGATGCCATCTCAACACTCATGGTTAGGGGGCTACCCATTGGCAGGGTGCGGGTCAATGCTGATCCCGACACAACGGCAAGGTTTGGTGTCGATCGCATTACTGCCGTCTTCGTCACACCGGATACAAGCTCGATTCGTTCCATCTCAAAGCCTCGACATCATCGCAATGCGCTGCTCGATGCGGGACTTCAGCCTCACTAGGAAGCGCAGCGTGGTCTGAACGATTCCACCCCACGACACACCCCAGGTGTTGGTCTTCCAACTGTTTCCCCACGCGCTCATGCCGGACCCCACTCGTTGCCGCTGACGCCGGTCCCGACGATGGTCACGCCGTTGACCCTCTTGACATCGGCAGGAACGAAGCTGGCCGCGATCCTGCTCATCACCTCGTCTGCGATCTGGCCGGCGGACGGGCCGCTGCCACCAACCGCCGTCGTCGAGAAAGCCGCGCTGGTCTCACGTTCAATCTGCACGCCGGTATCCACAATCGTTCCGCTCAGATTACCAACCACACGGAAAGGGCCAGAGCCCGTGAATTTCAGCTGGTAACCGTTGATCAAATCGACCGCGTGAAAATAAGCTCCGCCGCCGATATCCACCCGTTTGTAAGAGATCACGCCAGGGTACTGCATGCCGATCGCGTCGTCCTCCAGGTCCCGGATCGAATCCTTGAACGCTGGCAGGTCCAGGATGCTGGCCGTGCTCATGACCAGCTTGTTGGTCCAATCGACCGAAATCGTCACGATTAAGTGTCCGAAGCGCGGATCGCATTGACCGACCCTCCGGCCGTGGTCACGCTGAAGGTCGTCTCAAACGGCTGGATCGGCGAACCGCCGCCGTTCCGCACCCGGACCCTTGCCGTGAAGTCCGCCGCATAGATGAACGAACCTGATGACTCCCCGGAACTTGCCGCTACCTTGTCGAGATAGGGGAACCACGTTGCCGCCGCAGAGTAGCCGCCACCCGGAACCGCTGGGGATAGGCCGGAGACCGTCACGCCACTGATGCCGGTATAACTGTGTGCATTGCCAGCGATGCGGATCACGCCAGCGCCCGTTGGGACGTCTCCGGCAGGAGCCCCGGAAAGCGTCACCGTGGTTGCCGACGCAGACCCGGTAGAGGTGATACCTGTCGTCGTGTTGAAGCCGCCTGCGCCATCGTCCTTCCCGACCAGCACATAGTCGCCGGCAACCATACTGCCAACCGAGATGCCGATTGAGATCGGCGGGCTGACTGTCGTGCCGTCGTCCGAGACAAGCTGGTAGCCCTGCAGGTCCAGCGAATTCAGTGATGCGGTGTCGACCCACCAGCCACGTGCCACAAACCACTTGCCGCCCGCGTAGGTGCCGAACGGCGCGGCCTGGTTCTCGGTATAGGCCGCGTCGAGCTTGCGGTACTGCCAACCGGCGACACCATTCAGGGTGGCATTGCTCGCCTCGGTGCAGCCCCATTGCAGCGCCTGCCAGACCTCGTTGAGTCGCGCCGTGCCGGTCCAGGAGATAATCCCCTTGTAGTTCTTGGTTACGCCGCCAAGCGTCCTACTCACCGTTCCAGGCGTCAGCGTAACGACCGTCGAAGGCGATGTGGAGGTGACCGTGTTCGTTCCACCGGTGTAGTTGCCAGTCAGCCGAGTGATATTCGCATCGGCCGCCACGGACAGCGCCGCAACCTGTTCCGAACCGGCCGAGCAGTCGACATCGAAGTGCGAGTACGCGTACCCCCACTCACGCGAGAACACCGTCACGATTCCGGCAGCAATCAGCGACCCGGACGCCTTGACCTTGAACAGCGCCTGCACAGGGCCTGCCGCCCACCACTTCGTTCCCGAGTTGTATTTGGCGCCGTTCTGAACAACATAATGGCTGCGACCAGCAAGGCCCGATCCGATGGTGTTGATGCCTGTCCAGAGGTCATTACCCGAGTTCTGCTCGATCGATCCGAACTTGAATCGCTGTGACACGGCGTTGTCGATCGTCACGCCGTTGAGCAATGTCAGTGCAGCCGGCCGCGAAGCGTTTCGCTTACCAGCAAGCTGCGACGGATTGGCCCCTAGAATGGACACGTTGTCATCCGCGGACGGCGCCGCATTGTCAGCCAGGTCTTGTAACCACGCGTGCAGTTCGAGCACCGTGTAAACGGTCGATCCACCAACGTTGGTGATCGCCCCTCCCCCGCTGATGGCGAAATCTGTCGATGTGATTGTCATACCCTACCTCATTCGTCCGGTATCTGTGAAACGAAAACGCTCTGTGCGCCGACAACCGCCGTCGCCTGTGTCTCATACGGCTGATAGGTCGGCGACCCACTGGCGCTGCGCACCTTAATCAGCAAGTCGTTGCTTGGGTTCCCGGGCGCATACACCGAGAGTGGTACGACCACCGACGAAGCTGCGGCAAGGTCGTCATAAAACGGCGAACCGCCGGCAACCGGGGAGATATTCACCCGCGACCCAACAACGACGTTCGTAAGCGTCAACGTGAAGGTGCCGATCGGGTCTGTAGCCAGCCTAGCGGCAGACAGGAATCCCCCCGCCGAACTGTATTGGCGCCCGCGCAGGGTCGGCAGCGCCGCGATGTCCAGCGCTCCTGCGATCTGCCCGAACGACGGGAACATGCTCATGTCAGCGACCACTCCGGGTCGACAAACAAAATGTTCGTCACCGACGCAGACTGGCATCCCATGTTGAACACCATCGACAACTCGGTCAGCGTCTTGACGTTTGGCAGCGATACGCTGATTTCGTAGGGCGTGTAGTAGTGCGTCACGTCGAGGTCATAAACGATACCGTTGGCGCCGTATGTCGTTCCGATCCACTCTGTGTTGACGCCAACGGTCAGTGCTGCTGGAGTAGCGGTAAGCCCGGCCCAGGTCGACACGACACCCAGCGTGCCATCAGTTTTGACGTACGAAACAACTACCCACATCTCGGAGTTGTCCGGGGCGCGCGGACCTCCAGGCAGTGCGGCCCGGATGTTGTCATCGACCAGGAGTCGCAGCTTGGCGGTACGCGTACCATCCGCCAGTGAGTTGTGCTTGGCGAGCCGAGGGAAAACAACCGGCCTGTTCTTGGTGATGTTTCCAACCTCCGCTGTCACTGCGTACCGCAGTGAGAAGTTCGTCGTGCCGTCTGGCAGTGTTGATGCCGACGTGCGCGGGGCCGCTGACTCAATCCAGGACACGCTTTTTCTCGCCGTCTCATAGACGAAATACCGAGGTCCAAGCACAGACTGGACCGATATCGACGTCAGGATGTCGAAGAAGCTCTGTGCTGACTCGGCGATCCCGAGCACCCCACCTGTAGCGGTACCGCCTGACAGCCGGATGTTTGTGTATGAGCAATCAGTCAGCGAGAACATCGAGGCGATGCCGGCTCGCTGGAATCCAGACTGGTTTGCACTCGCGGGGAACCCGAGCCAGCGAACATTTTTGCACTCGAATCGACCGTTCCAGCCGTTGACCATGTTGATCATGGCATCCGTTGCCGGAGTGGTCAGCCCGGTGTGGTCCATCAGGCAGTTCGTGACCAGGAACCCGCCACGCGATGAAGACGACGACGAGAAGAACAGCGACTGAGTGCCTTGCGTCTTGAATACAAGATCGTTAAAGACACCCTTCGGGTCGTCCGACGGGTAGTTCGTATACGTCGGGCAATAGAGCTTCACGTATGAGTGAGTCGAGTTCTGGTTCGAGAGCGTGGCGCCGCCAGACCCCGAGAACTCCACCCCGTGAACCTCGATCGCGTTGTTCGGCGCATTATTGTACGCGCCGAACTGCAACTGATACGTCGATGTAACCGGCGTCCCGGTGATCTCCATGCGCCAGTTGCACGACGTGTCGCTGAGTCGCGTGCCGGCCCAGATTTGCTTGATACCTGTCGTGCTGGGCATCGTGAGCGTACGCGATACAGACGACGCCCCGTTCATCGTCATGATCAGAACACCTGCGTCCCCTGACCACTTCACGCCGTTATCGGCAATGAAGAACAGTGGGGCAGCGTAAGACCCGAGAGAACGAGTCGTCATCGTGAACGTGCTCGCAGGCAGCGTGATCGTGACGTTCACGCCACTCCGTTTGGTGCGGATGTGGATTTTGTCACCGTCAGCAAGAGCACCCATGACCGTGGCTGTCATGGCCCCGTAAGTGCCCTGCGTCGTGCCAATCGTCGCGCTCACAACCGCCGCCAGTGCTGCCACCGTGAACAGATAGGAGAACGGCCCTGAGACGCCTCCGCTGAACTGTGCCGTCGCCGGTGGCGAGGTCCATCCAGTACCGACCGCCATCGCGCAGGCCGCGTTGTTGGCGTAGTTCAGAGCGACCGACGCGATGCGCGAATACACCGTCAGCGTCGCGCCGCTCGATGTGGCCCAGACCAGCGCCTTCAGGTAGACATTGCCGCAGTTACCGTTCGGTGATGTGGTTGTAGCCGTGCTCGCGTTGATCGCCGTGGCAATGGCCGACGCCAGGCCGGAACCTGAGTTGGTCAGGCCAGTAATTGTCGCGCCCATCACCGTCATGGTCCCGGACGACGCCGATGCGCTGGTCAGGTCCCATGTGGCACTCGACACGGCAGGCGTCGCTCCCGTCCCCGTGACCGTACCATCGCCATCCTGCGGCAGCGACGCCGCACTGGCCGGCGTGCTCATGTACGCCGTTGGGTAGAGCGTCGTGTTCTGGTGATCGCAGTAGAAATCAGCCATTCAGAATCTCCGCCGCGCGCCCGGCGCCAAGGATGCCGCCCTGCTCCATCATGTGCAGGGCATTGCTCGTGTCAGGGTCGTCCAGATGGACAATTTCTGCGTGATACATCAGGTCGAGATAGTCGGCGATCAGCGCGTTCTGTGCAGCTGCCATGCGGATTGTGACTCGCTCTGTCGGCGTAAGCAGGCGCATGAATTCGAGCACGGCAAGATCGCGCCGCCCACCGTACATGGTCGGTGGCGAACTCGGTTCAGCCGGCAACTCAGGCAGCGCCACGTGGTCGTGCGTGGCGAACTCCATGCCATGCCACTCGACCGGCGATTCAGCCGAGTACCTGTAGACCTCTTGGCCTGTGGCCTTGAGCGTGACGACGTAGGTACTCACACGTAGGCCTTCACGACGTTCATGAGCGCATCCACCCTATTCTTCCAACCCTTCCTGAACACTTCCTGGGTTGGGTCATTGTCAATGATCTGTTCATAGAATGCCGAACGGATATCCATGTAGTGCTGCGCGGTCCCGCGTTTACCGTTTTCGTTTGTGTAATTGGCCAGCGAGGTCAAGGTCCTCGGGCCAATCCTGCCGTCCTGCTCCGCCCCGACAACCTGCTGCAACCACCGGGACGCCCGTCCCGGTCCATGCTGCACCGCAGAATCAAACACCACTAGGTCCAGTGGGCACCAGAGAAGCCGGCACTTGGCAGGCTCCCAGTATTCACCTTGGTAAATCCCGCGCACCTCGGACATGTCAATCTCTCTCACACTGCACAAAGTCAGGCCCCGCCTGGTGCGCCATGCGTCATACGTTTTCTGTGTGATGCCGTAGTTCGTAAGCCCGCCCCGGTCCGCCTTGTGCTTCGACACCCTGCCCTCGCGAAGCAACACGAACTCCAGACAGTCACGGAACCGGTCAATCATTTCCCCACCACCGGAGTATGGACCCAGGTCATGAACGCCTCCTTGAGGATGAAGCCGAGCAGGCCCAAAGCGCCAATAGCCGCCCAGATCAGGCTCGACTCCGCGATCTTCTTCATCATCTCGGTCCTGGCCCGCCCCCTGTCAATCTGCGCGTCAACCCACGCAGCCCGTGCTGCAATCTCCTTCGGGTTTCCGTGCGCCGCCATCACAACTTCCTCCTTCTCGACATGCGAGATGAGGACCGCCGACATGGCGTTCATTCCGTGCAGGAGCAGGCGATCAACATGCGCGCCGCCCTGGTTTATGAACATGTCCACTTCCTCATCGGAGTAGACCTTCAGTTTGGGGCTCGTCATGCTACACTCTCAACGGCACGGAGTCTGGCTTTCTTGTTCTGTCCGCGACCGGTCGCAGGCGTGGCCGGCTTCAGTTTCTGGTTCAGGGCACTGCCGTCATTCGACGGCGCGGCAGGCCCGCCTGCGGCTGGGGCGCCCTGCTTGAACATCGTCCCGCTCAATGGCTTCATCCCTGGAGGTGGCAATTTACCGGTCAGCGCCAGGCTCGCCTCGTCGTCGGTGATCAGGCCAAGCGACAACTGCTCAAGAACCATCATCTGCTGCGTCTGCCTGAAAGCGGCAAGCTCGGCGTCTGGCCGGAGGTCGATGGGGGAAAACCGAAACTGGACCGTGACATCCTGCCCGAACAGTCGCACCGACAAGGTCAGTGCCCGTGACCAGAACTCCTCAATCGGAGCCTTTACCGCTCCGGTACAGGACTTCATGAACAGCATGATCTCGCTCGACGCGATATTCGAGCTGCCGCTGGCATAGCCCAGGACCGTGCCGTTGGTCTTCGATCCGGTGCTCAGGCGCGCGTTCGACATCTCCTGCAGCACGGTGTATTCGTTGGCCAGGCCCGCGTTGCCCGGAGTCTCAATCTCGAACTCCAGGCTCGACAGATAGACCAGCACGTCTTCCGGGCGCAGCGAATTGACCTTGTTCTCGATCTGGGAGATGATCGCGTTCAACTCCCGGGTCGCCACTTCCGGGTCACCCTGAGCTTCCTGACTCAGATACTTCCGCAGCGTCTCCTCATCGATCTTCACCTTCTGTCTCGGGTGAATGACCTTGCCCACAATCCGGGTTATGTCGTTGGCAAACTGCTCGCTGTAGATCACCGGCTTGATCGCGCTCTCGATCGGGCTGCTCGAGTAGGGATCAAGCAGGCTCTGGTCAAGTGCCACGTAAATGAAGGTCGGTGAATCCAACTGTATCTTCTCTGATCCGATGACCTGCCACGGCACCAGCGTCTTGTCAGGCGCCGCAATGAACTTGATCTGGGTCGTGCTGATTGGCTGAATACGCTTCGGCAGCCTGTCCTTGCCCAGGACCACCTCGCCGCAACATGACCCCTCGATGATCAACTCCTTGGCCAGCGACTCGGATGTGGCCCGCACCGACTGTGGCCCCGTAAACCCGTCCGTGGCGTAGTCCGGGAGCAGGTTGAAGCGCGTCAGGATTTGCTGCACCAACTGCGTGGCATCGCGATTGAACGTGCCGTCCGGGTTGATCGCCACCGCGGTATAGTCCTGCGGAACGCCAAGACGGATGTATGACCACACCGCCGCCGACAGATCGGGCGAACTGGCGACAAAGTTGCGGATAATAGCCCGCGTATTGAGCCCGTTGCGGAGCGTGGTCGTGTCCGTGCTCGCCAGACGGCGATCCGCCTCGGGCAGGAACGAGTCAGACGGTTTGGTCGTCGTGAGATAGCTCGGGAACGTGGCCGAGCCCGGTTTCACCTTCGGAGGCGCGACCGGGGGCAGCTGCGCGGCTGCGTCCAACTCCAGGAAGTCGTTCAGGCTGTTGAGGCTGTCAAACATGCAGGGTCCCTATGTTCCCTACATCATACCCTATCGACAATCAACACACAATAGCGTATGACTATTGCAGCCTACACTACACACGCAGTATCAAACTGGCGGGTTCCGGCGCCTTAGTAAATGTGCTCACCAGTGGCAGCGACCCACCGCCCGCACCCGAGAACGTCCCGACGATGTGCTTGGCAATGAACGCATACGACAGCGCGAACCAGAAGTGGTCATTGCCGGCCTCGGACTTCAACCACCTGAACTCGACCACCTGCGTCTTCATGTTCCAGTCCTTGACCCGGCGCATGTCAGTGCAGTGCTCCACGAACTCGGTATCCCGATGACACGACAACTTCGAGAACTGGCCCGAGCGAATGTACGCCATCAACGCATCGAACGTCCTGTCACGCGCCACATTGACCTGCCTGATCAACTGGTCCCCGGACGAACTGTCCTCATCCTGCTTCTTGATCGAGAACAACTGCGTGCCCCGGGTCTGGGTATAGACCGACGCCCACAAGTTCATGTCGACCGCTTGCAGGGCCAGGACCGTGTCCGTGTAGGGAAGCGAGTCAATGACCGAGACCCGAACCCTGTACTTGATCCGCAACCCCGTATAGACCTCCCGCAGGCGCATCAACGGCACGTCGAGTATCTCCACAACCTGCGACGCCCCGTCCGTAAAGCATGCCAGCACGACAATGTGACAGGTCTTGCCCAGGTCCACGCCCATGACATGGGAAAAGGCCCCGACCAGGCGACTGTCGATCGTCACCCCCTTGATCTCATCCGGTGACAGCACGCTCTCCTGTGAGAAGAACGGCAACCCCAGGTTGAAGTTCACAAAGTCGCCCACGTTCGTGTACTTGGTGGATGACTCCACCAGATACCCAGGAGTAATATACCTTGGCACATCGAATGGCGAGACCTGGATGCCATCCGCTTCGTGGTTCTCGTCCGGGTTCTCGCAAACCCACTCCCGATGCGCGTGCTCCAGGCTCGGTGTCTTGCCACAACTTGGGCACTCGACGTGCGCTTCCTTCCAGCGCAGGTCGTGGATATTTTTCTTGTTGACCGAGAGCAACTCCCCGGTGTAGCCCGGTATTTTCACATGCTCATAATAGTTGGGAACGAACCAGTGATTGCAGTGGTTGCACTTGACGAAGTTAAAGTGCCGCCTGGAACTGGTGAACTCCGCGTCAATCCCCCGCCCTGGTAGCGTGGGCGTCGACAACTTCATCCGCATTTTGTGCGGCGAGTTCGTAAGTCTGGAGTGGTACTGGCCCACTACAAAAGCATCGCTGAAATCTAACTCATCGTTAACGATGTAATCTGCCGGTATGGAAATAGGAGCGTTCGATGACGCCGCCCCCTTCATGTACAGGTACGACCCATTAGACAACTCTTTGACTTCTACACTGTCCGTCTCCGACAGCATGTTCTTCAGGTACGGCGACTCCCGGATCACGGGCGCGACCCGAGTCTGCATCAGGATCTTGGCCAGGGTCGCGGTCGGCAGCGTGTAGATCGTCGTGAAACCGGTCAGCATTCCGCACAAGCCCAGGGCGCGGCGTACCGCGACCTCGCTGATCCCGATCTGCGAGCATTTCCTGATGACCATCTCGCGGGCCTTGCTGTCGAGTATCCGTTTCTGATACTCGCGCCCAGCGTAGCTATAATGCTTGCCCCTGATAAATGTGTTGTCAGAAATCCAGCGCGAGATTTCCTCAATGGCCGTGGCCTGTGACGCGCCCGCCTTCAGTCGAGCCAGATGACTCGACCACAACTCCTTGTTGCTCATGTGCCGCCCTTGTTATTATTTTTATTGGCGCAGGCCGGTCAAGCTATCCCGGCCTTCCTTGCTCTCGCCTCGTACTCTTCAAAGAACTCTGCCTTGAACGCCTCGGGCTGCACCTTGATCGTTTCAATCAGCACCCCTTCTATCAACTTCAACTTCTCGTCCCTGCGCAGGTCCTGCTGCAATTTCACAAGCTGGCCCAGGGTCGCCACTAGCGAGTTGGCCACCTGCGCCTTCTGGTTAGGGGCCACCTCCGGGTCCTTGCAGATTTCCCCGTACAAGGTCTTGGTCTTGCGAAACTGATGGACCAACTCCGCTTCCAGGTCCAGGTCGTCGATGGAGTCTGGTGGCAGTAGTTCATTGGCACTGTCCCTGAGTGTCCTGATGTCATCCTCGTCAAGATCCTCAAGGCTAGGTTTCGGGCTCAACCCGCCGCGGAGCAGGGTGCTGGCCGCGGCCATCTTCTCTTTATTGATCATTTCAACTTCCTCTGTCTATCCATGGATGCAATCAGAAGCTCGGCCAGGGCCGTTTGATGCGCAATTGGCAACCCCATGACCTCTTCATAGGTCAGGTCCAGCACCCGCAGGTCCCCTGTGAACAAGGCGCTCAGAATCTTCGGGTCCGCCCCTCTGCTCAGTGCAATGTTCTCCAAAGACTCCTCATCCAGCAAGGAGCCTATCAGCAGGCGCCTTAGCGGCTGGTTTCTCCAGTTTTGCAACATTTCTGGGTATTTTGGGTTCTTTTTGAGGTAAAAACGGCTTGTTTCTGCGAAATTGAACCACTTTTGGCTGTAATGTGGCATGTTTTCCTCAATTTCCACAGCCAAAGCACTGCGAAAACTATGTGGCCAATGTGCAAGCTCGTTCATTTTGACCGGTGACAGGCTCTCGATCGTCCGAAACAGGGTGCGTTCGGAGATGTTACTGGCTTCAGCCGCCTCCTTGACTGTCATCCGCCCCTTTATGCACGCCAGCGCAAGCTCCCTGTTCGCTGCTTTTCGCTTGTTTATCGTCGGCAGCGGGCGCACCCGCTTGAGCTTGCCCGGGGCGTAGCCGTATTTGCGCCGAATGCCGTGCAGCGTGTACTTCTGCACCTTCAAGCGCGCCATTGCGTCCGTGAGCGTGATCCTGCCCTGGTCAAGCTGCTCGAGCGTCGTGTACAAGGTCGGGAGTTCGTCTCCCCAATGGATCATGATCAACTTCAAGCTGATCTCCGAGGAGTTGGTCTGGGCCGCGGCCTGGGCCAGGGTCATCTTCTCCTGGAACACCTGCATCAAGGTCTCAAGCACCTTGCGCGGCTTCAAGGTCAAGGTGATGGCGTTGGACTCATCGCTGCCCGTGAGCGGGAGCAGGTCCCTGATCTCGACATCGTAGAAGTTCGCCACCCTGACTATGTGCGCGCCAGGGATGCGGTTCACCTTGATCCATCGGTAAATGGCGCTGTTCGAGAGCTTCAGGTGACTTGCCAGGGCAGTGACTGAGGTGACCAGCGTTCTCACGCTGGTCAGATCGGGCTGATTCATGGGTGCTACCTCTGCAGGTCTTAGGTTCCTGCAGAGTGTAGTGGGTATTGCTTTAAGTTGTCAAGTGTGCTTGGTGTATGTAGTGTCAGTGCCTGCTTCCGTTGTCCTCTGTGGTGCAAGGCTTCAGGCCCGCATCCTTGGTCCGTCTTGCAGGCTGCTCCTCCTGCTTTGCGACCAATGCCTCCTGCCTTGTGGTTAGCGCCTCCTGCCTCGACTGCAATGCCTCCTTGCGCTCCATCAGGTCCAGGAAACTCCTGAGAGCCTCCCTTACGGTCCTGTCCAGTGCCACCCCCAACGTCTGCACCAACTCTCTCACTGCCATCTCCTGTTCGTGTGGTACCACATAAGTAGCGTTGTCGACCGGCTCATCACTTCCCTCTGGTACAAACTCCCCGCTTATAAACCTGCTCAACGCCTGCCTTGCCAGTTCCGACCTCGACACCCCTAGCTTGACCGCCAACTGCTCCAGTCTGATGCGATCGGCCGCGTACACTCTAGTTCTCATCGCTTTGGCTCCTATATGATAGTTGTGGTGATGGGTGTTGGTTGTGCTGTAGTGCACACTTAGTATAGATCATTGGTTGAGTTGTTGGTTTGGTCATTAGTTGGGAAAGTTTGGAAAAATATTTCTGGCGAAAAGGGGAGTTGGACCGCCCTGGCCCACGCCGGGGGCCAGAATAGCTATGGCGTCTAGGCGGTCGATCAGATTGGCGCCCCGAGCTGCGCCCCGAGCTGCGCCCCGAGCTGCGCCCGAGCTGCGCCCGAGCTGCGCCCGAGCTGCGCCCGAGCTGCGCCCGAGCTGCGCCCCGAGCTGC
>ERZ761592.229-NODE-229-length-26379-cov-223.863661_pt1 | contig 26379 bp, 29 predicted proteins | sample MGYA00433095_ERZ761592 | MGnify/ENA primary metagenome ERZ761592 (study PRJEB28899, sample SAMN03785554) | bioreactor sludge metagenome | biome: EBPR Sludge; feature: EBPR Bioreactor; material: 0.22µm filtered reactor supernatant | place: Saint Lucia: Queensland... | reverse complement strand
GATTGGGTTTGCGACCGCATCGAAAAGGCGCGGGAGCGTGAGAACGAAACCTAACGCGCAGTAGACACCAAAAGCGGTGTCAACCCACGACCAAGCAGACAAATGCCCCACTTGCTGACACTTCTAGCGGCTGCCGATCACCTCGGCGTGTCCACGCGCACGCTCGCCCGAGAGATCGCCAGAGGAGCACTGGCAACAATCCGCATCCGTGGCGCTGTGCGGATTGCCGAACCGGACCTTGAGGCGTACATTGCTCGAGCGAGGAGGATCGAACAATGGCCGTCTACAGGCGCGGGGACCGCTGGCACTACCGCTTCCAGCTCGGCGGCCGGCAGTACTCGGGATCGGCTGGAGCGGGCGCTGGAAAATCTGAGGCGATCCGACTCGAAGCGCAGCGGCGAGTTGAAGCGACAGCCCGCAACAAGCCCGAGTCACGAACCGTCGACGACGCCATCGCCCGCTGGCTGGACGAGTACGCGCACAGGCTGAAAGGCGCGGCTTCTCTGGAGAGCAAAGTGCGCGCCGTGCTCGCGCACAGCAAAGACACACCTCTGGCCGAAATCGTCGAGGTCGCGCACCGCATCCGAACGGCCGGAATCGCCGCGGGCTTGTCCGCTGCCACCATCAATCGCCGGCTCGCAATCGTCCGTCGAGTCGCGAATCTCGCGCACGAATGGGGATGGATCAACGATTCAGTCGGCAAGCGGATCAAGCTGCTTCCCGGAGAGCGGACCCGGCACGTCTACCTGAATATGCCAGAGGTCGAGCGGCTGGCGGAATCCTGCAGCAATCCGCTGTGCGCCCTGGCCATCCGGCTCGCTGCCCGCACAGGACTGCGGGAGCAGGAGGTTTTGCGCGCATCGACCATCCGCGACGGCTGCATCGAGGTCGCCGCAGAAGACGCGAAAAGCGGCCGGCCGCGGCTTGTTCCCGTGCCGCCGGACCTTCCCGATCTATCGCTGCCGCTCGGCATCACATACAACCAACTGCGCCATGATTTCGAGCGCGCGCGGATCGCCGCTGGTCTGCCAGATGTGCGATTCCACGATCTGCGGCACACGGCGGCGTCGTGGTGGCTGTCGGCCGGGAACAGCCTGGCCACCGTTCGCGACCTTCTCGGCCACGCCAACGTGACGGTCACAAACCGCTATCTGCATCTGATGCCCGGCGAGTTGAAACGCGGCGCTGAGGCGGTAGCCGCGATGCACGCCCGCACAAAATCTGCACAGGATCCGCCAAGTGATTGATTTGTAAAGCACCTACGGGGATTTTAAGTCCCTTGTGTCTACCAATTCCACCACCCGGGCGCCATTTGTTTTCAACGACTTAAAAGCTTTTCTTGTTGGTTCATTGCGACAGAAGATGACAGAATGTTGCACGAAATGTCCGCTATGTCGCACAAAAACCGCACAGCACGCTGGCATGGTGCGCAGCATAGCATAGGGCCGGGCCGCTTGACGTAGTTTCCCGCTGCGCCGCGTACCTCAAGTGTGAGCTACGCGCGGCCCGGGGTTCATTGCTGGCCGGGATTGCTGTTGGCCACTGGCCCCATGATGTCTGAGTCGTGCGCCCAGTTGTTGCCGTGGTCGGTATGCCGGCGGCGAAAGTTAACGCCGTGCTGCTGCTCGCATACGGTTTCAATCCCCACGAGCCGGGCATGCGTCATCCCGATCACGCGATCCAGCTTGTGCGTCACGGCGACGCGATGGTCCGCAAAGTCGCGTTCGATTCGGTCGACGTCGCTTCGGATTTGCTCGAGCGCCTTGCTGATTCCGTTCAGATGCGCGGCCTGCTGGCGCCAGACGTATGCGGCACCGCCGAGCAGCGCGGCGGAGATTCCAGGCCAGAACAGCGACAGCAGCTCAATCCCGAGCGGTGACATGGAGGTGCTCCTGTGACAGTGCGGGATCGATGTCGCGGATCAGCGCCTCGCCTTTCTGGTCGATCGGCAAATCGTTGATCCGCGCCTCGAGCGCGGCGCGGTTGATGTGCTCGCGCGCGCGCAACATCAAACGGCGCATCAGGAGCAGATAGCCCTTGCTGGCGAGCACGAGGATTTCGTAGTCCAGCTTTTCCGATGGCTCGAGATGGCGATCGCGCGCGCTGCTGGATGGCGACAGGCGAGAGTGCATGATGATCAAACCCAGGTGATGGGACCCGACTTACGCGCGGCAAACTGCCAGGTCTTCGGGTTCCAGGTTGCATAACGCCCCGTCGATGTGCCGGGCTCCATCGTCGCATAGTAGTCGTACGCGGCTTTCGGGGTCGAGAATTCCGGCAGGTAGACGGTCGGGCGACCAAAACCGATGTCGACGCCGGCGTAGCCCCAGATGGCCATCAGAACGTTGTTGGTGATGCGGTAGACGGAGTCCTGCCCAAACCATAAATCGGCCGCATTGACCAGCGACGGTCCGGAAAACGCCAGATCGCCGATGCCGTAGGAGTGCCCGGTGCGGCCGTAGGGGTCATCCGGCGGATACCATCCGACGACCTTGGTAGACGTCCACAGGTGCAGCACGCCGGTGTCCAGGAAAGCAAACCCGTGGCACTTGCTTTGTGTGTATCCGCCGGTCGGGTTGTACTGATGCTGATACTGCCAGACCACCGTCGGCGCGCCGACCGCCCCGGTCGGAGAGATATTGACGACGGCGACGGTCGCGATGACCCCGCGATTGTCGCCGTCGCCGTAGTAGCTGCTGTTGAGCCCTTCGTACCAGCCGCGCATGACGGCGATCGAGCGGCCATCCGAGGATGATTCGACCTGCAAGTACTTCTGCAGGTGGACGTTGAACGTCAGCTCCTTGCCGGGCGGCATCATCGGCCGGAGATCGACAGACGTCGTCGAGAGCTGCAAATCGTATGTGCCCGTGCGCGTGCGCGGGTAATACTCGGTCTCCGGCAGCCCGAGCAGATAGGCATCCGTGGTGGTGAGGTCGAAGCTGCCGAGGGTCGTGTAGGTCAGGTACTGCTGGCTGCCGGGCGGTTGATCGTACCGGACGACCTGCCAGGTGGTGGTCGCGGCCGTGTCGTTGATCATGACCAGGTCGAGCACGCTGACGACGCCCGCCGCATCGACGTGCAGCCAGGCGGTCACAGTTGGCAGAATCGGCGCGCCGGGGGCGTAGTCGAGACCCGATCCGAGCACGGCATCTTCGCGGAACTCGTAGCCGGCGGTGGCGTAGTCCGGCGGCAGCAAGCCGGCGGCAGGCGTTCCGGGCGCCTGCGGGTTGCGAAAGTAGCGCGTGTTGCCATAGCGGGGGGAGCCCATGCTGATGGGCTTGGCGAGGTTGTTGCCGGACAGGTCCTTGATCGAGCCCGGAGCGCACAGCCCGTGATAGCCCTGGCCGATCGAGAGCAGGCGCGATAGGTCGGTGACGTTGCCGTGATTCGATTCGCTCGCCCAGGCGGCGTTGACCAGCAGCGCGACGTCGGCGCGCCTGGTGGCGGGCATGAATCCCCACGGCACGTCGCGCACCTCGAGATAGCCGCGACCTTCGCGGTTGACGAGCTGGAACTGCTTGACGCGCTTTCTCGGCTGCGTCGTGCCGTCATTGGCAAAGAGCCGGTCGGCCGTGCTGGTCTCGCGGCTCGGTCGGTTCATGCAGGTCGGCGTCGCCGTCGTCGGTTCGGCGGCGTCGGTGTCGGTCTTGAACGACCAGGCGAAGGTGTAGGTCGTGCCGCCCTGTCGCCACGTGATCGACTTCAGGCGCTGCGCAGCGCCGAGCACGTTGAGCGGCAAGACGGAAATGGTCTGCGCGGGGTGCCACTGCCGCGCGGAATAGGATGTCTCGCGGAACATGATGTCGTTCGCCCCGGCTCCAGCCTGGTCTTGCGATGCGACGGTCGGCGAGGCGAAACAGAGGTGGATGGGATCGGTCGACAGCGATGGCTTGAGGCCGACAACCGACATCCGTTTGATCGCCGTGCGCTCGAGCCGCATGATGCCATCGGATGAAACGAGCGTGTCCGGGTCGGTGTGCCAGGCGTGATCGTGCCACGGGTAGCCAGCGGTGTACGTCCAGAAATCCGAGCCGAGGCATGGTGGTTCAGCGGGTGCGGTGGTGCTGTTGTCCTGTTGTTGGAAGCTGCCGACCCGCTGCGGGATCTGGGAAAGCACCGATGCAGCCGGCAGGACGCGGTTCCGGCGCGTCGTCGTGCCGGTGCCGATTGCCAGGCTGCGGCGGGAGCGGACGAGGTTGCCGCCGTCCATCAGGAGGATGGCGCCTGCGACAGCGCACTGCCGGTGCGCTGGCCGATCGACGGCAATACGGGCTGCTGCGGCAGGCGCTTGCGCTGCAGCGTCGTCGTTCCGGCGCCTTGTTCGAGCCGTCCGAGCGTGTCGACGAGGTTCTGCGGGCTGGCGCGGTCGTTGGCGGTCATAGGGTGATCAGCAGCATGTCTTCGGGGATCGTGGCGTCGAAGGCGGTGGCGATGGCGATCGTTGCCAAGTCGCGCTCGATGTCCTCGACGCCCGGGAAAGTGACGGTGATTCTGTGGTCTTCCGTCGGGCCGAAGTTGAAGTCCGCGGTCGGGGTCAGCGTGAGCGCGGATGATCCGGGAGAACTGGCGGCCGGCGGTGCGGTCGGCGTTTCCGGGTGTGAAACGCCCGTGCCGGCGACACTGCAGATGGCGAGCGAAAACTCGGTGACGGCCTGGCCGTTGGCGGGGGACAGCACATGCGAGACGCGCGCGACCTTGCCATGGGCGCTGACGTTCGTCGTGAAGACGTCGACGGTCTGGTCGACGTCGAGTGCTGGATTCAGCGGCACGCTGGCCGTCAAGCGGTTGCGTCGATGCGCAGCCCAGATGCGCGTCTTCGCGACTTGAATCAGCGTTTCCATGGCGCCGTTGGCGGCGGCGCGGTCGGTGTCGGCGGTCAGTGTGACGTCGGCCGCGGTGGTGTAGCCGAGCAGCGGAGTGGCGGTGTCGAGCGGCGGGATTCCGGATACGTCGTTTGCGTAGAGCAGGATCGCCTGTTCAGCGGACTGGATCGGTGGATAGACGCCTTCAAGAGCCCCGGATAGCGTCTCTTCCAGCGTGCCAATGGCGGCGATGCTGCCATCCGTCTCGACGGTAATGGTGTGATTTTCGACGACCTGCTGCGCATAGTCAAAGCTGACGGACGCGGAGAATCCCATGCATAGCTGGTCGTCAACGGTTGGGTTCGGCACCCATGGACCAATCGCAGTATTCGGCAAAGGCGTGAAGGTGATGGACTGGATCGTCCCGCCTGCGGCGCGGATCGCGGCTTCTGCTGCGTCGCGGCGCAGGAACCAGTTTCCGTCGATGACATGCTGCGCGAGGTTGCCGAGGTTCACGTAGTCGTAGGCGATTCCGTATTCTTCCGCCTTGACGCGCGGGAAGCGGTACGCGAAATCGATCGTGATCGAGTTGACCATCTGGTGCCGGCTGGAGAGCGACACGGACAGCGAGCCGTCGAGCAGATGCGATTCCGTGAAGGTCATTGCGGCCGATCCGGCTGCGCCCCACAGAGACAGGCGCGCGGCGCCGGCCGCATCGAGCTCGACGGTGGCGGGCCAGGTCGAGAGCCGATCCTGCAGGCGCACCCAGCCGGTCGCGGCGGGGTCGAAGACGACCGGCGAGTGATAGGCGTCCGGCGTCAGGGCGTCGATCGCTGCGGCGCCGATCTGATCGATGATCGCCTGCAAGTTGTCGGTGCAGGCCAGGTCGATGATCTTGAGGTCGAGGTCCAGCGTCGGCGTGTCGATCAAGCCGGTGAACAGACGGCGCACGCTGGCCGGTGATCCGCTGGCGATGTCGGCGACGTCGATGGTGATCGGCTTGCCGACCCAATCGGCAATCTGGAAAGTGGCCCCGGCAGCGGGCCGGATGGTGAGTTCCGCGATGCGCGCTGCGCCTTCCTCGATCTCGACGCGGATGTCGCCGACAACGCGCGCGGACTGGTCCACGCCGTCGATCGTGACGATGGCGGACCAGATGCCGGCGCGGCCTGCGGCGCCGGACGTGGCGGAGTAGGTCTCGTTCGCCATGCTTCAGACCTGCTCGACGAAGAGTTCCCACGACCAGGTGGCCGTCTGATGCTCGAGGCTTTGCGACGGCCTGCTGACCCAGGCGGTGATCTGCGGGTAGTACCACGCCTGATAGCCAATGGCGTCCGCCACGGCGTCGGCGGTAGCGGTGTCGCCGACCACGGCGACCGGCGTGTCGATGATGCCGCCGTCGGCGAGCAGCGCGATGGCCCACGGCGTGTAGCCGGAATCGCTGCGCCGTCCCGCGGGCAGCGTCGCCTGCCGGCTGCCGTCGCAGGTGACGGCCAGCGGCGCGGCAAAGGCGACGACCTGCTGCTGCGTGCTGTCGACGGCGTCGAGGCCGGGCGGAATCCAGCCGCTGCCGCTGACCGTGGCGCGCAGCTTCTTCCAGGTCTCCTGCCGGATGCCGCTGCCGTTGATCGTGCGCAAAATCGTCTCGCCGCCGATCTGCTCGTACGCGGTCGCACAATCGAGCGCGCTGCGGAGCGGGATCTCAATGCTGCCGATCTTGAGGGTTTTCACCGACGGCCACCCCATTTGAGTGCGGCGCGGGCGAAATCGCGCTGCAGGCGGTCAAAGTTGTAGGCGTCCATGCTGGTCTCGTAACGACCCATGCCGGGGAAGTTGAACACCGCGGCGGCGCGCGCGGCGGCCGGCGCGGACTGGCGCAGCGTCGGGATGGACAAGCGGCCGACTAGCCCACCGTCGGCGTAGCCGGGCAGGGCGGAAACGCCTTGCCGGAGTAGCCGCTGCAGGAAGGCGAGCGCGCCGCGCTGCGCGACGATCTCGGACGGGATGACGAACTCGCCGCGGTGGACGATGCCGGCCGGGTCGTACTTGCCACCGCGGCCGGTGAATCCGCCGCGGGCGAATCCGGATGCGGCGGCGGCGGCGTCGAACTGCGCCATCTCGTCCGCCGTGGCGCTGCCGCCGCCTTCGCGGACCTGGCGCACCGTGACGGTTACGACCTTGTCCTGGATGGCGTCGAGCTGCGCCTGGATGGCGGCGATGGCCTGTTCGGCCTGGTCGATCTGCACCTGCAGTGCGATATTGGCGGCTTTGTTCTGCAGCTCGGTGATCTGCGCATCGACTTCGACGAGTTTCTGCTGGATCGACGCGGCCTGGTCGGTCGCCTTGGCCGCCTCGTCCTGCTTGATCCGGGCGCGGGCTTCGTCGGCGCGGGCCTGCGCTTCGGACAGGTCTTCAGTGAGGCGCGCCTTTTGTTCCGGGTCGACGACCTTCTGCACGAGCCGGGCGGCGCGCTCGGCCTCCTTCGTCGCCGTGTCGGCCAGCTTGGCCGCGTTCTCGGTGCGGCCGTAGTTGGCTGCCAGCTTGGCTTGCAGCGCGGCCTGCACGGCGGCGGACGTGCGCTCTTGCGCGTCGCGCTGGTTCAGGAAGTCCTGCGACTCCTTGTCCAGCGTGCCGCGGCGGATCTCGTCGGCGCTTTGCTTGCCGCTTTCGCGCGTCTGTGCCGCCTTGTCGAGCAGCTTGGTGGCTTCCTCGCCGGCCTTGCGCGCGTCCTCGACGGTGCGTTGCCAGGCGTTCTGCAGCGCATCGCGCAGCTTCTCGGCGTTCTTGATGCGCGCGTCGGTCTGCTTCTGGTCTTCTTCGACGATCTGCAGCGACGCCTTGCCGGCAGCGACGGCGCGCAGGAACTCCAGATTTCCGAGCTGCGTCTGCAGTTCGGACTGCAGGCGCTTGCGTTCGGCGCCGATCTCGGCTTCCTTGTTCGGGATCTTGCCGACGTTGTCGAGCACTTCCCGCAGCGCCTGCCGGTTCTTGTCGGCTTCTTCCTCGCGCGCGGCGCGGATGGCGCCGAATGCGGCCAGATCGCCGCGCAACAGGGCGGCTGCCGATGCGGCGAAGGCGGCCAGTGCGTCGCCGAGATCCTTGACAACGGTGAAAGCGACCTGCGCGCCGGTGGTCGCGGCCTCGAAAACGATGCGCAGTCCGCGGCCGATCGTCGGCCCTTCCTTCGCGACCCAGGCACCGAATTGCACGAAGGTGGGCAGCAGCTCGTTGCCCAGGCGCACCTGGAGCGACTTGGAGACCAGCGAGAGGTCGGCGAGCTGCAGCTTGAACTGCTTGGTAGCGGCGACGGAGTCGGAGCCGACCACAAGCCCGAGGTCGCGCGCGCGGCGTTCGGCTTCGCGGAGCTGCTCGGAGGTGATGCGCAGCACGCCCTGGACTTCGTACCAAGCGCGGCCGTAAATCTCGAGTCCGGCGAGGTTGCGCTCGGTCGCGTTGCCGATCTCGCTCAGGCGCTGGTTCACCTGATTCATGATCTGCCCGGCCGGCAGGAGCGCACCGGTCGTCAGATCGCGCGTCTGCACGCCCAGGCGCTTGAAGGCGTCTTCGTTGGAACCGAGCTGCCGCGTCATCGCGACCGTCGCCTTGACGACGACATCGGACTCGATGCCGAGACGCTCCATCGCCACGGCCATGACCGAGGCGCTTTCGCTGGTCGTCCCCATCGCGCGGGCGATCTTGCCGACCGTCGCATTCCACTCGTTGGCGGCCGACAGCGAGGATTTGAAGAGGGCGCCGCCGGCCAGGGCGGTAGAGAGTCCGGCGATGGCGGCCTGGAAGCCCTTGACGCCAGCCGTCAGCGGCGTGAAGGCGCTGGTGAACTGCTGGCCGGCGCTACTGAGCGCCGCCTGCGTCTGCTGGATGGCCTTGAGTGCGCCGGATGCGTCGCCGCCGATGACGACCTTGGTTTGCGGTCCGGCCATTTTGGGTTCTACCTCCTGCTGCCTGGTTCAGTCTCGAGCGCCAGGGCCACCGCGGCCAGGTACAGGCTCCACGGGTAGCCGAGGATCGCGGCGTGTCCGCGCTGCACGAGCAGCGCCAGCGTGCGGTCGAGCCGGCGAACGGCTTCTATTCGCTGCGCGCGTCCGCTTCCGCTGGCTGCGGCGGGTTCTGCGGCGCCGTCTGGGTTGCCGGGGACGCTGCCGCGATCAGCACGCCCCGGATGCGAAAAAAATCCGGATTGAGCCGCCGGGCGACGCGCAGTACTTCGGCGAGCTGCGACGGCGCAAAGCGCTCGAGGTGCTCGACCGTCCAGTCAGTCATCCGCGCCAGCTCGTCCAGCCCGATGTCCTCGAAGGCCAGTGCGTGCAGCGGGTCGCGCTGCACTTGGGAAGCCATCTCGGTCAGCCAGGCGCGCACCTCGCCGACGGACAGCTCGTGGACGGTGATGTGGTACACACCGGAGTCGCCCACCTCAAGCGTTTCGGTTGCCGGGTCGCCCGGAATGCGGGCGCTGATCTGGGCGGCCGGCACCGCCCCTGGGATGCCCATCATCAGGAAGCGAACTCGGCGGAGAAGTACTGCGATCCGCTGAGGACGGTCTCGTCCTTCTGCGCGGTGAAGCTGACGCCCGCGGCGGCGAAGTCGGCGGCGATGAATGGGACGTTGCTGGCCACGCCGAGCTTGGCCTTGTAAATCCGCACGATCCAGTAATTGCCGTCGACCTGGTTGATGCCTTCGAGGTGAATCGAGACATCGGGTGCCGAACTGATCAGCGCTTCGACCGAGGCCCCGGCGAGCGGGGTGTAGTCGATCGTGATGGCGTCGCCGGGTGCGACCCCGCCGGTCGTGATCGTTTTCCACGTGATTCCACCCGGCGATACTGTGTAGTCGGCAGCCAAGATCGTGGTCGCACCTTTCTTGATGACGGGCGCGATGCTGGTATTGATCAAGCGCTTGGTCGGCGTGAATTTTCCCACTGCGCCGACCTTGCCGCCCGATTCGCCGACGATAGCGGTGGCGGCAAGCGTGGCCGTCGTGCCCCAGAAAATCGTTGCGAGGTTTTCCGGCGTGAAATGGCGCAAATCCATGTTCCCATTGGCCCCGGTGACGCGCTTGATCGATGCGTCGACCCCGCCGGTTCCGGAACGATAGTCGGCCAAAGACTTCTCTTCTTCTTCGAACGAGAGGGCGCACGCGCTGGCGTTTTCGACGTCGAAGAAGCTGCGGGCCTCGAACGACGACCCGCCGGAATACCGAGCGAGCCGGATCTTGGCGTTGGGGAAAAATGCGACACCCATGATTGATTTCCTTTATGTGCTTGCGGTGAAGAATGCCGCGACGGTGAAGCCGAATCCGATCTGCAGGATTCGCCCGTCGTAGCCGGTCTGCGGGCCGTCGGCGAGGACCGGCGTTTGCCCAGGGGCGTACTCCCAGCCGACGAGCGCGTCGCCGGCTTGCTGCAGCAGGGTGTAGGCCGTCTCGCGATCGGCCGGCGTCGCGCGGTGGACGTCGCAGAAGATCGAGAAGCTGAAGAGCAGATCGACTTGCGCCGACGAGGCGCGCACCGAGAAGCCGGAGTCGATGCGCTGCAGGCGGACTTGGCAGACCAGTGTCGAGGGCGAGTCGTCGGTGAGGTAGACGTCGTTGAAGGTGCCGAGCAGGACGGTTCCGGGCAGGGCGGACGCCAGGCGGGCGAGGATGGCGGGTTCGGTGGTGGCGAGCATCGTCAGGCCCACTTGATCTGCTGCGAGTACAGCGGATTGATGCACCTGCCCTGTGCCACACGCAGAGCGATCCGATCCATCAGCGTCGTGAAATTCGCCAGCGTGATGTTGTTGCCGTTGTCCGGCGACGCTTCCACGTCGTGGAACATCAGCGTGCCTGACTTCTTCGTGTCGCAAATTTCATCGATCTTTGCCAGCAGGGTCGTAATGTTTCCAGGCTCGTCCGGTACGCTTTTGACCCATCCGAAAATCGGCGTTGCCAGACATTTCGGATACTCGCCGGCCAGCAGAGAGTTGAAATACGAAAATTCGGTGCCGCGCGATCCAACGTACCCCGCCGCGCGAACGGCGTCGCGCAGTCCGGGATCCCGCTTGTCTCCGGCAAATGTGTAAATGCCCTGCGGCCAGCAATAGACGTTTTCCGAACCGTTGACTGCCAGGCCATTCTGTACAAGGAAATTGCGGCCAAAGTTCATGTCCGCGACGGCACCGGCGATTGTTCCGGCATCGGTGAGGTTGTCCTCGCTGAAATTCGGCCCATGTCCAATGCATTCATTGCCGGCAGCGATCCAGTTCAGCCACGACGCGACTGATGCGAATCTGCTGCTTGTGCCGATCTTTCCGGGAATGATGCAGGCCGACCCACGTAGTCCGCGCGCCACCAACACCGGCAGGGCGTTGTCGATGATGGTCTGGTACCCATCGTCGAACGTGATCGAAATGCTCGGAGAATCGAGGATGTCGAAAACAACCTTCTTGATGCTGACCGTCGCCTGCCGGCCGGCCATTGGCGTGATGCGCAGCTTGTGGTACTGCAGCATCGTGGTGGCCTTGTCCGGGCTTCCAAGCGTCGCGTGCGATGCGAAGTCGCTGTGCAAACGGCGCGTGCCGGTACCGACCATCGCCGTTTCGCCGGTTTTGTCCGAGTTGTTGGCGTTGAATGTCCTCGTCCAACTGGTCGCGAAGTTGCTGACGCTGCCCAGATACATGGCCATGCTCGAAACGGCCGACCAGTCGCTGCACCAAACCTCGAGATACCACTGCTCGGAGATCAGGCGAGGGGTCGCAAATTGCGGCAGCGTCACCTCGGCGTATGCGCCGACTGGCGTCGTTACCTGCAGCCCATCTGCTGAGTCGGCGAGCGTCGGCGTGTTTGCCCCGCCGGAGAAAGTAAGCCCCGTCCGGCCGGCAGCCGCATAAATCACGGATCCCTGATCGCGCGCATCCGTGATGACGAATCCGAGCGCGGTGTGCTGCGCGGCGTGCTGATCCGCCAGCATGTACGCCGGATGCGGATCTGGCGCCGCAGAGTGAGATATCAGATCGGCGGTAGCATCATCGGCGACGGTCTCGACATCCGCCAACCGCTTGTCGATCGATGTCGCCACCGCGCTGTCATCGATGCCGACCTTCGCCTGCAGCGCCTCGATGGCGTCATTCGCGTTGGCATGCTGCGTCGAATGCCGCACCGCCGCGCTGTTGTTCGGGTCGGTTCCGGATGGGTTGCTGAACTGGTCGAGCGCGGCCGGATAGGCAGTGGTCATCGCGTTGATCTCATGCAGGGTTGAGCGTCAGCGGCGCGCGCATTTCGCTGGCGTTGATCCGGCGCGGAACGTGCGCCACGGTGTAAGCGTCGAGGCCGATCTGCAGCTGATCGCCGGTGCGCAGGGTAACGGCGTTGGCGCGGTAGCGCAGGGTGTGCGTGGTGGCCACCGCGGCCGCAGACCAGAATTCATCGTCCGCGGTATCGAGCAGGGCGACGAAGGCGACGGCGTCGCCGTCGTAGGCGACGTCACTGTCGTATGGCTCGCCGGAGTCGAAGGGCTGCGCGGCGCGTTCGACCTGCACCGCAAAGCCGTTCGGCGCCAGCTCGTAGCAGTCGTCTATTTCGTCCGGGTCTCCGCCGACCGGGCCGATGTACGCGCCGTCGTAGGTGAACGACGGGTCGTCGTACCGGGTCTGGGAGTCGTAGGGCCTGCCCATGATCCGCGCGCGCGGGCTGAACCGCTCAGGTCGCGACCGGAAGGGCCGGCGCGATCAGCATCTTGACGGTCGCACTCGGGTTCGACGCGGCCTCGACGGCGACGCCGACCTGCTGCTGCGCCGTGGTGGTCTTGTTCACCACCTTGTTGGTGCTGTCCCAAAACAGCCGGTCGCCGACGGCAATAGCCAGGGCCGAGGTCTTGGCGATGGTGACGACGCCGGAGCAGATGAAGCTCCCGGGCGTGCTGATCGGGACATTCTCGATGGCGACACCGAAGAGGGCCGCGCCGTGCAGGTAGCCGATGCCGGCGTTGACGGCGGCAGCCGGGGTCAGAGTCAAGACGTTGCCGTCCTGGACGTAAGCAGTGGTCATGGTGCTTTCCTTTCAGGGCCCGGCGGCGGGTGCCGGCGCCGGGTGGGTTAGTTCGTGGGCGCCGCGTGGATCAGTTCGGGTTCTTCGCCAGGCCGCGGTGATCGAGCGCCTTGACGCCGGCGTCGATCCGCACCTTGAACTCGACGCCGTCGACCGTCCAGCCACCTTGCTGCTCGAGCGTCGGAGTGTCGTTGCCGTCGAGGTAGGCCACTTCGATGGTGTCGTTGACCATCGGATTCGCGGCGCCGAACCAGTTCGAGGTGCTCGACGCGTCGAGTCGCGGGTCGGCGATGACTTCAAAGGCGCCGCGCATGTAGTTCGGCGTGGTCGCGGTCTTCGCGGCGACGATCTCGTTCTCGGCGGTCGCGACGGTCTGCGCGACGCCCTTGAGCGTGCGCGGGACGATCAAGTACGCGAGATTGATGTTGAGCGTGGTGCCGGTCGCATCGGTCTGCCGGGCCATCGCCGTCGCCAGCGCGTCGACCGCTGCGGTCGAGATCGCTGCGCCGGTCAGCAGGTTGCCATGGTTGGCGTGGAACAGCGCGACGCCATCGGCCATGTTCGGGTTGCCGGTGAGAATGGCATAGACCAGATTGCCGACGGTGCGGATGGCGGAGCGGCCCATCTTCGCCGGGATACGCGTGAAGGCGTCGAGGTCGTCGTTGATGACGGCCTGGCGGTGGATGCTGAAGAGGCTGCCGTAGGTGGCAAGCTGGATCGTCTCGCCGCGGTCGCCGACGGTGACGTAGCGATACTCGGCGCCCGGCTCGACCTTCGAGAGCGCCGGGAAGGTGTTGAGGTCGACGCGCTTGGCGGCCTTGAAGTCGGTCAGCGTGCCGCGGCTGGTCCACTTCTGGAAGGTCTCTTCGCTTTCCTCCCAGCCCTTGAGCATCGCCTTGTTGGCGACGTCGGCGAGCAGGTTGGTAAAGTCGGCGTTGCCGTGCGTGAAGGCGGAGCCCACGACTTCCATGCGGCCCATCCCGGAGCAATCGACGCCACGGCGGTTCAAGCAGTTGCGAGCGAGTTCGATCAGGCCGTATCCGCGGTAGCCGTTCGTCGTGTCGTTCGGCACCAGGCCGGCGCGGATCATCAGGCCGGAGGTGGCTGCGGCGCGGAACTTGTCGCCTTCGTCCTCGACGGTCATCACCAGGCCACCGCCGAGGGCTTGCGCGGTGCGGCCGAGCATCTGCAGCATTTCGCCGCGGAAGCTCTCGATCGACTTGCCGGGATCGTCCTGCGCGCGCTGCACGAGTGCGCGGATGTCGGTGCGGGCGGCTTCGCCCTTGATCCACGGGCCGGCGATCGCGGCGATGTTCTGCCGACGAATGGCTTCGTGCTTGAGGGCTTCGGCGCGGATTTCTTCGGCGTCGACCGGGCCGACGCTGACCGGATCGAGGATGGCAGCGGGCGTTTTGGTGGTCGCAGCCGCCGGCGTGGTTGATGCTTGAGTCATGGGGGTTCCTTTCGGAGTGGGCGCGGCGGCTGCCGCTGGGGTGTGGTGATGCAGCAGGCGCGGGAGCAGATCGTCCGGCGGCACGAAGCGGGAGACGACAGAGGCAGCGACCTTCGCGGCCGGGGTGATGCGATCGACGAGGCCGGCAGCCAATGCGTCGTCGGCGCCGTACCAGTGGTCGACGCCGTCGGTGAGCAGCGCCAGTGCCTGGTCTGGCGTGAGCCCACCGGCGCGGGCGTAGGAACTGGCCATCGCGCGGGCGAAGCGGTCGAGCGTGTCGGCGGTCTCGCGCAGGATCACCGCGTTTCCGGCGGTGGCGGTCCACGGCGCGTGGATCATCAACAGAGCGTTGGCGGCGATCTCGACGCTGTCGCCGGCCATCGCGATGAGGCTGGCGATGCTGGCGGCGACGCCTTCGACGTGCACGGCCACGGTCGCCGGGTGGCGGCGCAAGGCGTTGAAGATCGCCAGCCCGTCCGGCACCGAGCCGCCGGCGCTGTTGATCCGCACCGCCAGGGTGCTGGCTTCGATCTGCTGGAGCTGCTCGACAAACTTCTTCGCGGTGATGCTTTCCTCGTCCCACGACTGGCCGATGTCGCCCAGGATGTGGATCTCGGCGTGCGTCTTGCCACGGGCGAGGATCTGGAATGGCGAGTTCATGCAGTGGCTCCGGGGGTCTGGTGATTGGCCTCTTCGGCGGGATCGGCGCCGTCGTTCGATGGCTCCGGCGATGCGGGCGCAGGCGACGCGGCGGCCGGCGGCTGGCGATCGAGGCCGGACTCCCGCAGCATCCTCTGCCAGGCGGCCTGCTGCTGGATGGTCTCGCGCGGGTTGCCGCCGCGGCGGCGGATGATCTCGGGCGCCGAGACGTAGCGGTTGCGCTCCAGGATCTCGGAGGCTTGCGCCTCCTTTTGCGGATCTATCCAGGGCATGGTCTGGCCGACGAAGAGCGCGTCATCCAGCGTCTCGGGCTGCAGCTCGCCGGGCAGTTCGACGGCGCCGGACAGCACGGCGAGCGCGACGAAGCGCTGCCAGACCGGGCGAACCCACTGCGCGGTGAAGTGCTCGGCGAGCGCCTGGTAATGCACCCACTGTTCGACCAGTTCCTGGCGCTGCGCGGAGTAGGTGCCGTTGTAGTTGCGACTCACCGACGAGTAGCTGGCGCCGATGCCGCCGGCGACCGCGCGCAGCTGGCCGTCACGGTAGGCTTGCAGCCCGGTGTTCGGCCGCGTCGAATCGATCGTGCCGATATCCTCGCCGGGCATGAGGTCGTCGAAGATCATGCCGGGCCGGAAGCGCATGTCGCGCGGCGCCGGCGTGGTGCCGTCGGCTTCGGTCTCGGTGGCGCCGTAGAGATCGGGCGTGCCCTTGCGGATGAAGGCGGCCATCGAGGCGGCGATCTTGGCGGCGATGCGCTCGGACTCTTCGTAGTCCTTGAGGTCTTCGAGGCGGGTGATGACGCTGGCCAGGACCGACACGCCACGGCACTGGCCGATGCGATCGACGAGCCGCAGGTGCAGCATGCTGTCGGCCGGGATGGTCTTGAAGTCCTGCCGGTTGGACCACGTCCATGTATCGCCCGGATGCGCCTTGAGCACGCGGTAGGCGGTCGGGCGGCCCCAGCCGTTGCGCACGATGCCGGCTTGGCTGGCGCGGCCGGCAAGGTCAGTGTCGGCCGGGATCTGGTCGGCTTCGATGAGTTCGAGCGACAGCGGGACGAGCGTGCGGTGGTCGAGCTTGGCGACCGTTCCTTCGACGATCTGCGCAAAGCACTCGCCGTCGCGCAGCCAGGTGCGGCATGCCAGGCGCTGTGCCGAGGCCCAGGAGTGCTGCCCGGTGACTTCGGGCTGCTGGCACCAGTCGCGCCACAGCTCGAGCAGGCGGGCGGCGAGGTCGTCGAGGATTTCGCCGGAGACGCTGCGCGGCTGCGGTTCGATGCCGATTCCGCCTGGCCCGACGATGTTGTTGACCAGCACGGTGAGTGCGCCACTGGCCAGGTCGTGGTTGCGGTCAAGCTCGCGCGCCTGCTGCCGGATCGACGGCGCTTGCAGGCGGGCAAGCGCTTCGCCGCTGCGCGTGTCGCGCGAGTACTTCCGGAGCCGGCTGGGCGTCGCTGCGTCGTAGGCGCCGAGCACGGCAAGCTGCCGGCGGGCCTGCTGCCGGCGGACTGCGGAGGCGGGCGCAACGGCGGCGATCATGCGATCCAGCCAGTTCATGCCGAGAAGTCGGCCTGCAGATGACGCGGGCCGACCCGGCCGGCACCGCCGGTGGCTTCAGCGGCGACCCGCTTTTCGAGGCGTTCGCGCTCGCGGCGGACTTCGGCGAGGTTGGCAAGGGTGAAGGTGCGGTCGCCGAGGGTGTAGGACTGCCGGCGCAGGATGCGCGCCTCGGCTTCCAGGTAGAGTGCAAGCAGGTCGGCGGCCGTGCTCATGCGGGTGCGCTGCCCTGGTGGGGAGTCCGTCCACCGCAAACTGGAGGGGATTCACGGCGGATGGTGGTGACAGGGCAGCGCATGCGCGGAATTGTGCGCAGTCCTGGGTGTCCAGTTCTAGGAAAAATGGGAATTTTTGCGGGTGATTTTTCGTCGCGGAATGCAAATAGCGCTTGCTTTTGCACGCATTGCGTGTGTAATGCAGTTCATGGGGAGCGCATCGCAACCCGCCAACAAGCAAGGAGATCGAAATGGCAACGACCACCATCAAAATCGCTTACGAAGTTCCAGAAGCCGACGTGCTCACGATCAAAGAGCTTCTGCAGCAGACAGCGCTGTTCAATCCCAACTGGAACAATACCGAGTTTGTCATCGAGCGCGACGATTTCACGTGTATGGAGGATGAAAGCATGGAAGCGGCTGTGTTGATGTCCGAGATTAACGCGATCATCAGCGGCCCCGTGGGGAAGGATTCTGGTTATTCACCATGACCGCAGCTAACCACCCATCTCCTGCCGAAGTCCGCGCAGCCCGCGAGGCGGCCGGACTGACCCAAACCGCTGCCGCTGCGCTAATCCATTGTACTTTGCGCGGCTGGCAGGAGTGGGAAGCCGGAAACCGGCGCATGCATCCGGGACTGTGGGAACTTTTCCGGATCAAGTCTGCCGCTTCATAAGCGCCGCGGCGGCGGCGATGGTGGCGGCGGCGGCCTCTCGTATGTCGGCGGCGGGTTGCTATTGGTCCGTTTGTGCTGCGGGCCGAGAACAGCCAGCACGGCTGCGCAGCCAATCAGTAGAAAAAAGGCTTCTGCTAAACACATGTCGAGCCATCCTTTCCAGCCAGCACCCGATACACCGTCGTCCGCGACACGCCGAGACCGCGCGCAACCTCGGCGATCGGACGGCCGTCGCAGCGGGCGCGGATCTCCTGCGCGCTCGGCCGGCAGCGGGCCGGCAGGTAGACGCTGGCGCCGCCGCATTCGACCATCAGCCGGCGGACGATGGCCTGCGCCAGCGGCGCCAGCAGTTCGTCCGGCGTCTGCAGCTCGTCGGCCAGCGAGTGCTGGATCTGCTCGGCCAGCCACTCGGCGGACTCTGGCAGACGACGACTGGGAGGATGGCGGAGCGGCGGGGCGGTCATAGTCTTGTCTCCCAAGAGTCGGATGCGGCGGGCGGGCGGCGCGGTGGCCGGCGGATGGTGGGCGGTGCGGTTGGCGGTGCGGCGCCCTGGTCCGTTGGCGTTGCGGCCGGCGCGCTCGCTGTGCGTTGCTCGGGCGCTGAAGCGGCCGGCTTGTCGGTGGCCTTGAGCTTGCCGGCAAGGCGATGCGCGGACAGGCACAGCACGAGGCAGTCGAGCGCTTCATTGCGCGGCCGGATCTGGACCCATTCGGTGATGGTCCTGCCGCCGCGCTGGCGCGTGCGCATCTGTTCGGCGGCGAGCTGCAGGAAGTACTCGTCATCGGCCCAGGCCTCGGCCGGGAAGTGGATGTAACCGGCGCCGACCTTGGTCTGAGCTAGCCGGCTGTAGATCAGGGCCTTGGCATGATCGACGCCGATGGGCTCGACGGGCCGGCCGCGGCGGCGCTTGGTGCGCAGTCTGGCGGCGCGGCGGCGCTGGTCTTCGACGACGTCGCGGCCGGGGCCGGCAAGGCCCTTGGTCGGCACGCACCAGGCGCGATGCGCGCAGAAATCCTGCACCATGCCGGTCTGGTAGCCGCTGTCGATGCAGGCGCGCTCGACGCGGGCGGCGCGCAGGAGGTCGGCGAGGTCGGCCCATACTTCAGGCTGCGCCGTGTCGCCGGCGAGGATCTGGTGGTCGAGCACCCAGCATTCTTCGTCGAGCCCGAAGGCGGCCAGGGTGGCTTCGAGGCGATCCTTCTGCACGTCGATGCCACAGACGATGCGCAGCGGCCGCACGCTGGCCCGGATCTGCTCGGCCGTCCAGGGTTCGAGGCGGGAGAGCAGCGCAAGCGCGTCGGCGCCCTGGCCGCTTTCGACGAAGACTTCGCCCAGGAAGGTGTTGATGTACGCCTTGAGCTTGGCGGTGTCGGTCTGCGCATCGAGCCACTTCTGCGCGATCTTGACCCACGAGAGGCCGAGGCCCACCGGTGCATTGAAGGCGTTGAGGTGGTAGCCGTGCACGTGGTGCACATGCGGGCGGTCGGCAATCCAGATTCCGCGCGCGAGCATCTGCGGCTTCTGGCCCTCCTGGATCTCGCTGCCGCAGTGCGGGCAGACCATCCAGGCGGCGGTGACGATCTGTTTCTCCGGCTGGCCAGGGGCGTGCTCTTCGGGCAGCGTGCGCCAGCGGAGATTCGCCTGCTGCAGCTCGTGCAGCGCGCCGCACTCCGGGCACGGGACGTGGTAATGGCGCCGGTCGCTGGCCTGGTAGGCCTCATCGATGCGGCAGCGGCCGTCGTTGGTCGGCGTGCTGATCAGCAGCGTCTTGGCGCGGGTGAATGTGCGCTGCCTGTTGGCGATCAGGGTGAATGGGTCGCCTTCGCCGCCGACGTCCCACTTGAATGCAGACACTTCGTCGCAGATGACGTAGGGCACGTGGTCTGATCGCAGGCTGTCGGCGCTGTTGGCGCCCGCCTTGATCAGCCGCGCGTCGGCGCCGTATTCGAGGATGTCGACGCGGTTGGCGTTGTTGCGCGACGCGGTGGTGACGAGGGACGAGAGGACCGGGGTCTGCCGCAGCATCTTGGCCAGCCGCGGGTTGAGACTGCGGTCCCGCAGCTCGAGCGTCGGCATCACGAGAAGCATGTCCCTGTTGCCCAAGTGATGCATGGTGTAGGCGATCCAGTTGAACATGGCCTCCGTGCCGCCGAGGCCGGAAGCCTTGCGGAAGACGACGGTCGCGACCGGCGAGTGCTCGGACAGATCATCCTGAATGGCGCGCAGGTACGGGGTCAGCGCGGTCTGCCACGGGCCGGGGGCGTTGGTGCCGCTGGTGATGAGGCGATAGCGGTCCGCCCACTGCGAGACGGTGAGCAGGTCGCGCGGCCGCACTCCGCGGCGGAACTCGGCGCCGAAGGTGGGCATGCTGGCGGTGACGGCGCGGGCGCGGTCGCCGGCTTCGCGAAGCACCTGGTTGATCTGCTCGGTGAGGAGGTAGTGCACGCGGGTTTCGTCGGCCTGGTCGGCGACGCACTCGAGCAGGCGGTCGGTCAGGCCGGCGAGCAGATCAATCACCTGGCGGCGGACGCCGATGGCGGCGGACAGCAGATGGTCTGCCGGGACGGTGTCGGCCAGGGCGGATCGGTATTCGTGCTCGGACTGCTGCGCGAGCAGGCGGGCGCGCGCAGTTTGGACTTCGGTGAGGGTGGCCATCAGCGGGCCCCGGCGATGGCCTTCGCCAGCGTCCTGGCGAAGGTGTCGGCGAAGGTTCTGGACACCGTCTGCCGGGCGATCGCTTCGATGTCGAAGACGCGCGCGTACGGGGCTGGTGCGACGAAGTAGAACCACGGCTCGATGACCGATTCGCCGCCGCGCTCGACGCGCCGATAGATGCCCGGGTGCAGGTGCTTGGCCCGGGCAGCGCCCGGAAGGGCGACGAAGAAGCCGACCGCCGATGGCCCCTTGGATTTTCCCGTTTTGCGGTAGACGCGCAGGTTGCGCAGCCCGCGGCCGGCGGCGGCGAGGACGCCGAGCATTTCCTGCAGCGCCTGGCGGCGCACATTGCCGCGGCCGTCGATCGGCGCGCTGCGGCCGGGCGCGATCTGCTGGCCAGCCGGCAGGATGCCGCGGGCGTGCAGCCAGTCTTCGATGCGCTTGATGCTGCGCCGACCACCACGGAACAGATGGCCGATCGATTGCTCGTATGGCGTGCCGGGCGCTTGCTGCGGCGTCTTCAGGCTGATGGTGGCGGTCAGGTCGGCCTTGGTGGCGCCCGTGACGGCGAACGCGCGCAGGGTGTAGGGGGTGGCGCCACCTTGCACGCGCGCCGACAGCTCTGCCCGAATGTCGGCGTGTACGGCGTGCCCGGTGATGGTGATGGCCTGCGCGGCGGCGAACGGGATCTGCCGGCCGTATCCCGACAGCTCGGCTTGCAGGGCGTCGAGGCCGTCGAGGCGCACGCTGATCATGCCAGGCACCGGCGCGGCGGCCTGGCGCAGAATGCGCCGTCGGTGCGGTCGTCTTGCTGGGCGGCGCGTTCGGGCTCGAGATGGTCGCAGGGCGCCATGATCGGCACGTGCCGGGCGCACCATTCGACAGCGCGTGAGATGCCAAGCAATGGCGGCGTCCGGACCTTGTGGTAGTGCCGGCAGCCGGCACGCGCGCACGGATGCGGGTGACCGTGGCTGCTCATTTGGTTTTCTCCTTCTTGCCGATGTTGATGATGTTCCAACGGAAGACGCCGTCGTTCCAGACGTCGAGCACGACGCGGTCGCTGACGCAAAAGATGAAGGCGGGCGTGTCGAACACCCAGTTTCCGATGCGCAGCGTCTGGCTCATGATGGTGCGCAGGAGGCGTGACCGGGCGACGCGGCCGCGCGGGAAGCCGTTGACGATGACGGTGCGCGGCGTGACTGCGAGCGGCAGGCCGGAGAGCATCTGGCCCAGGTAGTCCGGCAGGCTGAAGATGTTGGCGTTCGTCACGGTGTAGGTCTGGACACGGCCTTCGGCGACGGCCTGCGCCATCGCTTCCTTGCCGTGGCCGGTGATGATCAGGGCTTGGGATCCCGGTTTGCATCGCTGGACGTCCATTCCGCTTACCCTCTGCTGATCGCAAAAGACGATCTGCTTTCAAACGGGATGCCTTCTGAAAAAGGAATCAATCTTAATGTTGCATTCTTCATCACGACCGAACCCATTATTTGCTCCTTGTAGATGAAACGTACTTTTTCCCAAACACCTGCCCGTTCTCCGCTGCGTAGAAGTCGCAGCAGCCGGCCAGGGCATTGCGCATGGCGGCTTCAACGTCTGGCCCGTAGCCTGCATCCCGCAAGGCGTCGACGAATTCGGCGACGTTGGGCATTTGCGCGCGCAGGCGTCCTTTCTGGCTCATCCCAAACCCTTCCCATCGGTGGCGTCGCGAAGTCTCCGCAGGGCCGCGGGGAAGCTGGCCCGCACGGCATTGGAAAGCCGCCGCACTTCGGTCTGCAGGATCAATCGGCGGGCGGCCGGGTCGCTGCGTGCCGCGAGCTGCGCGGCGACCTGGTCTACCAGCCGCTCGCACTGCGCGCGCAGCGTCGCCCCCAGGCCGTGCGCTTCGGAGAGCGCCCGGCTGGCGACATAGCGCCGATGGGTGCTGAGATCGAGCGCCAGCAGCAGGCGCGCGTTGTCGGCGGTCATGCGGTCGATGCGGTACGCCTGCAGGCTGCCCGGCACGGCTGCCGTCTCCGCTGCGGCTTCCGCAGCTTCCGGCAGCGCGTCGGACGACTCTGTTGCCGCTGATGCGTCGGCAGTCTGCCGCGCGGCGGCACGGGCCAGCTCCAGTCGCTCGGCGACATCCGGCCGGCCACCGTGCCTGGTGTTGGCCCACTGCTGCAGCGCCTGCAGCTCGTCGAGGCGGCCGTCGTCGCCCAAGGTCAAGCGGCCGGCGGCAATGGCCCGGGAAACCGAGGATTTGTGGATGCCGAGGCAGCGGGCCAGCTCGATCGGCTTCAGCCTTCTGTTCATTTCTTTCTGGATCCGCAAGGAGAAACCAGAGCGCGCGCGCGCGTGCTGCCCGGCGCACGCACCGCACGCACCGCACGCATGGGCGCACGCATGGGCGCACGCCTGTAACCCGCATGGATAGGCGCACGCACGGGGCGCACGCATGAAATCACGTATACGCGCGCGATGAATCCGCACGATGCCCGCATGCGTGCCTGCAGGTGTGCCTGCGTCGCGCGCATACGTGTACGCGAAACTGCGTGCGGTGCGTGCGTTTTCAATGAAAACAAGGACTTGAACCGTGCGCTACTGCGTGCGGTGAGGCGTGCGGAGGCATCGATGCGTGCGTTCACGATGCTTCTCCGAGCGCCGACGACATCCGGAAGAAGCAGTCCGTCGCCCACTGCGCCTCGCTCTTGTCCGCCGGCTTGCGCAGGTCGGCCTCCGGGACGCCCCGCTTGATGTGGTCCTCGATCAGTCCGGAATCCGGGACAATCATCCGCATGCGACGCGGCGATCCGGAGTACATGCAGTTGCCGAAGACATCCTTGTGCTGGATTGCCCAGCCGTTGAGCTTGCCGACGTACGCGGAGAGGTGGAGCTGCGCCCGAGCCTTCTCGCCGCGCGTCGAGCACCAGCGGCTATAGGCGGTGTACAGCTGGCCGCTGGAGCACATGCCGAACGGCCACGGCGTGTCGCCAGCCGACCATTCGGATACGAAGCGATCCGTCGAGCTGGCCGACAACTCCTGCACCGATCGCTTGGCGGCCGTCATCGGCGGCTCGGTGTGCTCGTTGAAGTCGCCCAGCGGCAGATGCAGCAGATAGTGATGCAGCGCCGGGATGGCGCCATTCTTCAGCGCCTGCCCGACATCGCGATAGAAAGGCTTCGACAGCTTCGGCGGCGTCCAGACGACGAAGTATCGCCGGTCTCCCGCCTCGATCACCTGCGGCTGCAGTTCGTTGCTCAGGAAGACCATGTTGACATGGTTGCGCTCGTCGTGCGCGGCCACCTGCTTGGGGTTGATGCGGATCCATTCCCCGGTGATGATTCCCTTTAGCTTATTTTTCAAATAGTACAGCTCGTTGCGCGCGACGACTTCGTCGGCAACCAGGAACAGCTTGCGCGACGCCCAGTCATTGAACTTGTCTTCGACGGCTGACTGATCGATGACGCGGCCGTAGTCGCCGTAAATCGCCTTGATCGCCTCGAAGAACACATTCTTGCCGGCGCCTGGGTCGCCGTGGAAAATGATCGTCGAGCGCATCTTGGCGCCCGGATGCTGGATCGGGTACGCCAGCCACTTGAGCACCCACTGCGCGCATTCCGGCCCGTTCTGCTCGCCGCTGCACAGGTAGTACAGCAGATCGAGCAGTATCGAGCAGTCTCCCTCCCGCGGCACCGTCGGCCATCCGCCCCACAGGTTGCAGCGCACCGATGCATCGGTTTCCGTCGGATCAAACCCCACCTCGCTGATTCGCGCGACCTGTCGGTTCGGGTGACGCTTCCAGTCGCGCGATACGTGGTCGGCGGTCAATGCGTAGACATCCGCCTTCGGCACCAGAGTGTGCTCGTCGACGTCGAAGAAGCAGCCGTTGGACCCGTAGATCAGCACCCACTTTTCGACCGCCTCTTCCAGCGTGTAGAAGGCGCGCAGTTCAGGCTTCGCCGCGGCAGACCCTCCACCCCCTGATGCCGCTGGCCCCCTGGCAGACGCAACCGCAGACCGGGGCAACCAGTCGAGGGCCGACAAGGAGGCGGTCACCTGCTGCGCCACAAGGTGCAGTCCGCCGTGCGGGTGACAGTGCAGGTCGTTGAAGTCCGTTGGTCCCTTGTGCGTCACGGTCGGACGATCGCCAGGGAACACCGGAAGGCAGACCGCCCCGGCGACAGCCAAAGCCGCCTGGCGCGCTGCGACGACGCCGGCGTTCAGCTTCGGCTTGTCGGGGATCGCCTGCCAGTCGTAATCGTCGTCGGCGCAGATCAACAGCCGGATGCCGCGGTGCGCCTTCGCGATCTCCTGCACGGCCGGCTGCAGATTCCCGGCAGCGAACGCGACGACCACGGCCAGCCCGGTCGCCTCGTGCAGCGACGCGCCTGTCGCGAAGCCCTCGCACACCAGAGCCACCCCGCCCGCGTAGAGCGATGGCCCGATGACGAAGTATCGCCCGCGGTACGTCGCCGACTTCGGCGTGTAGTCCTTGTCGCGCTTCTTCCGGGCCTTGATCTCCGGGTCGGAGTAGATGACCTGCAGGCACCAGATGCGGGCCGCACTGTCGATGGCCGGGATCACCAGGTTACCGCGCGCGCTGACGCGGGCGCCGTAGAGATTGCCGGCCGGCAGCCCCTTCCGCTCCAGGTACGCACTGCGCCCCGAGACATCCATGCGCGCCCACCATCCGGCCGCGCGATCCGCCATCTTCTGCTGCAGCCGGAGCTGCTCGACGCCCGCATCGCGCTGCGCCCGCACCTGTACCTGCCGCATCAGCGACCGCTCTTCGGGCGTCATCCCGACGTCGAGCCGCACGACCACCTGGTGCGACTCGTTCTCGGCCCCGCGCCAGACGCCAAACGACCCGACAATGGCATACTCGCCGGGCCGTTCGCGCAGCGGCATCGACCGCAGCTGGTACCAGCCTCGCGTCTCCCGCCCTTCGCCGTCGACGACGCACCGCTGAAAGCCAGGCGCATCGATCACCAGCCGCCCGTCCCGCGGCCGAATTCCGACGGCGCGCAGCTGGTCGAGAACGTCGTCGTAGTTCAGCAAGCCCGGGTTTCCCTTCCTGTCACGCCACACCCTAGCGCCACACGGCGCGCATTACCCGCACAAGAGAGAGACCGGAAGGACCCGCTCTCCGGCTCATGGTTTGAATATTTGTTCGCTTGTTCATGAGAGTGAACGCGCCGCGTGAACGTCGGTATCGGGGCGCGGGGATTTAAAAATCCCGGCACCGCCACTCGTGGTGGCGGGCCGGGTGCAAAGTCCAGCGGACGCGAGGGAGTGGTGGCGCATACCGCTGGCTGGAGGAAGAATGGATGACCGCATGTCAGGCCGCCTGCCGCCCGGGTTCTACCTTGACATACCCGGCGCGCCTGAGCGACTCGGCGAAGGCCGGGCGCAGTTCGGCGACCGTGACCGCGCCGTCGGTCTCACGCTCAATGGCGAGGGCGATGGTGTCAGACACAACGCGATCGCCAAAAGCGAGCTGGTTCAAGGTGGAAACAGATGCGCCAACTCGAACGGCGAAGAACGGCCGCTCAGCAGTGCTCAACGATCTCCAGTAGTCTTTGAATATCATGGCCGTAAGATACCATGAATGGTAACGCGAATGCAACCACATCTTAGAATATCAGCGCCGGTATCAAACGGGTTTAATTTCCCGATGGAAAACACCGAGGACGCTCGCCGAAAACGACTGCGCGAGATAGTTAACCGCCGCTTCGGTGGATTCCACGGGCAATTGGCAGACACAATCAAGCGGCCGCGCCCGAATATTTCTCAAGTGTTGTCTGGAAAACGCCCATTTGACGAAGCCCTGGCACGCGACATCGAGCGCATCGACCCCGTCGCGGTGCAGATGCCGCTCGGCTGATCCGGCCCTACCCCGCACAACCGCCTCCGGGCGGTTTTTTTCGCCCCCTTTTGCCCGTCGACCGCACCCGCCACCGAGCGGGCTTTCTTTTTGATGAAAAATTACCATTGGCGGTATTGACTAACAGTACCATCGTTGGTAATCTCCACCCATCGCAACACACCACGAAGCGCCAGCCGCCACCGATCCGGTAGGCGCGGAATCCGAAGAGGAGGAAGCATGAAAACAGCCATTAAATCCACGTGGATCGCAGCCCGCCGCATGGCGCTGCGCTTCCAGATGCACTGCCTGCTGGCCCATATCGACGGCTGCGACGAGTGCCTGGAATGCGTCCTTGACCCGCTGTTGGTCATGCGCATCAAGGTCTCCCGCAACATTTCATGCCGCGAACTGGCCAAGGTGCGCGCCGAGTACAACGCCACGCTGCCGCCGGGCAAGCGCGCCGTGTGGGGGTGGG
>ERZ761592.228-NODE-228-length-26490-cov-13.297560_pt1 | contig 26490 bp, 26 predicted proteins | sample MGYA00433095_ERZ761592 | MGnify/ENA primary metagenome ERZ761592 (study PRJEB28899, sample SAMN03785554) | bioreactor sludge metagenome | biome: EBPR Sludge; feature: EBPR Bioreactor; material: 0.22µm filtered reactor supernatant | place: Saint Lucia: Queensland... | reverse complement strand
GGTTGAACTGGTCCGTCGGGCCGTCCACGCCCGCGAGCCACCGCATGATCGGGGTGGTGACCACCGCGCCGATCCCCTCGTCGACAACGCCGGTTGCGTCGCTGACGGTTCCGACCACGAGTGCCAGCCGGGCCACGGTCTGCTCGACGAAGACGTCACGCGGCCGCAAGCTCAGACCGGCCGCCCGCGCCCGGGCCACCACCTGCATCGACATGATGCTGTCGCCGCCCAGTTCGAAGAACGAATCGTCGACGCCGACCCGCTCGACCCCGAGTACGTCGGCGTAGACCGCGGCCAGCGCGACCGGGTGATGCCGCGCGCGAAAACTCCGGGCCGCTTGGGCGATAAATGACGCCCCCGCGAACTTGCGGGACACAAAAAGAATTTGAGGAAGACGCAAAATGCGTCTAGAGTTCGTGCACGTCTGGCGCTGGGCCGGGCGACCTCCCCTAGGAGCTCACATGTTCACTTCCTCCGCTTTCCGCTTCTCCCCGTCGTTCGCCCGTGGCGCCTCCATGCTGCGCAGCCAGGGCGCGCCGCTGACCGATGACCAGCTGCGCCGCGTGGCCCCGTCGGTGTTCGCCGAAGCCGCGCACGACAGCCGCAGCCAGCGTTACGCCTACATCCCGACGATCGACGTGCTGCAGGGTCTGCGCCGCGAGGGTTTCGAGGTCTTCAGCGCCACGCAGGCCCGCGCCCGCAGCGAAGACCGGCGCGAGCACACGAAGCACCTGCTGCGCCTGCGGCACGCTTCCCAGGGCGCCCGCGAGGTGGGCGAGTCCGTGCCCGAGATCGTGCTGCTGAACAGCCACGACGGCAGCAGCAGCTATCAGATGATGGGCGGCATCTTCCGTCTGGTCTGCGCCAATGGCCTGATCGTGCCCGATGGCACGTGCCAGACCGTGAAGGTGCAGCACTCGGGCCAGGTGCAGCACAAGGTGATCGAAGGCGCCTTCGAGGTGCTGGACGGCCTGACGCGCGTGGTCGACAGCCGCGAGAGCATGCGCGCCGTGACGCTGAGCGATGACGAGTCGCGCGCGTTCGCCCGCGCCGCGCTGCAGCTGCGATTCGACAACCCGGAAGGCAAGGCGCCGCCGGTGACCGAGGACCAGGTCCTGCGCGCTCGCCGCATGGACGATCGTGCGCCTGACCTGTGGACCACCTTCAACCGGGTGCAGGAGAACGTGGTCCGCGGCGGTCTGCCTGGCCGCGCGGCGAACGGCGCGCGCCAGCGCACCCGCGCCGTGACCGGCATCGACCAGGACGTCAAGCTCAACCGCGCCCTGTGGACCCTGGCCGAGGAGATGCGGCGCCTGAAGGCTGCGCACTGACGCCATCCGCCGAGCCCCGCGCGCCGGGGCTCTGGGATGCCGTCAGCGCATCCGGGCCGGCATGGGCCAGCCCGAACCCTCAAGGAGTCCGCCATGTCCGTCATGCTGCTTTCTGACGCCCATATCAACACCGTGGCCAGCTGGGCCGCCGCCCGCTGCGCCAAGGACCATCAGGTGCCCATCGGCGGGCGCTGGGTCGCGCTGCGCGAATCGCGCGAACAGGTGGCCGCAGCGCTGCACGCGGCGAATGCGCGCGCCTTCGCCGCGCGCTACGGGGAGCGCGTCGACACGTCGGGCTTCCGGCCGCGCGCGCTGACGGCCGCGATCGGCCTGTCCGCCGGCCAGGTGTTCCGCCTGCTGGAGTCGATCATCTACAACAGCGAGGAGGCCCCCGGCTGGGACACGAGCGAGGCGCGCCAGCTCTGCGACCAGATCATCAGGGTCTGCGCCCACTGCCTGCCCGGCAGCCCCGGCGCCGTCTGGACGGTCGACAGCGAGGCCGAGGTGCGCGACCTCGTGGCGGCATGAACGCTCCGGCCGTGGTGCGCGTGCGGGACATCTGGGGCGTTGCCCACTGGGTGCGCCTGGACGACCTGACACGCTTGTCATACAGCCGGCTGGCGTGGTGCATCGTGATCCGTCGCCGGGATGGCGCCGTCAAGCGCGAGAGCCGCAGGCGCGACGCTCCGGCTGCGATGCTGCACAGGGACAACATCGCAGCGATAGAGGACGCCGCGGCACGTCATCAGGTGCGCCGCGCCTGGCTCTCTGCGGGTCGGCGCTACGTCACCGGCGGCGCGCAGCAGCGAGAGCACTCCGCGATGGGCTGGCACTGGCAGCACAAGGATGAGGGGTACCAATTCGCCGCCGGCGGCCCGATCGACGCCCCGGACTTCATCCCGGCCGGCGGGGTGCTGGACCGTCTTGTGTGCCGCGAGGTATGAGCACGCCGCCCGACCAGGCGCGCGAGCTGCGCGCCGCGCTGCGCCACTACGTGCGCAGCAACATCGAGGACCTGCGCGTGCGCAGGTACTGGCGGCCCGACCTGGCCGGCGACGAAGGCGAGCGGCGCATCCTGGCCCGTATCCGGGTCCTGCGCGCCGCTCACGCCGAGAGCATCCGCGGCGGAAGGTGAACCCGCCCCGCTACCATCCCACCCACGGCCCGCCCCCTGGCGGGCCTTTGCACATGGAGCAACACCATGCAAGCGATCGAGCTGCAGGCCCTGCGGCGCCTGCTGGGCCTTTCCGTGGCCGAGGCGGCCCGCTGGCTGGCCGCGGATGCCGCGCGCCCCCAGGGCGTCGAGGAACGCACCTGGAACCGCTGGGAAGCCGGCGCACGCCCGGTGCCCGACAACGTGGCAGCCGCGCTGCTCGAGCTCGTGGCCTGGTGGTGCGAGCACCTGGCGCAGCTGCGCGCCGAGCTGGCCAGCGGCCCCGCCGCGCAGCCCCTGCGCGTGCTTTGGTACGCCGAGCCCGACGACTGCCCGCCGGGCCCGCCCGCGCTGCAGCGGCGCCAGCGCTGGCGCCCTGGCCAGGCTGCGGCGGCGCAGCTGCTGGCCGAGGCGCCGGCCGGTGCGGTGCAGCTGGTGTCGTTCGATCCGGCCGCCTTCGCGCGCTGGCGCCAGCCGCTCGGGCTGGCCGACGACGACGCGGCGCGGGCCGCCTGGGCCGCCGCCGCTGCGCAGGGGGAGGGGGCACCCCCACCCCCCGTTAGCGGAAATACGACGGCGCTGGGGGAGCCCCACCCCCCCACCCACCGTTAGCGGAAATACGACGGGTGCGGCGTGGCCGGCTCGGCGTCGCGCAGCTCGGGCGGAAACTGCAGGCGCAGCCGCTCGCTCGTCCAGGCGTCGAAGCAGTGGTCGCGCGCGCCGAAGGCCTCGAACACGCCGTCGATGCAGGCGCGCACCAGCTCCCAGCGGCGGCTCGTGGCCGAACGCCGCCAGGCGCGGCTGCTCAGGCTCTCGTCGCTCCAGCCGCCTGGCAGGCAGGCGTTGAGCAGCTGGCTGAACCCGTTGCCTATCTGCGTGGCGCGGTGCTTCATGGCGTGATGCTCCCCAGTGCGGCCAGCGCGGCGGCGCGCGCGGCCTCTATGGCGGCGAGCGTCGCCTCGTCGTCGACGCCCGTCGCCGCGGCCACGGCCGCCTTGCCGCCCATGCGCGCGCCCTCGATCGCCGGGCTGATGGTCCCGTTCCAGTAGCTGGCCAGGCCCACCACCATCGTGGCCACGTCCACGGCGGTCTGCCCGGTGGCGGTGGCCTCGGCCGCGATGTGCGGCGGCACGTCGGCATCGGGGTCGCCGGCGTGGGCCGCCAGGTAGGCCTGCGCCTCCTGCAGCTTGAGCAGGTACACCGCCTCCTGGCCAGGCACGCTGGTGATGAAGCGCAGCCGTGCCTCGCCTGCGGCGGCATCTATCGCGCGCTGCGCAAGCCAGCGCGCGCCGTTGACGGTGGTGGCCCGGGGGATGAAGGCGCTCATATCTCCACGTCCGCGTTCAGGTGCAGGAGGCCCGTCGACATCACCGCGCCGTCGGACGTGCGCCGGATCGAGTAGCTCACCACCGCGTTGCGGAAGCTGTAGCCGTCGAAGTCGTTGTACAGGTACGCGCTGCGCGGCGCGTTCAGCGTGTGCCATGTGCCCAGCGCGCTGCCGAAGTCCGGCGCATGGCTGCCGGAGACCGGGTCGAAGCGGATCTGGTAGTCGTCGCCCACCGTGGTGCCGTTGGGCAGGTACCAGTTCCCACACTTCGCCGGCGTGATCGCGGCTGCGCTGCTGCCCTGGCCATAGAACACCTCGCCGTTGCGCCTGAACTCCACGTAGGCGCTGGCGTCGTGCGTCGAGATCGCGAAGCCGTAGGCGTAGAACGTGCCGGGCGAAGTCACTGGCCCGGGGTCCGGTGTGGCGTCGGCCTTGACCGGCGCCGACCAGCTTCCGATCAGCGTGCCGTCCATGCGCTGCGTGCTCTCGGACATCCACAGCGGCGTGCCGTCGGCCGCCGGCGGCGTGGCCGACCAGCCTGAAGGCGTCCCGTTGCCGGTGGGCGTGGCGGGCGCCGTGGCGGCGCGCCGGTACACGCGCACCTGCTTGGTGGCGTCCTGCGCCATGAGCCGCACCGCCGCCCACTCGCCGCTGGCGATCGTGTCCGTGCTGCCCGTGCCCAGCGCCGTGGCCGTGGTCACGAACAGGTAGCGCCCGGCGCTGTCGGCCGGCACGGTCTGCGTCCAGCTGCCCAGCGTGCCGCTCAGCACCCCGGTGGCGAAGGTGTAGGTCGTGCTGCTGCCCGGCACGCTGGGCAGCGTGCCGGTGTCGTTGCGCTGGTACAGGAACACCGTCGCGGCGTTGATGCCCGCGGCGCCTGGCGCGCCGTCCTGCACCAGCACCACGGCGCTGGCCCACTCGCCGGCGGCGATGGTGTCGGTGGCACCGGCCGCGGCCGCGCTGGCCTCGGTCACGTACAGCGGGTTGCTGCCCGCCGGAATGGTGGCGCTCCAGCCGTTGTTCAGCCCGCTGATCGCGCCCGTGGCGAAGGTGTAGGTCACCGTGGCGCTGGGCAGTGCGGGCGGGCTGGCGGCGCGCTGGTAGATGCGCACCCGCGCCACGTTCTGGCCGTTCGCGCCTGGCGCCCCGTCCTGCGCCAGCACCCGCACCGCCGCCCACTCGCCGCTGGCGATGGTGTCGGTGCTGCCGGTGCCCAGCGCGGTGGCCGTCGTCACGAAGAGATACCGGCCACCGCTGGCCGGAACGGTCTGCGACCAGCTGCCCAGCGTGCCGCTCAGCACCCCGGTGGCGAAGGTGTAGGTCAGCGCGCTGCCCGGCAGCGCCGGCGGCGTGCCGGTGTCGTTTCGCTGGTACAGAAAGACCGTTGCCGCGTTGATGCCCGCCGCGCCCGTCTGGCCGTCCTGGGCCATCACCACCGGGCTGGCCCACTCGCCCGGGCCGATGGTGTCCGTGCCCGTCGTCGAGCTCGCGGTGGCCACAGCCACGTACAGCGGGTCGCTGCCGGCCGGCGGCGTGGCGCTCCAGCCGTTGTTCAGCCCGCTGATTGCGCCAGTGGCGAAGGTGTAGGTCGCCGTCCCGCTGGGAAGCGCAGGCGCGGCGCTGGCGCGCCGGTAGATGTGCACCAGCGCGTTGTTCAGGCCGTCGCTGCCGTTGGTGCCGTCCTGCGCCAGCAGGCTGGCCGCGGCCCACTCCCCGCTGGCGATGGTGTCGCTGCTGCCCGTGCCAAGCGCGGTGGCCGTGGTCATCCAGCGGTAAGCCCCGCCGGCGGCCGGCATGTTCTGCGACCAGCCGTTGTTCACCCCCGCGGCCGAGCCCGTGGCGAAGGTGTAGGTCACCGCAGCGCTGGGCAGCGCCGGCGGGGATGCGCTGTCGGTGCGGCGGAACAGGTACACCGTGGCGGTGTTGATGCCGTTGGCGCCTGGCGTGCCGTCCAGCGCCATCACCACGGGGCTGGCCCACTCGCCGGCGGCGATGGTGTCGGTGGCGCCCGCCGCGCTGGCCGTGGCCACGGACACGTACAGCGGGTCGGTGCCGGCCGGCGGCGTGGCACTCCAGCCGTTGTTCAGCCCGCTGATCGCGCCCGTGGCGAAGGTGTAGCTCACCGCCGCGCTGGGCAGCGCTGGCGTGGAGCTGGCGCGCCGGTAGATGTACACCAGCGCGTTGTTCAGCCCGTTCACGCCGTCGGCGCCGCGCGCTCCGGCAGGGCCGAAGCCCACGTTCACCATGCGCCCACCCACCTGGTTGATGGAGCTGTCCAGGTGGAACTTGCGGTTGGCCGTCGTGGCCACGCTGCGCATGACCACACCGTCCTTCAGGTAGCGCACCGTCTGCCCGTCGTACACCACCGCCAGCGTGGTGGCGGTGGTGTAGTCGCCGCAGACGCTGCTGTTGGCCATCTGCACGCCGGACTCGTAGATCTCCAGCTGCCCGCCGGCCGTCCAGTACCAGGCGTAGTCGATGCTCGTGTAGCTGGCGTCCGTGGCCGGGTCGCCGTTCAGGCCCAGCATCATCGCCGCGGTCGTATTCCCGGAGCGCCCGGTCGCGTAGGCGCCGCCGACGTAGCTCTCGGTGCTGTAGCCCTGGGCGTTCCAGCCGTTGGTGCCGCTGGCCTTCTCCAGCGTCGGACCGGCGCCCACGCACCCGCCGCTGACCTGCCAGGTGAAGGCGCTTGCGCCGTCGCGGCCAGGCGGGCCGGCGGTCCAGGCGCCCTGCGTGCCGTCGACCAGCTCCACCGTGGGCGGCGCGAAGCGCGCCACCGCGCCGGCGCTGGCGTAGTACTGGAAAGCGCGCGTACGCGTGTTGCGCGCACCGGCCTTCCAGCAGAAGTTCGTCACACTGGCCACGCGCTCGCCGGTCTCCATGTCGAACAGGCCGCCCACCGTGCCGCTGACGCCGGTGGACCCGGCCGGGAAGACGAAGGCCTCGATCAGGTACCAGCGGTTGGCCAGCGGCAGCGCGCTGCTGAAGAAGTACGGGTTGACCAGCGCGGTGCTGGTGTTCAGCGTGCACACCCGCTCCTGGGCGGCGCTGCCGGCACTGTTGGGCCCGAAGTAGATCGGCCCCGTGCCCGACAGCCGCATCACCGGCACGGCGAAGCGGTAGGTCTTCGTCGGGTCGACGCGCGCCAGGTTCTTGGGCCACAGGCCGTTGTCAGGGTCGGTGGCGCGCCAGCCGCCGTCCGGGCCCACGGCCGGGGTGCCCGCCTGGGTGGCCTGCCACAGCGCCTGCAGCGCGCCGCGCGGGCCCACGCCCCAGACGATCTCGCTCTCGGTGCTCACGTCCTGCTCGCGGTCCCACTCCCACGCAGCGCCGGGCCTCCACCAGCTCGGGTCCACCAGGTTGGCGCCCACGGCCACCTGGTTGCCCAGCAGGGTGAAGGTCTCGCTGCGCGCCGGTGACACCGTGCCCAGCGCGTTGCGGCTCTTCGCCGCCACCTCCAGGTCCCCCGGCGGCAGCGCGTCGATGTCCACGCAGTTCGCGCCCGTGGCCGGCAGGTCGGTCCAGGGCCCGCCGCCCAGCCGCCAGCTCACCAGGTACTGCAGCCCCTGAGCCGGCTCGGGCCAGCTCACGCTGGCGCGGATGCGCCGCTCCAGGCCCAGCTGGTACACGGTCTCGGTGCAGGCCAGGCTCGCCGGCCGCGGCGGCACGCGCGGGATGCGCGACACGCTCGCCGGCTCGAAGGCGATGCCCTGCTCGATCAGGTCGTACTTCTGCGGGTCGTGGCGCAGGCCCATCACCTCGAACTGGGTGCCGCCCTCGAGCTCGTTCACCGCCAGGCAGCGCCAGCTGGTCACCTGCACCGCCGCGCTCTGCAGCACCCACACCGTGCCCGCCGCGGGCGCCTGGCTGAACGCCGGCGACACCGCCAGCGTCTGCACCCCGGCGCCCGCCGCCGTGGTCACCGCGCGCGTCTGCGGCGCCAGCCGAGCCGGGTCGCCGGCGGCCGGCAGCATCACCGACAGCGTGTAGCTCTCCCCCGCTGCCAGCGTCACCGGATGGTCCAGCGTCACGCTGCCCGCCGTGGCGGCGCGCACCCGCCCGCCCAGGCGCTCGCCGGCTTCCTTCGCGTCGGCCACCTGGAACACCCTGCCCGGCGCCACCAGCGCGCCGTCCAGGCCCACCCGGAAGGACACCGTGGCGCCTTCGCGCTGCTCGCTGTACAGCACCCATTTGCCCAGGCGCTGAGCCTGCCCGCGGCTCCACACGCCCAGCGGGCTGAGATCCAGCGACCGCACGCCGTAGCGCAGCTGCAGCGCGCGGTCCACCACCACCTCGGGCACCAGGCGGCCGAACTCCTCCAGGCTGTTGCGCCACACCACCACCTGGCTGTGGCGCTTGGAATGGCTGGCGGTGGTGTAGACGAAGCGCCCGTCCACCACGTTGGCGTTCGTGAACAGCGCCGCCGGGTCGCCCGGCGCGTCCTGCGTCACGGCCATGTCGCTGCCGCCCCAGTAGGCCATGCCGCGGAAGATGGCCGCCAGGTCCTGCACCACCTTGTAGGCCTGCTCGCGCGTGGTCAGGTACAGCCCGGCGCGGAAGCGCGGCTCCATGCCGCCGTTGCCGTCGGGCACCATCTCGTCGCAGTAGCGGCCGATGGCGTACATCTCCCACTTCAGCCCCGGCCCGGGCTGGAACCAGCGGCCCAGCCCGTAGCGGCTGCTGGTGACCAGGTCGTAGAAGTGCCAGGCCGGGCAGTCGGTCCAGTCCACCTTGAAGGTGCCGTCCCAGATGCCCGTGTACACCTTGGTCATCGGGTCGTAGTTGGTGGGCACGCGCACGCGCAGGCCCATCAGGTCGTAGGCACGCGTCGGGATGCGGCTGAACTGCTGCGCGCCCACCCGCACCCGCGCCATAGCGCTGTTGGGGTAGCGCAGCTTCAGGCTCTGGACCTCGGTGTAGCTGCTCCAGCGGAACTCGTTGACCTCCACGGCCGAGGTGGCGTCGGGCGTGATCCGCCGCACCCGGATGTCCCACGGCGGGGGGCCGCTCAGCGCAAACTCCTTGCTCCTGGTGTAGCGGCTGAGCGTCTTGCCGTCCACGCGGTCGGTCAGCACCTGCACGAAGCCGCCGCCGTTGCTCTGCAGGTCGATCGCCCACTCGAAGGCGCTGCCGTAGAGGTCGCCGTTGCCGGTGTCCTGGCGCGTCAGGCGCGGCACCTCGATGGTCACGCGCACCGTGTCCACCGCGGCGTTGCTGATGCTGCGCACCACCGGCGTGGCCTGGGTGACGATCACCGACACCGGCACCTCGTTGCTCACGCCGTCGGCACCGGCTATGGCCGCCTGGCCCTGCGTGCCGGCCGTCACCTGCACTTGCACGCCCTCGAAGTTGAAGCTGCCGTCGGCGTTCTGCAGCGGCACGCCGTCCAGGTAGATGCTGCGCAGCCCGTTGGTCAGGCCCTGTACCTCGCCCTCGCTCAGCAGGTCCAGCACGTCGGCGGTCTGCGTGCTGCGGATCGAGTCGGGCATCTCGAAGCCGCCGCCGGAGCCCTTGCCCCCGGCGCCGCGGATGTCCGGCACGCCGCGGCTCATGTGGCCTCCCACGGCGGCAGGTCCTGCGGGGGCAGGTCGTTGCCGTCGCCGTACCAGCCGGGCACGTGCAGCTCGGTGGTGCTCAGGCCCTGGGACACCACGGTGGAGCCGCAGATCACGCGCCCGTAGGCCACGGGCACCGGGCCGCCCTGCTCGGTGTTGTTCACCGGGCCGTCGAAGGCGTAGCTGGGCAGGTTCTCCTGCCGGGGGTCGCGGCCCACGCGCTGCGGGCTCAGCATCTGGATCACGCCGCCCAGGATCAGCGACTCGCCCAGGGCCACCATCGAAGGGTTGCCGTAGTACACGCCCACCGCGAAGATCACGTAGCCCACGATGGTCTGCAGCACGCCCTGGCGCTTGGCGCCCTGGATGACGGGCACGAAGCGGATGGGCTCGCTCGCACCCACGGGCGCGGCTGCATCCTCCTTGCCGATGTCGCGCCGCTGCGCACCGCGGCCCACGAACACGTGGTAGGCCGCACGCCCGTCGGCGCCCAGGAACGCGCGCTCGAAGCCCGGCAGCACCGCGCACAGCGCGCGCACGGCCTCCGCCGGCGTGCTCACCGCCAGGCGGAAGACCCGCCCGAAGCGCCGGCCCAGCGCACCGTACAGCCGCACCTCGCGAAGGCCCGGCGTGGCGACGCACAGTGCCGCTGCCGTCATGCCAGGCTCCCGTGGCGCAGCAGCGCCAGCGTGTGGCGCTGCCAGTACCCGCCGTACACGTCCTCGCAGCTCAGCCGGCCCCACAGGTGGTGCAGGATGACGCCGTCGCCCAGGTACACCGCGCCGTGGTTGGCCACGTTGGCGCGCACCTGCATCAGCAGCACGTCGTGGCGCTGCGGCACGGCCCCGTCCACGCGCACGAAGCCGGCGGCCGCGAAGTTGGCCATGTACAGGTCCTGGCCGCGGTCCCACCAGTCGTCCTCGCGGTCGAAGTCCGGCAGATCCAGCGCCAGCTCGCGGCGGTACCAGTCCTGGATGAGCGTGTAGCAGTCCAGCACGCCGTGCACGAACTCGCGGCCCTTGTACGGCGCCTGCCAGCCCTCGGGCGAGACCTCCTTGACCACGCCGCTGGGCCAGCCCAGCACCAGCCAGGGCAGCGCGCTGCGCTCGCAGCCCACGCGGTCGGCCATGCTCGGGTTGGCGCTGGCGTTGGGGTGGCTGTGCACCACGGCCAGCACCTCGCCGAACTCCTCCGCAGCGGCCCAGTCCTCGGGGTGCAGCGCAAAGCGGTCCTCGCCGGCGGCGGCCTGCAGCGTGTTGCGCGCGGGGTAGTAGCACATCTGCGTGCCGGCGCGCAGCAGCAGCCCGCAGGCCTCGCGCGGGGCCTCGCGGCCGGCGTGCTCGTACATGGCCAGCAGCACGTCGTCGTCCAGGAGCTGGGCAACCGTCATCGCAGGGTCCTCACATGCGCCGCACCAGGCCGGCGCCGGGAAAGAAGTCGATCGGCAGCTCCGCCGTGGCCCCGAAGCGCAGCTTGCAGCCGCTCACGCGCCGGCTGCAGTCGTCCAGCGCAGGGTCGGCCGTCGCCACGTCGTCCACCGTGGCCACCGGGCCGCCTGCGTAGCCGCACTCGCTGCTGCGGTACACCGAGCCGCAGATGGCGTTGCGCACCTGCCGCGCGGGCAGCATCACGTCCTCCAGGTCCAGCGGGCTGACCAGCTCCCACGCCACGTGCTCGCCGTCGCGGCTGGTCACGCGGTCGAAGATCCACAGCTCGTCGGGGTACTGCGCGGTGGGGTCGGCGCTGGCGTTCACGCCGCCGGGGAAGTTCACCGCGTCCAGGTAGCGCACGTGGGTGCGCTTGCGCGTGAGCCGCGCGCCGGCCAGGTCGTCGAACAGCCGCAGGTTGGAAGCCAGCACCCCGAACACGTCGCCCACGCGCAGCGCGGGGCGCGGGCGCGGGCCGTCGGCGCGCAGCTCGAAGCCGCTGGCCTCCACCGGGATGTACTGGTAGGTCTGCCCCTGCCACACCACCGCCTGGCTCAGCGCGTTGGTGCCGTTGTGGAAGCGCCAGACCTCCGGCGCGCCCAGCGCGGTGGCGTCCACCACGAAGAGCTCGATCTTGGCGCTGGGGGCCAGCGCCTGCAGCTGGCTGGCGATGCTCACGCGCGGGCCCTCACGGCTCGAACACCTGCTCGAAGGTGGCGCTGATGTTGCTCTGCCCCACGCGGCTGCCCAGCGTGCGCCGCCAGCGCCGGCACACCACGCGGATGGCCGCCGTGTGCCACATGGGCACGTAGTTGAAGCCGGCCACGCCGTGGGTGCGCAGGAAGCTCACCATCTCCTGCGCGATCGCGTCGTCCACGTCCTCGGCGAAGTACTCCCACTGCTGCGCCAGGCTGTTGATGCCGTCGGGTGAGCGCTGCTCGTAGCCGTCGCCGAAGCGCGCGCGGCGCAGCCGCGGCTCTTCGTCCAGCGACGTGCCCGGGCTCTCCACCCACACCCAGTCAGCCACGCCGCCCTCCGCTGAGGATGCCGCCCTGGCGCTGCTGCCTGGCGGCCCAGCGCTCCACCGCGCCTTCCACGGCCTGGTTGAGCTCGCGCGCGGCGGCGCGCTGGTCCTGCTCGGTGCCGCTGGCGCCGTTGAAGGTGAAGCTGGCGTTGATGGTGACGCCGGCGCCGCCGCCATTGGAGATGTGCCGCGGGTCGTCGCGGCGCAGCACCTCCTCCCCCACCTCCAGGATGGCGGCGCGCTCGTTGCTCTTCAGGCCCAGCGGCAGCCCGCCGGCCAGGCCCGCCACCATGCCCCCGCCGTGCAGCACCTGCGCACCCGCGAAGGCCAGCGGAGAGACGGCGCGCACCGTGCCGCCGCCGGCGCCCACCACCCCGCCGCTGTGGAACACGGTGGCCAGCCAGTTGGCCAGGGCCGCCCACCAGCTGCCGTTGCCGCCGCCGGTGTTGCCGGCGTTCGCGGACTGCAGGCTCTTGGTGAACTGGTCGACCAGGCGCTCGGCCAGGCGCTGGTTCAGCACGTTGAGCATGGTCCTCGCAAAGCCCAACGCCATGTCGCGCAGCGCCTCGCCGGCGCTCTTGGCGCCGGTGATGATGTCGTCGAGCGCCTTGGTGATCTCGCTCGTCGCGCTGGACTTTGCCGCGGCCTCGAACTTCTTGATGAACTTCTCGAGGTCTGAGAGCTTCTGCTCGTTGCGCCGCACCTGATTGAACTCGTCGGGCGTCTGTGCCAGCTTCTTCAGTAGGTCGGCAATGGTCCTAAGCTGTGGAATGGAGCGAGCCCGCGCCTGAATCTTTCGCTCTTCCGCCTCTTCGGTCAGCAGTGCGCCGTTCTCCACTTGGGCGTCGAGGGCCTGCTCCGCGATGGACAGCGACTCGGTCTGCTCGGCGAACTGCTTCTGAAGGGAGTCGAAGCGAGCCTTGCGCACGCGCTCGGCGAGCTGCGCACCGCCCTCCGCGTCCAGCGCATCCAGCTGGCGCTGCAGCTCCGCCACCTGCTGCGGGTCCAGCGTGAGGTCTATGCGCAGCCGCAGCCGGCGGCGCTGCGCGGCCAGTTCCTCGCGCTCCTGGCGGGTCTGCGCCTCGGCCTCCAGCCGTGCGCGTTCGGCCGGGTCCAGCGTGCGCGCGGCGGCGTCGCTGGCGTTGCGCCGAGCCAGGTCGCGCACCTTCTCGTAGGCCTCGCGCCAGGCCTTCTCCCAGGCTTCGGCCTGGGCGCGGGCGTCGTTGGCCAGGATCAGCTGCGCCTGCCCGGCCGCGGTGGCCAGGCGGCTCTGCAGCTCCAGCAGCTGCGACTCCAGCCGCAGGATGGCCTGCTGCTTGGCCAGCGTGTCCTCGGGCTTCTCCACCACGCGGCCGCGCTCGATCTCGATCTGCCGGCGCACCGCGTCGGCCTGCGCCTGCAGCCGCCGCTCCTCGATGCCGGCCAGCCGCAGCGCCGTCTCCTCCGCGCCGACCAGCTCCTGCGCGCGCGCCAGCTCCACGGCCTGCTGCTCGCGGTCCAGCGCGGCCAGGCGCTGCGCCAGGCGCTTCTGGACGCCGGCCTCCTCCACGTTGGCGATCGCGTCCTGGAATTGCTTGCTCTCGCGGCGGATGCGCTCGTTCTCGGCGATGCGCAGCGCCTCGCGCTCGGCCTCGGCGTCCTGCATCAGCCCGCGCATGCGCTCCAGCTCGGCCACCTCGGCCTGCACGCGGGCGATCTCGGGGTCGTAGCGGGGGCGGTTGTCGCTGCGCGCGCTGGCCTGGATGTCGCGCAGCTGCGCCAGCTTGGCCTGCAGCTCGGCGATGCGCTCGTCCAGCGTGCGCTCGCGGCCCAGCCCCCGGATGCGGTCGATCACCGCGCCCACCACCTCGCCCACGCGCTTCCAGGCCCGCTCCACCGCGCCGATGGCCGGCACCGAGCGCTGCTCCAGCGTCGCCGCCAGCTGCTCGTTGGCCAGGCGCGCGGCCTCGGCGTTGCGGCCCTGGGCCTGCAGCTCGCGGATCTGCGCCACCTGCGCCGCGTTCAGGAAGTTGTACGCGCGGTTGGCCTTGGTGGCCCAGGCCAGCACGCTCTCGGCCTGGCCGTCGAAGATGCGCACCGCCTCCTCGGCGCTGGCGCCGGTGAGCCGCCGGTAGGCGGTCACGGCGCGCGCGCTGGCCTCCAGCGTCTGGCTGCTCTGCCCGCCGGTGTCGATCAGCGCCTGCAGCGTCTGGCGCACGCTCAGCACGCTGGTGCGCGTGCTGGCCGCGATCTGCCGCGCCAGGCCGTCCAGCTGGCCCAGCGTCTGGCCGGCGGAGTTTCCGGTGAGCGCAATGCTCTTGCCCAGGCGGTCGCTCTCGCGCCAGCCCTGCAGCGCCTGGAACGCCACCAGGCCGATGGCGCCGGCCAGCAGCCCGAAGGCCACGCGCGCCGGCGTCAGCAGCGACAGCACGCCCCGCACCGCGGAACCGATGCCGCCGAAGCTGTCGCGGATCTGCCCGCCCTGCTGGATGGCCACCAGCCACACCGGCATGCCGCTGGCCAGGCTGGTGGTGATGTCGGTGATCTGCGCCGGCAGCTGCCGGTAGGCCTGCGCCTGCAGGTTGGTGGCGGCGCGCACGCGGCGCGCGGCTTCCTGTTCTTCCCGCACGCGCTCGGAGTTGGCCTTGCGCTCCACGGCGCGGCGGTTGGCCAGGTCGGCGGCGGCGCGCTGGCTCTCCTCGTAGCGGGCGCGGTTGGCGGCCAGGCGTGCGTCGCGTTCCTCGCGGGCGCTGGCCTGGCGGGCCTCGCGCTCCACGCGCATGCGCTCGCGGGTGGCCGCCAGCGTGTCCTTGGCCTCCTTGGCCGCGGCGGCGCCCGTGCCCGGGACGACACCGCCGCCCGCGGCGGCGCCGCCTTGCGTGCCGCCGGCGCGGCGCGCGGCCTCGCCGGTGTCCAGCAGCTCGCGGCGCAGCGAGCGCAGCTGCGCGATGGCCTGCGCCAGGTCGGCCGCTATGCGCAGCCGTGCCTCGATGGTGTTGCCGGCCATCGTGCGCGCGCCCGGTCAGTCCGCCTCGGCGTCGCGGATGTCGGCCTGCAGCGCCTGCAGCAGCTCCGTCGCGCCCTTGCCCCCGGCGGTGGCGGCGCGCGTGGCCACGAAGGCCAGCAGCCGCTCCTCGGCCTGGCGGCGGCGGGCCAGCCGCAGGTAGCTGCGGAACTGCGCCCAGGTGTAGCGCATGATCTGCTCGTGCGTGTGGTGGGCCGCCGTCAGCGCGCCGAAGGCGGCGGCGAGGAGCTCGTCCCACCCGGCGGCTTGCCCAGCGCCTCCAGCGCCTGCACGCCGGCGGTGAGTGCGGGCAGCGCCTGGACGAAAAAATCGGCGTTCACCTGCATGGCCACCGCGAAGAGGTACACGAACTCGTCGGGCTGCATGGCCAGCAGCCGCTCGCGCGGCACGTCCGTCAGCGCGGCGGTGATGTCCACCGCGGCGTCGGCCTCGTCCAGCAGCACGCACAGGTCGCGCAGGTCGTTGGCGGTGATCTGCCCGCTGGCGCGGATCAGGTCCAGCCGCGCCAGGTCCAGCAGGCCCGGCGCGGCCTCGGCCAGCCGCTCCAGCGCCGGCGTGAGCGCGGTGCGCGCGGCCAGCAGCTGCTGCACGGTGGCGCTGCGCACCACCACCTCGCCGCTGGGCAGCGCCACCGCCTGCACCACCGGCGCGGCAAAGCTCGGCGCGCGGCCCGCGGCCGCGGTGTTGACGGGGGCCATGACCCGGGCCCCTTACTCGTGCGTGCTGGGCAGCACCCAGCGGAAGATCTGCCCGCCCACCTGGGCCGCCGTCTTGGTGGTGTCCACCAGCGCGGAGCCCACGAGCTCGAAGTCGTTGTACTCGCTGTTGATGTAGGCCAGCAGCCGCGCCGGGTCCAGGCGCACGCGGTACACGTCCACGTGGCCGCGCTGGCCGCTGTCGACGTTGATGCCGCTCATGGCGATCCAGTACTCCTGCGCCGGCACCGCCAGGCCGGCGATCACCGTCACCGCGCCCTGCTTGTACGCCGCCTTGAAGGGCTGCACGTAGGGGCCGCCGGCGGTCAGGTCCTTCAGCGTGATGTGGCCGCTGAAGGCGTCCACGTCGTAGTTCGTGCCCAGCGCCAGGGTCAGCGGGGTGCCGGTGCTGTCGGTGACGACCAGGTCGGTGATGTTGTGGTGCGGCACCGCCAGGATGTCGCCCACCGCCGCGCCGCTGGGGAAGGTGTGGTTGATGGTGTCCACGGTGTTCGCGGCCACCTCGTCGATGCGCCCCTGCACGAAGCGCGCGACGTTCTTCTTGTTGAACTCGTCGGTGACGATGGTCACCTGCAGGCTGGTGGCCTGCACCATGCGGCGCAGCGGGGCGCGGCTGACCTCCATCGAGCTGTTGCGCTCCACCGCGTTGGGCGTGGGCGCCAGCTCGAACTTCGGGCAGTTGCCCCAGAAGGTGCCGATGCCCTTGCCGCCGCCTGACGTGCGCGCGTGGGAGCTGACCAGCCCCACGCCCGAGAAACCTTGTGCCATGTCGTGCTCCTTCGCTCAGAGTGAGAGTTCGATCTCGAAGCCCAGCGGGTACAGGGCCTTGTTGCGGTTGATGTCCGGCCGCGCGCCGGCGTTGGCGCGCACCAGCGGCGTGTAGGCGCCCTCGGGCGTCCAGCCCGCCAGCGCCTGGTGCACCTGGCTGAGCAGCGGGCCGGCCTTCTGGTGGCGTGCGTCTGCGGCCTTGCCCACGTGGTTCAGCCCCAGGATCACCAGCCACATCTGCCGCAGCTTCTGCGCGCGCCCGCCGGCGGCGCGGTCGCCGAAGCGCTCGCCGGCCCACATGACCATCAGCACGTTGGCGCGCTGGTCGGCCTGCAGCACCTGCTCCACGGTCTCGCACACGTCCACCGGCACGTCGGGCAGCTGCTCGGCCAGCCGCTGGGCGATGAGCTGGCCGACGAAGAAGTAGTCCTGCAGCAGCGCGGGGGTGCCCATGCTCGTTGCTCCGTCACGCCCCGTCGGCGGCCTCGCGGCCCATCACCTTGCCGCCGGGCGAGAAGAGCACCGAGCCCGCGCCCGGCACCGCCGGCGCGGTGTTGGGCGGGAACAGCGCCACGCGGCCTTCGGCCACGCGCTCGAGGTACTGGCGAACGGCCTTGTACTCCTCGCGCTCGACCTCGCCCACGGCGTCGCGCAGCAGCCGGTACACCGCCAGCGTCACCGCGTGCACGCGCAGCACGGCCGGCATGGTGGCCAGCGGCAGCACATAGCGCCCGGCCAGGTAGCCGTCGATCTCCGCCGCGGCGTCGTCCAGCGCCTTCTGCGCCACCGCCTCGTCGACCAGCCCCAGCGGGGGGTCGTGCAGGTCGGTCAGCTGCACCAGCCGCGCCTCGCCCAGGCGGGCCAGCAGGTCGGCGACGGTGGCGTAGGGCATGGGCGGTGGGTGTCTCGTTCAGGGGGCCGAGCGGCCGGCTTGCCCCTGTGTCAGCCTCCCCCCGGGGCCTGGGCTCGCTCCAGGCCCCGGGGATCACGGGCTCGCGGCGGGGGTGTATCTCGCTGGGCGCGCGGGGCTCAGCCCGCCTTGATCTCGACGTCGACCACCACCAGCTGGGGCTCGGCGCGCAGCTGCGCGACCTCGTCCTCGCTGAGCTCGCTCAGCGGCACGGTGGTGCCTTCGGCGGTCCACTCGCGGCCGCAGCGGCGGAAGCCCTGCAGGCTGCGCGAGACGATCTTCAGGCCCTTGTCGGCCGGGCCGGCGGCCCTGGTTGCGTTCTTCGCCATGCGGCGTTCTCCTGCGTGGTTGGCGTGGGGTTCAGAGCAGGCGGCCGCTGACGACCACCTTCAGCCGGCCGCGCAGCGTGTTGCTCTCGCCGCCGCTGAGGAACTCCTTGCTGACCAGGTCGTTGGCGATCTCCTGCTGCGCGGGGCTCACCACCAGGTGCGTGGCGGTCACGTCGATCGGCTCGCCGGCGTCGTCCTTCTGGCTGGACATGGCCACCATCGCGGCGCGCAGGTTGGTGGCGTCCAGCGTCTGCTTGCTGGCGAAGCACAGCTGCCAGAAGGGGCTGTAGCCCGCGCCGCTGCGGCCGTCCACGCCCCACACGAACTCTTTGTTCCAGAAGACGCGCTCGTCGCTGGGGTCGAAGTAGGTGATCAGCTGGAAGCTGCGCCGGGGCTGGAAGATCAGCGGCTTGATGGGCTTGCTGCTGTCCACCAGGAACCACGCCGCGCCGGCGCCGCCCATGAAGTTGGCGACGCTGGCTTCCTGGCCGGGCTTGCCCACCGGGTGGTCGGTGTCGAAGAAGTACTGGCCGTCCGGGCCCAGCGTGTCGAAGCCGGCCTTCAGCAGGTCGTAGACCAGCTTGTCGGCGTGGCGCGCGACGTTGTCGCCCGTCTGCTCGAACACGGCGCCGTAGATGCCGTACTGGTCGTCCTCGATGGCCTTGCGCGGGATCGCGTGGGTCTGCTCGTAGTCGTCGTTGACGATGCGGAACTCGCCCTTGGCCATGTTCTGGATGACGCGGTCGCCCACCCACTTGCGGATCGTGCCGAACTGCTTGAGGTACGGGTACACGTTCTCGCTGGTCATCGAGGGGATCTCCATCCCCACGACCTGCCAGTTGGGCTGCGCGCGCTGCAGGCCGACGTTGAAGCGGGCGTTGACGGCCTGCGTGAGCATCGTCAGGCTGTGCTGGTTGATCATCATGGCGAGGGGTCTCCTGAAGGCTGGCGGGTCTGGTGGGTCTGCCTGGGGCGGCGCCGGTCAGCGGAAGTCCACCCACACGCCCGCGGCGGTGACCTGCCACACGCGGCCGGCCGCGCTGCGCGCGTTGCTGTTGTGGGTCTTGGCCACCGTCTCGTCATCGACGACGTAGCAGGTGGTGCCGATGTCGGCGTTGGTGATCTCGTCGGCCGAGGCGCTGTTCTTGAACGGGCCGAAGACGCCGATCTCGGGCTCGGCCACCAGGCCGCCGTTGGCGATGCCGGTGGAGTCGTAGCGCTGGCGGAACACGCCCACCGTGCGCAGCGTGGCGCTGGTGGCGCCCTTGACGCACCAGCCCGAGGAGTTCACGCAGGCGATCGTGCCGGCGTGGATGACCTGGTTGGTGGCCAGGCCCAGGCCGCGCTTGCGGCCGGGGGCGAGCTCTTCGGTGTTGAGGTCCTTGGTGGCGGCCATGTGCTGCTCCTGTGCGGGTGTGCGGTGGCGGGTGGGGTCAGGCTGCGGCGGTGGCCGGCTTGCCCTTGGCGAAGGTCTCGGCGTTCAGGCCGAACTGCTGCATCACCTGCGCGGCCAGCGGGTCGGCCGCGGTGCCGTCGCCGCCAGGCGGCTTGCCGCCGCTCTGGCCGGCCAGCGGCACCACGGGCGCGGCGGCCACGAAGGCCTGCAGCGCAGCCAGGTCCTTGCGGCCCAGGTCCATCGCCCAGTCCTTCTGCGCCGGCACCAGCTTGCCGGCGGCCAGGGCGTCGGCGACCAGCTTCTCGAGCTTGCCCTCGTTGATCTGGCGGGTCAGCTCGGCCAGCTGGCCCTGCAGCGCCGCCATCGCGGAAGCCGCGCTGGTGTCGGGCCGGGCCAGCGCGGTCACGGCGGCCAGCGCGGCGGCCTCGTCGGCGCCGGGCTGCAGCTTCAGCGCGCCGGCCAGCGCGGGGCTGACGAGCGGGCGGTCCTTCAGCGCGCGCACCGCGTCCAGCGCGGCGGTCTCGGCGGTGTCGGCGGGCAGGCCCAGCAGGGCGATCAGGGCGGCAAGGGTGGGGTTCATGGGATCGGTCTCCTGGTGGTCGAACTGCGTGGCCAGCTGCGCCAGCACGGGCTCCATGCCCAGCAGCGCGGGAAAGTTCACCAGCGCCGCCAGCGCGACGCCGTGCACCTGCAGGGTGTCGGCGTCGTACAGCAGCACCGGGCTGATGTAGAGGTACTCGCGCTCCTGGATGTGCTGCGCGGCCGCGGGCGTCCACTGCACCTTCGCGAAAAGCCCTTGCCCGGCGCGCCACTCGGCGGCGTCCATCCAGCCGGCGGCGGGCGCCTTGCGGCCGTGCTCGCGCACGTACAGCGTCTGGTGGTCGTAGTCGATGACCACCGGCGTGCGCGCTGCGGTGGCGTTGAAGCGCGCGGCCAGCTGCGTGCCCAGCGTGTCGTCGACGCGCCAGGTGCGGCCCGCACCCGGCCGGCCGTCACGCGCCGCGAACTCGCCGGCGGGGAGAAGTTGAACCCACTCGGCCGCCTGTGCGCCGAGCGCAAGCGTGGAAGCCAGAAGGGCGGACAGCAATCGCATGGCGGCGGATCGTGCGGCCCGCCCCCGGGCAATGGAAGTTGAAGAACTTCAAGATCGCCCGGCGCTGCGCACGCGCGCGGTGCGCTGGTCCGGCGCGGATGTCAGCGCGCGGTGAACGCGTCGCCCAGCGCCTGCGAGATGACGTCCAGCACGTCCTCGCGGTCCTGCCGGCCCAGCTCGCCGCGCTTGGGGTCGGCCGTCAGGATGCCACGGCGCGGCATCTTCGCGGTGCCGAACTCGTGCAGCAACCCCACCTGCCACTCTGGCTGGCTCTTGCCGGGCACGGCGCGGCTGGTGCCGATCTCGAGCCAGTCGTCGCCCACGTTGTAGGTGAGGGTGTCGCGCAGCTTGCGCGATCGTTCGAGCAGCGAGCCCGGTATGCCTTCGGGGTACTTCTTCGCGTACCAGTACTCCACCGTATTCCGGGCCAGGGGAGCCCAGGGCGCGCCGGTCGGGTCCACCTTGGCGTCGAAGCGAAGGTCTGCGTTCTGCTCCAGCGCCGCGCCGATGTCCTCCAGCAGCTGCCGCGGCTCGGCCAGCGCGGCGATCGCGCGGTCCACCGCGGCGATGATCTCCGCGTCGTCCAGCTCGAGCAGGCGGCCTGGCGTGGTGCTCATGCGCCGCCCTCGCCAGCGCGCTGCGCCGGCAGCAGCGGCTGCAGCCGCGGGTACAGCCGCGCGGCCTCGTCCAGCGCCAGCGTGGCCAGCGTGCGCACCCACCACACCAGCGCGCTGCGCTGCATCTCCAGCACCAGCACGCGCTGCGGCTGGCCGGCACGCCCGTCGCGCAGCCACCACCACAGCGTGGCGTCGTCGGCCAGCTCCACGCGCTGCCCGCGGTCCAGGATGGCCTGCGCCAGCGCCCAGCCCGCGGCGGTGACGGGCAGCGGCGGCGGGTACAGCGCGGCCGCGGCCTGCCGGCGCAGCGCCTGGCCGGACACGCTGGCGATGGGCGGCTCGCCCGGCAGCGCCGGCACCGCGGCCACCGGCAGCCCGGCGGCCGTGTCAGGCGGCTGGCGCAGGAACTCCGCGAAGGTGCGCTCGCGCCGCATGCGCTGCACCACGGCGCGCGTGGTGGCCAGCGCGTCGCCGCCGCTGCCGCCTGCGGCCTGGCGGCCGGCACCGGGGACCGGCCGCACCGCGCCCAGCCGGCGCGCCAGCAGCTCGGTGCCGAGCTCCACGTGCACCTTGCCCGGGTTGTAGGCGAAGCCGGGGTCCACGCCGCGCGGCACGCGCTCGGTCATGCCGGTGGAGCGGTTGACGAACTCCACCCAGGTGGTGGCCGGCGGCTCGGTCTTCACCGGCACGCCGGCGGCGCGCAGCCGCTCGAGGCCCTTGTCGTCCAGCGCATAGGCGGTGCAGCGGCAGCGCCAGCCGTTGGGCGGGTAGTGCGTGTCCCACCACGGGTGGTCCTTGGGCAGCACCACGTTGTCCCAGGGCCGGTGGCTGGCGCGCACGCGCTCGTCGCGCATGGTGCGGTACACCAGGTACGGCATGCGCGATCGCATCGCCCGCGCCCAGCGCCCGGCGGCGTGGCTCTGGCGCATGTTCACGTCGAAGATCAGCTCCAGCCGCGCGCGGTTGAAGCGCGTGGTGCGCAGCTCGCCGGTGGCGGGGTCCGTCACTTCCACGTCGCCCCAGAAGCCGCGCGCCACCAGCTGCTCTCGCACGCGGCGCGTGAAGACCTCCATGCTGGTGCCGGCCTCGAGCGCGGCGCCGACCTCGTCGCGCAGCAGCTGCAGCACGTCCATGCGCATGACGCCGGCCACGGCGAAGGCGCGCGCGTGCTCGGCCTGCCACACGTCCTGCCAGCGGAAGCTCGGCCGCAGCAACCCGCGCTGCTGGAACGCGGCGATCGCGTCCTCCGGGCGCACCGCGCCCAGCGAGAAACCGGCCGGGGCCGCAGGCATCGGCGTCAGAGGTCCAGGTCGGCCTCGCCGGCCAGGCGGGCGCCGAAGGCCGACCGCGCCAGCTGCTGCGTCAGCGGCTGCGCGTCCAGCTCGGCCACCAGCGCCGGCAGCCGCGCGGCGAAGTCCGCGAGGCTTTCGCCATCGGCAACGGCCTTGTCCAGCGCGCCCAGCAGGGGCTGCACCAGCGGCGCCAGCATCGGCTGCCACTGCGCCATCTGCTCGTCCACCAGCTCGTCGACCAGGTCGCGCGGCGGGCCGCCGGCGGCGCCGGGCGCCTGTCCGCCGCGGCCGGCCAGCAGCGCGGCCAGGGCTTCGTCGCGCCCGCGCCTCGCGCGCGCCTCGGCGCCTTCGTCACCACGCTGTGGTGCACGGCCGCGCGCCGGCGGCCGACCCGGCGCCGCGCCCGGCTGGCCGTCGAGCTCGAGCCCGTCCTGCGGCTCCGCGCCGCTGAGCACCTCCTCGCCCTCGTCGGGCTCGGGGATGCGCAGCTTCTCGTGCACCCACTTCTTGCCGATGCGCAGCCCGGCGCGCGCCAGCTTGGGCAGCTGCTCGGCGTACTGCGCCAGGTCCTCGGCCTCGCCGGTGTCGATCACGAAGCGCGGCAGCCGGCGCAGGTTCACCCCCGGCTCGTTGAGCAGGGCGAGCGGCTGGATGAGCTGGCGGTTGATCGTGCTCTCGTACAGCCGCGCGTCCGCCGCGCGGATGTCCATGCGCACCTCGTTGTGCACGTTGCCCAGCGCCTGCGTGCCGTGCTGGCCTTCGCTGGCGGTGAGCGTCTGGCCCAGGATGGCCTTGCTCTCGGCGGCGTCGAGCTTGTCCCACATCACCGCGAAGGGCACCTCGGTGCCGGCGGCGGCGGCCTGGAACTCCAGCGCCATGTTCTGCGGGATCACGCCGGCGGCGTTGTGGCCGATCTCGGTGACGGCGCGCAGCAGCGTGAGCTTCTCGTCGTCGCTGGCGCCGCTGGGGTACTTGCCCAGGCGCAGCGGCAGGCCGTAGATCTCCAGGAACTCCGCCAGGTCGCGCACGGCGTAGTTCTTGAACAGGTACGGCCAGAAGAGCACGCGCGCCAGGCTCATGCGCGCCAGGTAGCCGTTGCGCGCGGGGTGCACGTGCATCAGCCAGGCCAGCGGGCGCAGCTCCTCGCCCATGACGCTGCGCCCGCCCCCGTCGTCGGGCAGCATGTTGGTCTCGCTGCGCAGCACGAAGCGCCGGCGGTCGGGGCTGAGCGTGAACCAGCGCTGCGGCTGCAGCACGCCGTGCGGCACGCGCACCTGGCGGCCGGACTCGTCCGTGCGCAGCGGCCAGGTCAGCTCGATCGGCGCGAAGCCCGGCAGCACCGCCGCCGTCATGGCGCCCAGCAGCACCTCCATGCCGCCGTCCACGCCGTTGGCGTGCGCGGTGCACATGCCCAGCCAGTCGCGCACGCGCTCGGTGAACTTCTCCTCCGCGGCTGAGGCCTTGTCCGGCGGCTCCACGCTCCACGGCAGCGCGGTGATGGCGCCGCGGCGCTTGGCGAGCTCGGCGTACAGGTGCGCGTCGCGCTCCTCCATGTCCTCGGCCAGCTCGGCCTGGCCGACCAGGTCGCCTTCCTCGGCGCGCTGCATGATGCCGGCCAGCTTCGCCGGGGTGAGCCCGCGCGCCGGGTGGCGGTCGTACTCGCGCCGGATGCTGGCCAGCCGGGCGCTCTGCTGCTCCTCCAGCCCGCGGGTCAGCCGGCGCATGTCCAGCGGCCGGCCGTCGGGTCCCAGGATGTTGCTCATGAGGTCAAACCCTCGGTTCTGAGAATCGGCCCGTAGAGCCGTTTTTCCGGGCCGGGTGGGGCACAGGTACCACCCACCCCCCGATACCCCGTTCATGAACGTTCATGAACAGCTTCCCGGGCATGTTGCGAACGGCCCGCACGGCTACCACCCGGCCTTTCGGCCGCGCTCGAAGGCGCCGGTGGTGTCCGCGCGGGCGTTGTCGGGCCGCATGCGCAGCCCGCGGCGGCCGTCCGCGGCCTCGCCCTCCCATGTCGCGTGGCGCGCCGGCGCGGGCATCCACGCGATCTCGCCGGCCTCGCGCCAGAAGGCGTACTCGGCCAGGAACAGCGCGATGGCGTAGTCGCCGTGGCGCTGCAGCTTCTGGCCGCCCTCGGCCGCGGCGGCGGCCTGGCCGGCCGTCTGCGTGGCCTGGCGGGGCACCTTGGGCACGCCCTGCACCATCTTGATGGCGCGCAGGTCGTCGCTGTGCTCGGCGTCGCGCGCCAGGTCGCGCAGCGTGCCGTCCTGCAGCCCGGCCTTGAGCTTGGGCATGTGCGCCAGGTAGAAGGCGTCGTTGAGCTTGACCTGCTCGACCATCTCCACGCCGAACTCCTGCGCCATCGCCTCGGCCAGCGCGGCGCCGTTGCCGGTGGCGTCCATCGCCCCGCCGCGAAAGCGCGGCAGCCGCCGCACGATGTGCTTGAGGATCTGCTCCTGGCTGCTGAAGGGGCAGTTGGCCAGCTCGATGGTGATGCGCGGGCGGTGCGTGAGGTCCGCGTCCTCTTCCAGGATGGTGGTCACCGCCTGGTCGCGGTTGCGCGCGAAGTCCTCGCCGAACACGTGGCGCCGGCCGCGGTGCAGCCGCGCCAGGTGCGGATCCACGTGCTCGCGCAGCCAGCCGTCGATGGCGTGGCGGCGGGTGTCCTCCGGCAGGTAGGCGAAGCCGTCGTCCCACTTGCCGCGGATGACGACCGGCCCGTCCGGGTTCTCGGGCCAGGGCGTGACCATGCGCTGCTGGATCAGCGCCAGGCTCAGGTAGGCGCCGGCGCTCATGCTGGGCACGGCGTCCAGCTCCTCGGGCGCGTCGTCGCCGTAGAAGCGGTACGCGGCGGCGACCCAGTCGTCCTGGCCCTGCTGCGTCCACTCGATGCCGCGGCGCAGGCACACGCGGTGGTACAGCCCGGCTTCCACCGCGCCGCGGAAGGTGACGCGGTGCACGCTGGCCGCCTGCGGGCCGCCGCGCTTGCCGGCGCGGATCTCCTGCACAAGCTGGTTGAACGGGTTCTCCACGCCGTCGTGCGTGGACCAGATGCGCACCTTGTCGCCCCACAGCAGCATGGCCATCGCGGCCTTCAGCAGCGCGGCCAGCGAGCCGTGGAACGCCGCCTCGTCGATGCCCACCACGCCCTGCTTGCCGCGCAGGTTGGTGGGCCGGCTGGACAGCGCCACGATGCGCCGGCCCGAGCGCGGGAAGACGATCTCGTAGGTCTTGATGTAGCGGCGGTTGCCCTCGGCGTCGTCGCCGTCGTCGTACAGCCCCTCGCCGATCTCGCCGGCCACCACGTGGAAGGCGCGGGTCCACAGCGTGGCGGCCTCCACGAACTCGCGCGCCATGTCCTGGGTGGCGGAGATGTAGAAGTAGTTGCTGCCACCTTCCCTGGCCGCGATGAGCACCGCGTCGCAGGCCTCGGCCCAGGTCAGGCCCACCCGGCGGCCCTTCTCGCACACCTTGAGCTGGGCGTCGTCCTCCACCCAGCGCTGCTGGTAGGGCAGCAGCACGGGCGGCGGTGCGTCCGCCAGCGCCGAGGTGACGAGCTCGGCGGTGGGGTCGGGCGCCGGCGCGAGTGCCGCGGTGGTGGTCTCGGGGCGCAGCTTCACGGCGCGCTCACAGCTTGCGCACGACCTTGAGGAAGGCCGAGCCGGTGAGCGAGCGCCCGGAGTTCAGCGGCGCCACGCAGCGGATGAGGTAGGTGACGCCGGCCACCGCCAGCGCCCCGCTCACGCGCACGCGCACCGAGCTGCCCTGCACGACCGCCGCGGCGGCCAGCAGCGGCGACGGGCTGTCGTCCACGCCCACGCGGTCTTCCGCGCTGGCCACGACCTGGTCGACGACCAGCGACTCGCCGGCCAGCAGCGCCTCGCCGAAGCGGAAGTGCACGTCGTCGACCTCGGCCACGTCCAGCGGGTTCAGGTGCGTGGGGCGCACGCCGCGGCCGACGAACACCTCGCGCGGTTTGGCCGTGGACGGCGGCGGGGCCGGCACCAGCACCGACAGCGCCGCCGGCAAGCTGATGGCGCTGCCGTGATCGTTGCTCACCACCACGTCGAACACGGCGCCGTTGTCGAGCTCCGTGGCATACAGGCCGTAGGTGCTGCCGGTGGCGCCGCTGATCGGCGTGCCGCCGCGCCGCCACTGGTACGCCAGCGGAGGCGTGCCGATGGCCACCACGCCGAAGGTGGCCAGCGAGCCGGTGAGTACGCTGGCGCTGGCCGGGTGGGAGACGATGGTCGGCGCGGCCACCGCCGGCGTGACCGTCAGGGTCGCCCCGTTGCTGGTGACGCTGCCGCCGGCGTTGGTGACGACGACCGAGAACACCGCGCCGTTGTCGGCCAGCGCCGCGGCGAAGGTGTAGCTCGAGCTGGTGGCGCCGGCGATGGGCACGCCGTTGCGGCGCCACTGGTACGACAGCCCGGTGCCGGTGGCGGTGACGGTGAAGGTGGCGGCGGCGCCCTCGACCACGCTTTGCGACTGCGGATGGGCCGTGATGACCGGCGGATCGGGAGGTGGGGGTGGCGGCGGTGG
>ERZ761592.227-NODE-227-length-26509-cov-116.964580_pt1 | contig 26509 bp, 45 predicted proteins | sample MGYA00433095_ERZ761592 | MGnify/ENA primary metagenome ERZ761592 (study PRJEB28899, sample SAMN03785554) | bioreactor sludge metagenome | biome: EBPR Sludge; feature: EBPR Bioreactor; material: 0.22µm filtered reactor supernatant | place: Saint Lucia: Queensland... | reverse complement strand
TACTCGACGATGCGCTCCGGCCGGTTTGAGCCGGCGGAATTTGGTCGCATCGTGGATGCCGGGAAGCGGTTGGAGGCGCTGCCGATCGTGATCGAGCAGCAGCCTCAGATGCCGCTCTCTCAGATTGCTGCGCGCGCGCGCCAGCGCAAGCGGCGCGACGGGCTCGACGTCGTTGTGGTCGACCACATCGGGCTCGTCCGGCCCTCCGGCCGCTACGCCGGCAACATGGTGAACGAGATCGGCGAGATCACCGGAGGACTCAAGGCGCTCGCGAAAGAGCTTGGTGTCGCCGTGATTGCACTGTGTCAGTTATCGCGTGGCGTCGAGGGGCGCGAGGACAAGCGCCCCGGCATGGCCGACCTGCGCGCGTCCGGCAACATCGAGCAGGACGCCGACGTGATCCTGATGCTGTATCGGGAGCTCTATTACCTCCAGCGCAAAGAGCCGAAGGCGGGAACGCCGGAGTTTCTGGTTTGGCAGGATCAGATGGAGAAGGCGTTCAATCGCCTCGACCTGATCGTAGAGAAGCAGCGCAATGGCCCGACGGGGACCATTCAGGCGTTCGTCGACATCGGGTGCAACGCGGTGCGCGATCAGGATTTCCGCATGGCCCACCCGCTGGGCACGAGCGAGCAAGAGCTATTGGACTTCGCGCGATGATGTCCGTGCGGGAAATGCGGACGTTAATATGCGCGCACCATTATCTCAAATCGGTGCCGGCAGGTGAGAGCTACTATGCGCAGCACGAGGGCGCGATCGTGGTGTTCTCCAGGCCAGCGAACAATCGTTTGGGCATGTGGCTACTCGGGTCTGATTGTGCTGTGTGGGAATTGTCCCGCATGTGGGCACCCGACGGACACCGGCCGAACCTTCTCACAGAAGCGATTAGCCGATGCACCGCGCAGTTTCTCCGCGCCGTCGGTGGCGTGCAAGCATGCCCTGCTCTGGTAAGCTACGCGGACCCAAACGCGGGCCATCTTGGAGGCATTTACCGCGCGGCGTCGTGGCAGTACCTCGGGCAGTCGGAGGAGGGGCGCTCGTATGTCGATGCACGGGGGATCGCAGTGGCGCGGCGGTCTTTTCACTCGGGAGGTCGCGCGCTGCGCAAAGCGGAGATTGAAGCCCGCGGGTTCTCCGAGAGAAAACTCCCAGGTAAGCATCGCTTTGCCCGCGGCCTCACGCGGGAGGCGCGGCGTAAAATTTCATCTCACCCTAACGCTTGCGCGTGGCCTCAAACCGTAGCCTAATAATCCTTCTTTCATGGGGTATGCAGCCATGACCGAATTGACCGATCGTCTTTCCCGAATCATCGTCACCGATGCGCAAGGCGTCTCGCGACGCGACGTCGTGCAGTTGGCGCGCGACTGCCTGGAGGAGATCAGCGCTCTCAAGGGTGCAAAGAAGAAGCGCGAGAAGGCCGCAGCGAACGGCACCCGCGGCACGCGCCTCCCGGCCGACTGGGCGCCGGACGAACTGTACGCCAAGCAGCAGGGCTTGCGGCCGCACGAGATCGCCCGCGAGGCAGAGAAATTCCGCGACTACTGGCGCGCCGCGCCGGGCCAGAAGGGTGTCAAGCTCGACTGGGCCGCGACGTGGCGGACGTGGTGCCGCAACGCTGCCGAACGCCTTGGGCGCGCTCCGATAGTCGTGGCTGCTCAGCCCACGGCGGGGCCCGTCGCCTATGATGCGGCAACCTGGACCGCCATCATGCGGCGGTTCGGCCGCGAGTCGGCGTGGAGCCCGGAGTATGGGCCTCCGCCCGGCGCGCCCGGCTGCATGGTGCCCCCCGAGATTTTGCGAAATAATAACCATCGCCCGTAACTGACGGTTGACATGCGCGCCGTCATTTGAGACGATGCCAGCGTTCTCAGGGCCATCGAGGCCCGCCATTGAACGGGAGAAGCACATGGGGTGCTACGGTCTGCGGATCGAATGGGAAATCCCCGACGGCGATGGCGACCATCGCACGATCACGGTGGACGTGTCGCCGAACAGCGGCGGCTTCCAGATCGACTACATCGACGACCAAGACCTGCCCGACGCTCACCCTCTTATGCAGCGCCTTTATGCGTGCTCGCGCTTTGCCGAGGAGGTGCGGGATGCGCGGGCCGAGGATCGGAGGATGAACGGATGAAGGCAACCGACACGAAGCGCCCCTCCGCTCGAAAGTCGTTCGGACAATATAAGGCTGTCATTGTCCACGAGGACGGGCGCTCCGAAATTCTCGGCAAGGTCTCTCGCCCCCTTGTGTGGAGGGGCAAGGAATCAATGCCGGGTGGCCCGATGCGCTTTGTGCGGGGCAAGACGTTTGCTTCTCGTGAGGAGGCGATTGCCTTTGCAAGGCGAACCATAGACCTGCGAGCCCAAAGGCACGCCGAATACATGGCGTCTTATAATTCGCGGCACGCACAGCGCACGGGAGAGACGGCATGAGCAACGCAACCTCATGGGTGGGCGCGATCTGCGCCCACAATCCGCGCACATGGAGCGGGCTCCGCCGCATCCGGCAGGTCTGCCGCGCCATCCCTGCGTCGGAGTTCGATTTCTACGAACTGCGCGAGGTGCAGTCGACCCTGCATGGCGTGGTCCAAGCGCACATGGAGGCTCAATATATCCCGGCCTTCCTTTCGTTCTTCGCGATCTGCAAATACCATCACGAACTGGTCGACCTCATGCGCGAGCGGTTCGAGGAGAAGATGGCGATCCACCGCGAACTGGTCGCCGCCGGTATCCTGCGCGAGGTGGCGTGGCCATGAGCGTATCCCGCCGCAACGTCACCACGATGTACGCCTACCGCCGCACCGGATGGCGCTGGACGGTGTTTCAGCGCATGGGCGGAGAGCATAGCTTTCCCGTGGCGACGTTCTGGCGGCAGCGCACCGCGCGCCTTATGACCAACGCCCTCCTGCGGGCCTACGATCTCGGAAAGAGCCGACAATGAGTGCGACCGTTCAAGCCTATCCCCTCCAGTGGCCGCAAGGGTTCCAGCGTTGGCGTGGCGCTCGCGCCAACGGAGGGTTCCGCACGGATTTTGACACCGCAGTGCGCAACGTCCGCCGCTCCTTGGAAGGCTTTGCAAAGGACAGCGGCAAGGCCATTACCGCTCCGGTGCTCTCCAGCAACATCGACTTTAACCCGCTGACAGGAGGATCGGGGACGCGCCCGGCCGATCCCGGCGTGGCCGTTTGGTTTACGTGGGACGGCATGCAGGTCTGCATTCCCGTCGATCGCTACGCGACGCCCGCGGCAAACCTCCAAGCAATCCACCACATTGTCGAGGCGCGCCGCGTCGAGCTACGCCATGGCACGCTCGCGCTCGTGCGTGCGACCTTTCAGGGTTTCGTTGCCCTGCCGGCGCCGAAGGGCAAGCACTGGCGCGACATACTTGCTCTGCCGCCGTCGGCTGCTGCAACGCGCGAAACCGTCGAGCAGGCGTACAAGCGTCTTGCCGCGGAGCGCCATCCCGACAAGGCTGGCGGTTCGACCGATGCAATGGCCGAACTCAACAACGCGCGCGACACTGCGCTGCGCGAGATCGCAGCGTAAACCGCAGGTCAACGAGAGGAGCGATGATGGACGAGGAAATGATGCGCGCCCTTGAGGCTGACGGCGAGAAGCTACGACAGCTTACCAACTGTCAAACTCACGGTGGCGGCGATGCCGAGTGAACCGCATGTCGCCGACGCCCTCGGGCGCGCGGAAAGATGGCTCAATGCTTGGGGTTTTGATCCGAAAGTCGCTCGCCGCGCCAATCCAGACGACGAGTCTGGCTTCTTGGTAAGCGATCTAGTCGCCGCCCTCGAATACATGCGCCGCGAGCGCGATCAATGGAACAGCCAGACGCGCCAGATGTCCGGCGGGTTGCTCGCAATTCATGAGGCTCCGGAAGGCGTGACTATCGAGGCGGCGCGCTCCGTCGCCTACGACATCGCCCTGAACTGCATCAAGCCGGACGTGGCAGCGTTCCAACTAGTGCGACGCAGCGGCTCGTTGACCACGGGAGAACGCCAGAATGACTGAGAGCAAGCATACGCCTGACGCTGACATTCTCGCCAGCGCTATCGCGTCGGCGATTTCCAAACACTGGGACGGGCAGTTGCGCGCCAAAGATTGCCGCGCAGCCGCTGAGGCCGTCATGGAGGCAATCGGCGCGCCGGAGATGCTGGCCGAACTTCGTCGGCTTCATGCTCTCTACGGTCATCAGCAGACCGCTAACGTGATCGCCAAAGCGACCGGCGCATTAACGAGTGGAAACCGCACCGATGACTAACGACCTTGTGCGCCGCAACGGCGCGCCACCGCGCGTGATCCAAGGCGTGACGTTCCTCTGCTGGAGCGAGCCCTTCTATCGAGCAAGGCGCAACTTCTGGCAGAGCCAAGATAGAAGTATCCGCATCGACCATAACCATCGGATGGGCTCGAAGTATAGCCTGCTCTTGGCAGGCACGCGCAAGTCAATCCGAGCGCTCTCGCTAGAGGGCGCGATGAAGCGCGCAATCAAGGAACTCGCCGCTCTGCCCAATGCACAACGCCCGGAGCAGAACGATGGCTGAGATCGCAGAACTTATCGAGAGGCTGGAGAAGGCGACGGGGCCGGATCATGGCCTCGATAGAGAGATCGAAAGCTATTTCTGGGACAGTCCGCACCCGCAGTGGAAATCGGATGCGGGATTGCCCCGCTACACCTCCAGCATCGACGCCGCGCTGACGCTCGTGCCGGAGGGTTGGCGCACAGCTTCCGTCGAGGAGCGATTCGTTGGCGGCGAATGGCTATGGTCGTTGAAATCGTGCGGCGTCTATGCATGGGGCGTACACCGATGCACGGCCATCGCTCTTTGCATCGCCGCGCTGAAAGCGCGCGCCGCGTTGGTACAAAGCCTGAGGGACACCTACGTTGACACGAACCGCAAGAAGTTCGGCCTCCCGGCGCGTTCCAACAGTCAAAGCAGCAAGGAGACCCGCGATGGCGAGTGAAGCGAAGCTGCTGCCGTGTCCGTTCTGCGGTGCGACGCCCCATCGGGGGCGCGGCAAACTAACGCCCAGCCAAGATGGTGAAGACCGTCAGGACTTCCGCATCTGGTGCCCGCATGGATGCGCCGCAGCAATCAGTCATACGTCCGAGCTTGTTTCGGCTCAATGGAACCGGCGCGCCCCCTCACCCGCTCCTGCGGAGGGGGAGGACGGACTGGCTGCCAAGGCTTGCGCGGCGAAACGATCGCTTATTGCTTTGCACAAAAAGTATCTCCCACAAGCGTATGAGCACCGTGCGTCGCACCCCCATTATATGGAGCGAGGCGATATGCAGCGCATGTGTGACGCGCTGCTCGACGGTTCGCTCTGTCTTGAGAGCCTAGCTCACGCCCTCTCTGCATCCCGTGCGGAAGTGGAGGTTGAACGGAAATGGCGCGCCGAAACGACGGAGCGTCTACAGCGCATCGGCGAGCGTTATGGATGCCAGCCCGGATCGAACCGTCTCGACTGGCTTGAAGGACACCTTGCATCACTCACGAGTACAGGGACGCACCCGACCGACCCCGCCAAAGAGCATGCTATCACATCTTGGAACCGGCGCGCCCCCTCACCCGCTCCTGCGGGGACGGACAACGCAGACCTGATTGCGCGACTGCGCAAGCCGGTCATGTATCACAGCAACCCCGAACACACGAACGCAGAGCGACGCGAAGCTGCTGCCGCCCTCTCCGCATCCCGTGCGGAAGTGGGGAGGCTGAAGGCGCATGTCGCCGCCATCGCCAATGCTTGCGTTTATTCCGATAGCTACGGCGTCGAGGGAAGCAGTTTTCAATGCTGCCTCTGTTGCACTGCGGGTGGAGCGCCGGGCCTGCCGTTCGAACACACCAAGGACTGCCCGGTAGGCAAGGCCGAAGAAACAGCAGAACGTTGGTATAAGGAGCGCGCCGACGAAATCGCAGAATATGAGGCGGAAGAAAAAGCCCTCCGCGCCCAACTCGCAGAGGCGAGAAAGGCGCTGGAGAGGATCGAAACCGAACCGCGCAATGCTGAATTTTGGGGGCTCAAAGCCCTCCGCTCTCTCAAGTCTCAGGGCGCGGGGGACGCATTCGACACAGACAAGCGAGACGGGGCGTGAATGTCCTCGACCTCTTTTCAGGCATCGGCGGATTTAGCCTCGGCCTCGAACGAGCCGGAATGCGAACCGTCGCGTTTTGCGAAATCGACCAACAATGCCGCGCGGTCCTCAACGAGCACTGGCCTCACGTCGCCTGCTACGATGACGTGCGAACCCTCACCGCCCACCGCCTGGCAGCAGACGGAATTGCCGTGGATGTCATCTGTGGAGGCTTCCCCTGCCAAGACATCAGCATCGCTGGAAAAGGCGCGGGAATTGAAGGGGCGCGCAGCGGCCTATGGTCGGAGTACGCCCGACTTATTGGCGAGCTACGACCCAAATTCGTCATCGTGGAAAACGTCGCAAAGCTGCTTAGTGACGGGATGGGAGTCGTTCTCGGGGACCTGGCCGCGCTCCGGTACGATGCGGAATGGGAGGGCCTACCAGCTTTTACCGTTGGCTCCCCCCAGGAGCGAGATCGCGTCTGGATTGTTGCCTACACCGACGAGTGGAAGCTCCAGGACAGGGGCGCATCATCCGTTCGACGGCGGCTCTCGATCGAGATCGAAAGCCCGAGAGTTGGGGCTGCTCCCGACCGTGACCCTGTGTGGCAACCACAACCGGGTTGGTGCTTCGCCGACTTCCGGGGATGGCCTGTTTACAGTGCTCAAGGCAGCGAACGATGGCGAGAAAATTGGCGCGACCGCCTTATGTCGCTTCGTGGAATGGCTGATGGGGTTTCCCGAAGACTGGACGAGACCAAGGGTCTCGGCAATGCCGTCCTCCCCCAAATCCTGGAAATCATCGGGCGGGCGATCATGAAACACGCCGCTCTCTACATCCACAACCGCCCGGAGGATTCCAAATGATCGCACGATGGGTTCACCGCATGGCCGCTCTCGGGTTCGGCATCGTCTATCGCCGCTACTGTCCGTATCCGCTGAACGGGCGGACGCTGGCGCGCGAGTGCTGCAAGGCTGGTACGTGCGGCTGCGACAATGCCCGGCGCAGGCCGTGAAGGTCAAGATTGTAGAGGCCGCCGCACAAAGATCGCACGCCAATTGAAGAAAGACACCCCATGACCACCCTCCCCCTACGCCGCGCCCTACGCGAGCGCGCCGGCAAGAGCATCGTGGCGCAGATGGCAGGCGCACACCTCCGCTTCGTCCTCCGCGAGATCAGCTTGCGCGGGGAGACACCCGAACGGCTCCGCGATCTTCACGCGGCGCAGGTGAACTACGAGCGGGCGCTGGCCCGATAGCGCCGCGAGCGGCAAGGAGGGATGATGGCACTGAGTTTGGCATGGGCGGGATGTGGGGCTTTAGCGCTCCACGACAAGGTGGGCGTTATCGCCGACCTCCCCGGCGGAATTTATCAGCGCGAGATTGGCCAGCATTGGCGGATCGTCTTCAACGGCTCGGGCGAGACCCGAGCGGAAGACGCCCGTGCTCCCAAGTTGCCGCCGTTCGCTGTCTACATCGAGTTCAACGGATGGCCGGCGGGGATCATCGATCCTAGCGGTGGGATCATCGCTGCTGGCGATGCCGCGAACGAGGATGCGTTTATCGCTGCGATTGAGGCCGAACTAGGCCAGTCAATCAGCGTCGCCTTTGGTGCAACGGCGTAGAGCGTCAGTCAAATTCACACGGGAGAGAGCAATGGGACGTGAAGTCAGGATGGTTCCGCCGGGCTGGCAACACCCAAAGATGGCAAACGGCGATTCAAAGCCGCTCATGAAGGGACCTTTCTCTAAACACCTCGCCAATTGGGACGAGGCCGCTGCCGCCTGGGAGCGGGGCGAAGTTGAAGATTGGGCTCCGGGCGACGGCCCCAAGAAATGGAAGCCCAAGGCTGGGTCCTCCCTCGAATACGAGAGCTATGCCGAATGGGCTGACGAGCGTCCGAAGGCGGAAGATTACATGCCCGAGTTTGAGCCGGGCACCGCAACGATGTTGGTGATGTATGAGAACACCAGCGAGGGCACGCCGATTTCGCCAGCGTTCGCGACGCCGGAAGAGCTAGCGCGCTGGCTCGCCGACAACAACGCGAGCGCGTTCGGCGGCATGACGGCCACTTACGAACAGTGGCTCTCGACCTGCAAGGCTGGCTGGGCTCCAAGCATGATGATGTCTGTATCGCCGAGCGGTGGCGGCACGATGATGTCGGGCGTCGAGGCTATGGCCGAGCCCCAATACTAAATAGAGAGCGAGACGATGAGGCTAATCGGCTTTGCAATTTACCTAGGCATCGGGGCCATGCTGCACGCCATCTTTAACGGCGCGCAATTTGATTGGTCCTCAGCATGGACCTTCGGATGGCTGTTTGGCTGGCCGATCATGCTCGTGGTGACGTTCGGCCTGACCATCTTGGCGGTCATCGTCGTTGGCGCTCTGATCTACGTCGGATGGTCGTGGCTGGAAACAATCGCCCATTGGCGCGAACGCCGCCGCCGGGCTCGGCAATTGTAAGGCGCGAGAACAGGAGCAAAGAGCGATGACGGAAGACCCGCGAACAACGCTATCGGACGGGACGCAGGTTTATCCCGAACACCGCAACACCGTCACCGAGGGGCCGCGCGCCGGTCAACAGCAGGGATACGTGGTGCTAGCCGAGGAAGAGCGCGCGAAGGGCTTCGTGCGTCCAGTGCGGCGATCTTACAAGCACCTCAAATGCGGCGTCGTCACAACGATGGGGCAGACGATCGCGGAGACGTATGCACGCGATCCGTTCTTCTACAGCGGCACTTTCTGCTGCGGTTGCCGAGCACACTTTCCAGTCGGCGCTGATGGCGAGTTCGTTTGGGACGGCACTTCCGAGAAGGTCGGCACATGAGCACGCGAATGGCAAAACCTGAGCACGAGGTTGCGTATCAGGACATATGCTCCCTGGTGAACAAGCACGCCGACAAAATGTCCGCCCTCGAATTGCTGGCGGTCGCGGCCAACATGCTGGGGAAGCTTGTTGCCCTACAGGATCAACGGACGACGACGCCAAGCCAGGCCATGGAAGTCGTCGCCCAGAATATCGAGTTCGGAAATCGGCAAGTACTCGACCAGTTGCAGCAGACCCAAGGTCGAGCCTGACCCTCTCATCATGCAAAAGAGCCCCACGGAGAACGCGATGACGGATGGATACCTACCGACCCCGTCGATTGAGATCGACCAGGACGAGTTCGATTTGTTCTGCGAGTTGACGGAAGAGCAAGCGGACGCCGCGGTCGCGCGCGAGGATAAGAAGTTCAACGACATGCTCGATCGCATGACGCCGTTGGAGCAGTACCGCTATTGGCGCCGCTTCATTCTGATCAGCATTATCGCTAACCGGCGGCGTCTGCGCGACCCGTCCCTTGCCCGCATCGAGTTCATCGATCAGCTATGGCGCGACAGCATCAAGAAGTCGCAGCACAATCTTTTGAAACATCGCCATCACCTGCGGACCGGCGTTTGGCCGGGCGCAGCGTGAGCGGCATTTTGGATACGTTAATGGGAAACCAACGAATGCAAATTGACCAGGACTATGTGAACAGCCTTTCCGTCGAAGAACTTCGACGCGAACTCACGCACGCGCTGGAAGTCAAATACGGCGTTCTCTTCGCGCTCCGCGATGCGCCAGAGTTGCCAGACCCGTTCGTGCTCTTGCACCTCGGCACGGTAGGAAAATGGCCGGAGGATAGCGAGCGCGGGAAGGCATTGCAGCGAGAGCACGGACTCGACGCGATCCCGCCAAAGTCAGAATGCGAGGTTGGCGCTGGTCTGTGGTCGCGCATTCGCTGCGGGCTCGTTAATGAGGAACAATCATGACAACGACGTTCGTGCTGCTTGCCCTGCTCACAACTTGGTCGCCCCGACAGGTGACGTGGGTTGCTGAGTTCTCATCTCAAGAACGGTGTGAGAGCGCCGGAAACATGCTGGTCCAAGCCGCCCGGAGAGCCGGGACTGTTACGTTCGTTTGCGCACCCAAGTAGGGCGACCGTGACTGGAAAAGACCTGCGCAGCATCCGCGTTGACCTGGGCCTCTCGCGTGCGGCGTTCGGCGCCGCGCTAGGCTACCGTCAGTCGCGCAATCTGTTTGGGCTCATTGGCCGATACGAAAGCGGTCGCAAACCTATTCCCCCGAGGCTCGCGGAAGCCGCGCGCAGCCTGCGGGCTCAGCATCCGCGGCAGGGAGACACAGATGAACGATAGCACCGGGATGACGGTGACTGCACCATTCACGATCGAGGGCATCCAGCAGGAACCGCCAGAGCGCAATCTGACGCCCGCCGAAATTCAAGCCGAGCGAGCAAGCGTCGTCGTCAACGCCATGGCCGAGGACAATCTGAAACTCCTTGACGCCATGGCCACGTCCCTGACAACGCTTGCCATGGAAATCCGGGATCACCGCGATCGTCTCAACGCCGGCATCACCGAGCTTGCCGAACTCACCGATCAGGCCAAGCGCGCGCAAGCCGCCATCACGCCCGTCCTCGACGACTTGCGCCAGCGCTACAGCAACGCCGGGAGGAAAGCCTGATGCTCACCGATGCACAGATCGCACGCCGACTCGCCAATGCAGCCCGCCACCCGGTCACCATTGTCATGGGCACAGCGGGCTGCTTCCTGCGCACCCGTGCCGCAGGCTCCGAAGCGATCAGCGTCGATCAGGCCGAGGCCGCCGTGATCGTGCTCGCCGCGAGGATCACCGGCCGAACTCTCCCCGCTTCCCGAAGCCACCGCATTGCGGTACTCTCCGACACGCTTCTCACCTTAACCGGCGACAACGCAGATGCCCGCCAAGCCCAAGACCCGCAAAAAGAAAACCGCAAAGCGGGCGACCGTCCCAGCGCGGTCTAACGGAAAGCATCCCGGCGGAAGGCCATCACCTCTAACGCCAGCGGCAATCGAAAAGGCCGAACGCCTTTATGCCGCTGGCGCAACAGACAACGAGGTCGCCCTGTGTCTCGGCGTCAAGCTGCGCATCGTGCAGCTATGGGGCGTAACTCACCCCGAGTTTTTACGCATCCGCAAGGTCGCCAAGGAAGCCGCAGACAATCGCATCGAGCGGTCACTGTACGAAAAAGCCTCCGGCTACACCCTCGAAACGCAGCGCGTCATCAGCCGGGGCGGCGGAAAGCAGGAAGTCGTCACCGTCACTGAGCACGTCCCGCCCGACACGGCCAGCATGATCTTCTGGCTCAAAAACCGGCGCCGCGACCAATGGCGCGACCGCATGGACGTGCAGAACAACCTCACCGTAACGCTGGAGCAGATCGTCATGGGCTCCTATGGCCAGCCGATCGAGATCGCCCAGCGCACGATCGAGCACGAGCCGAAGGCTGACGACGCGGCGGAATAAAGTCTAACGCCGCATTGTCTAACTCGCCCGGATAGTCTAACATCTAACGCATGTCGGATCGGGCACCATCAAAGGCAGATCAGATCAGGGCGCTGCGCGAGGCGCGGGCCACAGCGAGCGGCGCGGCCAAGCCGGCCGCTCAGCCACCGAAATCCAGAGATCGGAAGGGAAGCCGGGTAGGAGATAAGCCGCGGCCCCACGCCACCGAGCTTACAGAAAGGGGCGGCCACGCCCGGCAGGAGCAGCACAGCGGGCCGACGCGCTCGCGCGGCAAACTCCCGGAGGCCGGCAACGTTGCAGAGCCGCAGGTCGGCCCGCCCGCGCAGCGCGCCGATCACCCTTCCGAACCTGGATCGAAGCGCAAGAAGGCTCCGGCCGGATCGTTCGACAAGCGCGCCTATCAGCGAGAACTGATGCGCAAGCGCCGGGCCGCTGCAAAAGGAAAACTCCCGTGACGTTGCTGCTCAGCAAAGGCTACCCGCGGGTCGGGCGTCCCGAGCGCGGCATGGAGGGCGCAACGCTCACCGCGCGCAAGCCGTGGCAGGCCGAGAATGTAAGCCGCGCTACGTGGTATCGACGTCTCCGATCAGCAGAAAAAATCGCCAGCGTGCTGCCCGACATGCGCCAGCGCGTCGCAACCATCTACCGCTACATGGAGGACGGAACCGTGAGCATCGAACAGACCGACAAGGAAGCTGCGGCCCACGCCGTTGCGCCGCGCGTCACCCTCGACGACATCAAGGCGAACATCGAAATCTGCTTTTACCTCAATGGCAGTGCGATCCCGCCAAGCGCCGGAATTGTGGAGCGCGCGCCCGATTTTGACAGCATCACCGGGTTCGGCGCTCTGCGATCCCTTACGCTTTGCGTCATGGTGCTGCGCAACGGCTTTGTCGTGATCGGCAAGAGCGTGCCGGCGAGCCGGGAGAACTTCAACGTCGAACTCGGGTGCAAATTCGCCTACGAGGACGCGGTGCGTCAGGTCTGGCCGCTCATGGGTTACGCGCTGCGGGAGCGGCTGCACGAGGCCGCGCGATAATTTCCCCTCCCTCGAATGAGGGAGCAAAAAGTGTCGAGGCGATGAAGGGGGAGATCATGACAACGTTCTGGATTGCCGCCATCGTTGTGCTGGGCGCAGCCGTGGTGATTGCGCTATGAATCACTGGCTGGCGGTATTTACAGCAGACGCCGATTTGGCCATTGGCCGGGTGCGTATTGAGCGCGGCGGAGTTGTCGTGTTCCGTGGCAGCATTGAGGGCGCGACGTCAGAAATTTGGCCCGGCGATCAGGTGTTCATGTCGCTGGAGGAGCATGCCGACTTCTTGGAATGGCGCGATGAGTGTGGCCGTCCCAGTCAGAGCGAGCACTGATGATGAACGCGCTGCCGATCCTGATCCAGCCGCACCCATTGCTGCACGCGCAGAGCCGCGACGTGCTGGAGGGCATGCAGCCGGACCGCTTCATCGACGCGATGCGCTCGACGGTGCGCCACCATAAGGCCCTCGGGCTCGCCGCGATCCAGGTCGGCATTCCGCTCCGCATCATGTGCCTCAACGTCGAGGCGACGCGCTTCCCGTTCTACGCGCTCATGAACCCGCAGATCGTGTGGAGCTCGGAGGAGACGGCAGAGCAGCGCGAGTATTGTCTGTCCTCGCCGGGCCAAGCGCGCATGGTGACGCGGCCGACCTCGATCAAGCTGACGTTCCTCGATCGCCAGTTCCGTGAGCACGGCATGGAAGCCAAGGGCCTCGCCGCGCGCGTGATCCAGCACGAGATGGATCACTTCGACGGCCGAACTCTCGGCATGATGGGGATGGTGCAGTGAGCATTACGCGCTGGATCGTTTACCTTTGCGTGCTGCTGGCCGTCGGCACCAGCGGCGCTTTCATGGAGAGGATGCGCCACGCGGAGTCTGTCATCGAGACGCATGGCGTGGGCGTCACAATCTGCGACGGCAAGGGCTTCAAGGTCTGGATCGAGAACCGCCGAATCAACTGGCAATGCACGGCTGACGCCACGTCGGTATTCACGCTCTCAGGGTGTCCCACGCAACCGTCGCGCTTTGTCAATCAGCGTGTCTCGTTCAATCTGGGCCTCGCGCTGACGTGGACGGACGAATGCAGAGCGGATGGGCCGAAGCTGGAGATCACGGGCAGCGAGTTTGACGCGAGAGATCACAAGGGAGAGCGCTATCGCGGATCGTTCCGGCTAGCGGGTGATGGGGGCAGGCGATGACGGTGATCTACTTATCGGAGCGGCCGGAGGCGTGCCGGCCGCGCAAGGCGGACTGTCAGGGCGAGCGCGGCCCGTGCGAGATCATCGTTCTGCCGATGATCCGCATCGAGCGGTACGCAAACATGGACTATGTAGACAGCGTGTGCGGTACTTACGGTCGCCGCGCCCCGCTCACGGACTGCTGATGCGCCATGCTGTCCCTGTATGCCCTGTGGGTCGCGCAGGGCGGTGAGTGCTACTACTGTGGCCGCGCGACATGGTGCAAGGGTGGCGAGACCGAACGTGCCGCGATCGCGCGCCTCTACGTGTTCGACCGCAAGGAACTGCGAAAGCGCGAGGCGACGCGCGAGCACCTAAAGCGGCAGGCCGACGGGGGATCGAGTGACCGCAGCAATCTCGCCATGTCCTGTGCCGAGTGCAACAATGGCCGGGGGGCCGTGCCGTCCCTCGTGCATCTGGCCGCAATGAGGAACAAGCATGAGCGACGCGGCAACGCTGCGGGCAGCAAAGAAACTGGGCGAGGACGCGCGCCGCTGGCGCGAGCAGCCGCAGGTCATGGTCCGGGAACTGTTCGGCGTGACGCCGGACCCGTGGCAGGACGAGGCCCTGATCGCGTTCCCGACCTCGCCGCGGATGGCGTTCAAGGCACCGATCAGCTTGGATGCAGTGGTGTTCACACCTGACGGGGAGCGTCTGTGGTCCGACATCAGGCCGGGGGATCATCTTTTTGCTGAGGACGGAACCTCGACCCGCGTCGTCCGCCGCATTGATGTCGGCGCGGTGCCTTTGTTTCGAGTGGTTCTTGCTGACGGCACGAGCTTGCGGGTTTCGGCCGACCACGAGTGGGACATTTTCACGCCATATGATCGCAAGCGTGGTGGCCGGCGCACGGTGACGACGAGGCAACTTGCGGCGATGCCGTTGCGGCGCGGAAAGCAGCGCCTTGTGTCCCTTCCTGTCGGTGCCGCGGTTCAACTTTCCGAGAGAGAGTTGCCAGCGGACCCGTATCTGCTGGGGCTCTGGATCGGGGATGGCGTCGCCAACGAGCCTCGCTTGATATGCCCCGACCACGGCATTCGTGACGCTATCAGGCAGCGTGGACAGCCGATTACCGAAAGCCGGTTCGTAGCCAAGCGCATTGGGTTGCCGGGATGGCTGCCGGCGCTGCGCGCGACGGGCATTAGCGCGTGCCGTAGTTATGAGAAGGTAATCCCTGCCGTCTACAAGCGCGGTTCAGTTCGGCAGCGCCTAGACCTTTTGCGCGGCATGATGGACTCGGACGGAACCGTAACCAAAAACGGGCAGGTGTATCTTGCGACAAGCTCGTTTGCGCTGGCGACGGATTTTGTTTGGCTTGCGCGGTCCCTTGGTTATTACGCAACCATTGGCGGCCCCTATAAGATTAAGGGTGGCGAGTACCGGGACAGCTATCGCGCAACCATCTCCGGGCCGACGTGTCCGTTCCACGCGGGCACGTCGAAGAAAAAGCGGTGGCGCGCCCCGCGACCGCAGCGGTGGACGCGCTTTGTTGATTCGGTAGAGCCGTGCGGGGAAGGCCCTGCAATGTGCGTCGAGGTGGAGCATCAGTCCCACTGCTTCCAGGCCGCTGACTTCATCGTGACGCACAACTGCAAAGGGCCGGGCAAGACCGCGCTGCTATCGTGGCTCGGGTGGAATTTCCTGCTGACGCGCCCGCACCCGATGATCGGCGCCACCTCGATCAGCGGCGACAACCTGAAAGCCGGTCTGTGGACCGAACTGGCCCGCTGGTACTCGAAAGCTCCGCTGCTGGAAGCGATGTTCGAGATGACCAAGAGCGAGATATTCGCTCGCCAGCACCCCAAGACGTGGAAACTGGAGGCCCGAACCTGGGCGCGTGACGCGGACCCTGCGCAGATCGGTAACGCGCTCGCCGGCGTGCATGCCGATTACGTCATGTGGCTGCTCGATGAGTCCGGCGATTACCCGGACGCGATCATGCCGACGGCCGAAGGCATCTTTTCCGGTGCCCCAAAAGAGGCGCACATCATTCAGGCCGGGAACCCGACGCGACTTGCTGGCCCGCTCTATCGAGCCTGCACGCTGGCCCGCAAGCTGTGGAAGGTGATCGAGATCACGGCCGATCCCGACGATCCGATGCGCACGCCGCGCGTGTCGGTGGAGGTGGCGCGCCAGCAGATCGAGCAGTATGGCCGCGACAATCCATGGGTGCTCGTCAACATCTTCGGGCAATTCCCGCCGTCGTCTCTCAATGCCCTGATCGGGCCCGACGAGGTGAGCGCGGCGATGAAGCGCTACTACCGAGCGGACGAACTGCGCGGCTTCGCCAAGGTCATCGGCGTCGACGTCGCGCGCGAGGGCGACGACATGAGCGTGATCGCGGAGCGGCAGGGATTGCAGGCCTTCCCGTTCCGCGGCTACCGCAACATCGACTCGGTGCAGGGCGCTGGCGTGGTCGCGCGGCGCTGGCAGGACTGGGGCGCCGACGCGGCCTTTGTCGACGCGACGGGCGGCTTCGGCGCGGGCTGGATCGACCAACTGCGCATTCTCGGGCGCGCGCCTATCGGCGTGCAATTCTCCGCCACCGCTCACCAGCAGTCGCGCTACTACAACAAGCGCACCGAGATGTATTTCGACCTCGTGGAGTGGATCAAGCGCGGCGGAGCGGTCCCGGAGAGCGCCGAACTGCTCGCTGCTCTGACGCAGACCCTCTACACCTTCAAGAAGGACAAACTGCTGCTGGAGCCGAAGGACATGGTGAAGGCAAAGCTCGGCTATTCCCCGGACCATGCCGACGCTCTCGCGCTGACGTTTGCGGAACCGGTGCTGCCCGCGAGCGCCCAGGTGCAGGGCCGCCGGCGGATGCAGTCCGAATACGACCCCTATGCGCAGATGAACATCTCGTCTGCGATCGAGAGCAGTTACGACCCATTCTCCGCCGACAGGCGGTGATCCGCGCCGGCGGTTCCGGCATCGCAGAAGCACGAAGGACGAAGCAGATGTTTACCGTGAAGCACATTGGAATGCTGGGCGACGAGGCAATCTATCCGGCCGACAAGGTGACGTTCCTGCCGGTGAAAGCGCAGGAGATGACGCAGGCAGGCGAGTCCCTGCCGAAGCCGGTTCCTAAGATCGTCTTGGACGGTATCACGGAACTGTGTGGGGGCACCGTGTTCGTGATGAACGACAAGGGCCGCACGGTCTCGCGCTACGACCTCGGGGCGTCTCCCGTGCCGATCATGCCGGGCGTCGATGGTCTCACCGCGACGCGCGTGGTGGCGGCCGAGGCCGGCGCTTGGATGCGCTGATGCACTCCCCCGCGCCCGGCCGGGAAATGCCGGGCACTTCCAAATCGAGGCTCTAAGTCAGGCAGAGGAAACGGAAGCGATGGGGATTATCCCAGCAGAAATGCGTACCCCGGAATGGGGCTGCCACGACGGCGTGTCGATCCGCCTGATCGACACCGATCTCGCGCTAAAGGAGGCGATTGAGCGCTGCGGTGTGTCTACGTTCCAAGATCGGCGCTCGTGGCGCGAGCGGCGGCGCGAGCGGATCGCAGGCGCATGGGCGGTGCTGCGCGGGAAGGCATGGGCGGAGTATTATGAGGAATGAACACGCTCGTCGTCACCTTCATCGTCCTGAGCCTGGACATCCATGTGACGGCGGTGAGCCGCACGCCGTTTCCGACCCGCGCGGCGTGCGAGGCGCGGCTGGCCAAGGTGACGGGCGGTGCCCACCTCGACAAAGATTTCATCCTCCAGAGTGCGGAGTGCAGGCGGGATAGGCCGCAGCGCGAGCGCCGGAGCCGGAGATCACGCCGTCGCTAGACGTAGCGACGCGCCCAAGTTATAACCGCAACCATTAGGGGGATGCCTTGCTGATCGCGCGCCGCTCATTTCTCCGGGGCCTCGTGGCGATGTCTGCCGTCGTGGCGGCATCATCGATCATGGCGGTGCGGGCAATCGATCCGCTCATCCTGCGCTCGGGTTTTGAGCCAGCGCTCCACCTCCCCGGCGGCATAGCCGCGTGCAAATCCCCGATGCGACTTGGCGCAATTTTGAGGAGCCCGCCGTGTTCAATCCCGACCGCCCCTACCTCGTTGCTGGCACGATCCTGAGCGGCACCGTCTACCTGCTCGGGGCCTTCATCGCAGGCATGGCGCTGGACAATAAGCTGGCCTGGGCGTCGGCGCTGGCCGCGCTCGGGCTCAATTACATCACCTATTCTGCGCAGATCGCCGGTTACCGGCCGGCCGCAGTGTTCGCCAACATCATCTCGATCGCGCTCGGGCTTGGCGCCGGGCTCGCCCTCCTGCTCATGAGGTAACGCCATGGCCTTCCTATCCGGCCCGACCGCCCCCGCCGCTCCACCTCCGCCGCCAGCGCCGCCGACCTACGGTGCGAACACCGTGCGCGCGGCAGGCAGTCAGGCCCGCGCCGCGGCAGCGGCCGCTGGAGGCTTCGGCTTCGGCGGGACGGAAAAGACGAGCGGTCAGGGCGCAGCCAAGCCCGCGACCGCCATGAAAGAGCTTCTTGGGGCCTAACCGAAAATGGCACAGCAGGACTCGCCCGCCGCCTACACCGAGATGGGCCCTGACCTGCTGTCGCAGCAGCCGGTGAGCGCCCCGGCTCCCGCGCCCTTCCCGCACTGGCAGGTCATTTACACGTACCTGGAGCGCCGCATGGGTTCCCTGCGGTCGTGGCGGTGGTCGGCATGGAGCTACTGGCGCGTGCTCGCCGAGTTCCTGATGCCCTACCGCTACATCTGGCTCGTGGTCGCCAATCGCATGTGGCGCGGCGGCCCGCTCAACAATTCGATCATCGACTCGACCGGGCAGCTTGCCCTGCGGACCTGCGCCGGCGGCATGTGGACCGGCCTGACGTCGCCCTCGCGCCCGTGGTTCAAGATCGACCCCGCCATCATCGGCTTCAAGCCCGACGATGAAGCGAAGGAATGGATGCTCGACACGCAGCAGCGGATTTATACCGTGCTGCACCAGTCGAATTTCTACGACATCATGGCGCAGGCGTTCCGCGACGAGGCCGCGTTCGGCAATGCGCCCGTGATCTGTCTGGAGGATGCGCAGGACGTTGCCCGGTTCTATCTCCCGTGCGCCGGCGAGTATTACCTAATCCTCGGGGCGCGCAACGAGGTGACCGGCATCCTGCGGGAGTACACGCAGACGGTGCAGCAGATCGTCGAGGCTCACACGCTGGAGAATTGCCCCAGCGACGTGCAGCGGATGTGGACCGATGGCAGCTACGACACCGAATTCGTCGTGTGCCAGATGATTGAGCCGAACATCGCCGTGCAGGGCCGCGGCGGACCCAAGCAGGGCGTGCGGCCGGTTCCGGGAACGTATCCCTACCGCGAGGTCTACTGGCTCAAGGGCATCAAGGCTGAGCGCCCGCTGAGCGCCAGAGGCTTCCACGGGCAGCCGTTTGCGGTGTTCCAGTGGTGGCGCGTGGCCAACGATCCTTATGCGCGCTCGCCCGGCATGGACGCGCTCGGGGACGTGAAGCAGGTGCAGCTTGAGACCCGCCGCAAGGCCGAGTTCATCGAGAAGGGCGTGCGCCCGCCAATGGGTGCCGACCCGGCGCTCAAGAACGAACCGGCTTCGATCACGCCCGGCGGCATCACCTACACCGCGCAGGACGGCGCCAAGAAAGGGTTCTGGCCGCTGTTCGAGGTACATCCGCAGTGGCTTGAAGGGCTCTCGCAAGACATCGAACTGGTCAACAAGCGCATCGAGAAGTGCTTTTTCGTGGACCTGTTCATGGCCATCTCCCGGATGGAGGGTGTGCAGCCGCGCAACCAACTTGAACTGACGCAGCGCAATCTGGAGCGGTTGCAGGAATTGGGGCCGGTGATCGAGCTTGCGGAGAAGGCGCTTTCCCTGCTCATCAAGCGCGTGATCGCCATCATGCAGAAGCGGACAGTCATGGGTGCCGACGGGCAGGTGCAGCCGATGATCGCACCTCCGCCCGAGTCGCTGCGCGGCGTGCCGCTCAAGATCACGTATACCTCGATCATGCGGATGGCGCAGCGCGCGGCCGAAGCTGTGGCCATGAAGGACGTGTTCCAGACGGCAGGGGCGCTCTCGTCCGCGGCCAAGGCAGCAGGCAGGCCGGACCCGATTCGCGTGCTCGACCTCGACAAGGCGATGCGCCGTTATGCCGAGATCAACGATTTCCCTGCCGATTGCGTGTTCACGATGGAAGAATTGCAGGAGAACGACGCGCAGGCCGCGCAGGGCCAGGCCGAAGCGCAGGCGATTCCCGCCGGCATGGCAGCGGTGAACGCCGCCAAAACGCTCTCCGAGACGCAGGTGCCCGGGGGCAACCTGCTCAACTCCATGATGACCGGCGCGGTAGGACCAATGCAATGACCGCTTTGCTCGCAATCACGCCTCCCCCGCCGCGCCGCGTTGAGAACGACGACGATTGGCTGACGCGCAAGGAGGCGTCCCGGTATCTTGGCACGCTGGGCGTGCCCCTCTCCCCCGGCACGCTCGCCGTTTACGCGGCGAATAACAACGCCCGGCGCGGCCCGCCCTTCATCCGCTTCGGCTGGAACGTGGTCCGCTACAAGCGCGGCGACCTGCGCATGTGGGTAAAAGCGCGCGTCACCTACGTAGCGTAACGAAGCGGCGTATTGATCGGGATTGTCGCCCATTAAGCGGGAATTAACACCCCGATTGCCGACGGGGCAAATGGCGCGCAAGCCTTGTGCGCATGGGCGCGTTGACCGAGCAGGAAATCTTCGACCGCATGAGCGAAAGCCTCAAGGCTGCCGCCGAGTGCGCTCGTGATCTCGCGACCCTCCCCATCAAAGGCCCAACCTATGACCGCTTCCGCAAGGAATTGCGGCTGATCGAGGGCTGCTGCCGCCAGGCGTCCGCGTGGCGCGAGGATACCCGCTGGCTTAAGGTCGGCATGCTCATGGCGGAGACGCATCAGCGCGCGGGCAACATGCTGCGCGGCTATCGCGAGCCGGATGGCACCAAGCGCGTGTTCGCGCAGGGGACGCAATTCGACTGGTTCTCCAAGCTCGCGACGAACCTCGTTTCGATCAAGGCCAGTTGCGACGCGCTGCGCACCTCGCGCACCGGCCGCACCGGCATGATCCTTCCCGAGACCGGCCCCGCTCCGCACCGCGACCATCGCCCGGTCGGCTGGCGCTCGACCGAATCCGGCCTCGTGATTCCGGCATGATCGAAGATGACGAACCGCTGCCAGAGCCAGACGAGACCGAGGGTGCCGACCCCGACCGCATCGACGTCGGCGACCCTCAAGGCGTCGCCAAGCGCGAGACAAAGATTGCTCGCGAGCGTCGCGAAGTCGCCGATTGGTGGCGCGCCGCGCTCGCGTCGCCTGTTGGCCGGCGCGCCCTGTGGAAGCTCCTCGCCGAGGACTTCCATGCTTTCGAGACCCGCTTTCCGTGCGGTCCGAACGGTGCCCCGCACGGCGAAAACACATGGTTCCAGGCCGGCATTCAGTCATGCGGCGAGCACCTTTACGGCCATCTCATGGGCATCGACGTTGCAGCCGTGCTCCAGATGCACGTTGAAAACGACGTTCAGCGCTTCCCGCCCCGTGTCAATCGCCGAAAGCGAGGCGCGTGATGGCCGATGAACCCATCGACATGACGGTTGGCGGCGGCAACAACGCTGCCCCTCCCGCGGCGGAGACCAGCATCACTCCGTCGCCAACTGCGGGTGCTACCGAGCCCACGACCGGTGCCCCGCCTCCTTCTGCCCAGGCCGAAGCTGCGCCGCAGCCGGCCGCTGACGACAAGCCGGTAGTCGCCGCCGAGGTTCCGACCCTGCTGGAGGACTTCGACGCCGCGAAGGCTGGCGACAAGAAGGACGCCAAGCCTGCCGAGGCGAAGGAGCCCGCAGCGGAAGCCGCGCCGGAGCCGAAGGAGGGCGACAAGAAGCCCGCCGAAGCGCAGCCGGAGAAGAAGCCGGATGCGGCCGAGGCGAAACCCGAGGCGAAGGAGTCGCCGCAGGTCGAGCCTCCGCAGCAGCTTGAGCCGATCGAGTACGCATTCGAGATGCCGCCCGAGATCAAGGCGGACGATCCTCGCATGAACCAGTTCCGGGAGGTGCTGCAAAGCTCGCGCGTGCCAGCGGAGAATGCGCAGCAGTTTCTCAACCTGCACACCGAAGCGATGCGCGAATACGCGACCTACCTCGCGAACGAGCAGCAGCGCATCTTTGCCGACACGCGACGCGACTGGCGCAACCAGATCATGGCCGACGAAGTGCTGGGCGGCGCCGGGCACCAGACCGCGATGACGCGGGCCGCGATGGCGCGCGACGCCCTCGTCCCCGAGGCCGATCGCCAGGCGTTCGGAGAATTTCTGCGGATGACGGGAGCCGGCGACCATCCGGCCTTCATTCGGCTTCTGCACCGTGCAGCGCGTTATGTGAGTGAGCCGCAGGCGGCGGAGTTCTCGACCGAGATCAAGCCGCCTCCGAACAACGGTCGCGCCCCCGGCAGCCGCCGCGGGCTCCTGTACGACCATCCTTCATCGAACAAGCAGTAAGGAGCCTTCGCTATGGCAACCGGTGCATGGCCCACCATCGTCGACGTCGCTTCCCGCCTGGACCCGGAAGGCAAGATTCCGGTCATCGCGGAGATGATGTCGCAGTGCAACGACTACTACGACGACATGCCGTGGGTCGAAGGCAACGAGATGACGGGGCACGAGTTCGTGTTCCGCACCTCGATCCCGGCCGGTAGCTGGCGCTCCTACAACATGGGCGTCGGCTATTCCAAGTCGACCACCGCCAAGTCGCGCGTCGGCGTCGGCATGCTGGAGGACTATTCGCAGGTGGACCGGGCGCTCGCCGAGCACTCCGGCAACCGTGAGAAGTTTCGCCAGTCCGAGGACGTGGCTTTCATGGAGGGCATGTCGCAGACGATTGCGCAGACCTTCTGGTACGGCAACACGGCGGTCTCTCCCGCCGAGTTCATGGGCCTCTCGCCCTTCTACAATACGATCAACACGGCCACCGCGCAGAACGCGGCGAACGTGCTCAACGGCGGCGGCAGCGGCAGCAACAACACCTCGTTGTGGCTGCTCGGCTTGAGCCCGGAGACGATTTTCGCGATCTATCCGCGCGGATCGAAGGCGGGCCTCGACATGGAGGACAAGGGCGACGTCGTGCCCGGCTACGACAACCTAGGCAACCGGTTCGAGGCGTACACGTCCTGGTTCCGCCAGCAGGCGGGCCTCTGCCCGAAAGACTGGCGCTACGGTGCCCGCTGCGCGAACATCGACGTGACGACGGCCGGTCTCGCCGGTCCCAGCGCGCTCGACATCTTCGCCACGATGGCGCAGATGCTTCTCCTGTTCCCGAAGCTGACGCGGCCGACCTCGGGCATCACCAAGACCGATGCGCCGATGGACGATCCGACCCCGCGTCCGGTGTGGTACTGCAACCGCACGCTCCGCCACTGGATGGACGTGCAGGCGATGCGCGACCGGAACGTGCTGCTCCGCATCGAGGACTACGCCGGCATGCCGATCGACGGCTACCGCGGCATCCCGATCAAGATTGTCGATCAGATCGTCAACACGGAAGCTGCGCTGACCTAACGGCCAGCGCTTCGCCCTACGGCCCACCGACGCCCGCGAGCGGGCAGGAGCAGAACAGATGATTAACGACGCATTGGTCAACTTCATCCCCCTCACCACCCCGCTCGACCTGGGCAACGGCGTCGCCGGCGATTATGCCTCCAGCATCATCGACCTGCTCGGGCAGGGTGACGGGACCACGCCGAACAACATCTTCGGCAACGCCACCTACTTCGGCGAGGACCCCGGCATCGGTCGCTTCCGGCCGCAGATCGAGGTGCTGGTGACCGAGGCGTTCGTCGGCGGCACGAGCCTGCAGGTCAAGTTCCAGGCCGCGCCGGACGATGCCGATCACGTCGCCTCGACGTGGACCACGCTGGTCGAGACGCCCGCGATCGCCACGGCCAGCCTCACGCTCAGCCAGGTGCTTGCGCGGTTCGACTTCCCGCCGGCCTTCCCGGCTGGCCTGAACCCGCGCTTCCTGCGGCTGCTGTTCACCACCGTCGGCGTGTTCACCGCCGGCATGGTTCTCGCGCCCGTCGTCATGGTCCGCGACGATCAATCGAACAAGTTCATCCCGCGGAACTACGCCGTCGCCTAACCGGCGGCGGCTTCCGCGTCTCGGAGTAACGTCCCATGGCTGGACGCAAATCGAAGGAGAAGATCATGGCCGAAGCGCAGGCCCAGCAGCCGCGAGAGGCTTCGGCCCCGGCTCCCGTTGTCGACACCACGTCGCCGGAGTTTCAGGCGGCGGTCGCAGCGGCGGCGCGTGATGCCGCCAAGCAGGCGGTGGCGGAGTTGCTGGCAGCCGCGCCGCGGTCGTCGGCGGGCGACCCGGAGGGCTTGATCGAGCGGCTGGCGATGTCGATCGCCGAACTGAACGATCAGGGCGCGGGCCGCAAGCGCGTCGCCCCCGAGGTGTTGCAGCGCCGCGCCCAGCACCTTGCCAGAGCGGCGGAGATCATCACCGAAGCGCGCCGGCTGCATCAGGACGGCAAGCTGTCCGAGATGCCGCGCTACAAGCTGATCGCCAAGGTCTACCTCAACGAGCGCTTTCTGGAGCCGTGGACGAAAGATAACGTCACCAAGAAGCAGAAGCAGACCGAGATTTACTGGCTCGGCATGCCGAACGACGCCATGCGCCCGGTCAATCAGCTTGCGGAGCAGATTTACCGGGAATATCGCGAGGGCATGGGCGGCGCGAGCGTCGCGTCCGACAAGACCATCCCTCCGGTGGTGCCGGACAAGCGCACCTATCTCACGCCGTCCGGCCTTGTCGTGGTCGGCGAGGCCCCGGCAAGCCTCCAGGCTCACGGCCGCGTCGACTTCAAGGACGAACTTGACCTGCCCTCCGATCCGCACGATCCGAACGCCGAGTTTATCAACGTGCTCGGCACGGTGCATGCGCCGGCGCGGCAGGGCTTCGGGCAGAGCACCAGGTAGGCTTGAACGATGGCCGATCTTTACGTCAGCGAGTTTGTGTCTGCGGCATCGGCGATTGGCACGGCCAACCCGCCGGTTTGCCCGCAGCCTGCGCTCGCGATCCAGAAGATCGCCATCGGCGGGGCATCGGTGCAATCGAGCGCCTTCAACGCCCGTACAAAGGCGGTCATGCTCGTCGCCGACGGCGCGTGTCATGTGCTGTTCGGGGCGGACCCGACCGCGACCGCTGCCTCAATGCTGATCCCGGCCAACGTGCCGATCGTGTTTGGCGTCATCTCCGGCGGGAAGCTCGCCGTCATCTCGTAATCGCGCACCGATAAAAGGAACCGACCCATGACTGCATCCGTGCCCGGCGCGCTCAACCTGACCTTGGCGCAGCTTACCAGCGACATGATCGCCGGGCTGGCCGGAACGAACCCGCAGCAGATGCAGGCGACGCTGGGCATTCTGGCGCAGTATTTCAGCCAGTCGTCTCTCGGCATGTCGAACACCGCGATCGCGACGGTCGGCGCCGGGACGCTCACCGCCGCAGCGATCAACGGCGGCGTCATCACCCGCTCGGGCTCGACCGCAGCCTACACGGACACCACGGCGACCGCAGCGCAGATCGTCGCCGGGATGCCTGCCGGCCGCGCGGTCGGCTCGACCTTCCTGCTCATCATCAAGAACACGGTCGCGTTCGCGCAGACGCTCTCGGGCGGTTCCGGCGTGACGCTCTCCGGGCAGACGATCATCCCGCCGAACTCCGCAGGCGTGTTCCTCGTCACGATCTCGTCCGCCACGGCGGTGTCTATCCTCGGGCTCTATGTGGTCCCGCTCACTTCGTCGGCCCTGCTTGCTGCCACGGCGCTCACGACCGTCGGCGCGGGCACGATCACGGCGGCGGGCATTGCCGGCGGCGTGACGACGCGCGGCGGCTCGCAGTCCGGCGCGGCCTTTACCGACACCACCGGCACCGCGGCGCAGATCATCGCGGCGCGTCCGAACGCGAACATCGGCGAGTCGTGGGAGTGGACCTACCGGAACAACACCGATGCCGTCGCCACGCTGGCGGGCGGCACGGGCGTCACCGTTTCCGGCATCACCATTGTCCCGCAGAACACCTGGGCGCGGTTCCTCGTCACCTATACCGCGGCGGCGACTGTCACCATCGTCGGCATCGTGGCTGGCCAGAACGTCGTTCTTCCGCCCGCGAAGTATTCCACCGGCACCGCCGCGACCTTTGCGGCCGGCTCGATCACGGGCGCGTATTTCGTCAACTACATGAACTCCGGGAACAACGCGACGCTGACGACGCGCACCGGAACGCAGATGTTCGGCGACATCCCGAACTGCCAGATCGGCCACACCTACATGCTCGCGATCCGCAACGAGCACGCGACCACGGCAACCATCACGGCTGGCGATGCGAGCGTGACGCTCACCGGCACGATGACCATCGCGCAGAACGTCACGCGCCTGTTCGAGGTGGTATTCACCTCGGCGACGCAATGCACCATCACCTCCATGGGCATCTCGGCGGCCGGCGCGTAACCGATCCTCAGTCCACCCGCTCACAGGAGCCACGACCATGCGGAATTTCCCCAAACTCCTTGCCGGTGCGATTGGCGCTCTCGGCATCCTCGCCGGCATCGCGATCGCGCAGACCATCCCGCGCGTCACGGCGCTCACGAACAACGATCTCGTGCAGGTCATCAAGGCGGGCGCGCCGCAGGCGGGCAACGTCTATGCCTCGATGCTCCAGTTGCAGGGCTACCTGATCGGCGGCAACAGCCAGTTCGCCGTGACGGCCCCGACGCTCTCCTCGTGCGGCACCTCGCCGTCCGT
>ERZ761592.221-NODE-221-length-27101-cov-140.455335_pt1 | contig 27101 bp, 46 predicted proteins | sample MGYA00433095_ERZ761592 | MGnify/ENA primary metagenome ERZ761592 (study PRJEB28899, sample SAMN03785554) | bioreactor sludge metagenome | biome: EBPR Sludge; feature: EBPR Bioreactor; material: 0.22µm filtered reactor supernatant | place: Saint Lucia: Queensland... | reverse complement strand
TTGGCTGCGATACCAGCTACGGTCGTGACGTTGGCTGCGATACCAGCTACGGTCGTGACGTTGGCTGCGATACCAGCTACGGTCGAAATTTCACCAGTGCCAGCACCAAGGATGGTAAGGATGCCAGGTGCCAACTGGTCAGTTCCGACCGAACCGTTTGCAAGGTCGCCATCATCGCGCTGGATCAATACCAGATTCGCTAAAATCTGACCAATTGTGCTTGAAATATTATTGTATTCAATTTCGATCTTGTCAGCCGGAAGAGGCGTAGTCGGATTTGCCACCTGAAACGCGGTGAAATCATATGTCAGTTCATATGGATCAGGTTGTGCCATGCTCTTCGACCATTTCGCTTGATTTATCTTCAAATAAAGCAATCGTGGCGAACGATCAGAGCAGCTGCCTTTCATTCCTCGCGCTATGCGCTCGTCATGAAAATGGTCTTGCGACCACTACCTTTAACGTACATCAAATGGCCCGAGGGGGCAAGTGTTGATTATTTTGGGTTATTATGTGCCTTTCGCTGCGCCAAATGCGCTCTCAGGATGCTCTCAAGTGACGGGCCGACATATATTTCGGTAAAATTAACCGGCGTGTTCAGCACCCACCCGATTTGCTGGTACGCGATGATCTCGCCTGGAACGTCCAGCACACCCCAATTCATGTCACCCGCGGGGCCGGTGTCGCGCTCCCCGTCGAGATGCATGACATTGACCAGCGCGTTGGCTGGCAACGGCCCCTCAAACTTGCCGTTATTCTGGCTGGCGTACCATTCGACCCACTGGTGCATCATCGTTTAATAAACCTCGATCAGTTTTCCACCAGGCGCGAGTTTCGTCCTCAGCTGCCCCATGAATTTACCCCACTCCGCAGGTGTTTTGAACCTATCATCCTGATCAGCGACCAAGATCACGGAGAAGCGATAGCCCGTCAGCGCGGAGCCGATGCCCTTGATCACCCACTCGTCAGAAAAGTGAGGCCGCATGTCAACAGCCTTTGCCTCGCTTCGCACTAAAAATAATTTCCGGTCCATGTGTCCTCCTTCAATCACCATCGCACACATGTTGGGAATACACAACAGCGGTTTTCAGGATTTTAGATTTTATTTTTGAGGAAATGAAATCACCTTTTTCCGTGATTTTTATGATAATCGTAAATATCTTCAGCGACCTGTCTCGCAGTGACAGCATCATTGAAATTATCGAAATACCCTACATACCGCTTTCCTACCGTGACGATCCAATATCCCTCGATCTTTTTGCAAGCCCTCACCCCTGGGAAACCTGATTTATTTCTTTTACTGAGTTTCTTGTTTCGCTGGTTCTCAGAGTGCGGCACATCCCTGAGATTTTTGAGCCTGTTGTTTGAAGGATCTCCATCAATGTGGTCAATCGTGCCTTCAGGTGGCTGACCATGCACGATCTCCCAAATAATCCGGTGCGCCCGATACTGCTTACCTTCATAGATGATTTCCACGGCACCACGAGGATTGAAGCAACCGGCCTCATCCCCGATCTTCATTTTGCGCGAAGGTGATACCTTCCAAAACAGTTTTCCTGTCGCGCTGTCGTACCTGAGAATTTCGTTAAAATCGACCATAGATGAACAATACCATGTTTCACTTTCAAAACAAAATAAATTTTCACGGTGATTTTAGAATTTCAATATTTTGTCGGAGCAGGGGGCGCACACATGCTGGACCATGCGCGGGGTACGGGGGAGGGGCCGGATCGATCTATTTCAATAATACGTGATTATGAAATGATACCCAGGGGTCCGGATTGCGAATGCCCTATACAGGCATTCTATACCATTGATTAGTCTAACATATCGTCAATATTGATTAAGGGGGCTTGATCAATCACGCCTGTTTCAATAGGCTTGGCACGTTTGATTGCTTCATTTTGCAGTTCTTTAAGCCGCCGCGCAAGTTGATCTTGCGTCATTGTCGCCGGTGTTTCTTCAGCCCCTAACTTATTGACTTCTAAGGCTTTTTCAGCAAGCCATTGATTAGCCTTTAATTGTGTTGCCTTGCTTATTCCGTCCTGGGATGCAATGGTTTTAATGTTTTTGATAGCCGTTAAGCCACTGATAAGAATATCTTTTTCTAAAAATTCTTTCACTCGCTCAGAAAAAACATTAGAGGCCATAATCTTGTGAATTGTCAAAATATCGCATTGGAATTTGGTTGCAGCGATGTCGGGGTTTTCGCCCTGCAACAATGCCAACACGATTAATTCAGTCTTTTCAATGGGTAAAAGATCATTCATGCCCCATATTCCCATGCTCTGAAAAAAAGATCAAGCCTTAATAAAAAAGTGTTGGACATTCCCACAAAATCATGAGATGATAAAAATAGATGTCGGGGTTTACCCTACATTGTTAAACAAAAACAAAGGACTTAGGACAATGGACAAAATAACAAATCATCCTGTTTTCAGGCTTTTATTCGATCTTTCAGCTAATGAGGGATGGAATTTAATCGCGATGATGACTTACACGCTGATTTTCGGCCTGGTCATCCTTGCCATTCGTGAAAAGAAAGGGGGCTGATCATGGTTATACCATTCCCGCCTCAACCCGATATCCGCGCCATGTTTGCCGCCCGTGTTGTGGCCTTGGCACTCAGCAACAATAAACCGAAAAACAACGTCATCCCATTCAACCCGAAAAAAGGACACTGATCATGAGAAAAGTTTTTGACAATCGCCAATGCGCTCATATTTGGGCACAACAAACGCAAGATGAAGGAAGATCTAATAACGGGAATGTCTTCTTTCACGGTCCAACCATTTACAGCTATGGCTATCACTTCCCAATGGCCTCATTCGTAACGCCGGATACAGTCTTCATAAATTCTGATCGTTATAGTGTTAGCACTGGCAAGCAACAAGGATATGTTGCATACGCCGTAAACCACAAGCAAAGGCTTTATGTTTCAACAAGGGTAATGAAAGCCTTTGCAGATGAAAGAAAATTCGGACCTGCAACACAAAAAGCCCTATCAGATTCCGCGCTGATCAATGCAAAAATTCACATTGAAAAAGCCGCGCAACGTAAAGCGCGGAAATTTGCCGCCGCTGATCTGATAAAGGCCCAAGGCGTGATAAGGGATGCTGAACACATTTTCACATTCTTTGACGCAACCCCGCCTAAAGAATTCCGCGCATTCAAAAAAACTATTTCCGGCGATGACGTTCAATCCGTCATTGACGCTGAAAAAGAACGCCTGGACAAAGAAGAAAAGGCAAAACAGAAACGCGAAAAAGCCGCGCAAGAAAAACTGAAAAAATCTTGTGTTCTTTGGACTGAATTTAAAGAACATGATATGCCCGTCCATCAATCCAAAAAAATCTATATGCGGATTAACGGGGATGAAATTGAGACAAGCAAAGGCGCAAGATTCCCCGTTGCTCATGCTAAACTTGCATTCAAGGTTATTCGGAATGTCAAGGAAAAGCAAGCCGCCGAAAAATTCGCGGAACGTGTTGGATCTATTCGCTTAGGCCACTTCAAAATTGACAACATCTCTAATGAAGGGAATGTCAATGCGGGTTGCCACTTTGTTGAATGGGATGAAATTGAACGTATTGCAACCATTCTTAAAATCTATCCGTAACAAAAAACAGTGAAAGGACAAACACAATGACAACCCGTAACAACTTTGATCAATCCTCAACCGGCCTTAATGTAGAATGCACCTGTTTCTATGACACGGATCGTTCAGAAAGAGACTTCAGGGAAAATTTTGAAGTGCTGCAACACTCAGGATATAGAACATCATCCGTTCTGTATTACATTGATAATGGTAATGTACCTGGACACGATGAAATAAAATTCATTGTAAAAGGTGACAAGGCCGCAAAAATAAAATTCCTTGAAAAAGAATGCTCTTTTGAAGCTGAGGAAATATCATCATGGGATGATGACACGATAGACACGGAAATTTTAGGCAATCTAGAGGATCTTAATCTAATTAACTATGCTGAGAAAAAACATTTTCCGGTTGTTGACGGGTTGGAATTCGTGCCAAATAAAAACCTGATCGTCATATCGTCAAGGGGATATTCGCAAGGTGATTATAGCACTGTCATCTATTGCCCTGAAGACATCGAAAAAGCATGGGGGAATGCACCTGATCAAAACGACATACAAAAAATGGTTGATCATTATCTATGGGATGCACCTATCTATGCACAAATCACGCTCAATGAAAACGAATTCAATATTTGGGATATGGATCATCATGATGACTATACATGGGATCGTGAAAAATTCGTTGAATGGGTTGCTAAAAAATCAGGGATCGATAGAGAAAAATTTCAGGCGTATGTTCCCGCGAATCCATCCTATGATTGAGGTGACATCATGCCTATTGTCATCCATCTTTATGCACTCTGTTACCTTGTCGCGCTTATAGGCTTGCTCTTTGGCCTGATCTAAAAATCAATGTCCTAAACTTAATCCCCGCCTTGCGCGGGGATCTTTTTTTTATGTGCTGATCTAGTCCAACATCATAAGCCGGAACCATTTTGGCAACGTCCTATGAATGCGCCATAGCTCATGCGATTGTTGCCCCCTGATATGCGAGTCACAAAACTGATTTTTATGTGACTTCAGGGAAGGAATGCCGCGCTTATAGGCTTTCCCCGTTTGCCTGTATAGATATTCCTTTTTACAATCATACTGGACCTTGCGCGATAGCTCAGGGGGTTTTACGGCCCGTTGCAAGTGACCGCTTTTTACCAGGCCGATTAGATAGCATGCCAAGCCGCCCTGATATGTCTCTTTGACATTAATGCCCTCAGCCTCTTCTATGGCCCTCACAATCTTATCATGGGCATACCAGAGAAACGCGCCCCTTTCGTTCCGGCCCGAAGTCGCCTCCATAATTCTTTCTTTCCAGGTTTTCAATTTAACGGCCCCTTTTGATCCTGACTATCCTGCATCAATTTCAAAAACCCCAATTAGGCTTTCATTCTACCGGACAATCAAAATTTTTTAAATTCTGACCTGTTTTATCCTATCACCAATAATCCCTAAAATCGACCAGTGGACAAAGGACATGCCTTTCTAGGCATTTGTCCATTTTGTCCACTCAACTGGTTACGGTAATGTCCATTTTGTCCACTCCTTGTCCACTTTGTCCACTATTCAAATATCATGTTGATTTTGTTTATAATTTTGATGTCCATTTTTTGTCCACTCTTTGTCCATTTTGTCCACTCACCCTTTTATTTTCCAATAATAGTGGACAAATGGCTTGTCCACTCACCCATCACTTTGTCCATTTTTATTGGAAAATCGCAACTTGTAACTCATTGATTTTATTGTAACTTTTTTTTATGTCGGGGTTTGCTGTGGACATTGCTTTATTTTCAAATACTTAGTCATTTTCATCAAAATCAGAATTCAGGATATATTTCGCTCCATTATAACCTGATCTGACCAGTCCTTTTTCAGCAAGGACATCACATGCCCGGGAAAAAGATTTCATTTGTGTTTTCGATGGAATTGCCATGACCGCCATCTCTGCAAAGTCTTGGGCCTTTTTGAAAACACCGTTCGATTTAAATAAATCCCAATAAATGACGCACTTGGCCTGGACATCCGTATGCGAGTAATGCACCTCGACCTCATCATGATGCGCGTCATAAAACTGGATGGCCTTATAAGCCGCCAGAGCGTCATTATCCAGCTCATTCTCAATGGATGGTGCAAGGCTATCGAACTCCGCTTCACCTTCAAGGATGACGGTGCAGGTCGTGATCGCGTCACCGTCTTCATCTTTACCCAATTCGATGATGTTCAACCCGAACTTTTTCATGTTGCCGGTTTCATCATCCTTCTGTTTTGTACTGCTGAAGCTGCGGTAATACTTTTCACCGCGCTTTTCGGATTTGACCTGGATCTCGGTGTCGATGTTACCTTTTAAGCTGCTATGACCTCGCGCCCCTGCGCTTTCATCCTTGCCGGTATGATGCACGACGAGGACAGCGGTTTTCTTGCTGAACTTGATTTCAGCCATATTATTGACGAACTTCGTCATGTCCTCGCTGTTCTCATTACCACCGCCGAATGCGGCAGAGAGCGTGTCCACGATGACCAGGCCACATTTATAGCCGGACAGCCTTTCGAGGTCATCCACGAGCTTCTGGATCAGTTTGATGTGGTCTTTTGAATTCAGCAGGTCAACGTGCGCCGGATAATAGGCGAACGGACATTCTTGCAGCGTGGCACCCGCCTTCACGCCGATGCGCGTTCTTGCCGCCTCAGCTCTCTTTCCGAAGCTTGAGCCTGATTCCGTACAAATATACAGCACCGCCATTTTCTGCTTGCATTTGAAACCGGCCCAATCGCGTCCAGCGGCGAGATGCACCGCCATATCGAGCGTCAGGAACGATTTGCCGCTACCTGACGGGCCGAATAATACGTTTACCGTTTCGCGGTTCATGAAATGCTTGAACAGGGGAGTGCCTGAATTCTGTCGCGTGGCCTCGCCTAATGTGATAAACTGTGCGGTTGACAGCATCTTCTTGATCGCTTCTTTCGCCTTTTGCAGCGGGTTGACCTGCTTCGCGATGCGGTCGATGGTTTCCTGGTCAACGCTATCTTTAAAATCGTTGCCTGATCTTTCATAGCACCTGACAATTTCACGGCGCGTCAGTTCCTTGTTCTTGCCATGCGGGAAGATCCACATGATCTGCGCGGTTTCCAGCAGGGTAAGACCTTCGCTTTTCAGCTCTTTGGCGATGGTGAAGTCGCGCTCACTGCGTGATGGCTTCATGTCGATCTTGTCCGTCCAGAGGTCATCGACCTTCTGGTTGCGCTGCCTGATCTTATCCAGCTTGTCAAGTAATTCTTTTGATGGTGGTGCTTTTACCTGCACCATGTCGAGTTTGCTATAATCAATATCACTGTCGCTGTCCGATGCCTCGGCGGGGGTGATGAAGCTCAGGCTCTTATAGCGGATCGGGTTGATCTTGGATGACCGCGCCAGGGTGATTTCGCGGTTTGCTTTCTTCTTTGTCGGCAGGTTGTAGGTATAGGGCAACCGCATAATCCGGTCGATGTTCTGCACCTTATCAGTGCCGTATTGTTCTGCCAGGCCGCGTGACAGAGCCTCATATTCGATCTTGGTGGCATCATTGACCGGCACCGGCTTATCCAGCAGCCAGAACGCCTGAATACCCCCTCCGCTGTCCGTGATGACGGTCGGCGGGTTCGCGCTGGTTGCCAGCTCCTTGGCGAATTTATGCAGCCTCTCGCGCTCTTGGGTGAAGTCCTTGTCTTTTGCCGGATCTGCGTCGAGCCAAACGGCGTTGATTTCCTTAATGTGATTTTTCTTCAGCTTACCGTCCGGCGCGGTGTCGATCGGGGTATTGACGCTGTAATAAATATTCCGTTTGCCGTTGTGCATCTCGATGAAATTCGTGATCTCACGGTCCTGAACAGTCTCGAAGGGTGAACCCGCAGGGTGAGCACTGAGAGGCCGTGTGATGGCAGATACGTTTTCAGTGATTGGATCAATCGCGACGATGTTGACGCGCTTTGCGGGAAACAGTGTTTTGAGGAATGTAATCGCTTTTTTTGTGTTGTCGGAGAAAATAATTTCTGTCATACTATCCTCAAGGTTGTCACTGAATTGGTAGCCCCGTTTTCATCTGTAGTTCTCCCCTCCCCATGTTGATGGAAGAGCCTCACCCGCCAAGGTGGGGTTCTTTCGTTATAAAGGAGTATGGAACTTTAGCCAATACAAAAATGTTGGAAATAACTTTCTTTTTTTCTTGACGGACATTTTCGCTGTGCTATGTTGGGCAAATCCAAACGGTGATGGACACCAGCGGACAACAACGGATACAGAGATTTCATTCATGTCTTCAGAAAAAAGTGATATTCAGATTTATAACCAGTTTTACACAATGTTTGGTAAAGCTGGCTTCAAGCGCGTCCTTGACGGGTTCGGTTATATGGGGCAGGGCGCAGACGAAAAACATTTTCATCAGCTGACAGGTCGTACACGCGAGATCGTCACGCAGCGCATGCGTGATGCACTCAAGCACGAGACTGTCAAGAACAAGCATCGCATGGTCATGAAGTCCGACAACTCCGCGCTTGAGCGCGTGTGGGTTGCGGCAGACGGGCGCGAAACCCCGATCTCCAAAATGAAAGACGGACACCTGCACAACACGATCCTCATGATTGATCGCAGGATCGAAGAGGGTCAGTGGGTAATCGGTCGCAACGAAGACCTGCAAGAGCTTCGCGCTATGATGGAAGAAGAACGTGAGAGGCGCGGCATGCCGATGCCTCTCATCCCGATCAAATCGCTTGAATGGCGCAAGCGCATGGTCGATACCCCCTCAATCGCCAGATCTGCAAACAAGGAGAACTACAATGACTGACGCTAATCAACAGACCGGTACTGCCCTCGCGCTCAACAGCGATGAGACACTGCAATCGCTGAAGAAGCAAGTGCAAGACGAATTCGTGACCTCCGATAAGGAAGTCTATAAAGAAGGTCTGCGCTCCCTGCTCGTGCAAAAGCAAAAACTGCTTCAGCAGATCGCGACAATCAACGATGACATCAAGCATATCGACGCAACGCAAGCTGCGCTTGACGAAGCGTTCAAGGCTGGCACCCTTCACTCGGTGCAAGACCTTAAAGGCGTGATCCGTACTGTTAGCCGCAGTGCAGCTCGTGCTGTCTCAGACGCTTTCGAAGGTTAATAACCATGTCAACTAGCACAGCGATAGCGATCTCGACAGCACAGTCATCGGCAGTAATGGCGATGGCAGCTGAAGCAGAACGCAAAGCATGTGAAGTGATGATCAGCACATTTGATCCCAAGGGTGCATCGGTCAAGGCTCTTCAGATGTATAGCGAGTGCATCGAGCGCATCTACCCGAATGACATGTCACCGGAATCCATCGCGCAGATGAAGGTCTTTATCCTGATCTGCTTTGCGGGTGCGGTGTTCGGTGCTGTCAAAGGGTATCAGGAAGACGGAGTGGTGATGTCCATCGTGTCATTCATCGTTGCTTTTCTTGTAACTGGTGTGGTGGCTTTCATCATTGGATTGGCTCTCTATGCTGTGGGAGTTATTCATTAAGTGCATGAACGCGATGTCATCGAGCGCATTTTCAAAAAGATCAAAGCAGACCCTTCGGGCTGTTGGGTCGTGGACGGGTGGAATGATGGTAAAGGCTATCAGAACATCTCAGTTGGCGGGAAAACGTGCAAGGTGCATCGCGTCATGTTCGAATGGTTCTGGCGCAGGAAGTTGCGGAAGAATGTTCAGATCGATCACAAATGCGTTAATCGGTCGTGCTGCAATCCACTCCACCTGCAAAGCTGCCTGAACAAAAAGAATTCTGTACTGAGAAACAAGAGGAAAAGAAAACATGACTGTCAAAGAATTAATCGAGTTCCTGAAGACGCAACCGGAGAACATCCAAGTGGCATACAGGTGTTACAGCGAACAGTGCTTGCTGGAAACGAAGGAAATCCAGTTGGAGATGTTGTGTCCACCTCGGAAGGACGGATGGATACAGAATGCGCGGCCCGACAAGACGCAGCAGCAATACCTTGTTTTTCCAGGTAACTGATCATGACGGAATATAAATTACACACTGAAAATATTCCAGGCAACCTGCACATGGCAGCGACCACCATCAATGAGTGGGGATGGGCCGAGTATGTTGTTGCGCTGGATCGCAGCGGTAATTACACCATTGCGGTGTTCAAGATGCCAGCGGAGTTCGTTAAAAAGATCCGCGCAAATAGTCCGTCTTACACAGCAGATCCTTCTCATGATGATTGTGAAATTGTGAGGTGCATGTGATGGGTAAGATGAAGGCATTGTCAGGTGATCAGCCTAGTCCGACACCAGCGCGAGAATTCAAACCGAAAAACAAATCGGAAGAATGCAAGCGCAGGAAGTACAAAGACCAACAGGCGGCAATCAACAGCTCCTTCGCTATCAGCAGGGAAACAGGTCGCCTGACAACAACACCTGAGTTTTGCTACAAATGCCGAGCATGGCACACGAGGTTTCAATGAACGGATATAACAAGGATGACTTTCTGCCTTATGCTGTCATGTCGCATACAGGTATGACGAAAAAAGAATATCAGGCGGGTGTCGCAACGCAGAGTGATCAGATCGAATTGAAGCCTCTGCAACCTGTCTCTGACATCCTGCGGCACATTGATTCCGAAGCGATGGGTTATCGTCATACAGATTTCGGTGTGTCTACTTCGCTCTTCGCGCTGCTCGGCAAACAAGTACCGCATGTGAAAAAAGATGCATCACTCGGTTACTTGGGTGTCAAGATCACCGAGAACAAGATGTTGCCTGAAGACACAATGGTCATCATGCGTGGTGGCGAGATCGTAAAAATTATCAAGTTCGAAAAAGAAGGGGAAAACAATGATCAGACTTCGTGATCGTCTGCGCTTCTGGTTCGAAGACCAGATCAAAAAGCGCGTGAAGTGTAAGTCAACTTACGAGCGCACAAGCGGTCCGATCCATCACTGGTTCTCGCTGTCGTATGCCAGCTACTATGTGATGCCGCGCCTTGCGCTTCAGGAGATGCCTGTGTGGTGGCAGCGGTGCTTCCTGTTCCTCGTGAACATGCTGCCTGAGACACCTGGCTACACCTGCCAGCGCAGGGATAAGAAGGGTCACTTCATCAAAGATGATCCGTGGGCGAACTATCGTCGCGGCACCGTTGCGAAGGTGCAGGAATTCGAGAAAGAGTTTTTTATTAACCACAACAAAGGAGGATAAAATGGGAAGACAATCTAACCTTGAAGTTGCTGCAACAGCACAACTCGAAAACCTGACTGAAGAGATTCGCAAGGTATCGCAGCTCGGTAAGGCGATCAACAACAGCAAGCTGACGCGCCGCGCTGTGTGCCTTCTGCTGTCGGAGATGTCCGGCGTGAAGCGCAGCGACATCGATGTCATCCTGCACAACCTTCCTCTTCTCGAAAAGCAGTACCTGAAGCCATGAAAATCAAAGGTCATATCTACAGGGTCGAAGACAACGGAGATTCGCTCGTCGTGACAGCGCAGGGTACAGCTGCGAAGGCACCGGAGTGGATGGAGAGCATGTCTTCCATTGAAATCAAAATGCCGAACACGAAGACAAACGTGAAGTCTTTCCACATCGGCAGAAAAATCGAAATCGAAGTGAGGCCGAAATGAGCGACATTGGAGAATATGAACTCGTAAGTGGATGTGGTCTGGAAGCGTTCAACGAAAAGATCAATAAGATGATCAAAAGAGGTTGGCAACCTTTCGGTGGAATCTCAGTCTGCGTTGATGACAATAACATTTTCTACAGTCAAGCGATGGTGGCACCATGAAAACAGTAATCTTCGATCTCGATGGCACCCTCGCGGACATCAATCACCGACTCCACTTCGTGCAGAACGGCAACAAGCAGTGGGATGAGTTTTACGCGGCTTGCCACGCTGACGGGCCGAAACATGAGATCATCGAGCTGGCGCGTATGTGCCAGGATGCCGGTCATCAGATCATCATCTCATCCGGTCGCTCCGACAACACGCGGGAAGCGACAGAGAAGTGGCTCGATGACAACGTGGTGCCGTACCACAAGCTGTTCATGCGTCCGAACGCATGCTTCACACCTGACCAGGCACTGAAGAAGGCATGGCTCGATCAGGGTGTCTTCGGCCCGAAGGAGAGCATTCTTTTCGTTGTCGAAGATCGCGATCGCATGGTGCAGATGTGGCGGCAGCAAGGTCTGACCTGCTTGCAAGTTGAGCAATGGGTTGAAGAAGGCGAACAGTCTTTTCCGTTGAAGAAGATCGAGCTTGCGCGTAACATGGCTAAGTTCATCAGCGCGACCGGTCAGGACGTACGTTTCAATCAGTGGGTACAGGGGCAAGTAAAATGAACCACAATTATAATAAAGCAATTTGGCATGTTATTTGTGCAAAAAATGGGTACGGTGATAACATCGATAATTTAAGAAGGGCGTTGGATTATATCCAAAAACAGATCAGGATTCTCGAAGGTCGGCCTGATCCAAACCAAACAGACCTTTTCAAAAACAAAGGAGAGAACGATGACTAAATCATCTAAGAAGCCCATTACCACTGAACAGACGGTCAAGGTTCAGATTTTTTTGATCGTCGGCGTCAAAGGTAGTGGTACCGGCTCAAAAGTTGCTGTTGAGAGCGTTGAAGCTGGTAAAGCACTGCTGAAAGAAATCTTCTTCGCGATCAACAGCGGCAAGCCGCTGATCAACGAAGAGCGCGGTATCGTGTACAACGGCACCGAGATCAGCCACGCATTTCTGACGATTGAGCAGGTAAAGTGATGATCAACGAAACTGTCAAAAAAGTCGAGCAATGGGCTGAAGATCGCAACCTGATCGAAGGTGCAACACCTGCGGCACAATACCAAAAGCTCCTTGAGGAAGTCGGTGAACTCGGTCGCGCTTTGATCGAAGACGATGCCGAGAAAGTCAAGGATGCCATCGGTGACTGTACCGTTGTTCTCACGATCCTGGCGCGACAGTGCGGTATGACTTTTCCGGATTGTTATGCGTCAGCTTATGAAGAGATCAAGGACCGCAAAGGTAAGATGGTCAATGGGATCTTTGTAAAAGAAGTAGTATAAGAAAATGTCAGGGGAGCGTCCAATGCAAACAGCACAAGTATTATTCATCAACAAACAGGGTACTCAAGTTTTCGACGGTAATAAAGTCACACCCGTGCGTCAGCATGAGCCTTATAAAACAGTTGATCAGCGTAAAGCCGAGTTTGATGCATGGACAAAACTGCGTCCGGTGTACTTCCATACTTGGATGTGGGAAGTGGCTTGTCAACGCTCCCCTGACAAATACAAGATGTACCTGCCGACCTATCAAGGTCAGCGTGTGATCCTGACATGAGCGACCTCGATGACATGAACCACATCCGTATCTTTCTCTGTAGAGATAATGCATGTGGTAAAGGTAACTGGCAATGTATCGGTTACTTTGGTAAGCAGCACATCGCTGCATTCGGTTGGTCGCCACAGGAAGCACTCGACAAAGCGATGACGGAAATGGAATCACGCCTTACCCTTGGGTCGAAACAACAAGAGATTAATTTGGAGGATATGTTCGGATGACCTACGAAAAAGATGAAGCAACGCACATTCGCTTTGGTGGTTTCGGTGCCGGATCTGAGACATGGATCAAAGGTGCGAAGCTGAAACCGGCCCAAGTGAAGGCGTTGCAGCGGTTGCTCGACACAACTTTTTTTGTGGAAGATGTCAAGCCTGAAAAAGAAGAAAATCTCGAAAATATGTTAGAGTAGAGTATGGACAAACCCGTCAGTGAAGGATATAACCAAGAGATGAAAAACACCAACGAACCAAAGCAGATTAGCGTTCCCTCCCAAAAGGAATTTACGGATCACATTAAGGATCACCTTGCTGTGACCGGTGAGAAACCGTCATCTTTTGGTCGCCGTGTTCTTGGTGATAGCGGAGCGATCCCGCGCCTCTTTGAAGGCACTGATCCCCGCCTCTCGACTATGCATAAGATCCTCAAAGCTATCGGAGTGAAGAAATAATGCTTCTCGCTCTTGACCTTGGCACAAAGTGTGGATGGGCGACAAACAGCAACGCTGGTATCGCGCATGGCATGCAAGAGTTCAAGAACGACCGCTTCTCTGGTGGCGGCATGCGCTTCCTCAAGTTCGAAAAATGGCTGATGGAGCTGCCTACACCCACTCAGGTGGTGTTCGAAGAAGTTCGCCGCCACGCAGCGACAGATGCCGCGCATGTTTACGGTGGCCTCATGGCTGTCGTGACGAAGTGGTGTGAAGCAAACAAGATTCCTTACCAGGGCGTTCCTGTTGGCACAATCAAAAAATATTTTACGGGTAAGGGCAACAGCAAGAAGGATGTGATGATTGCTGAGGCTAAGAAGCGCGGTTATAAAGATGTTGATGACGATAATGAAGCCGATGCACTTGCGCTATTGCACTACTGGATAGATGAGTGTATGGTGGATAAACCAAAAGTTGATCTGGCAGACATGTTGAATTAAGAACTCCTGAAATGTGAAATGAAAGATACGCAGTAATGATCGTTGAACCCAATCTTTTCCCGTACCAGCTTGAAGGTGCGAAATTCCTCGCAGCACGTAAATACGCTGGCCTGTTCGACGGAATGCGTATGGGGAAGACCAGGCAAATCCTCAAAGGTGCAAAACTCATCGGTGCTGAAACGGTTGCGACCGTGGCGAAGGCATCTGGCGTTTATGTGTGGGAAAAAGAAGCGCGTGAATGGGGCTTCGATCCAATCGTGCTTCGCGCTGGTGATAAGCCTCAGTGGAAAAAATTCAACATCTTCTCTTATAACGGCATGGTTGACGCGGAGCTGTACGAGCAGCTGATCGCGATGTGTTATGACTTGGTGATCGGTGACGAAGCCGATGCCTTCAAGAATGTGGATGCGGCCCGAACACAAAGGTTCTACGGTATCAAAACGGACAAGTATGGTAAGACCGTGTTTGAACCTCGTTCGGGCCTCTATTCTTTTGCTGATGTGGTGTGGGTTGCAACCGGCACTCCGGTGCTGAACAACCCTTCGGAGCTTTATCCCATGATGCGTGTGTTGTTCCCTGATGCGATCATGAAGGACAACGGCATCATCATGTCCTACAATGAATTCTGTGGTCGCTTCTGCCGGTACGGGAAGAACAACGGTTTCGGTGCCAAGATCGTCGGCGGCAAAAACCTGTCCAAGCTGCGCGACATCATGCGCGGTCGCTGCCTTCGCCGCACCAAGGATCAAGTGTGGGAAGACTGGAAAGAACCGATTATCGACCTGCTGCCCGTACCTGGCAATGTTGATGGTATCCCCTCAGCTGAGATCGAGATGGTCCGCAAGGCTCTCGCGTCAGAAGACATCGTTTCGGCTCTTCGGGCCGTGGCACCGCATTGCGCCTCGCTGCGCCGGTTGACAGGTCTTGCAAAAGTCAATGGTGTTGTTGATTGGGTGCATGATAATATCGAAGAGTGTGGTAAGCTGATTATCTTCGCACATCACAGGGAAGTGATTTCTGCGCTGAGAAAGAAGCTCGAAAAATACAAATGCACCGAGATCATCGGTGGCATGTCTCAGGAAGAAAAATATAACGCATATAATTCGTTCCAGACGGACGAAAAAATGCAAATTATTTTCGGGCAAAACCAAGCGGCTCGTGATAGCATTCCGCTGTGGAAAGCCTCGACCACGATTTCTGTGGAGCCGGATTGGGTTCCTGGAAACAACGATCAGATGCTTGATCGGATGACGCACTTCTCAAAGAAAGAACCATGCGTGGGGTATTACGCCACACTGCGCGGCTCGATTGATGAGGATATTCAAAAGGCCAATATCACGAAGAGAGCGATCACTTCGGAGCTTGGACTGAACTAGTCTCGAAGGACGAACCCGAAGGGTGAGGACTGAGAGGTTTAAATTAATCAACAAAAGGAGAACTAAAATGCCCGTTCAAATTATCGTCACTGGTGAACACGCCACGGATGCACTTGCTGAACTGCAAAACCTCGCTGTCGCTCTCACTGGCGGTCAGGAAGCACCTGCAAAAAACGTAGTTGGCGCGACGAGTGCGCCGAAGCCTACGATCGCATCTGCTCCCTCCACCCAGGCACCGGCGAAATCCGCATCGACCGCAGCCCCTGCAAGTGGTGGCGCAACGGACAACAAACTGTCGCGTGAAGATCAAGACGCAGCTGTTGCTGCAATGGTTGAAGCTGGTGAAAAGGACGAGCGTTATAATCTGCTCACCAAGGGTCGCCAGAAGGCCGTTGATGATGGTATCGCTGCGAAGGTCGCTGACATCGAAACTGGCACACCTGAGATCGTCGATGACATGTTCGGTGATGACGAAACACCCGCCGCACCTGTTGTCACCGCGCAGACGATCCGCGACATGATGGGCGCACTCGGCAAGGATGAAAAGGGCAACTCTGTGCAGGACAACCTGCTCAAGATCCGCGACATCCTGACGAAGTTCGTCACGAAGGGTGCCGAGATCAGGGTCGGCAACATCCCTGCTGACAAGCTGCAAGCTGTTTACGCAGAGCTGAAGAAGCTGGAAGCGTAAGGGTTTCGGGGCTGGTGTGTTATGAGCGCATCAGCCCCACCACTCTCTAAAAAGGAATTCAAAAATGTCCAGCACCGTAGATGTCGATTTCGACAGTCTTGATGAAAACAAAGAAACGAAGCATGCCTGGTTCATCGTTTTTTGCAGTGATTTTGACACCTATGTCGCTGAGTATGTGCCAAAGTCGCAGGTCGAGGTTGACGAAAAACGCAAGATCGTCACAATGCCGGTCTTGATGGCTAAAGAAAAGGATTTGATCTGATGTCCGAAGAAAAAGCACATAGTTTAAATAGCCCTTCATCCTTCTCGCGCCGGATTGGTTGCCCTGGCAGCGCAAACATGGAGAAGGTACTGCCGGAAGAAAGCTCGTCCTTCGCTGATGAAGGCACCGCAGCTCACGCGCTCGGTGAAATGTGCCTCCTTGAAGGTAAAGATGCCGCCTATTACGAAGGCGAAGAAATCAACGCGGAAGACGATCCCAAGAAACCCGCAAAAATGTTCGTTGTAAATCAGGACATGATTTCGGCGGTGCAGGAATACGTCGATCATTGCCGCCCCCTGTTGGGCCGACACATGATCGAAGAAAAATTCATGCTCCCATTCCTCGGCCCAGGGGAGAAAGGCACATCCGACTTCACCGCGCTTCACAATGGCATCTTGCATGTGATCGACTACAAACACGGTAAAGGTGTCACGGTTGAGCATGTTGGCAACATTCAAGGTCTGTGTTATGGCCTCGGTGCCGCGCAGGTCTTCGCTAATGAAGATTGGCACACCCTGCGGATCACCATCGCGCAGCCCCGCGCATATCACGATGAAGGCGGTATCCGGTCGTGGGATGTGCCGCGTGATGAGCTGATTGACTATATGATCGAATTTGCCGCAGCGGCAAAGGCCACTGAAGATCCAAACGCACCTTTGAAAGTCGGGTCATGGTGCCGCTTCTGCAAAGCCCGTCCGATGTGTCCGCAGCGTGAGAAAGAAGCCGCGCAGGACATGGAAATGGATTTCAGCGAACCGACATCTCAGCCGGTGCCGGTGAATTTCCTGAGCGACGAGCGCATTGCTTATCTGGTCCTGCACAGGGTCAAGGAAATCGAGCAGTGGTGTGCGTCACTCAAAGACTATGCTCAGACACGCGCTGAAAGCGGTAAACCGCTTCCTGGTACCAAGCTGGTTGCTACCCGCGCTGTCCGTGTGTGGAAAGATAAAGACGCTGCGGAGAAGTTCTTCTCACAAAAATTAGGTGACAAAGCCTATAAGATTGAGAAGGAATTCCTGAGCGCACCGGCGATTGAAAAAGTCATCGGTAAAAAAGAATTCAAGCAGCATGAAGCAATGGTGGAGAAAGTCTCGACCGGCGCGACACTGGTGCATGAATCGGACCCTCGTGAGAGTGTTCGCTCTACAGTCGAAGAAGAATTCGGCTGAAAACATCAAAACCTGAAAGGAAAACTGAAATGTCTAACATCTCTGATATGACGAAATGCCACATCGCTAAATCGGGCAACATCATCGCACCGAAAGGTCGCCTCTCATACGCGCAATTCCTGCTTGAACCGCAGGAACGCACTTATGAGGATAGCGGTAAGACGGTGAAGGTGTACAACCTGAACATCCTTGTTCCTGGTCCGAACAACAAGCAGGGCTTGCCCCCTGCCGACTTGACGGTCCTGAAGCAAGCGATGGCGAAAATCGCGCTCGAAAAATGCAAAGGTGACAAGAATCGCGCTGCGAGTTTTGTCAACAAGCGTTTCCTCGATCCGAACAACCTTCCCCAAGGTGGCAAGCCGATGGGTGAAGAGTTCGAAGGCTGGATTCTTATTCGTGCAACGTCTTCCTACAAGCCGAAATTTGCTTACCCCAACGGTAAGGAAATCCCCGCTGAGGAAGTCGAAAACGAACTGTACTCCGGTCGTTGGGCGCGTCCGACCCTGAACCCCTACTGGACGGACAACAAGAAGAACCCTGGCGTGTGCCTCGGCCTTCAGAACGTCCAGTTGCTCGACCACGACGAAAATCTCGGCGCAAGCGTTGCTTCTGCTGAAGATGAATTCGGCGGTGACGATGCAGGTGGTGAAGCCAGCAACGATGCTGGTGATGCCGCAGGTTCGACCTCTGACGTTGACAAAATGTTCGGCTAAAACCTACCTGATGGGCCGGTATCGCAAGGTATCGGCCCATCATACTTCCTCAACCTCTCAAACATTAAGGATCTCTAAAAATGGCTAACAAAACGGGTACTGTGAAATGGTTCAACGATCAAAAAGGTTTCGGTTTCATTCTGCCGACCGAAGGTGGCAACGATGTGTTCGTGCATGCCTCTGGTGTTCAGGGCGCATCCCTGAAAGAAGGTCAGTCTGTCAGCTATGAACTGGCACCGGATCGTCGTGGTCGCATGACCGCTGTAAACGTGCGCTAACGATGCCGAAAAATACGAATAATGTTCCGCTTATTGGAGGTGTGACTGAGCAAAAGCTCATCATCACCTTCAGTAAGCGGGAAACGGGGGAGGGAGATTTGACATTCGATTTCGAACCCCCAATCGTACAGGCAATCTCGCCGGAACAACGCGCAGCGGTTAATGTTGCGGAACAGGTCATCAAGCTGTTCGGTCTGCAAGATAAAAAAGACAAGGAGAAAAAAGATGGCAAAATCATCATCCAGTGACAACATCGGTCATATCGGCGGCAACGCCGGTGCGCGGTTGAAGTCATTTGTCGAGCGCATCATTCGTCTTGAAGGCGAAAAAAAGGCTCTCGGTGAAGATGTCAAGGACGTTTACAGCGAAGCGAAGGGTGTCGGTTTCGACAGCAAGATCCTTCGCAAAGTCGTGAAACGGGCGCAGATGGATCGCAACAAGGTCATCGAAGAAGACGAGCTGATCGATACATACGAACACGCTCTCAGTCAACTGTCGGATATGATGCAATGAAGAAGAAAATTAAATACATTGTCAGGTATATTCCTCATGTTGAAGAGCGTGAAGTCTGTACTGCTGACATTGGGGAATATCTTCGAAAAAAGAATCTTGGTCAGATCATGACTGTTACTGAAAAGAACAGCGGATTACGACTGAGAGTTCATGAACGGATCGAAATATGACAGTTTCGTATATCATTTGGAAGGTCGCTGATGCACCAGCGCGGCTGAATGAAGTCTTTCCCAAGGCGCAGCTTGATTGGTATATCATTGAATATTCCAGGTGTGTCCTCACACCTGCCGACAGCATCCCTCACCCCTACAAACCGGAATGGCGGGTCGCTTGTTCCGATAAAATTAACTTGCCCTGAAAGAAATGAAAACATGTCTGAAATCAAAAATATGCGCCTTCTCTCTGAAACTGACCGCCATCCCAAAATGTCTAAAAACGGCAAGATCGGTGTGTTATCTGGCATCCTTCATCTTGCGCCTTATAACAGCAGTGGTCATCAGGTTTGTCCGATGGCTTCTGCGGGGTGCATCAAATCGTGCCTGAACTACGCGGGGTTTCATTACAACCGTAAATACGAAGCGCGTATCAAACGCACACAGTGGTTCTTCGCTGATCGGGCCGGTTTCATGTCACAGCTTGTCACTGAAATTTATGCGTTTCAGAAAAAAGCGAAAAAGCTCGGTTTGAGGCCCAATATCAGGCTCAACGGCACATCCGACATTCCTTGGGAAAACGTGCCTCTGGTCGGTCACAAAAACGTCATGGAGATGTATCCCAACATCGCATTCCACGATTACACGAAGCGATATAACCGCAAAAACCTGCCCAATAATTATAAGCTCGTCTTCTCGCGCTCCGAGAGTAATCACAATCAATGCATCGACGCGCTCCAAAATGGCATGAACGTGGCTGTTGTTTTTGCTGACAAGCTGCCGAGGCATTTTGATTTCGGCATGCATCGCGTACCGGTTGTTGATGGTGACACGCACGATTTCCGCTACGGTGAATATGAAGATCATGATCACCGCGTTGTTATCGGTCTTCTCGCAAAAGGTGTTGAAGCGAAGCGGGATCAAAGCGGTTTCGTGGTGAGAGCATGAAAGAAGTTAAAGTCTTATTGAAAGAACTTGAGCGTGGCGGCTGGACTAAGGTGTCGCAAAACAAACACATCAAAATGCGCCACCCTGATCATGGCATTATTATCGTACCGAACTCACCACGCTGCCCTCATTGGGAGAAGAACCTCCGCAAGCAGATCCAGCGACAATCGAAGGTGGCAGCATGACATTAAACAGACGCTTTTCTAACAAGTTCAGAGTGTGCAGAAAGACGGGTTGCTGGAATTGGACCGGTGGAACCATGTCATCTGGATACGGTAATATTTTAAATGAAAAGGGCAAACAAGAGGGAGCGCACAGAGTTTCGTATCGATTATTTGTAGGAAAAATTGGTAAGAATTTTGTGCTTCACAAGTGTGACAATCCTCTCTGCGTAAACCCTGATCACCTGTTCTTGGGGTCACAAAAAGATAATTTAAAAGACATGACTAATAAAGGTCGGCGTCGGTCGAATACACCAAAGGGTGAAGATCACCTTCATTCAAAGCTGACGGTAAAAGATATTGTCGCAATTCGTAGAAAGTACATTCCTAGAATTTATACTCTTCAACAATTAGCTGACGAATACGGAACCGCAAAAAGAAATATATATTTAATCATTCAAAGAAGAGCATGGAGTCATGTGAAATGACACAGATGAACGACCTTATTAATGACTGTGAGACATACCCCAACTGCTTGCTGATTTCCTTCCTGCAAATCAGCAGCGGTAAGACCCTCGTTTTCGAGATGTCATCGCGTAAAAATGATTGGGAGAAATTCAAGCTCTTTGCGCGGAATTGCAGCAACGGCTTCATCCGATGGGTCGGTTTCAACAACTATTACTTCGATTATCCCGTCATCCACGAGATGCTGCAAAAATTCAAGACCGGCAACCCGACCGGAGAGCAAATTGCGAAAGCGGCCCATCAGAAGGCGCAGATGCTCATCCAGTCGCAAAAGGACGAGAAGTTCACGCAGATCATTTGGGATAACAATCAGTTGGTGCCGCAGATCGACCTGTTCCGCATTCACCACTTCGACAACGTGGCGAGATCCACATCGCTGAAGGTGCTTGAATTCAACATGCGCTCTGAAACGGTGGAAGACCTGCCGTTTGACTATCGCAAGGTTCTCAGCAATGATGAGATGACCATCCTGGTCAACTATAATGGTCACGACTTGAGAGAAACGCTGAAGTTTTATCATCGCTCGAAGGAGATGATCGAGTTCCGCGAAAAACTCAGTGCGAAATACGAGCGCAACTTCCTCAACCACAACGACACGAAAATCGGCAAAGATTACTTCATCATGGAGCTAGAAAAGGCCGGTGTGAAGTGCTACAACTTCGACGATGGCTCCCGCGCACCCAACCAGACGAAGCGGCCTGTCATCAAGATCCGTGACATCATCTTCCCCTATGTGCAGTTCCAACGACCTGAATTCAATGCTGTCCTGGCGTGGCTGAAGAGGCAGGAAATCAACCAAACAAAAGGTGTGTTCACTGAGCTGGACGAGGATGGTCTGCGGGATCTCGCGCAATACACCAACATGAAGACCACCAAGGGCAAGATCAAAAACCTGAACTGCATCGTGGATGGGTTTCAGTACGATTTTGGCACTGGCGGCATCCACGGCTCCATCGACAGCACGATCATCGAAGAGGATGACGAGTGGGCGATCATTGACTATGACGTTACCTCGCTGTATCCTTCCATTGCCATCGTGAATGAGGTTTACCCCAAGCACCTGACCAAGAAATTTTGTCAGGTATATGCACAGCTGAAAGCAGACCGTATTTCGTACAAAAAAGGCACCCCTGAGAACGCCATGTTGAAGCTGGCCCTCAACGGTGTCTACGGTGACAGCAACAACCAATACAGCTGCTTCTATGACCCACAATACACAATGACGATCACGATCAACGGGCAGCTGATGCTCTGCATGCTTGCCGAGCGTTTCATGGCTGTCGAAGACCTGCGGATCATTCAGATCAACACGGATGGCATCACCGTGAAAGTCAGACGTAGCAAAATCGACGAAGTTGAGGCACAATGTAAGGAATGGATGAAGATCACCAGGCTCGACCTCGAACGGGCCGACTACGCGAGAATGTTCATCCGTGATGTGAACAATTACGTTGGTCAATATGTCGCCAAAGAAGGCGAGAAGCAGAAGATCAAGTCGAAAGGTGCCTATGAGTGGGAGAGTTTATATCGTCCAGACCACCCTGAACCGGCATCGATCACCTGGCACAAAAATCATTCTGCGATGGTCGTGCCAATGGCGGTCCAGGCTCACCTTATCGAACGCAAAGACATCGAGAGCTTCATTCGGTCACATAAAGATCCATTTGATTTTATGCTCCGCGTCAAAGCACCGAAATCTGCCAGATTGATGTGCGGTGATCAGCAGATCCAGAACACATCACGCTATTATGTCAGCACTGACGGTCATCAGATGGTGAAGATCATGGCTCCGTTAACAAGGTCTAAAAACCCTGACAGGGAGCGTCCGATGAAGGTGCATGATGGCTTCAAATCCACACCCATGAACAAGATGGGTGAAGTGAAGAACATTGACTATTCGTGGTACATCGAAGAGGCGTATAAGTTGGTCAGACCACTTTACGATGGTATGTTGAGTGAAATGTGTACTTAAAAAGTACATTATGTAACAATATTATAAATGTTCCCCTATTTTGCGAATTTTATTATATATTATTCGGAGTAGGGGAGGGCTATAAATGAGTAAAAAGATCAATGATGATACAAAAAAAGAGATCATAGACGCACTCAAAAGAGCAAACGGTATTAAAAGAGAAGCTGCTCGATTACTTGGTATACCAGAGTCCACATTTCGTCGTCGATACATCGAAGCGACAAAAGACAAATCAGTTCAAAACTTAGATCCATTCATTCCAGACGGACAGAAACTCAGAGGGGTTTCGACACTATATGATAAAAACGGCGAACAGATTATTCAATGGGTCAAAACCAACCAGGACATTGAACGTCAAATTGAAGTGTTGCGTGCAGCGTCATCCGTGATGATGGAAGCAATACCAAAAGCACCTATTAACACATCAACACCAGTCGTACTGGATAAGATTTTATCTCAATATACCATCACAGATTACCACATGGGGATGATGGCCTGGGCGGCTGAAACAGGCGAAGATTGGAACACAGAGATCGCAGAAGAATTTCTGTTCGCATGGTTCATGGAGGCAATAAAAGGCGCACCTGCAAGTCACACAGCTGTTCTCGCACAGCTTGGTGACTTCCTGCACTATGATAGCCTCATGCAAGTGACACCAACGTCAAAGCATGTTCTGGACACAGACGCAAAGTATGCTCTTATCGTACAGGTCACAATAAGAGTTCTTCGCAGGATCATTGACGCGCTGTTAGATAAGCATCAGCATGTTCATATTATCATGGCCGAAGGTAATCATGATCTCGCCTCATCTGTGTGGCTTCGGGCCATGTTCACAGTTTTATACGAGCATGAAAAACGGGTTACAGTTGAGCAAGGTGAATCAGGTTACTACGCATATGAATGGGGTAAAACATCTTTATTCTATCATCACGGACACAAAAAAAAGATGAAAGACCTAGCAACTGTTTTTGCTGGAATGTTTCGTGAGATGTTTGGGCGCACAACCTACGCATATGCACATACTGGTCATTTGCATCACATCGATATGAAAGAAAATAATCTTATGGTCACAGAACAACATCCTTCACTTTCTGCACCAGACGCATATTCAGCCAAACTTGGTCTTATTTCAAAACGTGCGGCAAGTGTTATCAATTACCATCGAGATCATGGTGAGGTTTCACGGTTTACGGTACGCCCTGAGATGGTGCAACGATGAAAACGGACAAACGCAAGACTCTGTTGATAGGTTATAAAAAATGGGATTTTCGCTTTGTAGACAAAATAGACAACGGGGAATCTGTCGGAGTGTGTGAACACCCACCATCAAAACATAACAGCTCAAAGGGTCATATCAGGATCGCTAAGGGGCTACATGGAATTGAGAAGGCAAATACAATCATGCATGAGGTCAATCATGCTATTTTCTACTCACAAGGTATTCACATGACCTCCGATCAGGAGGAACATATCGTCTTGGCAATGACTAACGGGTGGGTTCAGTTTATTAAAGACAATCTTAAGTTCTTCAAAGCTATCATCCTTATGATAGAAAAAAGTTCATGATTTTATCTTTATATAGCTCCTGATTTTGCGAGTTCGTCTTCCAACGATCCCATGCTGATATGCCCGTAAGTTTTCTGAACGGTGGTCGGGTTGTCACCGAGCAGTTTTGCCACCGCATAGATCGTCACGCCATCTTCGAGAAGGTGCGTGGCGCGGCTGTGGCGAAGGATGTGAGGCGTGATGCGACCGGCAGGGCGACCATCGCGCTCCGCGACTTCCAGCAGTTGTTCAGACGCGCAAAGCGCGGTGAATGCAGCCAGCCGGTCTTCATCGGAACCAAGCACGAAATTATTTTTGCGCTGGTCGTACATATCTTTGAGCATCGGATAGAGGTTCCCCATCGGTACCGTGGGCCTTCTCTTGTTGGTTTTCCGAGCGTCACGCTTGTCCAGCGCGATGGTGCGCCGGTTAAAATCACACTGATACCATTCGAGGCATTCCACGGCCCGTCTGCGTGAGGCAGTACCATAGGTGATCCTGATGAATTGCTCCATGATGGGATCTGCGGCGTTGAGCAGGATCTTCAACTCGTCCTTGAACAGCCACACCTCGCGCTTCGGTAGGTCGGACGGGATTTCAAAAGTCGGCTTGTGTAGCTCGGATATCCGCTTCCACTTCAGGGCATGATTACAGGCCGCACGAAGCGTTGTCAGCTCCCGCGCCACGGTGGACAGGGCGACACCAGCAGCGATGCGAAATGCGCTGTATTCGCGGCAGAGGGGGATGTCGATTTCATAGACCAGCCGACCGGCGAAGAACGTCTTCAACGCCCTCACAGCCGCCCTCGTCCTTTTCCAGTCAACCGCTTGGTTCTCGCGGCTATACTGGTGGAGGATGGTCAGTACATCATTGCTTCGAGTTGCCGTTTTTGCTTCAGGCATGCGACTTGCTCCCTTGAATAACGTGAGTGACCGCCTGGGGTCTTTTTATCAGGCACAAAATATCCGCTTTCCCGCCATCTCTCGACGGTGCGGACCGTGACATCGAGGTCGTTGGCGACATCTTCTGTCTGCATGAAGGGTTTCTGTCGGGGTTTCATCGGATATTCCTTGAATTTCAACCTTATATCTACATCATACCAATGTCGGGGTTTAATGTCAATGGGAATATCCAACAATTTGAAGAAAAAAAAAGAGGAACCTTTTCAGATCCCTCTTTTTCCTTTGAAATCAGTTATTTATTTCTTTGGCGGCAGCTTACGGAGTGGAGGCCGTTTCTCTTCTTTTTGACCTTCCTGCGCCCCATGAGCGACCGCGCCAGGAAGACGCGCACCCACGGTGCCTTGGATTGTCGGTGTTTGACCTGCGGCCCATCGTGCAAGCGTTTCGGACATAAGACCCTTCACGGTGGCATACGTCATCCCCATCGCTGTCAGCGTGGCAGGGAGGTTGGTTGCTGCACCGGCACCAGTTGCCAGCAGCGCACCGGCTTTGGATGCGTTCTTGATTTCCATCGCACCCATGCCTGTACCGGCAGTACGCGAGGAATTCGCTTCAAGGCCACGTTTCTTGAATGCATCAGCGATCAGCGCGAGGTCATCGAGCGTCTGACGAGTGCCGAGATCGTCATCGAAGAGCATGTTTTTGACACGTGGGTCCATCTTATTCCATTCGGTGATGAACTTCGTGGGGGATACGACTTCACCCGCCGCGTCTTGTGCGCCAGCTTTCGCGAGGCCGAGATCATGAGCAATATTTGCACGGAGGTTACCCCATTGTTCCGGTGTTGCATTGCGCTGGATGTACTCCATCTTGTCAGGATTTGCATACGCTTGTTTCAGGAATTGACCGCTGCGTTCCAGCTGACCGCTGCCGAGCTTATCAGCTTGCGGGATGTCGCCGCCTTCATTCAGGCGAACGTCATCAGCATGCGCTGCGGCTTGATCTGCCATCAAGGATCTGAAGTCATCACCTACACCGGCTTTGTCAGCCGCGCCGGTGAGATCTTGCGTGATCGCTTGATAAAGTTGCTTGCTCTGACCACCCTTGATGCTCGGCTGATCAGTGCGGCGACCCACATTCGTGCGCCAGGAACGGAATTGCTCGTAAGGCACCATATTGGTCGCTGTTTCAGTCGTGACCGGCACCTGCGTCTGCATCGGCGCACCTGTCTCATCGACAATGCTGCTGGCTTTCGGTTGCATGGTGGTTGTCTTGTTCTTCAAAATCATTTGGTCGAGCAGATCGAGTTCATGCTGCAACGCACCCTGCATTTCAGGGTCCACTCTCGGCATCATGTCAGCGATGGCTTTGCGCGTAGCGGTGACATCGATACCGGTTGTTGGGCCGATTGCGGCTTGCAGCGCGTCTTCACGACCGCCGAAGCTATCACGCATGCGTTTCGCACCTTGCTCCGCGATGTCATAGGTCTGTTGCGCGAGATCCATCTGATTGGTCATTGGGCCGGAACCAGCAGGGCGCATGCCAGCTGCGGTGTCCGTCAGTTTATCAGCGAACTGGCTGAATTGCTGCTCACGGACGTTTTCAGGCACAGATGAGAAGAACGGCAACGCGGAAGCACCGCTTTCAATTTGTGCGGCAGAACGTCCACCGGTCATGCCGACAGAAGGACGAACGCCTTGACGTTCCATTGCTGCCAGCGTTTCGGCACCACCTTCACGGCCGAAGAGCTTGCCGATTGCGTTGGGTGCGCTGTATGCGAGTGCGCCTGGACCCAAGCTGCCGAGCAGCTGCGCGAAGA
>ERZ761592.220-NODE-220-length-27268-cov-6.673538_pt1 | contig 27268 bp, 13 predicted proteins | sample MGYA00433095_ERZ761592 | MGnify/ENA primary metagenome ERZ761592 (study PRJEB28899, sample SAMN03785554) | bioreactor sludge metagenome | biome: EBPR Sludge; feature: EBPR Bioreactor; material: 0.22µm filtered reactor supernatant | place: Saint Lucia: Queensland... | reverse complement strand
TGCCATACAAATCATCAGGCTGGCGGCTTTTCTTAAGGGGGTGTGAACGATTACGCCGGCCTTTGGGCGATCTTGTCAGACTGCGAGACGTAGGACCTGAATACGGATTCTGGATACTTGGCACTGTCAATGGCGCAGACCGTCCGCGATCTCGACGTCGAGGAGGCGCGGCAGGATGGCGGCTCGGCGACGGTGAAGGAGGTTCTTTTCGATTCGCTGCGCCTCGATCTGGAGGAAATCGCCCGCACGGCGCGCGCCATCGATGCCGGCGAACCGGGCTTCGCGGACCGCTTCCGCAGCCCTGCCGGCGTGAACCAGAAAGCGCTGCTCACCGCCGCCGATGCCTTTGCGCGCGAACTCGCCGACCTCGCGGACGACATCGCGGCGATCCGCTCGGCCGACGCCGACATGCAGTCGGACGACCAGACCGGTGTCGCCAGTACCGCCGCCGTCCCCGCGACGCGCCAAGAAGCCCGCCGGCGGGACGCCGCCCACTTCGGCGAAGGCAGCCGGGTAACCGCTCCGCGCACCGGTGAGGGTCCGCCGGCGCGCCTTCGCCACTCGCCACGGCAATCCGCCCCGGTCGGCCGGCTGCGGGTTGGCAGCGAGGCACGGCGTTGTAGCGAGGCAAGGCGACGAACCGACGTCCGGCAGTGCTGCGCACGGTTTTGGCGTCGGGACGTCGCCATGCGTGGCTGATCGACCCTGCGGCGATCTGGCGGCAACGAAGGGTTTTCGCCCGTAGCCGCCGGTCTCACGCCAAGAGTCCAGGACCCCACGGGCGTACCCTGCCCGAAAGTTGCACAGTGCCGGCCTGGATTCGCACGTCTCTGGCTTCAACTCGCACGCCCCTGGCTTCGACTCGCACGCTCCTCGCTTCGACTCGCACGCTCCTGGCTCCAACTCGCACGCCCCTCGCTTCAACTCGCACGCCCCTGGCTTCGACTCGCACGCCCCTCGCTCCAACTCGCACGCCCCGGGCTTCAACTCGCACGTCCCTCGCTTCAACTCGCACGCCCCTCGCTTCAACTCGCACGCCCCTGGCTTCGACTCGCACGCCCCTCGCTTCGACTCGCACGCCCCTTGCTGCAACTCGCACGCTCCTGGCTCCAACTCGCACGCCCCTCGCTTCGACTCGCACGCCCCTTGCTCCGACTCGCACGCTCCTGGCATCGATTGCGCTGCGGTTACGGTGACGATCTCGCACCACCGCGGCTCGATCAGACAGGCTGCCGGTCGGCTGCCAGCACACGTGGCGACCGACCGGGAGCTGGGCGAAGCAGCGCGCTGCGCCACGCCAACCGGATGCGAAGAACACCCACGCACGGGCAAAAGAGGTAACATCAAAACTGTATTTTCATACAGCTCTTTCGGCGCCTGCCGCAACCAGGCCGACACTCCTTCCTTCACTGCCGCACCGCATGCCCGCCGACCCGCCGCCCGACTACGCCGAACTGCACTGCTGTTCGAACTTCTCCTTCCTGCGCGGCGCCTCGCATCCGGAGGAACTGGTCGAAGCGGCGCAGGCGCTCGGCTACAGCGCACTGGCGATCACCGACGAGGCGTCGCTGGCCGGCGTCGTGCGGGCACACAGAGCCGCCCGCGGCTGCGGGCTGCAGCTGATCATCGGCGCCGAGTTCCGCCTCGCCGACAGGCATCAGGAGGGCTTGCGGCTGCTCCTGCTGGCGCAGAACCGCGCCGGTTACGGCAACCTGTCGGCGTTGATCACGCTCGCCCGCCGGCGCTCGCGCAAGGGCGAATACCGCCTGCTGCGCAGCGACTTCGAGATGCCCGGCCTGCTTCCCGGCGGCAGCGGTGCCGTGCCGGACTGCCTGGCGCTCTGGGTCGCCGAGCCGGGCGACAGCGCCGACGAGGGTCGCTGGCTGGCGCAGCGTTTCCCGGCGCGTTCCTGGCTCGCCGTCGGCCTGCATTGCGGCGCCGACGACGCGCAGCGGCTGGCCGACCTGCAGGCACTGGCACGCGCCAGCGGCCTGCCGGCGGTCGCCACCGGCGACGTCCACATGCACCGGCGTGGCCGCCGCGCCCTGCAGGACACGCTGACGGCGATCCGCCTGCGCAGCACGCTGTCGGCCGCCGGGCATGCGCTCTTCGCCAACGGCGAGCGGCACCTGCGGAGCCGCCTGCGGCTGGCGCGTCTCTACCCGCCGGAACTGCTGGCCGAAACGCTGCACATCGCCGGACGCTGCCGCTTCTCGCTCGACGAGCTGCGCTACGAGTATCCGGACGAAGTCGTGCCGCCGGGCCAGACGCCTGCCTCCTTCCTGCGCCACGAAGTCGGGCGCGGCCTGCAGCGGCGCTATGGCGGCAGCGTCCCGGCAGGCGTCGGCGAGCGCGTCGAACACGAACTCGCACTGATCGGCGAACTGGCCTACGAGCCCTACTTCCTGACCGTCTACGACATCGTCAACTTCGCCCGCAGCCGCGGCATCCTCTGCCAGGGACGCGGCTCGGCGGCCAACTCGGCGGTCTGCTACTGCCTCGGCATCACCGAAGTCGATCCGGCACGGTCGCAGCTGCTCTTCGAGCGCTTCATCTCGCGCGAACGCGGCGAACCGCCGGACATCGACGTTGATTTCGAGCATGAGCGGCGCGAGGAGGTCATCCAGTACCTCTACGCCCGCTACGGCCGCGAACGCGCCGCGCTGACGGCGGCGGTGAGCACCTACCGGACGCGCGGCGCGCTGCGCGACGTCGGCCGCGCCCTCGGTTTCGGCCTGGCGCAGATCAATGCCCTGACCGGCTCGCTCGCCTGGTGGGACCGGCGCGAGCAACTGCCCGCCCGCCTGCGCGCCGTCGGCCTCGATCCGGCGGCACCGCGCGTCGCCCGCTGGCTGCTGCTCGCCGACACGCTGCGCGGCTTCCCGCGTCACCTGTCGCAGCATGTCGGCGGCTTCGTCATCGCCCGCGGCCCGCTCGCCCGCCTGGTGCCGGTGGAGAATGCGGCGATGCCCGAACGCACCGTGATCCAGTGGGACAAGGACGATCTCGACGCGCTCGGGCTGCTGAAGATCGACATCCTGGCGCTCGGCATGCTGTCGGCGATCCATCGTGCGCTCGAGCTTTGCGGCTACCGCCTGGCGGACATCCCACCCGAGGATCCGGCGGTCTACGAGATGCTCTGCGCCGCCGATACGGTCGGCGTCTTCCAAGTCGAGTCGCGGGCGCAGATGGCGATGCTGCCGCGCCTGCAGCCGCGCCACTTCTACGATCTGGTGATCGAGGTGGCGCTCGTCCGCCCGGGCCCGATCCAGGGCGACATGGTCCATCCCTATCTGCGCCGCCGCCACGGTCGGGAGGCGATCGAGCCGATGCGGCCGGAGATCGCCGCCGTTCTCGGCCGCACCTGCGGCGTGCCGATCTTCCAGGAACAGGTGATGCAGCTCGCCGTCGTCGCCGCCGGCTTCACTCCCGGCGAGGCCGACCAGTTGCGCCGGGCGATGGCCGCCTGGCGGCGCAAGGGCGGGCTCGAACCCTTCGAGCAGAAGCTGACCGCCGGCATGCGCCAGCGCGGCCACGACGACGCCTTCGCGCAGCGCATCTGCGCGCAGATCCGCGGTTTCGGCGAGTACGGTTTCCCGGAGTCGCACGCCGCGTCGTTCGCCCTGCTGGTCTATGTCTCGGCCTGGCTCAAGTGCCACCATCCGGCGGCCTTCCTCTGCGCGCTGCTCAACAGCCAGCCGATGGGTTTCTACTCACCCTCACAACTGCTGCAGGACGCGCGCCGGCATGGCGTCGAGGTGCGCCCGGCGACGGTCGGCGCCAGCGACTGGCAGGCGCGGCTCGAAAACCACACCGGGTCCACCGCGACGGCCGCCGGCCCGGCCGTTCGCCTCGGACTCGCCAGCATCGCCGGGCTGCCGCAGGCGGCGGCAGGCCGCCTGCAGGCGGCACGCGCGCAGCGACCATTCGCCAGCCTCGCCGACCTCGCCACCCGGGCACGGCTGCAACGCCGGGATCTCGACCTGCTGGCGGCAGCCGGCGCGCTCGCCGATCTCGCCGGCCATCGCCGGCAGGCTGCCTGGGCTGCCGCCGGTGTCAGCCTGCAGCTCGACCTGCTGCACGACGCGCCGCCGCCGGAACGGACTCCCGACCTCGCCGAACCGTCGGAAGCCGAAAACCTGATCGCCGACTACGCCAGCAGCGGCCTCAGCCTCGGGCGCCATCCACTGTCTCTGCTGCGCAGTCGCCTGACGGCGCAACGCTTCGTCACCGCCCGCCAGTTGCAGGCGGCAGCCGACCGCCAACTGCTGCGCGCCGCCGGCATCGTCACCTGCCGGCAGCGGCCGGGGACCGCCAGCGGCATCGTCTTCGTCACCCTCGAGGACGAAACCGGTCTGGCCAACATCGTCGTCCATTCGCGGCTGGTCGAGCGGCAACGCCGCGAACTCCTCGGCGCCCGCCTGCTCGGCGTCCTCGGGCAGGTGCAGCGCGAGGGAGAGGTCGTGCATCTGGTCGCCAAACGGCTTGTCGACCTGAGCGCGCTGCTCGGCCGGCTGCCGACGACGAGCCGCAACTTCCACTGACGGCTGGTGAATGGCGTCGCGCGCGCCTGCCCGGCCAGCGGCCGGCAGCACGGGCAGCGGCTTTCTACGCGAGCAACTCGGCGTAGAGGTCGTGCTCGTCGGCGTCGACCACCCGCACGCGCAGGAAGTCGCCCGGCGCGGCGGCAAAATGGTCATTGATGAACACCAGGCCGTCGATCTCCGGTGCGTCGGCCGCCGAGCGGGCGATCGTCCCCTCGTCATCGACCTCGTCGACGAGAACCTCGATCTCGCGCCCGATCTTCGCCGCCAGCAGCTCGGCCGAGATGTCCTCCTGCAACTCCATCAGCCGCTGCCGGCGTTCCTCGCGCACCTCCTCCGGCACGGCGCCGGGCAGCGCATTGGCGGTCGCCCCGTCGACCGGCGAGTAGGCAAAGCAGCCGACGCGATCGAGCCGCGCCTCGGCGATGAACGCCAGCAGTTCGGCAAAATCGGCCTCGCTCTCGCCGGGGAAACCGGTGATGAAGGTGCTGCGCACCGTCAGCTGCGGGCAGATGGCGCGCCAGGTCCGCAGGCGCTCGAGATTGTTCTCGGCACTCGCCGGCCGTTTCATCGCCGCCAGGATGCGCGCGCTGGCATGCTGGAAAGGGACGTCGAGGTACGGCAGGATGCGGCCCTCGGCCATCAGTGGCAACAGCGCATCGACGCTCGGATAGGGATAGACGTAATGCAGCCGCACCCAGATGCCGAGTTCCGCCAGCGCCTCGCAGAGTTCGCGCAGCCGGGTGCGCAGCGGCCGCCCGCCGACGAAACCGGTGCGGTACTTCAGGTCGACGCCGTAGGCGCTGGTGTCCTGCGAGATCACCAGCAGTTCGCGCACGCCCGCTGCGGCGAGCGTTCGCGCCTCCTGCAGCACCTCGCCGATCGGCCGGCTGAGCAGTGGACCACGCAGCGACGGGATGATGCAGAAGGTGCAGCTGTGGTTGCAGCCCTCGGAAATCTTCAGGTAGGCGAAATGCTGCGGTGTCAGCTTCACCCCCTGTGGCGGCAGCAGGCTGGTGAATGGATCGTGCGGCTGCGGCAGGTGGGCGTGCACATGCTGCAGCACCTCGTCGGTCGCGTGCGGACCGGTCACCGCCAGCACCTGCGGGTGCGCCGCGCGGATCAGATCGGCACGCGCGCCGAGGCAGCCGGTGACGATCACCTTGCCGTTCTCGCTCAGCGCCTCACCGATCGCCTCGAGCGACTCGGCCACCGCCGCGTCGATGAAACCGCAGGTGTTGACCACCACCAGATCGGCTCCTTCGTATGAAGGCGAGATCAGGTAGCCCTCGGCACGCAGCCGGGTAAGAATGTGCTCGGAGTCGACCAGCGCCTTCGGGCACCCCAGCGAGACGAAACCGATGTTTTTCGGCGTGGACATGGCGTGCCGCTCGAATGAAAGGACTGCGAGTATACAACCCGGGCAGCCCCTCCTGCGCGAAGCTGGTGCCGGCGCCGGACCGTTCCTCCGCTGGCCGGGCGGAAGCGCCCGGCGGCGATTGGCCGTGCTATATTGCGCGCCGGCGGCACGGGCCACCGCCGGCGCCAGCGCCTGAGCCGGGAGCCGGCGCCGGCCTGGCGAGCGGCAGGACGCGAGGCACCTGCCGGGCGGCTCCCGGATCGCCGCCACGCGCGCCCACCGGCGACCGGGCCGGCGGCGCTCGCCGGCATCGACGACAACGGCAGGACATGAAGAAACAGTACATCGTCGGCATCGACCTCGGAACCAGCAATACCGTCGTCGCCTACGCCGCACCCGGCAGCCGGCAAGTCGAGCTGTTCGCGATCGAGCAACTCGTCGGCCCCGGCCAGGTCGCTGCGCGGCCACTGCTGCCTTCGGTGCGCTACCATCCGGCCGCCGGCGAGATCGACCCGGGCGAGCTGCAACTGCCGTGGCCGGTCGCGGAGAGCGCGGCGCCGGTGGTCGCCGGTCGCCTGGCGCTCGATCTCGGCGGCCAGGTTCCCGGTCGGCTGGTGGCGAGCGCCAAGAGCTGGCTGTCGCACGCGGCGGTCGATCGGCTGGCGCCGATCCTGCCCTGGGGCGCCGACGACACGGTACACAAGGTGTCGCCGGTCGGCGCCAGCGCCAGCTATCTGGCGCATGTGCGGGCCGCCTGGCTGCACCGCTTTCCGCAGGCGCCGCTGGAGCAGCAGCAGCTCGTCCTGACCGTTCCCGCCTCCTTCGACGAAGGCGCCCGTGCCCTGACGCTGGCGGCAGCGCGGCAGGCCGGTCTGGCCAACCTGCGCCTGCTCGAGGAACCGCAGGCGGCCTTCTACGACTGGCTCTTCCGCCATCAGCAGCGGCTTGCCGACGAACTCGCGGCGACGCGCCTGCTGCTCGTCTGCGACGTCGGCGGCGGCACCACCGACCTGACGCTGATCCAGGTCGGGCTGCGCGACGGCGAGCCGGTGCTGACCCGCATCGGCGTCGGCGATCACCTGATGCTCGGCGGCGACAACATGGATCTCGCCCTCGCCCACCTCGTCGAATCGCGCCTGCCGGCCGGCGAAGCGCGCCTGTCGGCGGCGCGCTTCGCACAGCTTGCCGCGCGCTGCCGTGTGGCGAAGGAGCAGCTGCTCGCCGCCGCAGCGCCGGAATCGGTTCTCCTGACGTTGCTCGGCAGCGGCTCACGGCTGCTCGGCGGCGCGCGCAGCGTCGAACTGCGTCGCGACGAAGCACGCCAGCTTCTGGTCGACGGCTTCCTGCCCGAGGTGACGATCGACGATGCGCTGCAGCAGCGGCGGGCCGCGATCGTCGAGTTCGGCCTGCCCTACCCCGCCGACCCGGCGATCAGCCGCCATCTCGCCGCCTTTCTCCGGCGGCACGCAGCGGCGGCGCGACAGGCGCTCGGCGACGGCGAACAGGTGCCGGCGGTGCCGGTTCCCGACACGCTGCTGCTGAATGGTGGCGTCTTTCGCGCCGCCGCGCTCGCCGAACGGCTGCAGTCGATCCTCGGCGCCTGGCGCGGAGCGCCCCTGCGCGTCCTGCACAACGCCGATCCCGACGTCGCCGTCGCGCGCGGCGCAGTCGCCTGCGCGCTCGTCGGCCGCGGGCACGGCCGGCGGATCGGTGGCGGATCGGCGCGCAGCTACTTTCTCGTCCTCGACGATCGTGACCAACCGGCGCGTGGCATCTGCCTGCTGCCGCGCGGCAGCGAGGAGGCACACGAGATCCCGCTGCCCGAGCGCAGCTTCAGCCTGCGCCTCGGCCAGCCGGTGCGTTTTCATCTCGCGTCTTCGGTCGCCGACACCGCTTACCGTCCCGGCGAGATCACCAGCCTGGCCGATGAAGAGTTCATCCGCCTGCCGCCAATCGCCACCGTCGTCGACGCGCCCGCCGGCAGCCGGCAGCGCGAGGTGCGCGTGCAACTGACGACCGCGATGAGTGCGGTCGGGACCCTCGAGATCCACTGCGTCAGCAGCGAAGATCCCGCACGGCGCTGGCTGCTCGAGTTCGAGATGCGCGCTGCCGGCGGCGTCGAGGCAACGGTCGCGAGCGGCCTGCCGGCACGCTTCACCGACGCGGTGCAGGCGATCGAACGCGTCTTCGGCGCCAGTTCGCAGCCGCTCGACAGCAAGGAGGTGCGGCGACTGCGCGGCCAGCTCGAGCATCTGCTCGGTCGGCGCGAAGATTGGGAAATGCCGCTGCTGCGCGCGCTGTTCGACGCCCTGCTGCAACGCGCCCGGCGGCGGCGGCGTTCGCCCGAGCACGAGCGGCTGTGGTGCAATCTCGCCGGCTTCTGCCTCCGTCCGGGGCTCGGCGACCCGCTCGACGACTGGCGCAGTGAGCAGCTTTGCGAACTGCTGCCGCAGGGCATCCAGTATGCCAACGAGAGCCAGAACTGGTCGGAGTGGTGGACGCTCTGGCGACGGGCTGCCGGCGGCCTGCCGGCCACCGTCCAGGAACGCCTGCTCGGCGAACTGGCGCCCGCCCTGCGCAGCGGGGCGGCCAAGGGCAGCGTGCGGGCGGCGGCGGTCGCCGGCAGCCACGACGACATGCTGCGCCTGATCGCATCGCTCGAGAGACTGCCGGTCGAGCGCAAGATCGAGACCGGCGACTGGTTGCTCGGACGGCTGCGCCGCGGCGTCGAGAAGCCCCTCGGCTGGTGGGCCCTGGGACGTATCGGCGCGCGCCAGGCGCTGTACGGCAGCGCACACCAGGTGGTGCCGCCGGAGGTTGCCGGCCGCTGGCTGGAAGCGCTGCTGGCGACCGACTGGAAGAAGCTCGAGCCAGCCGCTTTCGCCGCCACGCAGATCGCCCGCCTGACCGGCGATCGCGCCCGTGACCTGCCGCCGGAACTGCGCCGGACGGTGCTCGCGCGCCTCGCCGCGAGCAATGCCAGCGTCACCTGGAGCGAGCAGCTGACGAGCGTCGCCGAACTCGACAGGGCCGACGAACGGCGTGCCTTCGGCGAGTCGCTGCCGGCCGGCCTGCGACTGATCCGCGAGGACAGGCGTGCAGACTGAGAGGTTGTGAAGAAATCGTCGCGAGCAGGCCGAGATGCAAGGCGCGAGCGAGCGAACGACGAGACATATCGGATGGATAGGCGAGGAGGGAGCGAGTGAGCAACGCCGCAGATCGGTCGCGCAGTAGATTCATTCACAACCTCTGAGACCGACGCGGGCGATCGCCGGCACTGCGGCCCCGCCGCGACCGGCGACAGATCGCCTGCGGCGCGGTATCATCGGCAACGGCGGTCCAGAAGCTGGTCCTGGTGGCCGTCCGCCCCGAAGTGTGTGGCGATTTTCGAGGAGGAACAATGCACGCGCAACGAGGAAAAGACCGGCGTCAGCAACAATCCGGCCCCCCGCCCGGCATGGCGGAACGCCGCTGCGGCGTCGAACGGCGGACCCTGCATGTGACCCCCGAGTCGATCGCCGTCGTCGAGGCGCGGGTCGCGACGCTCGCACGCCGACCGCAGGGCCCGGATGCCGGTGACGGATCGGGCTGGGACAAGCTGATCGTCCCGCTCGACTAATCGGCGCCCGCCGACCGGCTGCGACTGGCCGCCGGCCCGGTCGTCGCTGCGGCACCCGCCGGCAGCAGACCACTGGCGCGCAGCACGCGCCGCCGCACCGCTTCCCGCAGCAGGTCGACGCCCGCCGGCGTCGCCAGCGTCAATCGCGAGCGCGCCCGTGTGATGCCCGTGTACAGCAGTTCGCGCGTCAGGACCGGACTCGCCGCGTCCGGCAGGAGCAGCACCGCATGCGCGAACTCGGAACCCTGTGCCTTGTGCACGGTGAGCGCATAAGCCGTCTCCACGGCCCGCAGGCGGGTCGGCAACAGCCAGCGGATGCCCTGCCCCTCGCCGGTGACCGGAAAGGCGACGCGCATGATCGACTCGCCGGCAGCGCCGCCAGGCACCTCGAGGACGATGCCGATGTCGCCGTTCATCAGTCCCAGGCTGTATTCGTTGCGCGTCACCAGCAGCGGCCGGCCGGGGTACCAGCCCTGTGCCGCCCGGATCAGCCCGGCCGCGTGCAGGGCATCGGCGATGCGCTGGTTGAGGCCGGCGACACCCCAGGTTCCAAGCCGCAGGGCGCACAGCACCTGGAACTCGCCGTGCGCCGCGAGGACTGCCCGCGCCCAGGCGGCGAAGGCATCTGCCCCGGCCGTGCGTGGCGGCTGTCGCTCGCGCATCAGCTGCAGGTAGTGCCGATAGCCGCTGCCGGCCGCCGGCGCCTGCCCACCATCGATGACCAGTTCGCCGAAGGCCTGCCCGTCGTCGCCGGCCAGTTCACGGAACGCCAGGTCCGCCGGCGGCTGCCGCCAGAGCTCTTCCAGCCGCTGCGTGTCGCCCGCGTTCACCGCTGCCGCCAGCCGGCCAATGCCGCTCGCCGCCGCGAAACGATGGCTGTGGCGCAGCATGACCACCGCCTGATCGAGTGCGCTGCCCTGCGGGTCGACCAGTTCCGGCGCGATGCGCTCGCCGCTGACGGCGCTCAACCAGTCGCAGGTCGCTGGCAGGTAATGGCCATCGCCGGCCCGTCGGCAGAGTTCGCCGAACACCGCTCCCGCCTCGACCGAGGCCAGCTGATCGCGGTCACCCAGGAGGACGAGCCGGGCGGTGTCCGGCAGCGCGGCGAACACGGCCGCCATCATCTCGAGGTCGACCATCGATGCTTCGTCGATCACCAGTAGATCGACCGCCAACGGGTTGCCCGCATGGTGGGCCAAGCGCCGGGTGTCGGGACGAGCGCCGAGCAGGCGATGCAGCGTCGCCACCCGGTCGGGAATCGCCGCCCGCACGGACTCGGCATCGGCCACCCCGGCGAGCGACAGCGACGCGCGCGCGCGGGCGATCGCCGCGCTCAGCCGCGCTGCCGCCTTGCCGGTCGGCGCCGCCAGCCGGACGCGCAGGGGCCGCAGCGCCTGCCCCGCGGCAGCGTCCGCGGCGGCGAACGCCAGCGCCTGCAGCAAGGCGACCAGACGCAGCACGGTCGTCGTCTTGCCGCTCCCCGGCCCGCCGGTGATGATGCTGAAGGCGCTGCCGGCGGCCAGCGCGCAGGCCAGCTTCTGCCAGTCGGCGCGCTCGCCCGCGGCGGGCGGAAACAGCGCGGCGAGCATGGCGCGCAGCGCCGCCGCCGGCAGCGCGGCGCGCAGTTGCGGCGAGCCGGCCAGCCGCCGCTCGATCGCCACGCGCACATCCTGCTCGTACTGCCAGTAGCGACGCAGATACAGCCGCCCGTCGGCGAGCACCAGCGGCGTCGTGCCGCTGCCGCCGGCGACCAGCAGCGGATGTGCGAGGGCGCCGCCCCAGGCGACCAGACTCAGGCCGGAGAGCCCCTCCTCCGGCCGCAGCGACGGGCCCGCTGCGGGCAGCCGCTCGTCGCCCGCCGGCGGCAGCGACAGCGCCTGAGCGGGAGCGGCGAGCGTCGCCGCGAGGTCGAGACAGGCGTGGCCGCGACCGAGCTGGTGGCTGGCCAGTGCGGCGGCGAGGATCAGCCACGGCGAGGCGTCGGGCACCTCGTGCCAGAGGAAGTCGGCGAAGGCGACGTCGAGCGGGCGCAGCCACTGGCGCTCGCGCCACTGCCGCAGCAGAAGACGCATCTCCGCTCGCTCGGCCATCGCCACCGCAGTCAATACTGCGGCGCCACTTGCCGGCCGGCAAACAGCGCATCGAGTTCGTCGATCAGTCGCCGCGGCGGCCGTTCGACGTGCAGGCCGCGGCAGGCCGCGTCGCCACCACGCAGGAAGACGTACACCGCCGCACCGACATGACGATCGTAGTCGTAGTCGGGCAGCCGCGCGCGCAGCAAGCGGTGCAGCGCGACGAGGTAGAGCACGTATTGCAGGTCGTAGCGGGCGTGCAGGATCGCTGCGCGCAGCGCTGCCGGGGTGTATGCGGCAGCCGCCGGTCCCAGCCAGTTCGATTTGTAATCCACCACGTAATGGCGCCCCTGATGTTCGAAGACGAGATCGATGAAGCCCTTCAGCATGCCGTTGAGCTGGCCGGCCTGCAATGGCGGACGCGGCGCGCCGGCAAGGGTGTGGCGGCAGACCAGCTGGTCGACCTGCAGCAGGTCGACCGCGTGCACCGGCAGCCAGAACTCCATCTCGGCGCGTGCCGCCGCCAGCTCGCGCAGCCGCAGCGTCGTCGCCGCTGCCGCCTCGCCGGCCGGCAATTCCCACGGCCGCGTCAGGAAGCCCTGCAGCCAGGCCGAGAGCAGACCGATCCATTGCTCGCGGCCGCTCGTCCGGCAGCAGCGCGCCACCAGTTCGTGGCGCAGCGCTGCGTCGCCGGCGACCTGCGCGAAACCCTCGGCGGCACTCGCCTCGAGCAAGCCGTGGAGGAAGGTGCCGGCCTCGGCGCCGCGTGGAAAGTCGTGCAGCGAAGCGGTGACGACCGGCGCCTCCGCGGGCGTGGTGCCGAGGAGCCGTTCGCCCGTCTCCCGCGTCTCGCGCAGGATCTCCTCGGCGGCCGTCTCGGCCGCCGCCGGCGACGCCACAGCATCGTCGGCGGCGGCGATGCGCAGCGCGGAGTAGCTGGCGATCCACCAGTGCTCGCGCCACACCCGTGCCGACTCGCGGGCGCTGCCGACCTGGCGGCGACTCTCCGGCGTGCGGAAGCGCGCATCGCTCGCCGCCGCCGCCGGCACCAGCGCGATGTGCGGACAACCGGCGGCGAGCGCCTGCAGCCACAGCGGCAGCTCGTCCGGCGCCAGTTCCTCGCCGCCGCCGAGCAGGTGGCCGAAGGCGCTCCGCTGCAGGCCGACGAGCGGCGCCACGCCCAGCCAGGTGAGATGCTGCGCCCGCGTCAGCGCGACGTAGAGCTTGCGCAGGTCCTCGGCCAGGCGCTCGCGGTCGGCAAGTTCGACGATCGCCGGGTCACTGTTCAGCGACAGTTGCGGCCGACCAGCGGCATCATGCCACTTCAGCGGCGGCCGGCTGCGCGACGTGATCGCCCGGTAGTTGCAGGCGAAGGGCAGGAAGACGAGTGGATACTCGAGGCCCTTGGCCTTGTGTACCGTCACCACCTGCAGCAGTTCGGCATCGCTTTCGAGGCGCAACTGCCGCGCATCACCGGCGGCGGCTGCCGCCGGCTGCCGCCGTTGCCCGGCGAGATGGCGGAGCAGCGCCTGCGGGCCATCGAGCAGGGCGCTCGCCTGCTGCAGCAGTTCGGCCAGATGCAGCAGGTTGGTCAGGGTGCGTTCACCGCCCGGCGGCGGCGGCTGCGCGCCCGGCGACGCGCCGGCAAGGCGACCGAGCAGCCGGGCGGGCACCGAGAAATCGTGCAGCAACCGGCGCAGCATCGGCAGTACACCCTGCCGCAGCCAGCAGTCGCGATAACCGCGAAACTGGACGACGCGCGCCTCCCAGGCCGTTTCATCGTGCTGCAGGGCGTCGAGTTCGTGCCAGCCGAGCGCCAGCGTCGCCGTCGCCAGCGCACTGCGCAGCAGGCGTGGATCATCCGGCTCGGCGACGGCGGCCAGCCAGTGCTGCAGCTCGCGGGCCTCGTCGCTGTCGAAGACGGAATCGCGATCCGAGAGGTAGACGCTGCGCACGCCGCGCTGCAGCAGCGCGCTGCGGATGGCGTCGGCTTCGCCGCGGTTGTTGACCAACACCGCCATGTCCGCCGGACGCAGCGGCCGCAGCCCGCCGGCGGCGACGAAGCCGGCGCGACCGGCCTGGCCGAGATTGAGCAGGTGGACGATCTCCTCGGCGCAGGCGACGGCCATCAGCGCGAGATACTCGGTCTTGCTCAGGCCCTTGTCAGCTGCTGCCGGCAGGACGCCGGCGACGAGCGCCGGGAGCCTGGCGCCGTCGAGCTGCAACGCGTCCGCGCGCCCCTGCGCCTGCGCCGCCTCGAAGGGCAGCGGATTGCCCGCCGTGCTGCGAAAGCCGAAGGCGCCGCTCCCCGCGCGGCGCTGCTCGGCGAAGGCGAAGCAGTGGTTGGTCGCCGCCACCATCTCCCGGCTGGCGCGAAAATTCGTCAGCAGCGTGTAGATGCCGCCGCTGCAGGCGCTTCTGGCGGCCAGGTAAGTATAGATGTCGGCGCCACGAAACGCATAGATCGCCTGCTTCGGATCGCCGATCAGGATCAGCGCCGCTGGCGCAGAGTCGGGTGCCGGTCGATAGACGGCGTCGAAGATCCGGTACTGCACCGGGTCGGTGTCCTGGAACTCGTCGATCAGCGCCACCGGGAACTGCTGCCGGATCGCTGCCGCCAGCCGTTCGCCGCCGTCGCCCTGCAGCGCCGCCGCGAGCCGCGTCAGCAATTCGTTGAAGCCCATCTGCGCGCGTGCTTCCTGCTCGCCGGCGAAACGCTCCGCCACCCAGCGCGCGGCGTGGCAGAGCACATCGTCCCGCGCCTGCGGCAGCGCCGCCAGTTCGTCCGCCAGCCCGGCGATCGCCAGCAAAGCCGGATGCTCCGGCGGCGCGCCGGATTTCCAGGCATCGAGCAGCCCGGCCGGCGTCAGTCGCCGCCAGCCTGTCTTCAGATCCGGGCTGCCCACCGCGGCATCGTCGTGCCAGGCGCGCAGGGCTTCCAGCCATGGTCGATAATGGCGGCCCTGCAGCTTGCGGCCGTCGACCAGCCGCTGCGCGACCGCCGTGTCGAGCAGATCCTGCAATTCGCCCACCCAGCTCCGCCACGGCGCCTTGAGTTCAGCCAGCCGCTGCTGCCGTGCGACGCGCGCACGTTCGAGGGTGAGCTGAGGTGCTGCGGCCGCCGGCAGCAGGGCCACGTCGTCGGCGAGTCGCGCGACCACCGGTTGCAGCGCCTGCGGAGCCGGCCACCACTGCCGCAACTCGTCCGCCCCGGCAGCGTCGAGCGGTACGATGAAGCAGCGCCAGTAGTCGCGTACGACTTCCGCCAGCAGCTCCTGTTGGTCGCTCTCCAGTGTCTGCGCGAAGAGGCTGTTGCTGGCAAACGCGTGCTCGCGCAGCATGCGGTTGCACCAGCCATGAATCGTCGATACCGCCGCATCGTCCATCGCCTCGGCCGCGAGCTGCAGCGTGCGGGCGCAGCCCGGCCACTGCTGCGGCGGGTACTCCGCGCGCAGCGCCTGCAACGCGGCGTCGCCGTCGGCGTCGGCAGCTGTCGCCGGGTCGCTGCGGAAACAGGCGGCAGCAGCGGCAAGGCGGCGGCGGATGCGGTCGCGCAGTTCCTCGGTCGCCGCTTCGGTGAAGCTGACGACGAGGATCTCCGCCGGCGTCAGCGGCCGCATGCCATCCCCGTCGCTGCCATGACCGAGAATCAGGCGCAGGTAGAGGGCAGCGATGGTGAAGGTCTTGCCGGTGCCGGCGCTCGCCTCGATCAGCCGCAGGCCGCTGAACGGCAGGCGCAGCGGGTCGAGCACCTGGCGTGGCAGGACGCCATCGCCGCTCGCCACGGTGCCGCTCACGCCGCTTCTCCGGCGGCGACCGGCCGACGGCCGGGCCGCGGATCGACCGCCGGCAGCGCCGCGTGCAGCGGCCGCAACAGGCGCTCGGCGAGGACGAAGAACTCGCCGCCAGCGCTCAGGAGCCGGAAGTCCGGATAGACACGGCGCAGGCAGGGGTCCCGGTCGACCTCGCCCGACTGCTGCTCGCCGCCGTCGTACACCTTCCGCGCATCCTCCTCGCTGCCCGCGTGCAGCCAGGCAAAGGCCGCTCGCGCCGCCAGCGGCAACGGCCGACGCATGCCGTCGTGCCAGGCGAGCAGCAGTTGCCGCAACAGGGCCGCCGCCTCGTCCGGCGGCAACGGGGCGAGTTCGATGTCGGCCTGCTTGCCGACGAGCAGCGTCGTCAGTGGCCCGACCGCGATCTGCATTCCCAGGTGCCGCAGCCAGTGCCGGAGCACGCCGTCGCCACGCACCCGTTGACCATCCATCAGCTCGCGGCTGTCGACGACGACCTGGCCGAGGTCGTCGGCGCCGTCGCTGCGCACGCCGCCGAGCCAGTCGGCAATCTGCAGCGGCTGCCCGGCGATCGCCACCTCCAGGCAGAGTTCGTGTTCACCAGCCACCGCCAGCGGCCAGCGCGCGAGGGCCTGCCGATAGCGCGCGAAGAGGTCGTCGAGTGGTGCCAGCAGCTCGTCGCCCAGCGCCTCGCCGAAGGCGCCGGCTGGCAGCGCACCGCGGCGGGCGATGGCGCCGAGGCGGGCACGGCCGGCGGCGCCGATGTCCTCGCCACGCTGCAGCGCCGCGAGCTGGGCGGCGATCAGCTCGTCCTGCAGCTGCCAGCGAGCGAGGGCATCGACGACGAACGGCTCCTGGTCTTCGCCGACCGGGTCGTCGGCGGCGAAGACGACGCCGAGACGCTGGCGGAAGAAGGATCGCACCGGATGCGCGAGAAAATCCGCCAGTTCGCGCAGCGACAGCGCTTCGTCGCGCGCCAGCGGCGGCAACGGAACGTCGTTCCCGGGCCAGCGCCGATCACCCGACGGGCCCGCGTCCGCCTGCCATTCGCGCGCATAGGTGAACAGGCCGGTCGCCGCCGCCGGCACCGGAAAGTACTCGGCGCTGAACGGCTGCAGGCGATGCTCGACGGTCAGCGCGGCGAGCAACGGCGCGCCCGGCCCGGCGGCATCGGCATGCGCCACGTCGGCTGCGCTGTCGGCGACCAGTCGCCAGCCGGCGGCGAGATGATCGCGCAACTGGCCGACGAGCACCGACGGCGGTCGCGGACGGTTGTCGTTGATGCTGCGGCCGACCCACGAGATGTGCAGGTGTTCGCGCGCCGACAGCAGGGCTTCGAGAAAGAGGTAGCGATCGTCTTCGCGCCGCGACCGGTCGCCGGGGCGGTGATCGCCAGCCATGAGGTCGAAATCGGTCGCCGTCCGGCTGCGCGGATAGTCGCCATCGTTCATGCCGAGCAGGCAGACGCGACGAAACGGGATGGCGCGCATCGGCATCAGTGTCGCGAAGGTGATCGCGCCGGCAAAGAAGCGCTGCGTCAAGCCGCCTGCATCGAGGCTGGCGAGCCAGTGCGCAGCGACCACCGACAGCGGCAGATCGGCGCTCAGCGCGGCGGCGTCGCACGCTTCCTGCCAGCGCTGCAGCGCGCCCTCGAGCTGCAGCAGGGTGAAGGCGTCGGCATCGTCGTCGGCAGCGAAGAAATCGGCCAGCAGTTGGCGCAGGCGGACACACCAGGTGGCGGCCGGCGCCGCGCTGCGCAGCATCCGCCAGGACGCCTGCAGCCGCTCGACCAGTTGCAGCAGCGGGCCGAGCGTCGCGGCGTCGATCCCGCCGATCTCGTCGTAGGGCTCGATCCCCTGCCAGGCGCCGGCGTCGGCGCCGACGGCGTAACCGAGCAGCATGCGGCGGCAGCCGAACAGCCAGCTGTTCGCCGCCGCCGCTGCCGCCGGCCGCGGCAGGCCGAAGCTCGCCCGGTGCTCGGCGTGCAGGCCCCAGCGGATGCCGGCGCCACGAATCCAGCGATGCAGCAGCGGCAGGTCTTCCTCGGCGATCGCGAAGCGGCGCCGCAGCGCAGGCACCTCGAGCAGATCGAGGACGTCGCTCGCCGCCAGTCGCGACTGCGGCAGCGCCAGCAGCTTCTCGAGCGCCTGCAGCAACGGGTCGCACTGTCGCCGGCTCTGGTCGACGACGGCAAAAGGCAGGTAACGCGGATCATCGGGCGGCAGCAGGCCGAAGACCGCCTGCACGTGCGCCGCGTAGGCACCGATGTCGGGCACCATGACGATGATGTCCTGCGGCCGCAGGCTCGGGTCGGCGTTGCAGGCGGCGAGCAGCTGATCGTGCAGGATCTCGACTTCGCGCTGCGCGCTGTGCGCGACGTGGAAGCGCAGCGACGCGTCCTGTCGCGGATCGACCGCCGGCCAGCAGGCGCGCGTCTCGGGCAGCGGCCGCAGGTCGAGGATGTCGTCCTGCAGCTGTTGCAGCAGGCTGGCCGTGCCGCAGGTCGCGAAGAGGTCGATGCGCTGTTGGGTCGGCAGCCAGCCCCCGCCCGGCCGCTGCGCCGACTGCCCGTCGCACTCGTCGAGCAGGTCGATGAAGTCGCGCCCCTGCTTGCCCCAAGCCGCCAGCAATGGCTGCGCATGCGCGTGCAGCAGCTCCGGCGGCAGTTCGCCGGGCATTCCCGGCCGCCTGCGCTGGCGGTCGCTGCTGCGGCGGAGCAGGTCGCGGTCGGCGACGATGTCGGCCCAGTGATGCCGGCACGGGTTGTGCACGCAGATCAGGATCTGCGTCCACCGCGCCAGTGCGGCGAGCACTTCGAGCGCCTGCTGCGGCAGGCTCGAAATACCGAAGACCAGCAGCCGGCGTGGCAGTCCGTCCGGTTGGCCGGGGCCGGTCCACTGCCGTGCGCGCGCGATGAAGGCGGCATGGACTGCGGCGCGACTGGCCATCGCTGTCGCCGCGGACGCCGCTCCGCCGGCCACCACGTCAGCCAGCAGCGCGCGCCACAGCGCCGCCTGCCAGCGCTGCTCGGCCGGCAGCGGCCGGCTGTTGCCGCGGCCATCAGGCAGCACGTCGCTGCCCGCTGCCCAAGCGGCGAGCCAGTCGGCCCGATAAACCTGATACTGATCGAAGAGGTCCGCCAGGCGCTCGGCCAGCTGGAAACACTTGCGCTGCTCGTCATCGTGCGCGAGAAAGGCGCGCAGCGGTCCGTACTCCGGCCGGCTGCCGACTTCCGGCAACAGGCGCAACAGGCGCCAGAGCAACCGATCCTTGTCGAAGGGTGAGGATGCGGGCACCGCCTCGCGCCCGAGGAGCGCGCGATAGGCCTGCCAGAGGAAACGGGCCGGCAACGACACCTCGAGCCCGGCCGCGATGCCACAACCGCCGGCTTCGCCGCCGGCACCCGCAGCATCGGCGGCAAGCGCCATCTTCAGCCACTGCGCGATGCCGTTGCTGTGCACGAGGATGAACTCGTCGTCGAGCGGCGGCAGCGGGTGTCGCTTGATCCAGGCAACCACCAGATCGCGCAGGATCTCGGGCTGGTTGCTGTGTACGACGATCAGGCCGGGTTCAGGAAGGGACGATGACAGGGTCTTCTCCGGGCAACGGGCAGGCGGCGGGCGACCAGTCGACGATGACCGGGAAGCCGGTCATGCTGCCACGCCACGCGTCGTGCGGCCGACTCAACGACGGCGGCGGAACAGCAGGACGCCGGGCGCAGCGCCAAGTCCGGCATAGGCGTAACCGTCGCTGTCGAAGGACTCGAGCGCGGCCACCTCCGACAGCCGGTTGACGATCACGAAACGCGCCATCAGGCCGCGCGCGCGCTTGGCAAAGAAGCTGACGACGCGGAAGCGGCCGCCGCTCCAGTCCTCGAACACCGGCTGCACGACGGGAACCGACAGCTGCTGCGGCAGCAGCGCCCGGAAGTACTCCTCCGACGCCAGGTTGAGCAGGACGCTCGCCGCCGCCGTGCGTACGGCGTCTTCGACTGCAGCGGTGATGCGCTCGCCCCAGAACGCGTACAGATCACGGCCACGCTCATTGAGCAGGCGGCAGCCCATCTCCAGCCGGTAGGGCTGCATCAGGTCGAGGGGTCGCAGCACGCCGTACAGGCCCGAAAGGATGCGCAGTCTCGCCTGCGCGAAGTGCAGATCGTCAGCGGACAGCGAAGCGGCGTCGAGCCCGTCGTAGACGTCGCCGTTGAATGCCAGGACGGCCTGCTTGGCGTTCGCCGGCGTGAACGGCCGTGCCCACTCGGCGTAGCGCGTGGCATTGAGCACCGCCAGCTGGTCGCTGATCTTCATCAGGCTGGCGAGCTCCGCCGGCGACAGGCGGCGCAGGCGGTCGACGAGGATCTGCGAGTGCTCGAGCAGGGTCGGCTGCGAGCATTCGGCAACCGTCGGCGGAGTCCGATGGTCGAGTGTCTTGGCGGGCGAGAGAACGAGGATCATCGGCTGTCTCCGGAAGGTGGCGGGATGACGGTCTGCGCATTCTGCTAATATCGACGATTGTAATCGACGCCGCGCCACAGCCGCCGGCGCTGCCTCCCCGCTGCCGACGGGCCCGGCAGGCGTCGCATGAAACAGAAGAACGCCGCCGCCCATGGAAGAAATCCTCAATCGTCTTGCGCTGCCGGACAGCGATCTGCCCGCGCTGCTCGCCGAACTCGTTGCCCAGCTGCGCCCCGACGACTCCGCTGATGGCGAGTCGGCGCGACGCAATCTGCAGGCACTCTGCCACATCCTGAACACCCGCCCGGAGCTGCGCCACGCCTTGCGCAACGGTCTGACGACACTGGCGCAGACCTATCGCCACAGCGAGCTGTACACGTCGACCGGCATCCTGCCGAATACCGGCTTCATCGCCGAAACCCTGCACCGCATCGGCCACAAGCTGCTGCCCGAGGTGCTCGATCCCGACCTGCTGCGTAGCGTCCTGCGACGTGCCTTCGACCGGCCCGGCGATCGCCGCTGGGTGATGGGCGCCGGTGAACAGGCTTGGATCGAGCTGCTGGTGGCAATCCGCTTCGACGAGGGCGAGCCGGCGGCGAGCGTGCCGCCATCGGTCGTCCAGGTTCTCCGCTCGTTGCGCGTGCTGTCGTACAGGATCGCCGCCTGTGGCATGGAGCCGGAGCTGTTGCGGCTCGAGCGCTCGCTCGAGGCACACGAATCGCCGTTCACCGAGCAGAACCGCGAGATGAGCGCGTACATCACGTCCTGTGCGGAGAGCTGGGGCAGGCCGCCCGCCGCCGACACCGATGACCGCCAACTGCGGGTCCTCTTCAGTCAATGCCTGGAGGTAATCGAGAAAGTCCGCCGCACGGCGGCCCGCAACGGCACCAGCATCCGTCTCACCTACCACCTGCAGCGGCTGCGGCAACTGCTGCGGCGCTGCGAACAACTGCTCGACATCCTCGCCGCACTGCAGGCCGACCCACGCGGCAGCGCCGCCTACCCGGCGATCGTCACGCTGTTCGTCCAGCTGGTGCGCGAGGAATGCCTGCGCAACAACCTGCCGCGGCACTGGCGTCTGAATACCGAGATCCTCGCCCTGCGGGTGACCGAAAATGCCAGCCATCATGGCGAACACTACATCACCGAGACGCGTTCGGAGTACTGGCAGATGTGCCGCTCGGCGATGATCGGCGGTTTCGTCATCGCCTTCATGGCCTGCCTGAAGATCCTGCTGAGCAAGGCGGAGATGCCGCCACTCACCGGCGCCATCACCTACTGCCTGGACTACGGTCTCGGCTTCTGTCTGATCCACATCCTTGGCGGAACGGTCGCCACCAAGCAACCGGCGATGACGGCCAACGCCATCGCCGCCAGCATCAGCGAGGCGGGCGGCCGGCTGCGCGACGTCGAGGGGCTGACCACCCTGATCGCCCGCACCTGCCGCAGCCAGATCGTCGCCATCCTGGGCAACGTCGGCGTCGCTATTCCGCTGTCGGCACTGATCACGCTGGCGATCTTCAGCGTCAGCGGCGAGCATTTCACCAGCGAAGAGAAGTCGGCGCACCTGCTCGCGGAACAGAGCCTGATCCACAGCGGCGCGGTCTTCTACGCCGCCATCGCCGGCCTCTGGCTGTTCGTCTCGGGGCTGCTCAGTGGCTATTACGACAACTATGCCGCCTACAACAGGATTCCCGAACGAATCCTGCAGCTCAGCTGGCCACGCCGCCTGTTCGGCGAGGCACGCATGCAGCGCGTTGCCGCCTACATCGGCGACAACCTCGGCGCCCTCGCCGGCAACCTGCTCTTCGGCTTCCTGCTCGGCGGCACGACGCTGCTCGGGGTGCTGCTCGGCCTGCCGCTCGACATCCGCCACGTCGCCTTCTCTTCGGCCTTCGTCGGCATCGCTTTCGTCGATCTGGGCTATTCGCCGGATGCCTCTCTCTTCCTCTGGGCCGTTCTCGGCGTCGCCACGATCGGCGTCATCAACCTGACGGTGAGCTTCGCGCTGGCGCTCAACGTCGCGCTGCGCGCGCGCCAGGTCGCCGAATCGGCGTGGCGCAGTCTGGCACGGGCGGTGCTGGCACATCTCGTTCGCCGGCCCGGCGACTTCTTCCTGCCGCCGCGAAGACCGGACTGATCGGTCGCTGCGGCAGGAACGGATGCGTTTCGCCGGCAGGACGCGGCATATTGGCCAGCAAAGCATGCTTTCGCCTTGACCGGGACACGGGATTTTCCTATCCTGCGGCCATGGCCGTGATCTGTCGGATCGTCCGGCCGACCCCACCACCCACTCCTCCCCATCGCACGACATGCAAAGGAATCATGATGACTGAAGCCAAGCCCCCCGCCAAGAAGGCACCCGCGACCCGCAAGACCACCACCGCGGCTGCCGCGGAAGCGCCAGTCAAGGCTGCGGCAGCAACCGAGGCCGCCGCCGCCGCGACTGAAGCGGTCGCCGCCGAGACGCTGACCAAGGCCGCTGCGACCAGGAAGGCGGCGGCAGTGAAGAAGATCCCGGCAAAGGAGGCTGCAGCGGCACCTGCCGCCACCCCCGCGGCAGCGCAACCCGCGGCTGCCGCGCCCGTCGACACGCCCACCGCAGCGGCGCCGGCTGCGCCCACAGTCCCCGCGCCGAGCGCCGAGGAACGCTATCGCATGGTCGAGTCGGCGGCCTATTTCATCGCCGAGAAGGATGGCTTCCAGGGCTGCGCGACGCATTACTGGACGCTGGCCGAGCGCGAGATCGCCATCAGCCTCGGCGAAGTCGAGGCTTGATGTGGCGTTGTCCAGCCGCCCATCAACGACCTGCTGCCGGAGCGCTGCGTGCGCAAGCGACTGATCGCCGACCGGCAACCGGAGGCCGCGCAGGCACCTGCTGACTGGCTGAGGCTGGACGAACTCGCCGACGTCGAGATCAGCTCCGAGGATGCGGCTCATCCGATCGAGTCGGCGCTGCTCGACGCTGGCGGCAATGGCTGGCGTGCCTCGCTTCCCGGCCGCCAGACCATCCGCCTGGTCTTCGCCCAACCACAGCGGCTGCGCCTGATCTCACTGCGTTTCGTCGAAACTTCCTGCCAGCGCACGCAGGAGTACCTTCTGCGCTGGTCCGGCAACGGCGGCCAGTCGTTCCACGACATCGTCCGCCAGCAATGGAACTTCGACCCGCACGGGACCAGCACGCAGACCGAGCAACACCGCGTCGACCTCGCTGCGGTCGGCGTCCTCGAACTGATCATCACACCCGACATCGCCGACCCGCAGGCGATTGCCTCGCTCGCCGAGATGCGCCTGGCCTGAGAAGTCGGCAGGACCGGTCGTCAGCCGACCGGCACGCCATGCGCGAGGCGGTAACACGGCAGGGTGGCGGTGCATTCGATCCACTCACGGCCTCCGCGCACCGGCCAATCCGGCAGTCCCCGCAAGCGGCCGTCCCGGCCGACGCAGGCGTCCAGGACCACCGCCCGAATCTCCGTGCGACCCGTTCTCGCTCGCACCTCGGCAACCCTCGTAACCCTTGTAATTCACGAAAGACCTACTATCCTTAAGGACACTAGGCAAGCGAGCCTCTTCGTCGCTTGATCTGCCTGGTCGGCACGGATGCAAGCTGACGCCTCGAGCGGAGGAACGAGTCGCGAGTGCGCTGTCCGTGCGCCACGTTTGTGCCTGGGGGGACCATGAAGCACACGCTGGCTTGGCACGCGCACGCGGTGGGTTGCACCCACCGCGTCCTTCCTGCTTGCCGGCGGAGCACCATCACTGGCAGCCGACCTCCGGCGCGCAAACCCCACCATATCGACCGACATACACTGACAGGGCGTTGATCCGCCGGATCACGCTCGCCGTGGTCTGCCGGATCTGCCCATCATAGGAAGGAACAGGACATGAAGCGGGCTTGGGTCAATGGTTTGGCAGCGCTGATCGCGATCACCTCGTGGATGCGGGCGGGCGACGCCGAGGCGCTCGCAACGACCACCGGTTGCGTGCAGGTCGACTCCTGTACGCTGCAGGAGCTGACGCAGGGCGCCAGCATGACAGTGAACCAAACGCTCTTCACCAACTGGAGCGTGAGCGATGCCTCCTCGAATCCGGTGGTTCTCAGCGACATACGCGTCTTCCCACTCGACGACGAGATCGCCCGGCCGGGTCTTCGTTATGTCGCAAGTGCGGACGCGTTGCAGTCGCTTGGCTTCGACGAGGTCGATCTGGACATATTCCATGCGATATCTGTCCTTGGCGGGTCACGGCGCATCGCTGGCGCCTCGCTGCTCGTTACCGACGTGGACTTCGCGCTTGGCAACACGGGCGGCCTGGTCAAGCTGTCTACCGACATCCTGGCAGACAACGGAGTGGACGTCCTGGGCGAGCTCGATGTCCTGGCCCTGCCTGCCGCGCCGCCACCGCTCGCGGAGCAGCTCGCCTTCGCTGGCGCTGCGTCCATCATCGTCCAGACCAACATCCTCATCACCGGCGACGACCCGGTAGACCAGGTACGCCTCGGCAGTTTCACCCAGCGCGTCAGTGAGATTCCCGAGCCCGGGTCACTGGCAATCTTGGGTCTGGCGCTGACGGCAATCTGGAACGTCGGTCGCAGCAGCATCAAGAAACGTTCTGCCTGAGCGCAGCGGTTGTGCAGCAGCACGCCGTACAGGACCCCGGGGCGCTGCGTGGGAGGCGGCGGCAGTGCGGCACCTGCCGCCGCCTGCCGCGGCCAACCCGGTGAAACCGGCAACGAGGTCAAACGAAGTGCGGCCGTCGGGCAATCGGCAGCATGGCGGGCAAACAAGCTTCTCTGTCCAGGGGGGACACCATGGCAACGATCAAGGGCAACAGTGACAGCAATTCCATTCTGGGCCAGCAGGACGACGATACGATCCTTGGCGGACGCGGTTCGGACAGCATCGACGGCGGCGGCGGCGACGACCGCATCCTTGGCGATTACGGTGACGACCTGATCAGCGGCGGCGAAGGCAACGACAGCCTCTTTGGTGAGCATGGCAACGACACGCTCGATGGCGGCACAGGCAATGACCGCGTCTCGGGCGGACGCGGCGACGATCTGGGCATCTACCACCTGAGCGGCAACGAGCAGGCAAGCGACCATTACGACGGTGGCAACGGCACCGATACCCTGCGGCTGCACCTGACGCACGACCAGGCCGGCAATGCAGGCGTTCTCGCCGACCTCGACCGCTTCCGGCAGTTCATCGCCGACAACAACCACCCTGACAGGGCAGACAACCCCGTCTTCCGGTTCACCGCCTTCGACCTGAGTGCGCGCAACTGGGAGAAACTGGAAGTGGTGGTCGCCCCACCGCCCGAGTTGCCGGCCATTTCGATCAGCGATGCGCAGGTGATCGAGGGCGACGTGCTGGTCTTCGTCGTCTCGGTCGACCGCGCCGACCCGGGCAGCGACATCACGGCCACCTGCACCATCAGCTTCGACCCGCCGCAAGTTGGCAAGGCCGAAGAGAACGATCTGGCAGCGGGCACTGCCCTTGTCCGCGAGGTCAGGATAGCTGCCGGTGACACGCAGGCCGAGATCCGTGTACCGACCAGCAACGACGCCCTGCCCGAGGGAAGCGAAACGTTCACCGTCGCCCTCAGCGCGATCAGCCCAAACGCGCGGGCTGGTGATACGGAGGCCGTAGGCACGATCATCGATGACGAACCGACACCGCCGGTGATTTCCATTGCCGACGCCAGCACCACCGAGGGTGGCGGCCTGACGTTCGTCGTCTCGCTGGACAAGCCCGATGTGGCCAACGAGACGAGGGCAACGTACACGATCGCCTTCGGTCCAGCGGCGATTGGCGCCGCCAGTCAAGACGACCTCGTGCCGCAGACCCTCATCACGGGCGATGTCGTCATCCCCGCCGGGCAAAGCTCGACGACCATCGTGCTCGACAGCGTCGACGACCTGATCATCGAAGGCCCGGAGTCCTTCTCCGTCCACGTCTCCGCTCTCGGCAGCAACGTCCAGCCCGGTCGGCTGCAGGCGACGGGTACGATCGTCGACGACGAGCAGGTCGAGTGTGGCTACACCTGGGGCGACCCGCACTATGTCACTGCCGACGGGCTCGTCTACGACATGCAGTCCTGCGGCGAATTCGTCCTGGTCGAAACCAGCAGCGGCAGCGACCCGAATCCGGTCATCGTGCAGACGAGAACGGCCCTCTATGGACCCAACGTCTCCGTCAACACGGCGGTGGCGACGCTGGTCGACGGCCACCGGGTGACGATCAACACCTACGCGAACGAACCGCTGCGCATCGATGGCAGCGAGCGGTCCCTCGCGCCCGGCGAAAGCACCGCACTCGGCGCCGGCCGGATTCACTTCGACGGCAGCGTCTATGCAATCACCTACCCCAGCTCCGAGCACCTGATCGTCAGCGATCGCGGGAGCTACATCGACATTCGCTTCTGTGCCTCGGCGGATCGCCCCGACGGCTCGCTGCGCGGTCTTCTCGGCAACTTCGATGGCAACGCGGCGAACGATCTGGCTACGCGCGACGGCTCCGTCCTGCCAATCCAGCCGACCTTCGAGCAGTTGTACCGAAGCTATGCCGACAGCTGGCGGATCACGCAGGCCGAGTCACTCTTCGATTACGCCCCCGGCGAAACGACCAGCAGCTTTGGCGGCCCCGGTTGCCCACTGCAGAAGACCAGCCTCGCCGCCCTGCCGCCTGACAGGGTGGCCGCAGCCATTGCCCTGCTCGACGCTGCCGGCATCACCGACCCGGCATTGCGCGAAGCCGCGATCCTCGACTACGCCCTGACCGGCGACCCCTCCTTCATTGCCAGTGCCGGCCAGGTTGCCGCGCCCAAGGACGCAGTGAAGCCCATTGACCCGATGATCGTCTGGACCCATGGCGGCGAGGTCATCATTGGCAGCGCCGGAGCCGCAAGCAAATTCAGCATCGGGACCGATGCCCCGCCAGCCGCCGGCGTCGAGTGGACCGGTGCTGCCGCATCGGACAACTGGAGCGATGCTGGCAACTGGTCGCCCGGCCCACCCGCGGCGACCGACGGGGTGCTGTTCACCAGCACTGGCGCTGGTAGCGTCAATCGCGTCGAACAGCCGTTCACGGTTGCCGGCCTCCACTACAAGGGCGACGTCGCACCGGTCAGCAAAGCCGCCGATCACGTCACCGACCTCAATGGCGGCAGCACGCTCACCGTCAGCGGCGACGTGACGATCGGCGTCGCCAACCAGCAGTCGCGCGTCAACCTGACGATAGCCAACGGCACGATCGTGACGGCGCACGTCGCCGACCTCAATGTCGGCGTCAACGAGAGCGGCGCCGGCAAAGTGAACGGAATCCTGACGGTGACCAGTGGAGCTCGGCTGGACGCGACCGACACGGCCCACTTCTCGATCGCCCGCGTCACCGACGTCGGCTGGCAGGGCCGCGCCGAGGCCTCCCT